>Ga0335083_10003800_pt1 | contig 19391 bp, 23 predicted proteins | sample Lox_Sample_42_FD_206716 | JGI IMG/M metagenome (GOLD analysis project Ga0335083, IMG submission 206716) | Soil microbial communities from Loxahatchee National Wildlife Refuge, Florida, United States - Lox_Sample_4.2 | ecosystem: Environmental > Terrestrial > Soil > Wetlands | place: USA...
TCCTGGTAGGTCTCGATGTGGTTGCCGTTCTGCACCTCGTAGAGCCGGTACGCCGGAGCGCGGCCGTCCTCGTTCCTGTCGTGGTCCTTATCGTGGTCCTTGCGGTGATGCTTGTGCTCGCCCGCGGCCGCTACCTTGCGCGCGTAGGCGCGCGCGTGGTGGTCGATCGGCAGCAGCGCGTCCATGGTTCCCGCCACGGTCACCAGCGGCCGCTTGATGCGTCCCGTCGTCGCGAAGGCCGCCATCTCGTCGCCCACGTCCGAGACCGAGAGGCGCGCGACGTAGTTGTACGTGCCGGTGCCGCTCCCATAGGTGTCGTAGGTCGGGTCGAGGCGCTTCTGCCACTGGCACTGCGTCACTTCCCAGAACTGCCCGTTGTAGCGGCCCCAGAGCGACGCGCCGGCGTTGACGATGTCGGGCGGATAGCCCGCCGCCTGGATGTTTTTCGCCGCGGTGCTCGCCGGGTTGGGGGGCTGGGACGCCGCGTAATCGGGGAAGTTCAGGATCGCGGGCGGCAGGTCGGTGAGGATGTTGGGCGCGTGGCGGTCGACGAAGGTGCCTTCCCAATCGACGCCGCCGTCGAACAGCTCGGGCGCCGTCTCGACCGCGCGGCGCACCTGGTAGCCGCCGTTCGAAGTGCCCACCGCGTAGGTGAAGCGCGGGTGGCGGCCGTACGCCGCCTTCACGCCCTCGCGCGCGAGCTCGGCCGCTTTCACCATGAACTGCGCCCAGCGCGTAAAGTCCTGTCCGGGATCGTTGTCGTAGAAATGCACGAATACCTGCACGGTCGGCGCGAGCCGGCACGCGAGCGGGTCCGCCGCAGTGCTGAGCTGGAGGTTCAGCACGCCCTTGTTCTGCGAGGCGTAGGCGTAGCCCTTCTGGACGACGTAATCGCTCCAGGCGAAATCGCCGTTGAACTCGCTGCGCGTTCCCGAGGCGCCCGCGACGACCAGCCGCCCGTTCCAGTCGTTCGGCAGCCGCAGCAGGAACCGCGCCTGCCCGGTCGGATCGGAGGCGATGCGCGCGTCGAGCTGCACGCCGGGAACCGCCCTGGTGATCGGCGTGCGCTTGCCCGCGCTCGGCGAGATCACGCTGCGGTCGGTGGTCGGGGTGAACGCGAACGCCGGCAGGCCCGGGAGCGAATTGTCCGGGGGCGTGGTCTGAGGATTGTTCGTCGTCAGGTCGGCGCTCGCGAAGCAGCTGACGTCGGCGAGGCTCGGGCCGAATGCCTTGACGAGGTCGGCGCAGGTGACGGCGGCGAGCGCCGAAAGCGGCGCGGAAAGCAGCAGGACTGCAGCGAATCGGCTCACTGGGTGCACGATATCCTCCCTTTGTTAGACGGCGGTCAGCGTAGATCTTCCGGCAATACGTAATCGGGGTAGCGTTTCTTGAACTTGGCGATCTCTGCCCCGGTTTCCTCGAACTTTCCTTCCTTCATGAGCGCGCGGATGTCCTCGATCCAGGCCTGCGGGGTGCGCTCCTTGGCTGCGGCGCTCGAGATGGCGGCCGCCTGCACGACCGGCGGCGGGGCCGGCGCCGGCTGCGCTTCCTGCGCCTGCGGCTGAGCCGGCGCCGTAGCCGGCGCCTGAACGAGCGGCTGCGCTGGCTTGGCGGCCGCGGCCGAGCGGGCGGGCGCGGTCGCGCCGAACACGCTGAGCGGAGCGGCGGCCTGCGGAGTGTTCGCCGCTGCCGCGGGACGGGCGGCTTCCTTCTTGAGCGCGGGCCCCGGCCTCGGCTCCGGCACCGGAGACTCGCTCGGTATCGTGCTCAGCTTCATCGCGCCGAGGTCGCGCTTCATGCGATCCAGGCGCGCCGCCTCGCCCGCGTCCATGGTGGAGGAGAATCCGGGCGGCGTGGCATCCGGCTGCTGCGCCGGCGCCTCGGTCCGCGGCGGCCTGGCCTCGACCGGTTTCTCCTCCTCCGCGGGAGCCTGCCTCGCGCGCAGCTCGGGCTCGGGCGCCGAGGGCGACACCGCCTCGGGCTGCGCGAGGAACACCTTGAGCACCAGGCTCGACGTGAGCAGCACGGTCGCGGCGATGGCGACCGGGGGCGCCCAGCGCATGAGACGCGGGTGCCGCTCGCGCACGGCGCGGCGCGACGCGGCCAGGATCGCCTGGTCGATCTGGCGGCCAGGCTCGGGCCACGCGCCCTCGCGGTAGATGCTCGAGACGCGGTGATCCCGGTGTCCGTTCGAATCGTTCATGATTTCACGCTCAGGCTGGCGCGCAGCTTCGCCACCGCGTAGCGCAGGCGGCTCTTCGCGGTCTCGGGGCCCACGCCGGTGGCCGCGCCGATCTCCTCGACCGACAGATCGCCTTCCTGCTGCAGGAGGAAGGCCTCGCGCTGCGCGTCGGGCAGCTCGGAGAGCGCCGCGAGCAGCCGCTCGGCCGCGCGCTTCCTGTCGATGAGCGCCTCCGCGGGAATGTCGTCCGAGGGCAGGGCGTCGAGCGCTTCCTGAGACTCGTAAGGCGCGAGGAACCTCGCCTTGCCGTTCGCGCGGTAGAAATCCATGAGGCGGTTGTGCGCGATGGCGTACACCCACGAGCTGAACCTGGCGCGGGGCTGGTAGCGCCCGCGGGAATCGATCACGCGCATCCACACGTCCTGAAATAGCTCCTCGGCGGTCGCCGCGTCGCTGACCTGGCGCAGCAGGAACCGGTACAGGGGGCCGCGGTGGCGGCGATAGAGCGTCTCGAAGGCGCCCGAATCTCCGGCGCCGTAGCTCGTCATCAGCTCTTCGTCGGCCGGCCCGCTCCCCATGCGGGCCTAGTGTAGCCCTTGTCAGGGCAGGCCGACTACCGCCCCCTCCCTGGGATAGGTGATGGCGTAGTTGAGCGTGATCTTGACCGTCTCGCCCGGCCCGATGGGTCGCTCCCAGGCGACAACCCCGCGGCGGTTCTCCCAGTCCCGGACCTGCGGCTCGGGCTCGAAGGCCGACTTGACCGCGATCTGGTCGGAGGTCGAGACGGGCGAGGATTCGAGGACGAGCAGGTCGAGCGGGGTCTTGTGCAGGCTCGAAAGCGTCAGCACGTCGGTCACCTCGCGTTCGCTCTTGCGGTCGATCAGGCCGGCCGAGCCGTTCCTGTCCTTCACGCGGTCCAGCCTGACGCGCACGAGGCTGTCGCGGCCGAAGGGGAGGAGCAGGTTCTCCTGGCCTTGAGGATTCCAGGCGGTCGTGCCGACGACGCTGCCGTCGCGCGCGAGCTGGATCTCGCCCGGAAGCCACACGCCCTCGGGGCGCGCGGCCTCAGCGGTGACGATCGCGACCGGGTCGAGGCGCGGCACCACGCGCAGCCGCAGCTTCGCGGGCAGCGTGAGCTTCGCGAGCGACACCGTCACTTTCCTGCCGTCCGAGGGCAGCGTGACGGCCCCGGGCACCTCGAACTCGGTGCTGAAGGTGGTCTGGATCTCCACGGGCGCGGGCGAGTTCACGCCGGACTGCGCGAGCATGTCCGCGCGCATCTCGCGCTTCGCCGCCAGGGCTTCGGCCGCGTAGCCGAGGCTCGCCGGCCGCGCGACCGGAGGCAGCGACACCCACCAGGGACGCGGTTCGGGCCCCGCGGGGGACAGCCGCGGCTGCCCGGTCGAGAGCCTGAGCTTCACGCCGGTCCAGTCTTCGCCCGTCGACTGCTGGACGACGCCCTGGCGCAGCAGCTCCAGCCGCGATTCCCGCGAGTCGAGGCTCGCGCGGTACGCCGGCCGCCAGCCGGCGCCGTTCACCTGGTAGGAGACGCGGGCGCTGCCGCCGGTCTCGCTCGCGACGCCGACCAGGATGCTGCGGGTGTCGCGCGCGCCGCTCTTGAGCCGCGCGAGGTCGCGCTCGAGCGCGGCGATCTGCCTGCCGGTCTCGCGCTTCTGCACCTGGACGCGCTGCGCGCGCGCGAGCGACTCGCCGCTGCCGCGGCGGATGAGATCGACGATCGAGCCGAGCGATCTCGCGTCGGGAAGGGGCGCGGGCTTCTCGCCCGGCGCGCCCAGGCGCGACAGGAATTCGGTGACCATCTGCGCCGACCTGGCCTCGCCGTCGAGCTCGGCGACCCGGTCGCGCAGCCCCTGTATCCTCTCCTCCAGGCGCGCCTCGCGCGGATCGGGCGACCGCGCGCGCGCCGTATCCTGCGTCGACACCTCGCCGATCGCCACGCCCGGGTCGGCCTCGACGCGCACCGATTGCGGGTCGAAGTTGGCCGGAAGCCCGGTGATCTGCAGCAGCGTCGCGCCGGGCAGGACGCGCGCGGTGCGCTCGACGGTCGCGCTGCCCGGGTAGAGCGTGACCGCGATGATCCTGGATGCGTCCTGGGACTGCGCCGTTCCGCAGGCGAGAGCCGCGAGCGCCGCGCCCACGGCAAGCTGTGTCGTCCGGTGCATTTTCGTCTCCATGCCGGTTTCCCCTCGCGGGGCATGCAGCGGTAAACGGAGCGCGGTGCGGTCCGGGGTTATCGAGGGCCCGCGTGAAACAGACTTCTCCGCACGCGGCGCGATCTTTGATGGAACAGGCGGCACCACCGTACAATTCCGTCGCTTATGCTCGACATCGCCCAGCCGCTTCTCCCCCAAGGCCCCTTCTGGGGCCCGTTCTTCTTCGGCGCCGCGATCTTCGGATTCCGCTACCTCGCGTTCGCCGGCCTCGCCTTCGCCGCCTGGTACGGCAGGGCGGTCGCGCCCGCGGGCAAGCTGCAGGGCGGTATGCCCGGGCTGCCGCAGCTCGCGCGCGAGATCGCCTGGTCGGTCGCGGCGGTCCTGGTCTTCGGCCTGGTGAACGCGGTGATCTCGGGCTACGGCGTCACGCCGCACACGCAGCTCTATTTCGACGTGGCGCAGCGCGGCTGGGGCTGGTTCTGGCTCTCGATCCCGCTGATGATCCTCGTCCACGACGCCTGGTTCTACTGGACGCACCGCCTGATGCACACGCGGCTGCTGTTCCGCGCCTTCCACGCCGTGCACCATCTCTCCAGGAACCCGACGCCCTTCACCGCGTACTCGTTCCATCCGCTCGAGTCGCTGGTACAGGCGCTGGGCGTGGTGCTCGTCATCTTCGTCGTGCCCTCGCACCCGCTCGCGCTGATCTTGTTCCAGACGGTGTCGACCGCGATCAACGTGTACGGGCACCTGGGCTACGAGATCTACCCGCGCGGGTTCTCGCGCCACTGGCTGGGGCGCTGGGTCAACACCTCGGTCGCGCACAACCTGCACCACGCGACCGCGCGCCACAACTACGGCTTCTACTTCCTCTTCTGGGACCGGCTGATGGGGACGCTGGCGCCGGAGTACGACGCGCGCTACGCCGCCGCGCGCGGCTAGATCCGGCGGATTCTCTTGCTGAGGGCGCGCGTCCACGCCCACAGCGCCATCAGGGTGAACAGCAGGGCGCCGCAGGCGAGCATGACGCGCCCGGGGGCTTCCCAGAAGTGCGTGCGCACGCCGAGGTTGGAGTTGGAGACGGCGGCCGCGGCGTGGCTCACCGGGCCGAACGCGAGCCAGTCGAACAGGGTCGCGATCGAGGTGACCATCAGGGCGCCGAACCAGGCCCTGAGCTTCTTGTTGCGCTCGGGCGCGACGAGGATCGCCCCGACGAAGGCGAACGCGGCTCCGCCGATCACGCCGATCACCGGGTCGAGCCGGACGACGGGCTTGCTGATGTGGAGCACGGCGAGCGCGACGACGCCCAGGCCCAGCATGATCCCGATAAGCCCCGCGGCGACCTGATGGCGCCGCGACGGACGTTTCGCCGCCATGGATTCTTCCCCTTTGCGAGCATGGCATGCTCGCCCACGGCCTGGCCGGCGTCAATCGATGCCTGAGCTCCGGCGTGCCATTTTTGGCGGTCCTGCTGTCGCGAGGAGTTTCTTTCGCGAGTCTTGCACGATGCGGGGCGGTACGCCTGCGCCGCGCGGCGTAGCAGCTCTCAGTCGAGCGGCTCGACCTTCACGATGCGGTGGTCGTGGTTGCTGCCGACCCAGAACGTCACCGGCGTGGTCGAGTTGTCGACGAACACCGTGCGCATGTTGGTGTCGGAGGGCATCAGGTATTGCACCGCGACGCCGGTCTCCGGATCGAGGCGCACGACCCGGTCGGTGTGCATCGTCGACGCCCAGATCTCGCCGTTCTTGTCGAAGTTGGCGCGGTAGGGGTACGTGCGCGGCGGCAGGTCGTATTCCGTGAACTTCTCCGCCCGCGTATCGAACACCGCGACCTTGTTGCCGCGATATTCCGTCACGGTGATGCGGTCCTGGTCGTCGATCTGCATGCGGCGCGCCCGCGCGTTCGGCGTCGGCAGCGGCCACCACGTCACCTTCGTCGTCCTGGCGTCGATCTTGCCGAGATGGCCCGCGACGAACTCGGCCATCCACAGGTTGTTGTGCGAGTCCGAGATCACCTGGTAGATGGTGGCGCGCTTGGGCGCGGTCGCCGCTGGCAGGTAGTCGGTCGGGTGGAAGCGCTCCCATTTGCCGCTCGCGAGGTCGAGCCGGAAGATGTGCTGGGTGCCGACGCTCTTGGTCCAGACTTTTCCGTCGACGTCGTGGCGCAGGCCCGTGAAGTTGAGCTGCACGGTGTCGTCGTTCCATTCCTTCGGCACCGGGTAGTAGGCGATCTTGCCGCTCCTGGGATCGAGGGCGCCAAGCGAGCCCTGGTACATGGTGTCGAACCAGATCATGCCCTCGCGATCGAAGTCGATGGAGAGGAGGCCTTCCGGCGCCTTTGCCTTGAACTTCCTGATCGGGTACTCGACCCGCTTGAGCGTCTTCGGATCGAACTTGCCGATGTACATCTCGCCGAAGTCCGTGTACCAGACCTTGCCTTCCCTGTCGACGAGCACGTCGTGCGGCTCGGTCGTCGGCCGCCCCATGTCGTACTCGGTGACGATGGCGCGGGTGTCGCGGCCCTTGGGACGCGGCAGCGTCTTCAGCTCGTACTGCCAGCGGTCGGTCGCGCTCAGGTTGATCGTCGCGAGGTAGTCCGCGAGCTTGCGGTACTGCTCGGGCGATCCGGCGCGGGCGCGATCGAGCATCGGCTGGGGCTTGATCGGCTGGCTCACCGCGCCGTAGCCCATCATGCGGCTGACCACCTTCGTCCATTCGTCGGAATCATGGGTGGAGCGCGCGACGCGCTCGAGCGTGTGGCAGCCGACGCAGTTCAGGAGCCCCGCCTTCTGGTCCTCGGTGCCCGGGAAGCTCATCATCCATTCGGCGTTGGTGAGCTGATGCGCGAGATTGTCGGTCTTCTTCAGCCTGATGTCGGCGGTCGCGGTCTTGCCGTTCACGGTCGCCCTCGCCGGGGAGGCGATGTCGTAGCCGACCGCGCGGATCGCGAGCGTGTATTCGCCCGGCTGAAGCCGCTCGCGCGGGAAGCTGTAGCGGCCTTCGGCGTCGGTGGTGACGCTCACCTGGACGATCGACTTCGCCCTGCGCGCGGTGACGACGACGCCCTCCATCTTGCCTTCGGCCTCGGAGCTGACGACGCCGGCAAGCGCCGCGGGTCCCTGTGCCTGGGCCATGTCGATGGCGGCGGGGAAGACGATCGCAGCGGAGGCAAGGGTCGAGATCAGTCTGGCGCGCATGGGCTCTCCCTGATGAAAACTCGATGGAGCTCGACGCGCCTATGATACGCTTCGCGGGCAAGGGGAAGGGGGAATGTCGCGATGCTCACGCGCTTCGCTTCGGCGGTTTTCGGAATGGGGATCAGCCTGGCCGCCGTCGCCGCGCACGCCCAGGACGCGATCGAGGCGAAGGCGCAGCTGTGTGCGTCCTGCCACGGCGACAAGGGCACGCCCATGGATCCCAAGACCGTTCCGGTCATCTGGGGCCAGCAGCAGAGCTACCTCATGAAGCAGCTGCGCGACTTCCGCAGCGGCGAGCGCAACAGCGGCATCATGTCGCCCATCGCCAGGAACCTGGCCGAGGAGGACCTGCGCAGGCTCGCCGCCTACTTCGCGGACAAGGCCTGGCCGCAGCACGCGTCGGCGAAACCGTCCGCTCCGCCGAAAGGCGTCGCCCAGTGCCGGCTCTGCCACCAGCCGGGCTTCGAGGGCGGCATGCCGGCGCCGCGGCTCGCGGGCCTGAGCTACGAATACCTGGCCGCGTCCATGCGCGCCTTCGCGACCGGTGAGCGGACCAACAACCTCGACATGCCCGGATTCATGCGGCGCCTGAGCGAGCGCGAGCGCAACGCCATCGCGCGCTATCTTTCCGCGCTGTGACGGGGTGCGCGGGGCCCGGGCCGCAAGCCGTGCGATGATAGCGGGGTCGAATCGCTTTGGGTCTCGGCCCCGCACTTCCCTTCGGGGCGCACTTCAGGCCTTCTCCCACGGATATTTGATGCCGCGCGCGGCCGCGCGACGGCAATCAGGCAAGGAGAACGCCGATGCCCACCGGTGTCGTCCGATCGTTCAACGCCAAGTCGGGGTACGGCTTCATCCGCCCGGACGACGGCTCCAGAGACATCTTCGTGCACAGCGGCGCGGTGAAGCGCGCCGGCTTGCAGCCGCTGTGCGAGAACCAGAGGCTTTCCTACGCCGTGCGCAGCGAGCTGGACGGAAGAAAATCGGCGGTCGACCTGAAGGCCGTGACATGACCAAGGAAGCGCTGATCGAAATGGAAAGAATGGTCACCCACGAGCTGCCCGACACGCGCTTCCGCGTCACGCTCAGCAACGGCGCGGAGATCATCGCGCACATGTCGGGTAAGATGCGCAAGCACCGCATCCGCATCCTCCCCGGGGACAAGGTGACGATCGAGCTCACGCCGTACGACCTGACTGCGCAGGGAATGCGCGCATTGCAGCCTGCCGCGGGAAAAGGGCAGCGATTGAGCGGCCGGTGTCTTCTGCTACAGTGCGGAGCATGAGCGCGAAGAGAATCTTCTGGACCATGGTGCTCGCTTCGGCCGCGATCATGGCCGTCACCGTGGGCCTGCGCCAGACGATGGGCCTGTTCGTCTCGCCGCTCAACTCGTCGACCGGGCTCGGGATCGTCACCATCAGCTTCGCGCTGGCGGTGGGGCAGTTCGCCTGGGGCGCCGCGCAGCCGCTCTTCGGGCTCCTCGCCGACCGCATCGGCTCGTACAAGGTCATTGTCATCGGCGCGCTCATGCTCGCGCTCGGGCTCTCCGTGACGCCGTACATGCACTCCGGGTTCGGGCTGATGCTGTTCCTGGGCATCCTCTCTGCGATGGGCGCGGGGGCGGGGAGCTTCTCGATCCTCATCGGCGCGACGGCGCAGCGCGTGCCCGCGGAGAGGCGCGCCTTCGCCTCGGGATTCATCAACGCCGGCGGCTCCTTCGGGCAGTTCGTCTTCGCGCCGTTCGCGCAGGCGCTGATCGGCTCGATCGGCTGGGTGGGCGCGCTGTGGACCCTCGCCGCGAGCGCGCTACTCACCATCCCGCTCGGCCTGCCGTTCCGCGAGAAGAAGGCCGCGCCGACCGCTCACGCCGCGGAGATCGGCATCCGGCAGCAGCTGCGCGTCTCTTTTGGGGACCCGAGCTACGTGCTGCTGCACGCCGCGTTCTTCACCTGCGGCTTCCACATCGCCTTCCTCATCACTCACCTGCCGGGCGAAGTGAACCTGTGCGGCCTGCCCGCGTCGGTATCGGCGGCCTCGATCGCCATCATCGGCCTCGCGAACATCGTCGGGAGCATCGGCGCCGGCTGGCTGTCGCAGATCAGGCGCATGAAGATGGTCCTCTTCTGGATGTACGGCTCGCGCGCCGCGGCGGTCGCGCTCTACCTCGCGGCGCCGAAGACCGCGCTCACGTTCTACGTCTTCGCCTTCGTGCTGGGCCTCACCTGGCTCGCCACCGTTCCCCCGACCGCCGGGCTCGTCGGCAAGCTCTTCGGTACCCGCCACCTCGCGACGCTGTTCGGCCTCACGCTCCTGACTCACCAGATCGGCGGCTTCTTCGGCGCCTGGCTCGGCGGCATCGCCATCGCGACGACAGGGAACTACAACTGGATGTGGTACGCGGACATCGCGCTCGCCGCGATCGCGGCGGTGCTGAATTTGCCGATCAAGGAAGGGCGGCCGACGGTGGCTGCAGCGGCGGCGTAGCAAGCGCAGGCACCCGGAAAGGTCTACAATGACGCGTCGAATCGCTTTGGGTCTCGGCTAGCCTCTCCCTCGCGGGCGCCGTCCAGGCCTTCTCCCACGGAAATTTGATGCCGCGCGCAGTCGCGCGAGGGCAATCGACAGGAGAACGCCATGCCCACCGGTTTCGTCAGATCGTTCTACCCGAAGTACGGCTACGGCTTCATACGTCCCGACGACGGATCCAAGGACATATTCGTGCACAGCGGCGCGGTCAAGCGCGCCGGCCTGGCTTCGCTGCAGGAGAACCAGAGGCTGTCCTACGACGTGAGGAGCGAGCTCGACGGAAGAAGGTCGGCGGTGGACCTGAAAGCCGTTGCATGACCAAGGAAGCGCTCATCGAAATGGAAGGCGTGGTCACCCACGAGCTTCCGGACACGCGCTTCCGCGTCACGCTGGACAACGGCCACGAAGTCATGGCGCACATGTCCGGCAAGATGAAAAAGCACCGGATCCGCATCCTGCCCGGGGACAAGGTGACGCTCGAGCTCACGCCCTACGATCTCTCCAAGGGGCGCATCAACTTCCGCCACAGCACTCCGCAGCTCGCCCCCCGGGCCCGGATGCCGTTCCGCCGGCGCCGCTAGGTGAAAGAGATCCGCGCTGTTTCGTGGGCGACGCGGATGTCGCGCGCGGAGTCGCTGAGCGTGCTCGACCGCCTCATGGACGAGTGGTACGACGGCGTGAAGGCGGACCGGGGCCTGTGCGCCGCGGTCGGCTTCGAGACGAGCATGGAGCGGCACGACTGGGAAGGGGCGAAGGGCAGCATCGAGCGCACCTACGGGCGCGCCACCCGCGACCACCAGGGGAGCCTGGACACCCTGGCGGCGGCGATCTTCTGCAAGAGGCTCCTTGGGCGCGAACCTGGCTGCTGAAACCGCCCGCGTCGCGCCGGACGAGGCCTGGCGCCTGCTGAGGCGCGATTCGAAGATCCTGTGGTGGCTTCTCGTTGCCAGCCTGCCGGCAATCCTCGCGGCTTCCCTGCTGCTGCTGCTGCTCGACAGCGTGCTGTGGCAGAACGCGGTGCTGCCTCTGGTCACCTTCGCGTTCGTCGCCGCGATCGGCGTCGTGGGCCTGCGCGTCGCGCATTTTGCCTGCCCGCGCTGCGGCAAGCCTTACTTCGAGAGCTGGTACTTCTTCCAGCTGCTTCGCAGGGAGTGCGCGCACTGCCACCTGCGGCGGGAAAGCGGCGCTCCGGAGAAGTGAGACGCCGATACCCGGCGATCTCACCGCAAAGTGAACCGGCCGTAATCCGGCAGCGCCGCGTCGACCGGCGACTGCCGCGCCATCGCTTCGATCACGCTGTGAAGGCGAGGTTCAGCTGCCCAGCTCGCGGGCGGACATTCAGCGCAGCAACGCGATCGCCGCGCTCCACCAGTTCGCGAGGAGATTCGTATACTCGTCCGGGAATTGGCGGACAAAGCCGAGAAATGCCTGCGTGTCATAAGTCTTCCAGGCCCAGCCGACAAGGATCGCGGCGCCGGCGCCCAGAGCGGCAACGCCGATCAGCGTCTTCGGCAGGATGAAGAGCACGGTCCCGAGAGGACCGACGTAACTGCTGGAGCGGCGCGCCAGCAACAGGCCGGCGCCCATCAGCAGCAGCCCGAGCGGAATGAGCAAGGGCCACGGGTTCGTTAGGAGGACATCGAGGTTCGCCTGCCACACGTGGTTCGCAAGTGCATAAGCCGCCGCGACGGCGAGGCCGCCCATGATCACCTGCATCATGCCCGTGATGAGCGCCGTCGCTGCCGCATGGCTCGTACGCGCGCTGCGGTAGAAGCGAAAACCCATGCGTTTCGTGACGATCGATGCCAGTCCCGCCAGCAGAAGCGCGAGGCCGACGAGAAGTATCCCCAGCGCGACGTCCTGTTCGGCGGCGGACCGCCGGCCCTGCACTATCGCAAGAATGCCGGCGACGAGCACGCAGTATTCGACGAAGGGAAGAAGGTTGAGCAAGCAGAGCTCGACCAGGAAACGAAGGGAGCGGAGGCCGGATTGCACGATGGAACGAAGGCGCCGGGTCCGGCTTGCGGTGCCCGATCGGGCCGCGGAGGAGGCGAAGTCCAGGTCGCCTGCCTGCCTTGGAACCACGACCCCGCCCCGCGCGGGAGAATGATCGCCGGACACAGGGTCTCGTCTGGCGTAAAAGATCGCGGCAGCAATCTGGAAGGCTGCAAGCCCCGCGGCGAACAGCGCCGCGACTTTGGCTAGCATTACGGCGGGCAGCAGGAAGAACACCAGCGCAGGAATCCACGGCACCTGAGGAAGAGGGCCCATGTCGATGCGATAGCTCCGCACGAGCCATTGGCCGATCGGCCCGCGGTGCCGAGGGCGGCGGTGCTCCTGAAGCTTCGCGAGCGAACGCCCCTCGAGCCAGGACAGGAGCACGTACGCCTGTACGGAAAAACTCGCAATCAGGACGATCGGCGCAACGAGTACCATCGCCGCAAACGCGAGCAAGGGACCGGCGCGCAGGAAAAAGAACATCGCCGCTGCTGAAAACGCGAGACTCGTCAGCACGATCCCCGCGACGAGCGGCAGCGCGCGCAGCGTACGCTTCCGCAGATAGTGCCGGAACGCCTCGTTGCTCTGCAACCGTCGCAGGATATCGCGTGCGTCGTCGAACGGATCGAGCAGCGCGTAGCGCAGAATGCGCGACTGCAAGGAGCCTTCGGTCATGACCGTCCAGCCGTTCCCGGGAGGGCGTCCAGCATACGAAACATGGGCCCGAATTGCTGCGAATAATTGCGCAATCAGGACCTCACCGTCCCATCGCCAAGACGAGCCTAGGGTTCCTTCGCGTTTCGCATCCTCACGAAGACGTGATAGGCCACGACGTCCCAGGCGTTGTGGATGCCGCAGAAGAGCAATAGCAGGACCGCGGCCGCGACGCCGAAGAGCGCCTCGCGCTCGTAGGAAGAAGAAGCGAGCGCCGAGAGCGCGAGCAGGGCATAGGCGGCGAAAGGGATCAGGGCGTGGAACAGCCAGTCCTCGAGCTGCGCCTGGTACAGCTCCTGCCTGCGTATGCGCAGGTTCACGACCGCGACGTACGCGATCCCGGCGAGGCCGACGAGTCCCCAGGCCAGTGCGAAGGCGCCGATCGCCTGCCACGGAACCCGGAGAACGGCCGACAGCAGCAGCACCGTGCCGAAATGAACGATGGTCGGTGTCAGGTACGCCGCGCCGCCTTCCGGCGTGGCGAGCTGCGGCTTCTCGGCGATCAGCGTCAGGACGACGAACTGCAGACCGATCAGGGCGCCGGCCGACGAGCCGACGATGACGTAGAAGCTCTCCCACTCGACGAGCTCTGGCAGCATGGGGTACCTCCCAAGCAGATATCTTACCTATGTCGCTCGAACCGGTACGCGAGCCCGGCGCCGCCTTTCACTTCGTACGCGAGCTGCGCGATGAGCATGGTGAAGGGCTCGGAGTAGCGGGCGATGCGCAGCGGACCCGCATCCACGGGATCGAAGCCCACGTCGCGGATCAGCTTCGCCGCGACGTTCTTCGCCTTGCGGTCGTCGCCGCAGTACACGAGGCTCGGCCGCCTCGCCCTGCGCCTGCCTTCGTAGACCGCGAAGAACACCTCGCTCGGGACCGTGCCGAAGGCCGCCACGACGCGGGCCCCGGGAATCCTCTTCGCGAGCTCCTCCGCGCCCGACGAGGTATGGGCCACGACGAGCTCGGTGTCGTCCTCGTTCATCGGCAGCGAGCAGGTCACCACGACCTTCCCCGACAGATCGCCCGCCTGAGCGAGGACGTCGTCGAAGCGCAGCCAGTGCACCGCGAGCAGCACCGCATCCGCATCCTGCGCCGCCTCGCGCGGCGTGCCGGCCCGCGCCTTGCCGCCCGCCTTGCGCGCGAGCCGCTTGAGCTTGTCTTCGCTGCGCGCGTAGCTGAACACGACCTCGTGCCCGGCGCGGGCGAAGAGCGTTCCGAGCTTGGCGCCCATCAAGCCTGAACCGAGAATGCCTATTCGCATGCGTCGCTCCTACTGAAGCTATTCGACGGGTTTTCCATCTTCGAACACGCCGCCTGTCGGCCCGCCAGGTGCTAGCCGCACACCCCACAGGACGCTGCCCGCACCTTGCTCCACCGAGCGCGGAGCGTTGGCTCCTCCCATGTCCGTGCGGACCCATCCGGGACTGATCGCGTTGACGAGAATCCCCCGCGGTGCCAGCTCCTTTGCAAACAGGCGCGCCATGGCGGACAGCGCGGCCTTGCTCGCGCCGTAGCCGCCCGGGGCTTCCTCGGCCAGGCGTTCGAGCTCGGCGAGTGACAGTTTCGGATTCGAGAGACGCTTGACCAGGCTCGCGGACTGAGCCGAGAGCTTCCCGAGGCCGCTCGTCACCATCACCACGCGCGCATTCCGCGCGAGGAGCGGCTCCAGCGCGCGAGTCAGCAGCAGCGGACCGAGCACGTTGACGTCCCAGATCCGGCGCGCGGGGCCTTGATAGACGCCGGCGTTGTTGACGAGCGCATCCAGCCGCTGATTCCGGGCGCGAAGCCGCTCGGCCAAAGCCTCGATCGAGCCGGGGTTCCCCACGTCGACGACCTCGGCCTGCGTTTCCGGCGGTGCCGACTTCGGATCTCGGACGCCCGACAGCACATGCCAGCCCTCGGCTGCGAGCGTCCGGGCGACCTCGCGTCCGATACCCCGGCTCGCTCCGGTAATCAGTGCCGTGCCGCTCACTTTCATCGGTTGATGTGTTTTTCCCAAAACCCGACGGCGTCGCGGATCCAACCTTCAGCAGCTGTACCGCTGCCTGGCCCGAAGCCGTGGCCGAGATTTCTGAACTTGCGATACTCGACCTCTGTCCCGGCTCTGCGCAGCGCCTGAACCCGCTTCTCCATCGTGGATGCCGGTGCAATTGTGTCATGCTCGCCGACCACGACGAACGTCGGTGGCTCATCGGACGAATGATCCAAGTGCGCCGTGTACGCCATGACGACGGTTGACGGTTTTGGCAGATCGTCGCCGCCGAAGTTCGCAACCCCATGCGATCCGATCGCGGCCGCCATTCTGGCGCCCGCCGAGCTGCCCCAGACCGAGTAGTCCTGGGTGCCGATGCCCAGTGCATTCGCGTTGCGGAAGATGTACGAGAGGGCCGCCGCCATATCTTCGGTCGCAACGGCCGCACCCTCGCCTGCCCGGTATTTGAGCACAAGAGCGTTGTATCCGGTCCGGCTTATCTCGGCCGCGTACGGAAAGCCCTCGTGGATGGACGCAACATAGACGAACCCGCCGCCGGGCGCGACAAGTGCGAACGGCGCTCCGGGTTTGCCGCGGAACAGGAAAAGCCCGGTATGCCGCTTCGAGGGGTCCGATCGCTTCTGCGACTCGGTGTGGAAGTCGTAGAAGATCTTCTTGCCCGCATGCACGTCGTCGATCATCCGGTTCAAGGCATCTACTACGACCCGAGGATTCACATGGCTGTGATAGGGCAGCAGCGATCCGAGCTCGCGCAGCCGCATGCTTTTGTCGCAGGCACGGTCATCCCAGGGCAAAATCAGCCCGGCAAACCCTGCGAAAGCCGGATGATCGAGCAAATCGTGCAGGCGATCGTCCGCGCTCAAATGGCGCTCGCCGTCTTTCACGGAACGTTCTTCAGATCTGCCTTGACCTGCTCCGGCTCCTCGTCCAGCGGCATGTTGGCAGCATCGTGTACGCCGTCCAACGCGCGCTCCGCATCCGGATCGGCTGTGGCGAAGAGACGATCGAAGTCGTCCGGTTCCGGCCCGGTCTCGGCGATCAGCTCGAATGTCTTGCGCGCTGCCTTTGACGAGCCCAAGCTGCGGACCAGTACCTCTGCGATCTGCTGCCGCGCGACGACGCCGTCACGCGGAGTGCCCGACTGACGGCGGTCTCCCTGCAGGAGGACGAGCCGGCGCTGGTCGGGCTCGTTGCAGTCGAACCAGCCAGGCCGGACAATTGTGTAAGGCATTCCGCTCGCCCGAACCAGCCGTTCGCCACGGCGTTTCCAGTCGTGCACGCCCTTGCGATCAGTCACGCCGATCGCCGTCATCAGCGCGATGCGGACCTTATGGCGCCCCAAGGCGAAGAGCACGTTACGCACGCCGCCGTAGTCAACGGCCTCCGCCGCTCCCTGGTCTCCGCCGTACGTCCCGTGGACGAAGATCACCGCGTCGATTCCGGCCACCGCTTGCGAAAGCGATTCCGGGCGCGTCAAGTCTCCCGCCACGACCTCGACCTGCGGTGGCCATTGCGGCGCCCTGTCGCGATTGCGCACTAGTGCACGGACACTATGCCCGCGGCGGAGCGCTTCATCGACAACGTGCAGGCCGATGCTTCCAGTCGCACCCACGCATAAGATCCTAGTGGGACTGGTCATCGGCTAGTCGAGGCCTTTCTTCCTTAGCAACTCGGACAGGAGGTCGGCGATCTGGACGCCGTTGAGGTCGCCAGAGGCGGTCATTCGCGGATCAGATTTCGAGCCGCCGTTCGCTCATCCACTTTACGATCGCCGGATCGCGGTGCGAAAAGAACGAGCTCCGGCCGGTCTCGAGCTGCTCGAAAGCCTTCATATCGGACCCGTCAAGCTCGAAGTCGAAGACGGCCAGGTTCTCCGCCATCCGTTCCTTCCGGACTGATTTGGCGAGGGCGACGATTCCGCGCTGGACAAGCCAGCGGAGGATGACCTGTCCTACCGACTTGCCGTACTTGTCTCCAATGCCGAGCAGGGCCTCGTTCTTGAAAAGGTTGTTGCGTCCTTCCGCGAATGGCGCCCACGCCTCCGGCTGCACCCCGTTCTCGCGCATGAAAGCCACGCTATCGTTCTGCTGGTGGAATGGGTTGACTTCGATCTGATTGACGGCCGGCGGCACCTCGTTGAACGCCTTGATGTCCATCAGCCTGTCGGGCTGGAAGTTGCTTACGCCGATCGCGCGGACCTTGCCGGCCTTGAGCGCCGCTTCCATGGCTCGCCATGAGCCGTGCACGTCGGCGAATGGCTGGTGGATCAGGTACAAGTCGAGGTAGTCGAGCTGCAGCCGGCGCAGCGACTTGTCCATGGCTTGGGAGGTCCGCTCGTAGCCCGTGTCCTGGACCCACAGCTTGGTCGTCACGAAGAGTTCGCCGCGCGGCACACCTGCCTTGCGGATTCCCCTGCCCACAGCCTCCTCGTTGAGATAGGAGGCGGCCGTGTCGATCAGCCTATAGCCCACCTGGATTGCGTCCACCACGCAGCGCTCGCATTCCGCGGCGTCGGCGATCTGGAAGACGCCGTAGCCCAGGATGGGCATTTCGACCCCATTGTTCAACGCCACTCTTTGCACGGCTATTCTCCTAAACGAACTACCGGCCTTCCTCGCTTACTTTTCACGCACTTCGGCAACTTCGCCATACCAATAGGCGGCGGTGACCCCGCCATCCATGAGGAAGTCGCTGCCGGTGATGAAGCCGCCCTCCGGTCCCATGAGCAGCGCGGCGACGGCGCCCACTTCGTCCGGCGTGCCCGCGCGCTTTGCCGTGGATCCTTCGATCATGCGCCGGTACCCCGCGCCGCGCGGCCCGGTGAGCTCGTCCTTTGCGAGCGGGGTCATGACGATCCCCGGGCTGATCGTATTGATCCGCGCGCCGCGCTTGCCCCAGCGCACCGCTTCGGCCATGACGCGCAGCGAGTTCCCGCGCTTCGACAGCTGATACGCGTGCAGCGAGTCCTTCACCTGATCGATCTGGAGGAAGGGCAGCTCGAGCAGCTCCTCCGCGGGCGTCGTCGCCAGGGCCCTGTTCTGCTCGACGGTGAGCGCGGGCAGCCGGTGGCCGGACTGCGAGGAGATGACGACGCCGGATCCGCCGCGGGCGATCACGTTGCCGAATTCCTCGAGCAGCACCGCGGTGCCGTACAGATCGACGTGCAGAATCGTGGCGGGCGACGCCTGCGTCGGCGAAACGCCCGCCGCGTGGATGAGGCCGGTGATCGTGCCTCGCGCCGCGGCCGTCTCGACCACCGCCTGGATCGACTTGCGCGAGGAGATATCGACGGTGGTCGCGCTCACGTCGAATCCGGCGTCGCCCATGACTTTCGCGGCGGCCTCGGCGTTCTCCTTGCGCAAGTCGGCCAGCACGACATGCTTGCCGGTGCTGACGCGCCGGGCGATGGCCTGGCCGATCGAGCCGGCACCGATGACGACGTTGACGTTCATGGTCTCACCATCACTTTCAGCGCTTTCCGTTCGTTCATCGCGCGATAGGCGTCGGGCACGCCTTCCAGGCCGACCGTGCGGTCGAACACGCGCCCGGGCTGGATGCGGCCTTCGAGGACGTCGGGCAGCAGCTCGGCGATGTACGCGCGCGCCGGTGCGGGACCGCCGCTCACCGTGACGTTGCCGTAGAAGGCGGGCTGCGATGCCGGCGTCGCGTCGTAGTGCGGAACGCCGACGCGGCCCACCGTCCCGCCCGGCCGCGCGACGGCCATCGCGGTGGCCATCGCCTGCTCGCTGCCCACGCACTCGAGCACCGAGTGGGCGCCGTGCCCGCCCGTGAGCTCACGCACCCGCGCCACGGCCGCGTCGCCGCGCTCGCTCACGACGTCGGTCGCGCCGAAGTCGCGCGCCAGCGCGATTCGATCGGGGTGGCGGCCGAGGACGATGATGCGCCCGGCGCCGAGCCGCTTCGCCGCGATCACGCCGCACAATCCGACCGCGCCGTCGCCGATCACGGCGGCGGTCTTGCCGCGCCCCACGCGCGCCGACACGGCCGCGTGGTGCCCGGTGCCCATCACGTCCGACAGCGTGAGCAGGGACGCCACGAGAGCGTGGTCCTCGCGGACGGGAAGCGGAAAGAGCGTTCCGTCCGCCTGCGGCACCCGCAGCGCCTCGGCCTGGGCGCCGCCGACATCGCCGACGCCGAAGAACCCGCCGTGGACGCAGGACGTCTGCAGGCCTTCCTGGCAGAACTCGCAAGTGCCGTCGGAGTAGGCGAACGGCATGACGACGAAGTCGCCGCGCTTGACCCTGGTGACGTCCCTGCCGACGGCCTCGACGACGCCGATCGCTTCATGGCCCATCGGCCGCCCGCCCGGGGTCGGCGGCAGCTCCTTGTACGGCCACAGATCGCTGCCGCAAACGCAGGCCCGCACGATGCGGATCACGGCATCGGTCGGATGGACGATCTTCGCATCGGGCACGTTCTCGACGCGGACGTCTCCGGCCGCGTACATGAGGGTTGCGCGCACGGTTCTATTTCCTCTTCTGGAAGACTTCCTTGGCGACGCCGACCGCCGTCACTCCGCACGGCCAGCCGGCGTAGAAGGCGAGGTGCGTGATGGCCTCGATCAGCTCGTCGCGGCTCAGG
>Ga0335083_10003801_pt1 | contig 19389 bp, 5 predicted proteins | sample Lox_Sample_42_FD_206716 | JGI IMG/M metagenome (GOLD analysis project Ga0335083, IMG submission 206716) | Soil microbial communities from Loxahatchee National Wildlife Refuge, Florida, United States - Lox_Sample_4.2 | ecosystem: Environmental > Terrestrial > Soil > Wetlands | place: USA: Florida...
CTGCCCAGGTCGATCATATCCGGACGGTGCTTATGGCGCATAGCAAAACCAGGGACGACGTGTTCGAGGTCGTCAGGAAAAACATCCTCGAGGTGTTACCGGACCTGTCGCCCGGCATGGTATCGATCGACAAGAGCATGTCCGACCTCGGCGCCAACTCCGTCGACCGCATGGAAGTCGTCACGCAGTCGATGGAGGATCTCGACCTCAAGATCCCTCTCATGAGTTTCGCCGCCGTGACCAACATCGAGGGCTTGGTCGGCGTGCTGTTCGAGAACCTTAGGTGAGCGGCAGGCCCGTCCAGATCACCGGGATGGGCATCGTCTCGTCGATTGGACACGACATTGCGAGCTTCGGCCAATCGCTGGCCGAGGGCCGGTCGGGCATCAAGCGGCTGGATTGGCAAACCACGCCCGTCCCGCCGGTTGCCGTTGGGGCGCCGATCGCGGACTTCGATATCGAGGCGGCGCTCGGGTCCGATGCCAAGCTGGCCCTGCGAATGGCCCGGCGCGCCCCATTCACGGTTCAGACATCGATCGTCGCGGCGACACAGGCCTGGCGGCAGGCGCAGGCCGGCGAGATTGCCGCCGAACGCATAGCTCTTGTCGTGGCGGGCAACAACACGACACAGAACTATCAATATTCGCTGCAAGCGGCGTTCCGTCAAAACCCCGAATATCTGTCACCGCGCTATGCGCTGCAGTTCATGGACACCAACCTGATTGGGGCCTTGAGCGAAACATTCGGCATCAAAGGTGAAGGCTTCACCGTGGGCGGCGCCTCGGCGTCGGGCAATGTCGGGATCATCCAGGGGATGCGATTGATCCAGGCGGGGCTGGCCGATGCGTGTCTCGTGGTCGGTGTGGCGGCCGATCTCTCGCCCATGGAGATCCAGGCCTTCTACAGCGTCGGCGCCATGGGCGGCCGGCGGTTCCACGACCAACCCGAAAAGGCCTGCCGGCCATTCGACGCCGCACACGAAGGATTCATCTATGGGCAAGCCGCCGCCTGTGTGGTGCTGGAAGCGGCAGGAATACGGAAGATATCGAGCCTTGCAACGGTGATGGGTGGGACCACGGCGCTGCATGCCACGGCCTCCTCCGATCCCAGCATCGAGGGCGAGGCACGCGCAATGCGTGGGGCCTTGCGGCAGGCCGGGATCGACGCGCTCGAGGTCGACTATGTGAATACCCATGGCAGCTCCTCGCCGCTGGGCGACAAGGTCGAGATCGAGGCGATCGAGCAGGTGTTCTCCGAACGTTTCCCGCAGGTCTGGCTGAACGCCACGAAGGGCCTGACCGGCCATTGCCTGAACTCGGCGGGTGTCGTGGAGCTGATCGCTTGCGTGGTCCAGATGCAGCATGGCTTCATCCATCCGAACATGAATCTCGAGACGCCGATCAACGCCAGAGCGCGCTTCTGTGGAGGACAGGCCGTTCGCACCCAGCTGCGCACCGCGCTCAGCAACTCCTTCGGCTTCGGCGGCATCAACACCAGCATCGTGTTGCGCAAGTGAGACTTCGCAGCGAACCGCCGATCGCCTATCTCAATCTCGGCCAAGCGCACATCGATCGTGCGCTCGTCGAGGATTGCCGGCGGGCACTGGATCAGGTCGCACGCGACGAAGCCGTTCATGTCGTCGTGCTCGAAGGCTCGAGCGAGGCCTTCTGCCTTGGTGCCAGCCTCGAGGATCATGCCGCCGGGCGTGGCGACCAGCTCGTCGAGCCGGAGGCGCTCTACGATCTCTGGGAACAACTCGCCCGTGGCCCCTTCGTCGCCATCGCCCATGTGCAGGGCAAGGTGAATGCCGGCGGCGTGGGCTTCGTCGCGGCCTGTGACATCGTCCTGGCCGACCGCTCCGTCGAGTTCAGCCTGTCGGAGCTCCTGTTCGGGCTGAGTCCAGCCTGCGTCCTGCCTTTCCTGATTCGACGCGTCGGTTTCCAGAAGGCCCATTACATGACGCTCACGACCCGGCCCGTGTCGGCCGAGGAGGCGCGCGGTTGGGGCCTGGTCGATGCCTGCGAAGACAAGAGTGCCGAACTGCTGCGCCGCCATCTGCTGCGATTGAGGCGCCTGTCCAAACCGGCGGTCCGACGCTACAAATCCTATATGAGCAGCCTCGGCACGATCCTGATGCAGGCGCGGCCGGGCGCGATCGCGGAGAATAAGGCGCTGTTCTCGGATCCCGACAATCTGGCGACAATCCGCCGCTTTGCTGAGACCAAGCGCTTTCCCTGGGAGAGCTGAGTGTCGATGACTTGGGCGTTCGGCCGGTCGAACATCGCTCGACTGCTCAAGACAACCGAACCCGGAACGGTCAGGCGGCTGCTTTTCGTAACGGCGCTGGCAGGCCTCGCCAATGCCTTGCTGCTCGGGTTGATCAACATCGCGGCCGCGAGCGCCGCCGCCGCCCGGCCGCTCGCCGCCCGGGTCTTCATCGCCTACCTCGTCATCGTCGTGGTGTACTTCCTGGCCAACCGGGCGTCGCTGCACGGCGCCAACGATCTCCTGCAGCGCCGCTTGATGGAGCTGCGCGTGCGCGTGGCGGAGAAGGTCCGGCACTCGGATCTGAGGGCGCTCGAACGCATCGGACGACACGAGATCTACGCCACGCTCGTGCAGGAAACGAACTATCTCGCCCAGAACTTCCCGATCCTCGTAGGCGCCGCCCAGAGCCTCTTCCTGGTGCTGTTCAGCCTGCTCTACATCGCGACGCTGTCGCTGATCTCCTTTGCCGTCATCGCCTTTTTCGCCGTGACGGGCTTGCTCTACTTCAGGAGCCGCCGCAGCCGGCTCGACGCCGAAATGAGCGCCGTGCACGTCGACGAAGCGGCGATGATCGGCTCGCTCACCAACTTCACCGACGGCTTCCAGGAGATCCGCCTGAACGCCGACAAGAACGATTCGCTGTTCCGCCGCTTCGTGGCCATCGTCGATGCGCTGGAGGCCGCGATCGTCAGCATCGGGCGCCAATGGGTGGTGCTGGTCGTCTTCAGCAATGCCTTTCTCTATATCCTGCTCGGGCTGGTCGTCCTCGCGCTGCCTTATCTCTTCACCGGCGAGACAGCGGTCGTCTACAAGATCGTCACCGCGGTGATCTTCTGTGTCGGCCCGATCAGCGGCATGACGCTGGTGGCGCATATATATGCCCGGGCCGATGTCGGTCTCGGCCATGTCTATCGGCTCGAAGAGAGGCTCGAACAGGGTGCCTCCACGGACGTCTCTGCGCCGGAGCTTCCAGCAACGAGCTTCCGCGATTTCCGGACCATCAGGCTGGAGCGGATCTCCTTTCACTACGAAGATGCGCAGGGTGACGTCTCGTTCGAGGTTGGCCCGTGGGACATCGAGCTTCGACGCGGCGAGATGGTCTTCCTGCGCGGCGGCAACGGCAGCGGCAAGTCGACCGTCCTGAAGCTGATGTGCGGCCTCTATCGGCCGATGGCGGGACGCATCACGGTCGACGGTGTCGCGGTGGGCCACGCCACGGCGCAGGAATATCGCGAGCTCTTCTCCAGCGTTTTCACCGATTTCCATCTGTTCGACCGGCTCTACGGTCTCGACGATGTGTCGCCCCAGGACGTGCGCGCGCTGATCGAGCGGATGGAACTCTCGGGCAAGGTCGATTTCGTCGACGGCCGCTTCTCGACGCTCGACCTGTCGACGGGCCAGCGCAAGCGGCTCGCCATGATCGCGAGCTTGCTGGAAAACCGAGAGGTTTACGTCTTCGACGAATGGGCCGCCGACCAGGACGCCCATTTCCGCGATGTCTTCTACACGGAGCTGCTACCGGAGCTTAAGCGGCTCGGCAAGACCATCGTCGCCGTTACCCATGACGACCGCTACTGGCACGTCAGCGACCGCCTGATCACGCTCGACCTGGGCGAGATCGTCTCGGCAGAGGGGCAGGGCTGATCCGATGGTGATCCTCGACTTCATCCGCAAGGGCAGCCTGGTCGAATTCCGCCGGCTGCTGCTCTATGCCGTCGTCGCCGGTCTCGCCAACGCGCTGGTGATGATGGTCGTCAACCAGATCGCGGGGTTCGTGGCCCAGGGCGGCCTGCCGAACCTGTGGCATGCGCTGGTGTTTGCCGGCGTCTTCCTTCTCTACTACCAGTTCGATCGACTGGCCGTGCTGCGCGCCAATGTGCTGATCGAGCGCCTGCTGAAGCGCCTGCGCATCGACGTCATGGATGCGCTGCGGCGGTCCGAGTTGCCGGTCATCGAGAAACTCGGCCGGGGCAATCTCTATGCGGCGATAGGACAAGGGACGAACCTGCTCTCCGTCACGTTCCCCTTGATGGTCGAGCATTTCCAGCTCGCCATCCTGCTGGCGGCCTCGTTGGCCTATCTCGCCTATCTGTCGCTCGCCGCCTTCCTCATCTTCCTGGCGGGCGCATTGGTTGGCTACATCGCCTATCAGCGTCTCAAGCTGGAGTTCGGGCGGGTGCTGCAGACCATCGCGCAGCAGGAAGGACAGATGCTCGACGCCGTTGGTGACATCATCGACGGCGCCAAGGAGCTTCGCCTGAGCGACAGGCGCAGCGAGGCGGTGCTCCGGTCCTATCGGACCCTCGCGGGGGCGACCGAGGCGCTTCTGGTGCGCTCGGGGGAACTTTCGGTGGCGATGATTCTTGTTTCCGGCCTCATCGTGTACGGCATGCTGGCCGCCGTGGGGTTCATCTTCCCCCAGTACGGCGTCTTTCAGGGCCCGGTCGTCTTCAAGCTCATCCCGACATTGCTGTTTTGCGTCGGTCCCCTCATCAAGATCGTGAGCTACGGCCCGACCTTCGTGCAAGCCGAGGTCGCCCTGAAGTCAATTCTGGCCATCGAGCATCAGCTGAAGGCCTCCGGCAGCATTTCGCCATCGGAGGCACGCGCGCTCGGAATCAAGTATCGCGACTTTAATCGCATCAACTATGCGCATATGTCCTTCAGCTTTCGGGATGCGCAGGGCGAGCCCGTGTTCACCGTCGGTCCAGTCGACCTCGAGGTGAGACGAGGTGAGACCGTCTTCCTCGTGGGCGGCAATGGCAGCGGCAAGTCGACGATCATGCGACTGGTCAGCGGACTCTATCCGGCCGAGGAGGGGCGCATCGAAGTCGATGGCCGGCCTGTCACCGGCCGCGAGATCGCGGGCCTGCGGGAGCTTTTTTCGGTGATTCTCGGCGATTTCCATCTGTTTGACCGTCTCTACGGCCTGGAAAACGCCGATCCCGCCGAAGTTACGCGCCTGATCGGCGAGATGCGGCTTGGCCGCAAGGTGCGTTTCGAGAACGGTCGCTTCTCCGACCTCCAGCTATCGACCGGCGAGCGCAAAAGACTGGCCCTCATCGCCGCGATCCTCGAAGATCGGCCGGTCTACGTGTTCGACGAATGGTCCGCCGAGCAAGATGTGCATTTTCGTGAAGAATTTTATACGAAGATTATACCCGGATTGCGTGCAAACGGAAAAACTGTACTCGCGGTCACGCATGACGATCGCTACTGGCATTTGGCCGATCGCGTGATCAAGCTGGACCTTGGAACGGTTGTATGGGAGCGTGCCGGTACCGAGCTGACGGACGGCAGTGTCTGACACGGAAGTGAGTTGAGACGCGCGCCGGGGGGCGCCACGCGCGGAGTCGAGTAAATGCCACGAGCCGACAAAGATCGAGGCGAGGGAGCCCTTTCCGGCAACGCCCGCATCCTCGCGGGATTATTCCGGCGCTCGCTCGTGGATTCGTCCGTGCAGAGCGACATCGCTCGTCTGGTCGAGCAGGCAGACGTCGAAGCGGTCGATGTGCTGCTGGCGGCGGCATCGGTCGGATTGTTTCCCGTTCATCAGCCACCCGCCGAACTCGCTGACGCCGCGGCGCGCAATCGTTATCTGCTGCGGCACCTGGAGCGCCAGGACTATCAGGTGCGCTTTGCCGACGGCGAAGACCGAGCCGAATTGAAGGAGCTCGAGAAGCTCTGCTGGTCCAAGCCGCTCCGCACCTCGAAGTCCGTCCTGAGGAAGAGGATCGAACGCTACCCGCAGGGCCAGCTCGTGCTCATGGCCGGCGATGCCGTGGCCGGCGTGATCTACTCGCAGCTTATCGCGGATATGCGGGCGCTGGAGGGGGGCACGGCCGCTGAGATCGATGCCCTGCACGATCCTGCGGGCCGCACGGCCCAACTGCTCGCCGTGAACATTCTGCCGGAGATGCAGCAGCGAAAGCTCGGCGACCGGCTGCTGGAGTTCATGCTGATCTACCGCAGCCTGCAGCCGGAGATCGACTCAGTCGTCGCGGTGACGCTGTGCCGGAACTTCGATCCCGACCGTGGGCTTGCGTTCGCGGACTACATCCATCACCGGACCGTACACGGCGCGCTGGCCGACCCGATCCTGCGCTTCCACGAGCTGCACGGCGCCACGATCGAGAAGGCCATGCCAGGCTATCGGCCAGGCGACGAGAAGAACCAGGGCAATGGCGTTCTCGTGAGCTACGACATTCGCCGTCGGCATCGCCGCGACCTGCGACCAGACGAGCTGCCGGCCATCGCCCTCTCGCCGTCCGATCTCCGCGAGACGGTTCGCCGGGCCGTGAGCCTCTGCCTCGGCGACGAGCGGAAGACGGCCTTCTCCTTCGACCATCCGCTGATGGAGATGGGCCTCGACTCTGCCGATCTGCTTCAGTTGAACGAGGAGCTCACGCGCCTTTGCGGAGTCGCGTTGGGTGCGACCTTCTTCTTCCAGCACAACACTCCGGCGAAAATCATCGGCGCCCTGGCTGAGCGTCTCGATGTCGCGAGGGCTCCGCAGGTGACCCCGGTGTCGAAGGCGGCGGCCAAGGCCGGGACATCGGGCGACGTTCGCGAGGGCGATATTGCCGTGATCGGCATGGCGTGTCGGCTGCCAGGCGGAATCGAATCGCCGGAACAGTTCTGGGTGGCGCTTGAAGAGGGCGTGTCGGCCATCGGTGCTCTGCCTGCGGGCCGCTGGACGTGGCCGGCAGGCATCGATCCCTCTGGTCAGCATCGGGGGATCGACCGCGGCGGCTTCCTGAAAGACGTGGCTTCCTTCGACGCGCCGTTCTTCCGTATCTCGCCCGCGGAAGCGGAATCGATGGACCCGCAGCAGCGTATGCTGCTGGAGCTGTGCTGGCACGCGATCGAACAGGCGGGCTATGCGCCCGAGGCACTCGCTGGCAGCGCGACAGGCGTGTTCGTGGGTGCGAGCGGTTCGGACTATGCCCGGCTGCTCGATAGATCCGGCCGGTCGCCCGAAGCACACTACGGCACGGGCAGCTCGATGGCTGTGATCGCCAACCGCATCTCCTACTTCTTCGATGTCAACGGACCCAGCCTGCTGGTCGACACGGCCTGCTCGAGCTCGCTGGTCGCGCTGCACAAGGCGGTGCAATCGCTGCGCATCGGCGAGTCGGAACAGGTGCTGGTCGGCGGCATCAATCTCATCCTCCATCCGGCCAACAGCATCGCCTACTACAAGTCCGGCATGCTGGCGAAGGACGGCCTCTGCAAGACCTTCGACCGCAGCGCCAACGGCTATGTGCGCAGTGAAGGCGCGGTCGTCCTGCTCCTGAAGCCGCTGCAGGCGGCGCTGGCAGCGGGCGACAAGGTCCAGGCCGTGATCAAGGGCACGGCCTGCAATCACGGCGGGCTGGCGAGCGGCCTGACCGTGCCGAAGCCCGAGAAGCAGGCCGAGCTGTTGCGGACGGCCTGGCGGGATGCCGCGATCGATCCGCGTCAGCTGGGCTATATCGAGGCGCACGGGACCGGCACGTCGCTCGGCGATCCCATCGAGGTCCAGGGTATCCGGCAGGCGCTCGGCGGCTCCGATCAACGCTGCGGCTTGGGCTCGGTGAAGACCAACCTCGGTCACCTCGAGGCCGCGGCGGGTCTTGCGGGGCTCCTGAAGACGATCCTCTGCCTGCAGCACGACCAACTGCCGCCATCGCTGCACTTCCGGCAGCTGAATGAGCATATCGACCTGCCGGCCAATCTGTTCGTCGTCGATCGGCTCCAGCCCTGGACCGGGCCGCGGATGGCCGGCGTCAGCAGCTTCGGCTCGGGCGGCACCAACGCTCACACCGTCGTGGCGCCTGCGCCGGCGGACGATGCGTCGGTCGGCCACGACACGGGCGAGCCAGTTCTGTTCGTGCTTTCGGCGAAGAACAGTGAGCGGCTCAGGATCCAAGCGAGCCGGTATGCTGGATGGCTGGCCTCAGACGCGGGCCGCGCGATCCCGCTCGACGAAACCGCACGCCAGCTCCAGTTTGGCCGCACGACGATGGACGAACGGTTGGCGTTTGTCGTCGATGACCGGCAAGCGCTGATCCGGCGTCTGGAGGAATATTCGGCCGGTCAGATGGGCAATACGTCGAAAGAGCAGTCCGCGCCGCTCGGCGACATTCTGGAAGGCGAGGCCGGCCGCGCGTTCATCGCTGCCCTGGTTGCGGCGCGCGACCTCGACAAAATCGCCGCGCTTTTTCTGTCCGGTGCGAAGATCGATTGGTCCTTGTTGCAGGCGGGGCCGTCGCATCGCCTCGCTTTGCCGGTCTATCCCTTCGCTGCACACACCTACTGGCTGCCGGATGCCGAGGCGCCGTCGGCATCTCCACCTGTTGAAGCACCCAAGCCCGAAGTGGCGCCAACGTTGCTGGCGCCCGTTTGGCGGTCGGTTGCTCGCTCGGGCAACACATGGCCCGCTCCAGACGCCAAGGTCCTGATCGTCGGCGGCACCGCCGAACAGCGGGCGTCGCTTCAGTCTGCCTTCGCAAACGCCACGATCTTCGATTCGGCCGATGCTCCGGGTCCGGTCGACCACGTTTTCTGGTTGGCGCCGCGCGGCGCCGCGCTGTTGCCGCTCTTCCGGCTGGTGAAGACCTTCCTGGCGGACAAGCGGCCGCTGGGGTGGACGCTGATCACATCGACGAGCCAGGCCGTATTCGAAGGCGATGCGCTCGATCCCGCGCAGGCCGGCGTGCATGGTTTCGCCGGGGCGCTCGCCAAGGAGTGCCCGCACTGGTCGGTACGCGCTGTCGATCTCGAAAGCGCGCAGGATTGGCCGCTGCCGGAGATGTTGGCGCTGCCTGCCGACCGCGACGGCGAGATGGTCGCTCATCGCGATGGTCGCTGGTTCCGGCGCTTCCTCGGCCCGGTCGGCAAGCTGCCCGAGGCGCCGGCCTATCGACAGAACGGCGTCTACGTCGTGGTCGGGGGCGCGGGCGGCCTTGGCGAAGCCTGGACGCGGCATGTGATCGAGCGCTGCCAGGCGCAGGTGATCTGGATCGGCCGGCGGCCCCTCGACGAGGCCATTGCAGCCAAGCTCGATGCTCTGGCACCTCTGGGGCCGAAGCCGGCCTATGTCTCCGCTGACGCATCCGACCTGAATTCGCTCAAGGCCGCCTATGCGTCGCTCAAGCTGCGCTGGCGGGAAATTCACGGCTTGGTGCATGCGGCCACGGGCGTCTTCGATCTCGGCCTCGCCGAGATGGATGAGCCGCGGTTCCGCGAGGTCCTGTCGGCCAAGGTCGAGGCGAGCGTCAATGTCGCCGAAGTGTTCGCCGCCGAGCCGCTAGACTTCCTCTTGTACTTCTCGTCCATCGTGGCACTGGAGAAGGATGGCGGCCTCGCGGGATACGCGGCCGGCGGCGCGTTCCAGGATGCCTTTGCGCTGCATCTCGCCTGCACGGGTCGAGCTCCCGCCAGGGTCGTCAATTGGGGGCACTGGGATATCGGCACGGGTGCTGCGATCTCCGACGCCAAGAAGACGCGTCTGCGCCGGACCGGCTATGTGCCGATCCAGCCGGCCGAGGCGATGGCGGCGCTCGAGACGCTGCTCACCTCGCCCCTGCGCCAGGTGGCGCTGGTCAAGACCTCGCGCCTCGACGCGCTGCCTCTGGTAGATACGGCCCGCACCTTGTGGGTCGATGAGGAGGGCGTGCCGTCGTGCCTCGATCAACTTCCGGCGTTCGAGGGACGCGAGGTCGAGGCGCTGAAAGCGTCGAGCCTGTTCAACAACGCAGGTCTTGAAGCGGCGCTCCTGCCGTTGCTCGCCGCGAGCCTCCAGTCGATCGGCTCGGAGGGCAGGGCCGCGGTTTCCGGCTTCCATCGGCGGTGGCTCGACGCGAGCACGCGATTGCTAGCTGAACGCGGCCTCACGATCTCGGGCGATATCGCCGAGGCATGGCAGGCGTGGGAGCAGGCCAAGCGGCAGGGCCTCGCCAACGCCGACATCCGGGCGGCGATCGAGCTGGCAGAGGCGTGCCTGAAGGCATTGCCCGATATCCTGTCGGGCCGCTTGCGCGCGACCGATGTGCTGTTCCCCGGCTCGTCGATGCGCCGGGTGGAAGGCGTTTATCGCGGCAATACGGTCGCCGATCATTTCAACGGGTTGCTGGCGGACGCGTTGGTGGCTGCTATCAAGGCCCGCCTGCGCGAGGCTCCCAACGCACGCTTCAGGATTCTCGAGGTCGGGGCGGGGACAGGCAGCACGACTTCCGTGATCCTGCCAAAGCTTGCGCCATTCCTGAGCAGCATTTCCGAATACGCCTACACCGACGTCTCGAAGGCGTTCCTGTTCCAGGCGGAAGAGCAGTTCGTTGGCCGCTATCCCTTTGTGAAGCCGCGGCTCTTCGATATCGAGAAGCCGCTCGCCGGGCAGGGCATCGAGGGGCAGCGCTACGATTTCGTGATCGCGACGAACGTGTTGCATGCGACGCGGAACATTCGCCGTACGCTCGCGAACTGCAAGGCGGCGTTGGCGTGCAATGGCCTGCTGCTGCTGAACGAAATCGCCAATACTTCGCTCTTCGCCCATCTGACGTTTGGTCTGCTGGAAGGCTGGTGGCTGTCGGAGGACCAGGCGCTGCGCCTGCCCGACGCACCGGGCCTGTCAGCCGAGCGCTGGGAGAAGGTCCTGCGCCAGGGGGGCTTCGAGCCCGTCTTCCCGGCGCCACGGGCGCACGTCCTCGGCCAGCAGGTGATCGTTGCGAAAAGCGACGGCGTCGTTTGGCAGGAAGTCGCAATGCCGCCCGCTGCCAAACCGGCGCCGATTGCCAGATCGTCTGCCGCCGCGCCCGCGGGCGATACGTCGAAGGCGGCGATCAACGATCTCCTGCGCAAGCTGGTCGCCCGGACGTTGCGCATGCAGCCCGAGGAGATCGACGTCCGCGAGCCGCTGGAGATTTACGGCATCGATTCGATCCTGATCGTGCAGATCGTCGATGCATTACGCGAGGTCTTCCCCGACGTGCGCAGCACGCTGCTGTTCGAGTATCAGACCATCGACGCGCTGGCTGACCATTTTGTCCGCAGCGGCACGCCGATGCCGATGCGTCAGGAAAAGTCCACGGATTCGGATGAGGCGATCGCGGTCATCGGCATGAGCTGTCGCTTCCCCGGCGCCGAGAATCTCGCCGCCTTCTGGGAGCTGCTGAAGGCGGGGCGAAGCGAGATCGAGGAAATCCCCGCCGATCGCTGGCCGCTCGATGGGTTCTATCGCCGCGACCCGGACGAGGCGGTCCAGCAGGGCAAGAGCTACGGCAAGTGGGGCGGCTTCCTGAAGGACGTGACCGCCTTCGATCCGCTGTTCTTCAACATTTCGCCCAAAGAAGCCCCCGCCATCGATCCGCAGGAGCGGCTGTTCCTGCAGACGGCCTGGGAATCGCTGGAGGATGCGGGCTATACGCGTCAGCGCCTCGCCAGGGATTTCGGACGGCAGCTCGGCGTGTTCGTCGGCATCACGCGCACGGGCTTCGATCTCTTCGGGCCGCAGCTTTGGCAGCGTGGGGATACGACCTATCCGCACACCTCGTTCAGCTCGGTCGCCAATCGTCTCTCCTATTTCCTCGACGCGCGCGGGCCGAGCGTGCCGGTCGACACGATGTGTTCCTCGTCGCTCACCGCGATCCATCAGGCCTGCCAGAGTCTGCGGAGCGGCGAGTGCCGGCTCGCGATCGCGGGCGGCGTGAACGTCTACCTGCACCCGTCTGGCTATGTCGGCCTGTCGGCGTCGCGCATGCTGTCGAAAGACGGCGTCTGCCGTAGCTTCGGCGAGGGCGGCGACGGCTTCGTACCAGGTGAGGGCGTGTCGGCCGTGCTGCTGAAACCCTTGTCGCAGGCGATTGCGGACAAGGATCGGATCTACGCCGTCATCCGCTCGACGCATGTCAATCATGGCGGCAAGACCAACGGCTACACCGTTCCCAATCCGCAGGCTCAGGCCGAGCTGGTGCAGGCGGCACTCAAGAAAGCGGGGATCGACGCGCGATCCGTCAGCTATATCGAGGCACACGGCACGGGCACCGAGCTCGGCGATCCGATCGAGGTGACCGGTCTCACCCAGGCCTTCCAGCACTTCACCAAGGACACGGGCTTCTGCGCGCTGGGCTCGGTGAAATCGAACATCGGCCATCTCGAGGCGGCGGCCGGCATCGCGGGCTTCGTCAAGACCGTCCTGCAGATGCGCCACCGCACGCTCGTGCCGAGCCTGCACGCCGACGAGCTCAATCCGAATATCGACTTCGCCAGGACGCCCTTCACGGTGCAGCGGACGCTCGCCGACTGGCAACCGACGGGACCGCGCATCGCTGGCGTATCGTCGTTCGGTGCGGGCGGCGCTAACGCCCATGTCGTGCTGGAGGAATATCCGGAGGCGTCGGAGCGTACCGAGAGCCAGCGCGAGTGCGTGATCGTTCTCTCGGCGAGGTCCGAAGAACGGCTGAAGATCCAGGCTGCCCGATTGCGCGACTACATCCGGCGGCATCGGCCGCGGATGGTCGACCTCGCCTATACGCTGCAGGTCGGTCGCGAGCAGATGGACCATCGGCTGGCATTTGTGGCCTCGTCGCTCGCGGAACTGGACCGCCGGCTTGCCGATGACGGAGGCTGCGTCGGCAATGCCCGGCAGAACAGAGCCGAAATCCGGGCCATTGCCGATGATCCGGCGACACCCGGCAGGCTGAAGGCTTGGTTCGCCGCCGGCGATCATGCGCCACTGCTCGATCTGTGGGTCAAGGGTCTCGTCATCGACTGGGACGAGCTCAATCGCAGCTCGGGGCACGAAGCGCGGCGCATCGGACTGCCGACCTATCCTTTCGAGACCACGCGCTATTGGCTGCCGGTCGTCGAGGAGGAGCCGCTTAAGCCTGTCGGGGCAGCGAAGCCCGTCGGGATCAGGCTGCAGGCTCCGGCGGCGCTGCCGACGAGCTTCAGCCTGCCGACGGCGATCCAGAAGCGCATCTTGCAGCCTTTGGAGAGCTTCGGCGCCAAGGAAGAGTTGCCGTTCGCGAAAGAACCGTTCCTGACGATCCATGACCACGGTGGTGGCGTCTACTCGGTCAAGGCCGAGGCCGCGTCGGCGGGGGCTGACGGCGCATTGGCTTCGTGCATCGAATGGGTAGATTCACTGGCGCCGGATGCCCGACCGAAAGTTCTGGTGCTCGACGGCGTTGTCAGCACTGTTCGCGCAGTCCCCGATTGCACCGTGCCGATCGTGGGCGTCGGCAACGGCGACGTATCGGCGGAGACCGAAACCGATGCCCTCGATCTCGCGCGGAACATCGCCCGGGCATCGGTCACGGCCCTGACCGGACTGAAAAAGCAGCTATCGCTGACGGGTCTGCCGGCGGCGAGGGGCGACCAATGGGAAGCCGGGTTCGTTCCCAAGCCGCGTGGCGCGTCGGCGGCTCGGCGCGTCGGGTTGCAGTCCGGCGTCGTGACCTTGGAGGCTCATGCCAACGGCGTCGCGGTCGTGACTTTGCACGATCGCGCCGCCAGGAACACCTCCTCGCCGGCGTTCGTGCAGGGCGTCGTCGAGGCGTTTGAGCACATCGCGCGCACGCCGTTCTACAAGGCTGTCGTGCTGACGGGCTACGAGCACTATTTCGCTTGCGGCGGCACCAAGGAAGGGCTGCTCGCGATCCAGAGCGGCACGTCGCGCTTCACCGATGAGCAGAGCTATGCTCTGCCGCTCGCCTGCGAGGTTCCCGTCATCGCCGCCATGCAGGGGCACGCCGTCGGCGCGGGTTGGGCGATGGGGCTGTTCTGCGATGTGACGATCTACAGCGAGGAGAGCGTCTATCGCAGCCCCTACATGCTCTACGGATTCACGCCGGGTGCCGGCTCGACCTTGATCTTCCCGCATCGTCTCGGTGGCGCGCTCAGCCGAGAGATCCTGTTCTCCGCGCGCGACTTCCGGGGACGCGAGCTAAAGCAGCGCGGCGTCGAGCCCGTGCTGCCGCGCGAAGAGGTGCTGGACCGTGCCCTGGCGCTCGCCGATCACCTGGCGTCGTTCAGCCGGCAGGAACTGGTGGAGCGCAAGCGGCGTCTCAGCCACGCCTTGCGCGAGCGTTTGCCCCTCGTGCTCGGCCAGGAACTGGCGCTGCACGACCAGACCTTCGTCGGCAACAAGGACGTGATCGCCAACGTCGAGCGCTATTTCGATGCCGCGGACGGCGAAGTCCGGGCGCCGGCGAAGGCTTTGCCGGCGGACGAGCGGTCGCCGCAGCAGATACTGGAGACCCTGCAACAGAGCCTCGCCGACGAGCTCCTGATGCAGCGCAACGATGTCGACATGGACTCGGCTTTCACCGACATCGGCATGGACTCCATCAGCGCCGTGATGTGGGTGAAGAAGATCAACAGCCAGTTCGGCCTCTCGCTGACGGCGACCAAGGTCTATCACTATCCGACGCTCCGGCAGTTCGCCGACTTCGTGCTTTCGCAGATGGGCGGCACACCTGCTGAAGAGCCGGCGCCCGAATCGGTTGCGGAGCCCGTGCTGCTGCGGTCCTTCCCCTTCGTGGCGGCCAAGCCGGCGCGAGCTGTCGAGCCGAAGCGTGCCTCGCGCTCCATAGCCATCGTCGGCATGTCGGGACAATTCCCCAAGGCCGCCAACGTCCGGCAGTTCTGGGACAACATCGCGCAAGGCCGCGATTGCGTCTCGGAGATCCCGGCGGCGCGCTGGTCGATCGACGCCTACTACGACGCCGATCGCAGCGCGCCCGGCAAGACGGTGTGCCGGCGCATGGGCGTTCTCGAGGACGTCGATCTCTTCGATCCGCTGTTCTTCAGCATCTCGCCGTCGGAAGCCGAGCTGATGGATCCGCAGCAACGGCTGTTCCTGGAGAATAGCTGGCGCTGCATCGAGGATGCGGGCTACGACCCGAAGAGTCTGTCGGGCAGCCTGTGCGGCGTGTTCGTCGGCTGCGCGGCCAGCGACTACGGCCAGCTGCTCGACGACAAGACGGTCAGCGCGCAAGGGCTGATCGGCGAGTCGGTCTCCATGCTGCCGGCGCGGATCGCCTATTTCCTCAACCTCCAGGGGCCGTGCCTTGCCATCGACACGGCCTGCTCGGCCTCGCTGGTGGCGATCGCCAGCGCCTGCGACAGCCTGCTGCTCGGCAACAGCGACGCAGCGCTGGCGGGCGGTGTCTATGTGATCAACGGGCCGGACATCCAGGTGAAGATGAGCAGCGCCGGCATGCTGTCGCCGGACGGCGCTTGCTTCACCTTCGACCAGCGAGCCAACGGCTTCGTGCCGGGCGAGGGCGTGGGCGTGCTGCTGCTGAAGCGGCTCGAGGACGCCGAGCGCGATGGCGACGACATCTATGCGGTGATCCGAGGCTGGGGCGTCAACCAGGACGGCAAGACCAACGGCATCACCGCACCCAACCAGGACTCGCAGACACGCCTTGAGACCGGCATCTACCGCAAGTTCGGCATCGATCCGGGTCAGATCCAGCTCATCGAGGCGCACGGGACCGGCACCAAGCTCGGAGACCCCATCGAGGTTGACGCGCTGTGCGACACGTTCCGGCAGTTCACCGACCGCCGCCAGTTCTGTGCGCTGGGGTCGGTGAAGACGAATATCGGCCATCTCGCGACGGCGGCGGGCGTTGCGGGTGTGGTGAAGGCGGCGCTGGCGCTCCAGCACGAGCGCCTGCCGCCGACCATCAACTATCGGAACCTGAACGAACATATCAGGCTGGGCGACAGCCCCTTCTACGTGAACACGGAAGGCAAGCTGTGGCCGGTCGATGCCGGCCGTAAGCGCATGGTGGCCGTGAGCTCGTTCGGCTTCAGCGGCACCAACGCGCATATGGTTCTCGAAGAGCCCGCGACTCGGGGCGCCGTCTCGGCGAGGGGCGGTCGGCCGCATTTGTTGCCGCTGTCGGCCAGAAGCGAGGCGCAGCTCAGGATCTATGCCCGCACGCTCGCCGAGCACTTGGCCGTCGAGCCGGTCGACCCGGCAGATCTTGCCTTCAGCTATCAGGCGGGCCGTACGGCAATGACCCATCGTCTGGCCGTCGTGGCGACGACCCTCGATGAGATGAGACAGCGGCTCGCCGACTATGCAGCCAGGGGCGTTGCTGGAGAGAATTGCTGGATCGGCGAGGTCGCCGATAGGGCGGTCGCAAAGCGCTCGGCCGTTGAAGACACGACGTTGCCGGAAGTTGCCCGGCGTTGGGTCGCGGGAGAAGCGATCAATTGGTCGTCGCTGACCCCACCGGGAGTGCGGCGCCGCCATGGACTGCCGACCTATCCGTTCGAGCGCGAGCGCTACTGGGTGCCAGTGGCCGAAGTCGAGGTTCCTGCGGCTGCCTCCGTCGACATGTCGCTCTGGCAGGCCGGCGAGCTTGCCGCGGATACGGACTGGCAGGGTCGGCTGCGTCAGCGCCTCAGCCAACGCCTTCTCGTCGTTCACGCCGAAGAGGCGAAGCGAAAGGCCTTTGCCGATCTCCTGGCTCAACTGGCCGCTGCCTGCGATTGGAGCGGGCCGTTGTCCGTGCATTATTCCCGGCCACAGGATATCGGGCGTACGCCGCATGACTGCTTGATTGCGCTCGACGTCGATTTGGCCACGCTTCTCAATGTCGTGGGTGACGTGCAGACGATCGTGCTTACGGCGCAAGTCGATGCGGCGCAGGCCGAGCCGCTTGGCCGGTCCATAGCGGAAGCGATCGGCGCACGACAGGCCTGGCTGCTGATCAGCCAAACGGCCGAAGCGGACCTGACTGTGGCCCTGCAGCGATTGTTTCAGGAGTGGTTGGCGTTCGATGCGGCCGCACCCCATGAAGTGCACTACCGCGTCGGCCAGCGTCTCGTGCGGATCGCTCGTGTCGAGCGCCGCGCCGATCCGATCTGCTGCCTCGAGAAGGAATGGCGGCTGAAACCCCTGGAAATCCTCGCGTCGCCGCCGGCACGGGGTACGGTCGTCGTGCTCGCCAATACCGAATCCTCGCTGATCGCCAACAGGCTGCTCGAAGAGGGCGACTTCAGGAAAATCGTCGTGGTGACCGACGCCAGCTTCGGCGATGCCCCCACGGGGAGCGCCATCGGAAAGCTGCTGCTCGCCAACCCCGGCGATGTCACCCATATCGTCGATCTGGCGGACCTCTACGATGCTCCCGTCGAGCAGGATGGCGATCCGTCGGGCCGCGTCGCGCTTTATCAGGCAATCGTTGGCACTGGCGAAGACCTCTCAGTCCTGTACGTGACCAAGGGTCTGCAGTCGTTCCGGTCGAACCGGACGACGCTCGCAGGCGCCAAGTTCGCCGGCCTGATGAAGATGTTGAGCGCGGACTATCGGCAGGTGAATGCCCGGTGTGTCGACATCGATCAGGTCGTCTTCGATGAGCCGCGCCGGCTGCGCGACATCGTGCTTCGGGAATTCTCCGCCCCCCTGCAGGAGACCGAGCTCTGCTATCGCGAGGGCCATCGTTTCGCTCCGGTGTTGACGGCAGGCGGGATCACGGATGGCTCGGTTTTCGAGGTCGATCCGGAGGCCGTCTATGTCGTGAGCGGCGGCACCAACGGCGTTGGCCTCGAGATCGCCAAGCATCTCGCGGCAAAGGGCTGTCGCAAGCTCGTGCTGATGGGCATCACTGAGCTTCCGCCCCGGGAGAAATGGGCGGAGACCGCTGCGAGGCGCGATCTGCCACCTTACGTGGGCAACAAGCTGCGCGAGCTGATCGCGCTCGACAAGGCGGTCGATCATCTCGGCATCTATACCGGCCCCTTGTCCGCCCAAGCCGCGTTACGAAGCTATTTCATGAAGGTTCGCGCGACCGTGGGGCCGATCCGCGGCGTGATCCACAGTGCGGCGGTCTACTCCGATGCCGAGTTGCCCGGCTTCGCGACCAAGAACATCGACAGCATGCGCCGGGTCTGGGACGCCAAGGTGGGCGGGCTCGAGAGCCTGCAGGCGGTCTTCAAGGCCGATCCGCTGGACTTCTTCGTCGCGTTCGCGTCGATGACTGGCCTCGTGCCGCGCTTGGCACGGGGGGCTGCCGACTACGCAATGGCGAATTCCTTCGTCGAGTTCTTCACGGCCCATCAACGGCGCATATCGGGCAATGGCCGCTTCAGGGCCATCGTCTGGTCGGACTGGAACCAGACGGGCGGCATCACACGTGTCGACGCCGCGAAGGCCGCTACGGTGATCGACACCTTCGACCAGCTCGGCTTGCGGACCTTCTCGAACGTCGAAGGCTGCGCGCTGTTCGACCGGGCGATGGCGCACAAGGCAGAGGGCACGGTAGTGATTGGTTATCTCGACCGTACGCGCTTCGAGCGGGTGAGGCCGCAGCTTCTGTTCGCCCAACCCGAAACCGGCGATACGCGGCGTATTTCGCTTCCGGTCCGGCCAGCGCCACCGCTCAAGGCACTGCCCCGCTCGATCCTGCATCACCTCGAGCGGTGGGAGGCCGAAAAGGGCGCGGGCGGAAGGGTATCGGCGCGGCAGATTCTCGACGTGATCAGCCTCGAGGAAATCCGGCAGATCGACGCGACGCAGATCCATCGCCTGCACAAGCTGATGTTCGGTGGCCAATCGATGCCCGACGTGTTCGCCGCTGACCGGATCGACTATGCGGCGATCATCGCGGCTACGGTCAAGGAGGTATTGAAGCTCAAGAGCGTCGATTCGACAAAGGCGTTCCAGAGCTATGGGCTGGATTCGATCTCGGCTACCGTTCTGGCGACGCGGTTGGAGAAAAGGCTGAAGCGCGAACTCCAGCCCAAGTGGCTGATCGAGTTTCCCACGGTCGATGCGCTGACGGCGTACCTCGTCTCTGAGGATAGCCGGAATGCCCGGATCGCGGCGGCGCCGGCGAAGCCCGCCGAATGACCCGGACCATCGAGCAGCTTCTCGGCATCCGGCCGGCTGCGCGGCGGCCTCAGGCGGCACGCTCCGAGATGAAGTTCAGCTTCCTGTTTTTCTCGGACGTGCGCCAGGACATCACGGATTCGGAGAAATACGGCTTCATGCGCGACATCGCGCTGTTTGCCGACGCGGCGGGCTTCGAGGCGATTTATCTGCCCGAGCGGCATTTCCATGAATTCGGATCGGTTTACGCCAATCCCGCGATCGTGGCCGCCCATCTGATCCCTCAGACGAGG
>Ga0335083_10003802_pt1 | contig 19387 bp, 13 predicted proteins | sample Lox_Sample_42_FD_206716 | JGI IMG/M metagenome (GOLD analysis project Ga0335083, IMG submission 206716) | Soil microbial communities from Loxahatchee National Wildlife Refuge, Florida, United States - Lox_Sample_4.2 | ecosystem: Environmental > Terrestrial > Soil > Wetlands | place: USA...
TGGAACAGCCGGACACGTTGCTCGTCGCGGTGCGGCTGAACAACACCAGCGACAAGACCGCGCTCAAGGTCAAGATCGAGTCGATCCGGCTGCGGCCGGCTGCTCTGACCAGTCCGACCGGGTTCCCGGTGGCGCTCGGGGATATCGCCGCCGACCAGAATATGGTCGTTCAGGCCGACTTTCTAAGCGACAAGCTGAAGCAGGGTAAGAACTACCGGCTCGAGGTCCGGGGCAGCTACCGAGTGGAGGATCGGGATGAGGACGGACCTCGTTGGGACAAGCACCGGAAGCACAAGGAGGAGCGGCGCCAGTTCACGGCCAGCACTGTGATCAGTCTGCCCCCTCCCGCGCCTGGGTCGAACACGCTGACCACGACGACGGTGCCACCGAATCAGGTGACCGGTGGCGGGTTCCCGCCTCAAACGCCGAGCTTCGACAACGAGGTCAACACGTCGCGCTGGACGATCCCGACCGGGAAGTTCGTGCAGGGCACTCCGACGGCGAACGTCACGGGGACGCAGCCGGCTCCCCAGGCCGCCGCGGCGACGCAGCACGCTGTTAAGGCCGCCTCGAGCAGCGTCCAGTTCAACGTGAACAACGGGTTGGGGTTCACCTCCGGCAACATCAGCACCGTCTCGGAGCCGAGCGGAGCAAGCGGAGGCGGGGTGGTGTTCGTCGCTGCGAACTGGTTCGCCGCATATTCGATCGACGGCGTCCACTTCACACAGTTGGACCCGACGACGATCTTTCCCAACGATGCAGTCGGGTTCTGCTGCGATCAGATCGTGCAGTATGTCCAGAGCATCGATCGGTTCATCTGGCTGCTGCAGGGCAATGGCGTGCGGATCGCTTCGGCCAGCCCGGCCGACATCAAGAGCAGCGGCGGCACAGCCTGGACCTACTGGAACTTGACGCCGGATGTCTTCGGCCAACCCGGCATCGCCTTCGATTATCCGGATCTGGCGGTGGGCACGAACTACCTCTACATGAGCTGGAATGCGGGGGTCGGCTGCGCATCCTGCGATTGGGGACATCAAGTCGCACGCACGCAGTTGAGCCAGATCCAGGCGGCCGGCACGATCGGGATCGACTACACCGATCCCGCCGACGGGCGCATGGCCTGGGGCGCGCACCTCAGCCAGGACACGCAGGACGAGATCTTCTGGGCCGGACACAACAGCAACAGCAACATGCGCGTGTTCTCCCTGTCGGAGGGTTCGAACAGCTACTTCTGGCGCGACGTCGGAGTCGCGAGCTGGGCCAACAGCGGGCTGTCCTCGAGTACGCCGGACGGCCAAGACTGGCTCACGAAGCTGAGAGACTTTCCGGGAAGCGCGGTGCTCGGCGCAACGCGCTCGAGCAGCCAGCTCTGGCTCGCATGGAGCGCGGGGACCGACAGCAACTTCCAGCAGCCCCACGTCGAGATGGTCGCCCTCGACAACAACTTCAATGTGCTCCAACAGGTGCAGATCTGGAACAGCAGCTACGCATTCGCATATCCGGCGCTTGCGACGAATGCCTGCACGGGAGAGATCGGCATGTCGCTGGAATACGGCGGCAACGGCAACTACGAGAACCACGTGGTGGGGTTCTGGGGGGATTTTCTGGTCTATATCACGACCGGCAGCAACGTCGGCACCACCCGCTACGGGGATTACGTCACGATCCGGCAGGACCCGACGCAAGCGCTCAACGGTGCCTTTTTCGATGCGTTCGGCTATGGGCTGAACACCGTTGCGCCGCCGGGGAGCGGGACGCAGGTCGACGTGCGCTACGTGCAATTCGGTCGAGGAGGGGGCTGCCAAACCCCGCCTCCGGGTTAGCGCCTCGCGGCAGCCGCCGGGCGGGGCTGCCGCTCGGCCGGCTGCTCAACGTCGACGCGGCCTTGCGCAGTCGCGTATCTGTATCGGTACGAGCCGGTGGGTTGATGACGGTATTCGATCACCGGCATCGCTGGGCGATCAGGTCAGGCAGCCAGGCTGTGCAGCATCCACCCGGTCTTCTCGTGGACCGCCAGGCGGTCGACCAGCATCCCGATGGTCACTTCGTCTCCGGCGCGTTGAGCGGCGGGTAGCACCGAACGGATGGTGTTGCCGACGGTCTCGTGGTCCGCCGCCAGCTGCTTCACCATTTCTTCGGCCTTCGGCACACCGTCCGCGTCCTTGATGCTCGCCAGCCGCGAGAACTGACTGAAGCTTCCCGGCGCATACTGGCCCAGCGCGCGAATGCGCTCGGCGACCAGGTCGACCGCGGCAGCGAGCTCCGTGTACTGCTCCTCGAACATCAGATGCAGATCGCGGAACCTCGGCCCCTCGACGTTCCAGTGGAAGTTATGCGTCTTCAGGTATAGCGCGTAACTGTCGGCGAGTACATGTGACAGCCCCGACGCGATCTCTTTCTTGGCGCCCGTTGCAGATTCCGTTTTCGTTGCCATTGCAGCTCCTTTCCTCAAAAGTGGCCCACCGTCACGCTCCCGCGAGTCGACGATACTGCGATTTGTCCTCGGCGTATTGATCGAGATCAATGGGAGCCTGCGGCACGGCGCTTGGTGCCCACGGTAACAGGCCTCGCCGATGATCTCCAATTGAATCTAGGCATCGAGCCGATAGCGCTTGGCTATCGGCCTCACGGGCAGGAAAGTCAGGCGCTTGGCCCGGCGAGGTAGGTGACGCAGCCGAGCGGGCAGGCGCGGATCGCGCGGCGCAGCGCCTCGATCGCTTGCGGGCGCGGATAGCTCGCGCGCCAGGCGAGCGCTACGCGGCGTCGGGGCGGCTCGCTGAAGGGACGGATCGCGGTCAAGGTGGCAGGCGCATCCCCTGCGCCGGCTGCCGCCGTGCACGGCAGCACCGTGATTCCCAGGCCCGAGGCGACCATATGACGAATGGTTTCGAGCGAGCTGCCCTCCACCGCTTTTTGTAGACCTCCTTCGATGGCCGGCGGGCCCACGCAACTGGGGCATGCAGCCACCACCTGATCTCGGAAGCAGTGGCCGGCGCCGAGCAGCAGCACCGTCTGCGTGGAAAGCTGATCGGTCGCGACGGCCTCGCGCTGCGCCCAAGGATGCCCGGCCGGGACCATGACCACGAAGGGCTCGTCGTACAGCGGCAGGGTCACCACACCCGGTTCCTCGAACGGCAGACAGAGCAGAGCCGCATCGAGCTCTCCTTGCACCAGCCGCTCGCGGAGTCTGCCTGTGTAGTTCTCCTCGATGATGAGCGGCATGCGCGGCGCGCTCGCATGCAGCACGGGCACGAGCAGCGGGAACAGGTACGGCCCGACGGTGTAGATCGCGCCCAGGCGCAGTGGGCCGTCGAGCGGGTCGCGCGCTTCGCGGGCGATGCGCTTGATGCCTTCCAGCTCATCCAGCACCCGCTGCGCCTGTTCGACGATGCGCGCGCCCACCGGGGTGACACCCACGTCGGTCTTTGTGCGCTCGAACAAGGCCAACCCGAGCTCTTCCTCGAGCTTCTTGACCGCCACGCTCAGCGTAGGCTGGCTGACGAAGCAGGCTTGCGCCGCGCGGCCGAAATGCCGCTCCCGCGCCACCGCGACGATATAGCGGAGCTCCGTGAGTGTCATCGCGACCGGATTCTACCGCAGGGGGGTTCGCCGGCCCGTGCGCCGAGTGCGGCGCGCCCCGCTCTGGAGGCGTCAGAGCGAGCGGAGAAAGTTGAGCAGATCCTGCTTGTTTGGCTCCGAGAGCTGGTTGAAGCGCAGGATCACCAGGTTCGCTTCCGATCCGGTGCCCCGGTGCTGCCCGATTGCGACCAGCAGGTCGGAGGTGCGCCCGTCGTGCAGGAAGAATACGCGCTGTCCCAGGCCCCAAAGCGGCGCCGTGCGGAACTCGCGCGGGCCGGCTTGGCCCTGACTGATTCCGTCGGCCAGTCCGATCCCCATGTCATGGACGAGCAGGTCCGAAAAGAGGTTCACGGGCTGGCTGCTGAGCGCGGCGACAGCCGTCGAAGGGCCGGTGGTCATCGTGGGCGTGTGGCAGTGTGCGCAGCCTACGGTGTCGAACAGGGCGCGGCCGTTCGCGATCGACGGCGCCCCGCCCGGAAAGCTGGGCGAGGGCTTGGGTGGCGCGAGAAAGCGCATGAAGAAGGCGAACTTCTCGGTGCCGCTCAGCGCATCGGTGAGGCTTTGCGCTTCGGTGTCCGTCGCATCGTTCGGCTCCGCCACGAACTGGCAGTCCGCAGTCTCGTCGCGTTCCGTCTGGAACAGCTCGTTGGTGATCCCCATCTCGACGTTGTAGGCCTCGCCGGCGAACAGCAGCAGAGATTTGTCCTGTGCCTTCCAGCCGAACCGAGCGGCCGTCCCGTCGTTGCCGTTGAAATTCGCCTGGCCGGAGATGGCGTTTCCGGCGAAGACGATGTTCGGTCTGCCTCGGATTCCGAGCGCCCGTTTCGCGGCAGCGTTGCTCGCTTGATTGGCGAGAATCGCGGCGTCGGGGATCTGCTCGATGAGGCCGGCGCCGAACACAGGCGTGGGAATGCGGAAGATCACGTTGTGCCGTGCCGCGGCTGTTGCGAAGTCGGGTTGCGCCAACTGGCAGCCGGGTGCGTCTCTACGGCCTTGGATGGTGAACAGCGAGTGCACCCCACCGTCAGGGGTGCCGTCCGGGTTTCTCACGAAGCGTGCTTCGCGCACCGGCCCGTTCAGCGAGATGAAAGAGGGCACGACGTTGGTTGCGCCGTCGAGGGTTGCGAACGCAACCTGGGGATTTTCACGCGGACTGCTTCCGCCGGCAGCGGGCTGCAGATGGCAGCCGACGCAACTGTTCAGGTTCATCCTCGGCCCTAGGCCATCCGCGATCTCCTGGGTGGCCATGAATTCGTCCCTGCCCGCCTTGAACAGCGCGAGTTGGCCTGGCGTCAGGTTCGGCAAAGGCTCGCCAGCATCGGACCCGCTTCGGATCCCCGGGTCTCTCGCAGTAAACGATGGACTGCCCGGGAAGGCTACTGTCATGCCAAGCAGAAACAGCGCGGCGACAGCGGTGCCCAGAAGGCACGCGGCGTAAAGACGTCTCATGTTTGCCCCCCAACCTCACTCACGCGATGACGGAAGTGGCGGGCTTGCCCCGAGGACCGGAGCTGGCTGGCTATGGGCCGGTGATCTCGATGTGCAGGACCGAGCCGGCTTCGATGCGACTGATTCTCATTATATTGTCAGGGACCGAGACACTGCAATCCTTGACTTGTGATCCGCGGAACGGTGTTCGTCGAAGAGGCATAGCGAGCGGCAGAGACGGATCGCCGCCGAAGATGCCCCTTGCTCGGCGCCTGCTATGCCCCGTTCACCGAACAGTGCCTGCCCGTCGTGTTCGTTGAGGGCTGCAGCATCTTCTCGAAAATGTCCAACTGAGCGCGGCTGCCGCCGATCTCGCAGACGCGGGCCCGAAGCTGCTCTCGATCCTCCGCGGCAGAGAATTCGCCCTGCATGAAAGCGGCGACCACTCGCAGGCCGGGAAGCGTGATCTCGCGCGCGCGCATGGAGAGCGCGCTCGATCCTTGGGCGAAAATGGTGATGTGGCCCGTCAGGCGTTGCAGGCGGTCATGGTGCCCGGCTCCGTGGAAAGCCACGGCCGCGTGGAGGTCGAGATAAGGCCAATGGCCGGCACGGCCGTGCGAAGCGTTCCAGCAGTCCGAGAGGAAGAACCAGCGGTCGCGCGCGCGCCATCCCCGGGTCTCGAGCTGCCAGAGCAAACCGGTCGCATCGGCGGCGTCCAACGGACCGTCGGCGGCGTGAGGCAACAGCCACTCGTCCAGGAGCTCCACTGCAGCGTCGACGTTGCCCGACTCCAGCTCGAACAGCGCGAGATGCCAGGCGTTATGCGCCAGCATCCGGCTGCCGTTCTTCCAGTGCGCCTCCTGTTGCTTCATCCACGCGGCCCCGCGGGCATGCTCGCCCCGCTCGAGGAGCGCATGCGCGACGGCATGCACGCCGTATGGGCAAGCGGGCTCGACGGAGAGCGCGCGCCGGCCAAGCGTTTCGGCCATCTCGGCGTCCCCGGTCTCGGCGCGCGCGAAAGCGGACATCGCTTGGACGTAGGCGAACGCCGGATCGCTCGGAGACCACGCCGGCGTCACGAGGTCGATGACATCGCACATCTTGCGGTGCGCTCCGAGGAAGAAGTAACACGACTGCGCTAGGCGCAGCGCGAGGAGGTCGCGAGGCCACCGCGCAAGGATCCATTCGTACCGCCGGGCGGATGCCCACGGCTCGCCTTCAAGCCAGTATCGCGCGGCGTCGAGGTGTGCCGTTTCCCAGGCGGTGAGGCTCTGACTTGTCACGGCGGTAGCGTTCAGTGCCGCGCGGATCAAGCGATGCGCGCGGGCATCCTTCGCCAGCACGCCGAGCGCCGCTTGCAGCACATGAGCAGCCGGGGCATCGGGGTCGTCGTCGCCGATCCCGCCGATCTCGGCAAGAGGGTCACCGACGGCGCGCAGGACCATATCAGTTGCGCGCTGCACAGCGTTGCTGGCGGAGTACACCTAGCTCACCCTCCTGCCGGCCGGCCCACAACCGTCGGCCGTCGCCCGGGTCTGGCCGCCGACGCGTTCCACGTTGATGACGGGCACGACATGCTCCCAGCGTGATTCCCCATAATCGAAGCACGCCGGCTTGCGAAGCGGCAAGCGGCGAGAGCAGGAGTATCGGACATCGCGTACGCGAGCGGAATGCTCGGAACGCCACCGAGATTGACCGAGACGCCTGAAGTTGCCCGCGGGGTTCCGCGTGCGGGCGCGGACAAACGCCACCGGCGCCGACGGCCTCGCTTCGGGCGATTCCGCCTCTATGCCGGCTTGCTTCCGGTGACCGGCACCGCGGTCAACGCCGGCTCAATTCGCCGGAACGGAGGAGAGAACCTGGGCTGGAAAGTCGTCCGCACTCCACAACGACGCGTGGTTGCGGCCGCTCTGTTTGGAGCGATATAGCGCTTCGTCGGCCCGGCGCAACAAGGCTTCCAATGTGTCCTCGGGGCCGGCCGCGACGACGCTCGCGATCCCGATGCTCACGGTCATGGCGATCGATCCGCCCGGGGCGCCGGGCCAGGACATGGGCGTCGCCTCGAGCGCCGCGCGGATGCGCTCCGCCAGCGTGGCGGCGCCCCGCGCATTCGTGTCCGGCAGCAACGCCACGAACTCCTCGCCTCCCATCCGGCCCAAGGCATCGGTTTCGCGCAGGGTGGCCTCGACGATCCCGACTGCATGGCGGAGCGCCGAGTCCCCGGCCGCGTGACCGAATGTATCGTTCAACAATTTGAACCGGTCGAGATCGAGCGACAGCACCGACACGGGCTGCCGGGAGCGGCGCGCGATGCCGACCAATCTCTCGCCCTGCTGCAGCAGGTTCCGCCGGTTGGCGATCCCGGTGAGATCGTCCGCTCCGGCGAGCCGCTTGAGCTCGAGTCCCTTCAGATAGCTGCGCCGCTGGAACCAGTCGAAGATGAAGCAGTTGAAGACGGCGATCCCACAGGCCGGAAGGATGAGGGCCGCATACCGCAATTGGTCCAGTCCCTCGGGAAGTCCCACATACGTTCCGGCCATCGGCAGGATGGCGAGTAACGCGATGATCGGCGCATTGATGTGGAACGGGTAGGCGACCGTGATGATCGGCGGAAGCAAAAGGAAGAACATGTAGCCGCCGATGCCGTACAACGCGCCACCGACGAGCCGATTCAGGATCGCCCCCCACACCGCCTCGGCGAGCAGCGCGGAGATGCCCAGCACGATGGCGAGGGAACGCCGGCTCACCCCGGCGAGGGCGCACGCTGGTTGCACTGCAAGCACGATGCCGAGAAGCAGGCGCAGCAAAAACGTCTGTGGAGCGCCGCCGCTGTCGATCGCCCAGTCCCAGAGCCACAGCAGCACCGAAAGCACCGCCGCGGCCGACGCGACGGCCATGGAAAGGCTGATGTTCTCGTCGAACTTGACGGCGAGATAATCGGCTTCGCGCGCGGGGTCGAAGCGCAGCAGTTGGGATTGCAACCGTCGCAGGGAGAAGCGGGCAGCGAGCATCACGGACGCACTCCCACAGGCGCTAGCCGCGATCGGCGGAGCGTGCTTGCGCACGGCGTCCGGCGAGAGACAGACCAGAGGAACACCCGCGTTGCGTTTGTGCGAGATTGCATGATCGAACGGCAAGTCAGTCCATCGGTGCAATGACGAGGGAACCGAAGGCCGGCGCCCTTACTGGGCTCTTACCTTGAAGCGCGAGAGGAACCGGCGCTGCGAGAGCCTGAAAGCGACCGCGAAGATCACCATCGAAGCATTTCCCTGAGGTTTTGGAGATGGGAAACGGACGCGCCGGTTTTTGTGGAGGGGCACTGTATCGCGGCGCCGACCGGTGGTCAATCGTCCTAAATTCTCCGTGGAGATTCGCGGGCTTGCGCATCGGTGCCCGAGCGACCCATCGATCGAATCCGTAAATGCGCTGGCGCATCTGAGAGATAGGAGAAGTGGAAGACCGGGGCCGCTTCAGCTCCAAAGCATCTTGCTCATCGCCGAACGGGGCGCGTGCCGGACGGCCGGCGTTCTCGCTCGCGATAAAATGCATCGATGGCGCGCGTGGCAGCATCGCGCCGCGCAACCAAATTTGTTCTCAAGACGCACCTGCCGATCGTCAGCCCCGAATAGCGACGGATCGGGTTATCGCGGAAGATGGTCGTGTAACGCCCTATGTCCAACAAGAGCCAAGAACAAGCGGCCTCGCAGCAGACCGCGGAGCACGCGCGGCTGGCGCTCGCACCGATCGGCCGGCCCGGCGAGTGGAAACTGCTCGGTCCCTATGTCAGCGAGCGCGCCTGGGGCACGGTGCGCGAGGACTATAGCGCCGACGGCACGGCCTGGGAGTATTTCCCGCACGATCACGCGCGCTCGCGCGCCTACCGATGGAACGAAGACGGTCTGGCCGGCATCTGCGACCTCGGCCAGCGCATGTGCCTGGCGTTGGCGTTGTGGAACGGCCGCGATCCGTTCCTGAAAGAGCGCATCTTCGGGTTAACCGGCAGGGAAGGCAATCATGGCGAGGATGCGAAAGAATATTGGTGGTATGTCGATGCGACGCCGACCTCGTCGTGGCTGCGCTGGCGCTATCACTATCCCCAGGCCGAGTTCCCGTACGCACGGTTGCGCGAGGAGAATGCTCGCCGCGGCAAGCCGGACCGCGAGTTCGAGCTGATCGATACGGGGGTGTTCGACGGCGGTCGGTACTGGGAAGTCGCGGCAGACTATGCCAAGGCCTCGCCGCGAGACATCTGTATGCGCATCACCGTGCGCAACGCGGGTCCGGACGACGACGTGCTGCATGTGCTGCCGACGCTGTGGTTTCGCAACCGCTGGTCGTGGGAAAAGGGGATCGCGCGGCCGCAGGTTCGCACTATCCCGGGCGCGCCGGGCATCGCGCGGGCTCTGGCCGAAGAGCCCTTGCTGGGGACCTGGCACCTGGGCGCCGGGCCCGGTCCCGATGGCACGGCGCCGGTCCTGCTCTTCTGTGAGAACGAAACCAACGTGGCGCGCCTATTCGGCGTGAACGCCGGCAGTCCTGCCTACCCGAAAGACGGCATCAACGATCACGTCGTAGCGGGAGCCGGCACCGTCAACCCCGCGCAGACCGGCACCAAGATGGCGTGCTGGTATCGGCTTGTGGTGCCGGCGGGAGCGAGCGTCGAGCTGCACCTTCGGCTTGCGCATACCGGCGATGCACAAGGGCTCGACCTCGGCAGCGGATTCGAGCAGGTGCTCGCGGCGCGCGAGCGAGAGGCGAACGAGTACTACGCCACGCTGCATCCGGCAGACGCGACCGACGACGAACTGCGTGTGATGCGCCAAGCCTTCGCGGGGATGCTCTGGAGCCAGCAGTTCTATCACTACGACGTCGCGCGCTGGTTCGATGGCGATCCTGCGCAGCCTGCGCCGCCGGCGCAGCGCAAGTCCGGCCGCAACGCCGACTGGCGCCACCTCGACAACCACGACGTGATCGCAATGCCGGACAAGTGGGAGTACCCTTGGTATGCCGCCTGGGATCTCGCCTTCCACAGCGTGGTGCTCGCACACGTCGACCCCGCCGCTGCCAAGCATCAGCTCCTGCTGCTGTTCCGCGAGTGGTACATGCACCCCAACGGCCAGCTGCCCGCCTACGAGTGGGCGTTCGGCGATGTGAACCCGCCGGTGCACGCTTGGGCTGCTCTGGCCGTGTTCCGCATCGACGGCGGGAGCGACTTCAACTTCCTCGCGCGCGCCTTCCACAAGCTGCTGATCAACTTTACCTGGTGGGTCAACCGCAAGGACGCGCTCGGCGACAACATCTTCGAGGGTGGTTTCCTCGGCCTGGACAATATCGGGCCGTTCGACCGCTCCGCCATGCTGCCGACCGGCGAGCTGCTCGAGCAGTCCGACGGCACAGCCTGGATGGCCAAGTTCTGCCTGAACATGCTCGAGATGGCGTTGCGCCTGGCCAATCACGACCGCAGCTACGAAGACCTCGCGCTCAAGTTCTTCGAGCACTTCGCGCATATCGCATCCGCCATGGATACGCTGTGGGATGAGCAGGACGGCTTCTTCTACGATCGCCTGCGCAAGCCGGACGGCGTGTCGATGCCGGTGCGTGCGCGCTCGATGGTCGGGTTGCTTCCGCTGTTCGCGGGCGTGCATCTGAATGCGGCGCTCTGGGAGAGACTTCCCGAGTTTCGCGTGCGCGCAAACTGGTTCATCGGGAACAAGCCGCACCTCGCGAAGGTCCTGCATTATTTCGCCAAGGACGACCGCCCGGAGCTGCTCTCCGTATGCAACGAAGACCGGCTGCGGCGCGTACTGGCGCGCATGCTGGACGAGGACGAGTTCCTCTCGCCTTTCGGCCTGCGTTCGCTGTCGCGCCACCACCGCGACCATCCGCTGGTGCTCCAGTTGCCCGGCAGCGAGGCGCGGCTGGATTACGAGCCGGCGGAATCGCACACAGGGCTGTTCGGAGGCAACTCCAACTGGCGCGGCCCGATCTGGTTCCCGCTCAACGCCCTCGCGCTCGAATCGCTGCGCCATCTGCACGAATGCCTCGGCGATGCGTTCACTGTGGAGCTGCCGACCGGCTCGGGAGTCCGCGCGCACCTGGGGCAAGTGGTCGATGATCTGGAGCGCCGGCTGCTGCGCCTGTTCCTGCTCGACGGGCAACAGCGCCGCCCGGTCTATGCGGACAGGACGCTGCTCCAGCGCGATCCTGCATGGCGCGATCACATCCTGTTCTACGAGTATTTCCACGGCGAGACCGGCGAGGGCCTGGGCGCATCGCATCAGACCGGGTGGACGGCCTTGGCGGGTGCCATGATCGCCAACCGCAAGAGCCGGAAGACAGGGGCATAGTGGGTGCGGCAGACCACTGCGCTCCATGGCTTTGGCTTGCGATGTCCGCAGGCTTCGCGACGAGAAGGCGGAGCTCCACCTATCGAGGAAAAGTGACATGAACAGCGAAACCCCTAAGCACCCCGGCCTGAAGGAGAAGGCGATCGAGGAACTGAAGGTATTCTGGATCATCACTGTGTACCTTGCCGTGTTCCTCGGCGCGTTCACGAGTTACCGCAGGCTGATCCTGGCGGAGTTCGGCGTCGCCTATCTGCATTACGGGGTCGCCTTGATCGAGGCGCTCATCATCGCCAAGGTCATCTTGATCGGCCAGGCGTTTGGTCTCGGTAAGTGGGCCGAGGGCAGACCCCTGATCGTGTCCGTGATCTATAAATCGCTGCTATTCGGCGTTTTCGTGTTCCTGTTCGGCATTCTCGAACACGTCGTCGATGGACTGCTCCACAAGAAAGACTGGACGAGCATCCTGCATGGGCTCACCGACATCGGGCTATACGAGCTCCTTGCGCGGATGATCATGCTGATCATCGCCTTCGTTCCATTCTTCGCATTCTGGGAGATCGGACGCGTCCTCGGGCCGCGCAAGCTCACCGCGCTGTTCTTCTCGAAGCAGGCGGCGACCGCCTCGTCGGAGATTCGGCGCTGACTCGCTCTCGACCGTGCCGCCTGGCTTTCGCTGATGGTCAACGTGGCGACGAAGCGCATCGTCGAGCCCATACTCAAGGCCGGGACGCCGTCTTCTACTCTGGAGCCCAGCCACCGCCTTGGACGTGACGATGCGGACCGCAGTCGAGAACGGTAAGAGCTTTCCGCTCGGCGCGACGCTGCGCCACGGCGGCGCGAACTTCAGCGTGTTCTCGAAGCATGCGAGCGGGGTGCAACTCGTTCTCTTCGATGGTGTCGACGATTCCGCGCCGTCGCGAACCATCGACCTCGACCGCTACACACAGCATACGTACCACTATTGGCACGCTTTCGTTCCCGGCGTGAGCGCCGGGCAGCTCTATGCCTATCGGGTAGACGGACCGTTCGTGCCGGAGAAGGGACTGCGCTTCGATCGCGACAAGGTGCTCCTCGATCCCTATGGGCGCTGCATCGCGCGTCCACAAGCGCGCAGCCGCGCGGCCGCGTGCCGGCCGGGGAACAACGCGGGTTCCGCGTTCAAGAGCGTGGTGGTCGATCTGGACGCCTACGACTGGGGGGACGATCGTCCGCCGCGCCGCCCCTTCACGAAGACGGTGATCTACGAGATGCACGTGGGCCACTTCACGCGCCATCCGAACTCCGGAGTGATGGCGCAACGGCGCGGAACGTTCGCGGGGCTGGTGGAGAAGATCCCGTATCTGCGCGACCTGGGCGTGAGCGCCGTGGAGCTGCTGCCGGTGTTCGCCTTCGACGAGGAAGCTGCTCCCGCAGGCAAGCGCAACGTCTGGGGCTATCAGCCGCTCTCGTTCTTCGCGCCGCACCCGGGATACAGCTCGCGCCCGGAGCCGCTCGGCGCGCTCGACGAGTTCCGCGATATGGTGAAGGCGCTGCACCGAGGGGGGCTCGAGGTCATTCTGGACGTGGTCTACAACCACACGGCCGAGGGCGGCGCCGACGGTCCGACGCTTTGTTTCCGCGGCCTGGCGAACGAGACGTACTACCTCCTGGGGGCGGACAAGGCAACGTATGCCGACTACAGCGGCTGCGGCAATTCGCTCAACACGAACGAGTCGATCGTGCGCCGCCTCATCCTCGACAGCCTGCGCTACTGGGTCAGCGACATGCATGTGGACGGGTTTCGGTTCGACCTCGCCTCGGTGCTGTCCCGGGACCAGCGCGGGCACCCGCTGCCGTCGCCGCCGGTGCTCTTGGACATCGAGTCCGACCCCGTGATCGCGAACGTGAAGCTGATCGCGGAGGCATGGGACGCAGCCGGGCTGTATCAGGTCGGCCGCTTCGTCGGTGACAGTTGGCAGGAGTGGAACGGCCGCTTTCGAGACGACGTGCGGCGCTTCCTCAAAGGCGACGACCGCACCGTACCCGCACTGGCAAGCCGCATCGTGGGCAGCCCCGACATCTACGGCGCGGAGGAGCGCGAGCCGGAGCAAAGCATCAACTTCGTGACCTGCCACGACGGCTTCACGCTGAACGACCTCGTCTCGTACAACGGCAAGCACAACGAGGCGAACGGCGAGGCGAACCGCGACGGGAGCGACGACAACCACAGCTGGAACTGCGGAGTCGAGGGTCCGACCGACGATCCCGACATCGAGGCGCTGCGCAACCGCCAGGTCAAGAATTTCCTCGCGCTCACGCTGTTCGCCACCGGGACGCCCATGCTGTTGATGGGCGACGAGGTGCGCCGGAGCCAGCGCGGGAACAACAATGGCTATTGCATCGACGACGAGACGGCCTGGTTCGACTGGTCGGCGCTCGAGCGCCACGCGGACATGCAGCGCTTCGTGCGCCAGCTTGTCGCCGCGCGTATGGCGCGCACGCTGCCGATCGAGCGCGTGGACATGACGCTCAACGAGCTGCTCGCGCAGAACCGGATCGATTGGCACGGCGTGCACCTGGGCGCACCGGACTGGAGCGACAAGTCCCACAGCCTCGCCGCGACCGTACGCTTCGAAGCCGACGCGCTTTCCCTGCATCTCATGGTGAACGCTTACTGGGAGCCGCTCGCGTTCGCACTTCCCGCGCTGGAAGCGGACCAAGAGCCGTGGCGGTGCTGCGTCGACACGTTCCGCCTGCCGCCCGCAGACATCTGCACCTTTGCCGAGGCGCAACCGGTACCTGGTCCGACATTCACCGTCCAGCCGCGTTCGCTCGCCGTGCTCGCAGTCCGCACCCGGAAAGCAGCGAGGGAAGAAAGAGGAGCAGGCCCACCAACGCCGAGGTGAACCCCGTCTCCGGCATCACCAAGCCCACGCCGGCGGTATCCTCCATCACCATGGCGCTGGGGGCGCTGGCGCTCCCGAAGCAGCAGGCCATCGCGCTGGAAGCCGACGAAGTTCGTGCCGTTCGATTCGGTGAGCAAGCGCACCGCGGCGACGGTTGCCGACTTCGCCGGCAAGAGCGTTGTGCTCACCAAAGCGGCGCCGCAGGGGATCGTAGAGCTCGCGAATCCGGCCGCGGACGTCGCGCCACCCCAAGAGTGCCGCACTGGTGAACCAGCCGCTGCGGCCCATGACGACGTGATCGCCACATCGAGCAGGTCGCACTGATGACCGTGAATGCGAGGCCCACTACATGAGCGGAGGCACCATGGACTTTCGTAAGCACTTCATCGTCGAACCCGGTAGCAAGGTCCGGCTTGGCGGGGTCGACCCGGCGTTCACCGGCCCGCACGAGTCGCACGAGAAGGCGATGCCCGAGATCCAGAAGCACGTCGCCCGCATGGACAAGCTGCAGTATCTGCTGTACGCGGACGGCAACCGGTCGATGCTCGTGGTGCTGCAGGCGCTCGACGCCGGGGGCAAGGACGGTGTGATCCGGCACCTGTTCAGCGGCATGAATCCGCAGGGGACCGCGGTGACCGGATTCAAGCAACCGAGCAAGTCAGAGGCCGCGCACGACTTCCTCTGGCGCGCGCACCTGCACACGCCCGGCAAGGGGGAAGTCATGATCTTCAACCGGTCGCATTACGAGGACGTGCTCGTGGTGCGTGTGCACAAGCTCGTGCCGCAGTCCGTGTGGTCGAAACGCTACGAGCTGATCAACGATTTCGAGAGGATACTCAGCGAGAACGGCACGCGCATCGTGAAGTTCTATCTCCATATCAGTCCCGAGGAGCAGCGCGAGCGCTTCAAGCAAAGACTCGATGACCCCGCCCGCCACTGGAAGATCAGCGAGAGCGACTACTCCGAGCGCGAGCTGTGGTCCGACTACATCGCGGCGTTCGAGGAGGCGATGCAGCGGACGAGCACGGCACATGCGCCGTGGTACGTGATTCCGGCCAACCATAAATGGTTCCGTGATCTCGCCATTTCGCAGATCATCGCCGACACCATGGAGGAGATGGACTTGAAGCTGCCGCCGACCCAGGTCGACATCGCGGCAATCCGGCGGCAGTACCATGCGGCGGCCGCGGAGCAAGGGAGCCGGCCCGGAAAGCCGCCCAAAGAGCCGCACGACGAGCAAGCAGCGGCTAAGAAGTGAGCACGATCGACGAGGCGAACCGGTCCACCTGAAACAAAAGGCGGCGGCTACGCTCGGGCAGTCCCTAGAGAAACCGCGCAGTCGGCTCGTCCGCTCACAAGCCGCGGTGCCCTCGACCGAGCGTTCGTTCGACCGCATTCTCGCGCAGTGTCCAACGCGAAGCCGGTCAATCTCAGTCCGCTCGCGAGGCAAGCCTGGACGCGACGCCTCGACAACGGAATAATCACACCAGAAGAGGAAACGAAGTCTCCACCGTCCCCCAACCGCGGCGAATCGCTATCCAGAATCCGCCTCGGTTGCGTTGCGATAAAATCGAACGCCAACGGCATCTCGATTCCAAGAGCGGGCGTTGACCAGGGTCGGCTTGGCGTACAAGCGCGAAGAGTTGAGCACGGACTGCAGTGGCCACATCCAAAGACGTGCGGCGCTCGCGCCCGGAGGACGTCGATTGCGGCGCGCGGGAAATGGGGCCGACAGTACTACGCCGAACGGAGCGGTACGAAAGCAGGAGATGCGCTGCCAGGCGGGCTCGACAATGGCTCACCGGCGGGTCGCTCTTCGTCTGGGGGATCGCCGCGCACGCTGCCGATGCGAGCGCCAGCGCGCCGGTGCAGGACGAGATGCTGCTTTCCGACAGCTTGGGAAAGGCCGCGCCCACCCCCACGGACCAAGTGCCGCAGGGGCTTCGACCTTCCTCCAGCATCGGGCTCAAGTATCAGATCCCCAATCCTCACAAGGGCACGACCCTCCCCCCTGAGGTTCAGCAGAAGGTGAAGTCCGCGCGGGAGGGCGTACCGGGATTCCAGTGGTTCCCGGCTGCACCGCCGCAGTTGATGCCGTACCTGTTCAGCAACGACGCGTTGGGCAACACGGCCGTGCGACACGGAGCGCTCGTCGACGTCGCCCCGCTCGAGCCCGAAGTGCAGGGGGTGAAGTACTGGGCATCCAGCTTCGGGCTCCACTACGACCTCGAGCAGACTTTCACCTACGCGGGCATGAACAACGTAGTGAGCGGAGACGACAATCTGGGCAATTACAACCTGGACCTGCCGCTGAAGTGGGCCGTATTCGACGCGCCGGCCGGGGGCACCGCGGGATGGATCAGCGCCCAGATCGAGTACCAGGCCGCGATCGGCAACTCCGGTCCGACCCAGACCGCGCAAACCAACCTCGGCACTCTTACCAATCCGACGAGCTTCTGGTCGAAGCACAGCGGCTTCCGCATGCCTGAACTGGCTTGGCAGCAGGCGCTTCAGTCCGGCGAAATCGTTGCGTTGGTCGGCGTCGTCAATCAGAGCAACTACCTCGATGCGAACGCATACGCGAACAGCGGCCGCGGCCAGTTCATCAACTCGGCACTGGGCAACAGCATGGTGCTGCCGTTGCCGGCGTACGGTTACGGGGCGAACCTGCAGTGGCAGCCGCGGAAGGATTGGTACACCATGCTCGGCTACTCGGTCGGCAGCTCCAGCCCAGCCGACAAACCGAGGGAGAATTTCACCTGGACGACCTGGTCGATCGAGTGGGAGATCGGGTACGCGCCGAGCGACTTCCTGGGAATGGGTCCGGGCATCTACCGCGTTCAGCCGTTCCTGGCCCGCGTCGGTGGACCGGTGCAAGGTGGGCTGGCCTTCAACGGCCAGCAGCAGCTTGGACCCAACTCGCCGTTCGGTTGGTTCGGGCGCTTTGGCTTCGGGGGCGCGCAGGTTTCCGGCGGTGCCAAGGCGCAGATCGGCACCGGCTTCGACTTGCAGGCGCCGCTCAAATATGTCGGATGGGTTCCGCAGCTCAGTAACGATCTGCTCGGCGTAGGCTTCGTCTGGAGCCAACCCTCCGCGACCACACAGACGGTGTATCACGAGAACGAGTATGTGTTCGAGACGTTCTACACGCTGCAACTGTCGCCCTTGAGCCAGGTCCAGCCCGACCTGCAGCTCGTCTGGAATCCGGCGTTCAGCCCGGATCCAGGGCCTGCCGTGGTTTTCCAATTCCAGTTCATCCTCAAGTGGTGACCGGGCCGCTGTCCTCTGCTGCGACCCTGCGGCGCGGCTCAGGCGCGGACGCCCTCACGAAAACATGGTACGGTTGCAACCCCCGATGGCGGGCCGGCGTGTAGCGTTCGGGGCGTGGGGCGCGGCGAATGCACCGGATCGCCCCTGTGTGTTGCCAAAACAAACTGGGAGGAGAACGTTGATGAAGAACACGATTGCAGCGATATTGGCGGCGCTCACGGGGTTCGTGCCTCAAGCCTTCGCCGCGGATGCGAACGAGTTGTCGGTTCACCAGTCGATACGGATCAATGCGCCCGCCGAAGCGGTCTGGGCGGTGGCCGGGGATTTCAACGGCTTACCGCGCTGGCTGTCGACGATCGAACGCAGCCAGATCGTGCTCGGCACCAACAACCAGGTCGGCGCGATTCGACTTCTCACCCGGCGCAACGGCACGAAGGTCACCGAAAAGCTGATCGAGTACGATCCCCGGACCATGCGGCTGGCGTATACCTACGTGGATGGCGCCGTCGCGTTGAGCGATTACTTTCCAGTCATGATTGTGCGCGACGGCGGCGATGGGACTTGCATCGTGGACTGGAGCGCGCGCTTCAAGCGTCTGGACTACGCCACGGACCCGCCCCCTCCCGGTCAGGACGACAAGGCGCTCACCGACCGCTACAACGAGCTGTACAAGACCGGGCTGGAGAGTCTCAAGCGCGTGGTCGAGGGCGCACAGTAGCGCTCGCACCGAGTTGCGCAGTCCCCCGCGACCTATCTTGGGCCCGCGCCACGTCCCTGGCGCGCGCGCCGGCCTTTGCGACGCGAACCTGCCCGTCCTCGCCGTCGACGAGCGCACGACCATGCAGGAGCGGAAGGGCACGTTGCTATCGTGCCTAGCGTGGCGGCGACCGACCCTGAGCCTAAGGGCGCACGTTGACATACGTATGAAAGCAACGTATGGTTTTTCACATGAGGACCACGCTCATTATCGACGACGAGATTTTCCGCCGGCTCAAGAAGCTGGCGGCGGAGCAAAACCGCACGCTGTCCGACATCACGCAGGAAGTGCTTCGGCAGGGCCTGAGCCGGCCTCGGCGCACGGCCCGCCCCAAACCAGCCAGGCTGCCCGCGTTTTCGATGGGTCGCCCCCTAGTTGACGTCGCGGACCGGGACCAGCTCTATGAGGTCCTCGATCGGTCGTGAGGTTCGTCGTCGACACCAACGTGCTCTTGTATGCCGTCAACCGCGACGCCCCGGAGCATGCTGCGGCGCGCTCGGCACTAGAAGGCTGGCTCGCTGGTAGCGCGCCATGGTGCCTTACCTGGGGGATCGTGTACGAGTTCCTGCGCACCGCGACCCACCCGAAGGTGTTCCGGCGTCCATTGAGTGCTGCGCAGGCGTTAGCATTTCTGGACCCCCTCCTCGGCTCGGAACTGGTGACGGTGCTCGAGCCATCCGAACGGCACGAAGCCATGCTTCGCGAGACGGTTAGTGCCTTTGGGGCGCCAACCGGAAACATCTTCCATGATCTGCATACTGCCGTGCTGATGCGCGAGCATGGCGTTTCGGAGATCATGACCGCAGATCAGGATTTCCGGAAGTTTGGGTTCCTGGCCGTTACGGACCCTGTTCACCGCGCCGGGTAGCCTCCTCGATCGGATCCGGCGACGCGGGGTGGCGCGCACACGCATGGATGCCGGCAGCGCCAGCCGGCGATGTCACTGCACCCGCTCCAGCGGCGGAAGCTTGTACGTTCCGTTGAGGAACGGCTCTTTCGGCCAGTAACAGCGCAGCGTGAGGTTCATTGGGCCGCCCGGCGGGCTGGGTAACCAGTTGGGTTCCTTGCCCATGCCGGGCGATGCGGGTTGGATGACCAGATCGAGCGAGCCGTCGGCGTTG
>Ga0335083_10003803_pt1 | contig 19387 bp, 12 predicted proteins | sample Lox_Sample_42_FD_206716 | JGI IMG/M metagenome (GOLD analysis project Ga0335083, IMG submission 206716) | Soil microbial communities from Loxahatchee National Wildlife Refuge, Florida, United States - Lox_Sample_4.2 | ecosystem: Environmental > Terrestrial > Soil > Wetlands | place: USA...
GAAGTACAAAAATGAGAAGGTCCTGATCTTCAGCGAGCACAAGGACACGCTCAACTTCCTCGTGCGTCGGCTTGAGGGCATGGGTTACACGGGCAAGGTCGCGAAAATCCATGGCGGTATGCCGTACCAGGATCGGGAAGAGCAGGTTGAGTTTTTCCGCAAACCTGCGAGCGACGGAGGCGCGACCTATATGGTCGCCACGGACGCCGCGGGCGAAGGCATCAACCTTCAATTCTGTTGGCTGATGGTCAACTACGACATCCCGTGGAACCCGGCTCGCCTGGAGCAGCGCATGGGGCGTGTCCATCGCTACAAGCAGAAGCACGACCCAGTAATCATCCTGAACCTCGTTGCCGGCAAGACCCGCGAGGGCCGCGTCGTCAAGACTCTGCTCGACAAGCTCGAGCGAATGCGAAAGGAACTGAATTCCGACAAGGTCTTCGATGTGATTGGCCGGCTATTCGAAGGCGTTTCACTCAAATCCTACCTGGAGGATGCCATCACAGAAGATGGTGCCGAACGCGCCTGCAAGACAATTGAAGGTTCTTTGACGCCCGAGCAGCTCCGCGCCTACGAGGCGAAGCAGCGGGCGATCTTCGGCGATGGTGGAGATGTGAGGCGCGAGCTCAATCGCCTTCGTGAAGAGTCCGATCAGGAGATCTATCGGCGGCTTCTACCGGGCTATGTCCGCCAATACATCGAGAAGGCTGCGCCATTTGTCGATATCGATCTGCAAGGCGACACCAATCGCTATTTTTCATTCGCCCCCAAAAGACGCGGCAGTCTCGATCCATTGCTACCGCTCCTCGAAGCACACCCCGCGGAGGAGCGTGAGAAGCTGACCGTGTATCGCCCCACTGACGATGACGGTGGAATTTGGCTGCATCCCGGCGAACCGCTGTTCGAAAGCTTCCGGGCAATCGTTACATTCCGGCTTTCCGCCGCCGCCCGACGCGGCGCGACATTCACTGATGCGAATACCGACCGGCCATACCTCTTCCACGTAGCGCAGGTGAGTGTCGTTCGGAAGGCCGACCCGGAGCTTCCGGCTTACAAGTCTGACGAAACGCTGGAGGTCAGACTCGTCGCGATCCGGCAGTATCTCAACGGGGACATCGAAGAATGCCCAATCGAGCAGTTGCTCGTTTTGAAGGGCAGCCAGGGTGCGGCACCTCAATATGGTTCAGTCATTATTTCCGCCAAAGAGCGCGTGGACGCCGCCAGAGCCTGGATTGAGAAGAGTGTCGCTCAAGCCCGCGCGGATCAACTGAGCCAGACATTGCGGGACGGCTTGCCTGGCCAGATCGATTTTCTGTCGCGCGGCTACGATTACCAAGAGGCCGAGTTGGCGGCCCAGCGGTCACGGCTCACCGACAAGGCGCGGGCCGGCGACCCGAAAGCCAAGGGCGACCTCACACGGATTCGAGAACGCCAGCGTTCACTATCGCTGCAAAAGTCTTCCGCGATCCGAGAGCGACAGCGAGAACCTGAGCTGATCATGGCTGGCGAGATCGAACTCCTTGCGCATGCCCTCATCGTTCCGAGTGCCGATCCAGAAGACAAAAAACGGCAGGATGCGGTCGTTGAAATGATCGCGATGCGGATGGCAATCGCCTTCGAGGAATCCGAAGGTGCCGTAGTGCAAGATGTCCACACTCCGGAACTAGCACGGCACGCCGGATTGCAGGATAACCCTGGGTTCGATCTCCTATCCAGGCGGCGGAATGGTGAGAAACGGTGTATTGAGGTAAAGGGCAAAGCGCGGATCGGTGACGTTGACGTGAGCGCCAACGAGTGGCCGGCCGCATGCAACTTGGCGAACCAGTACTGGTTCTACGTCGTATTTGACTGCGCCAGCGCACATCCGCAACTGCTCCGCGTACAGGACCCGTTCAACAAGCTTTTGGCCCGTGCCCGCAGCTTCCTGATTGACGAGAAGAGCATCTTTACGGCGGCGGAGGCATAGCTGAACATGATAAAACCCGTAACCGACCCGGCCGGAAGGAATTCAAATGGCTATTAACGATAAGCGATTGATCGAGATCGCATTTCCCCTTAAGCAAGCATCACTTGACTCTGTGCACGAGAAGAACGTGCGGCACGGCCACATCTCGACACTGCACATTTGGCCCGCTCGACGGCCACTTGCAGCGTCTAGGGCCACGCTGATTGCCACCCTTCTTCGTGACCCAGGGGAGAAGGAAGAGCGGGAACAGATGCTAGAGAGGCTCGGCGGAAAGATCGTCGAGGTTGTCAAGAAGAAGAAACTTCCGAGTGGGCGTGTGGAAGAAACCGTTGTTCCCGAAACCGTGGGCGGAGTGCTCCATTGGGGGCGGGAATCGAACACGAATTTGGACTGGTTCCGCAAAGCTATCAAAGAAGAGTACGGTGGCAGCGCTCCGCGCTTTCTCGACCCGTTTTCAGGCGGAGGCGCGATCCCATTGGAGGCAATGCGCCTCGGTTGCGACGTCACTGCGATTGACATCAACCCAGTTGCATGGTTCATCCTCAAATGCACCCTTGAATATCCGCAACGTCTGGCTGGAAAGCATCGCCCTCTTCCGCAATTTGCCCTGAACTCAGTCGATTTCATGGAACAGTTTTTCAAGGGGAATGCGAAGCTAACAGCGAAACAACTCGAACGAAACCTCAAGGCCGTCCAAGACCGGTTGTTCCCTCCTCCGGATGTCGACCTCGCATGGCACGTCCGAGCTTGGGGCTCGTGGGTGTTGGATCGCGCCCGTAACGATCTCGGTCAATACTATCCGGTTGTCAATGGCAAGCCTACGATTGCCTATCTTTGGGCGCGCACGGTCAACTGCAAGAATTGTCGTGCACTGATTCCATTACTGAAGACGAAGTGGCTGTGCAAGAAAGATAGCAAACGCGTGCTGCTGACCCTCGAGCCTAACCCGTCGAAAACAGGTGTCGTTTTCGGAATCAGAGAAGACGTCCCTCAGGCTGGTGGGAACACGGCGCAGCGCCGAGAGCATGACAAGAAGATCAGCGCCGGGACCATGTCTCGATCCGGCGTCTCATGTCCCTGTTGCAACGGTTCGATCACCACAATGGAAGAGCTCCGCACCGAGGGCCTGGCTGGCAGGCTTGGCGTTGTGATGACCGCGGTGGTTGTCGAAGGCTCCAAGGGTAAAGAATACCGTTTGCCAACAGAACAGGAAATCTCACTGGCTGCGCATGCCGAATCAGAGGTGCCCGAGACCTTCAGAGATGTGCCATTCGGACTGCCGGATGACCCCCTCCTGGAAGACGCCAAACGGAACACTTGGTGCATGCAGTATGGAGTGGATCGATGGTACAAGCTGTTTACACCGAGACAGCTAGTAGCGCTGGGTACCTTCGTCAAACACACACGCGCGGTTCGAGAAGCGCTCCGTTCTGAGGGCTATGGACAGGAGTGGATTGAGGCTATCTGTGCATTGCTGGCCGCCGCATTCGACCGCATGGTGAATTACCTCAGCACGGTCTGCATTTGGGAATCACTGGCGGAAGAGATCAAACAGACCTTTCTCCGATTTGCAATTCCACTGGCGTGGGATTTCGCCGAGGCGAACCCGCTCGCACCCAACGATCGATTCTACGTCGGTGCTGTTTCGAACGTTGGCCGGGTGATTCAGCCCTTGCTGACCGCAACCACTATGGCGCCTACGCCAACGGTCATCTGTACAAGCGCCACGAAGGAACTTACAGGAAGCTTCGATGTGGTTGTCACGGACCCACCATACTACGACGCCATTGGGTACTCCGTCCTAATGGACTTTTTCTACGTCTGGTTGCGGCGAAATCTCTATGGGCTCTCCTCGGAATATGACCACGCTTTCCGAGAGCCGACCGCACCCAAGTGGAATCACACAGCGAACGATGGAGAGCTCATCGATGATGCTAGTAGGTTTGAAGGCGACAGAACGCGCTCGAAAGCCGCCTATGAAGACGGGATGTTTCGGGCGTTTCAATCGTGCCATCGGGGGCTGGCACCCACTGGACGGCTGGTAATCGTCTTCGCCAACAAACAGCCAGATGCATGGGGCACTTTGGTGTCGGCAATTATCAAGGCCGGCTTCGTCGTCGATGGCTCGTGGCCAATTATGACAGAGATGCGCGGAGGAGTCCGCAACTACGGCAGGGCCTCTTTAGCCTCCTCGGTGTGGCTCGTATGCAAGAAACGAAATGACGCAGCACGTCCCGGCTGGGACAATACTGTTCTTGCCGAGATGCTCGAACGAATTCAGACGCGCCTCAGGGACTTCTGGGACGCTGGAATCCGAGGTCCGGACTTCGTCTGGGCAGCTACCGGGCCGGCGTTGGAAGTATATAGCAAGCATCCAGTTGTGAAAAAGGCAAACGCACCGGGTGAGTTTATGGCTGTCACTGAGTTCCTCGGACACGTGCGCCGAATTGTCGTCGATTTTATTGTTGGGCAAGTACTTAGTCACAACGGAGCCACGGAGTCTGTGAGTGGGCTAGATGACTTGACAACCTACTACATCCTGCACCGCTACGATTTTGGCTTCAATGAAGCGCCGATGGGCGCCTGCATTCTATACGCAACGTCTTGTGGATTAAGTGATCGTGAGCTTACGGACCGGTATGAAGTGTTGGCCAGGACTGGTGGTTCAGCTGAGGAAGACGCCGCAGAGGTAGATGGGGAAGAGGAGATCGACGAAGACGACTCGTCAACATCGAGCGGCAAGATGAAGCTCCGGACGTGGGTTCAGCGAAACAGAAAGAATCTCGGTGCAGACGTTGACGGCAAACCCGCTCCCATGATTGACCAGATCCATCGCCTGATGCACCTCTGGAAATCCGGTGATGTGATCAAGGTTGATGAGTACTTGGACTCGCGTGCACTTCGCCGAAATAGCGTCTTTGTTCAGTTGGTCCAGGCTTTGATCGAACTATCACCCGCTGGCAGCGAAGAGCGTGCGATTCTAGAGAGCCTCAGCAACCATGTGGCAGCTCGTGGCGTTGCTTATGAGGACAAGCAGCTTCCGTTGGGTAGCTGAGGAAGGAACTTACGATGACCAAATTAGCATGGACCCCGTGGCACCAGGTCGTTCAATTGCGGGACGACATCAAGTCGGGCGAGTTATCGATGGCCATCTTCGCGGCGGACCTTTACGACGTCGTGATGGGCAAGGCAAAGCCCGTCTACCAGATCCCGTCGGAGTTCTTCGCGCTTACCTATCCGACTTTCAACCTCCGCGAGTTGGCGAAAGACGTATGCACTCGACTTGCGGGGAAGAATGACAAAGCCGTGCGGCAATTGGAGTTGACCTACGGCGGCGGCAAGACGCACACGCTGATTACGCTCAACCACCTTGTTGCGGAGCCGTCGTCGCTGCCGGACCTTCCTGCCGTCAAGGAATTCGTCCAACACATCGGAATGACCCCTCCTAAAGCCAGGGTTGCCGTTCTGCCGTTTGACAAGCTCGATCCTGAAAAGGGTATGGAGGTGAAGGGGCCATCAGGAGAGAAGCGTTGGCTGCGGAATCCCTGGAGCGTGCTGGCCTACCAGATCGCCGGCGACGGTGGGCTCCGACTCCTTAACGCTGAGGGCAAAGCGGAAGAGCGCGAGAGCGCTCCCGCCGAAAACTTGTTGGTCGACCTGCTTGCCCTGCCTGTCAAGGAGAACCTCTCTACTCTCCTGCTGATCGACGAAGTGCTGATGTACGCGCGCGGCAAGATCGGTATCGATCCGTCGTGGCGCGGAAAACTCATTGACTTCTTCCAATACCTCACCCAGGCAGCCACGAAGGTCGATCGATGCGCGATTGTAGCGTCGTTGCTAGCGACCGATCCGTCCAAGAGCGATACCCTCGGCAAGGAGCTCACGAACGAGCTTTATGCGATCTTCCGCCGACAAAAGGAAGAGGGCGTACAACCGGTGCAGAAGGAAGACGTCGCCGAGGTCCTGCGCCGTCGTTTCTTCACTCCGGACTCGATTCGGGATCGCGAGGCGTTCCGGTCCCACATAGTGGCGGCACTGAAGGGCATCAGCACGTTGGACGAGCAGACTTCCAAAGAGGGGAAGAATGCAGAGGAACGCTTCCTTAAGAGCTACCCCTTCCATCCCGATCTGACCGAGATTTTCTACACTAAGTGGACGAACCTGGAGAGCTTCCAGCGGACCCGCGGAATCCTGCGCACGTTCGCGCTTTCTCTTCGCGACGCTGAAAAATGGGATCAGTCACCATTGGTCTCAACGAACGCATTTCTGTCGCTTGCGGATGCGGATGCGATTTCCGAATCGGCGCGCGAACTCACCGGGGTTGCGACGAGCGAGGAGTATGAAGGCAAGAAACAGGAGTGGAGCGCAATTCTCCAGGGTGAACTGAACAAGGCAAAGCAGATCCAGCAGACATACCCGGGATTGCGCCATCGCGAAGTCGAGCAGGCAGTGTTCGCAACGTTTCTTCATTCGCAACCCATCGGCCAGAAGGCCGTACTCAGGGAGATCTACAGCCTCGTGGGTCACACTCGCCCCGACAAAATCGAATTAGAAAAGGCGTTGAAGCGATGGACCGAGGTTTCATGGTTCCTCGATGAAGCGGCAATCGCTGATGCTGATCTCGGCGGTGATGGAAAGAAGGGACTCCCGAAGACGTGGCGGCTCGGTTCCCGTCCGAATCTCCGACAAATGCATAGCGCCGCTTGCGACAACGTTCTCCCGGAAATCATCGAGGCGAAGCTGCTCGATGAGATTCAGAAGGTTAAGAGCCTTACCGCCGGCGCCGCTGCGGTTGTCGGCAAGGTCCACAATCTTCCCGAAAAGCCGAAAGACATCGAGGACGATGGTGAGTTCCACTATGGCGTCCTGGGTCCGAAGGCCGCATCCGACTCCGGCAAGCCGAGCGCGGAGGCTCGACGGTTCATCGATGAGAAAACCGGGGCCGATTCGCAGCGCGTGTATCGGAACGCGGTTGTCCTGGCCGCGCCTTCGCGCGACGGATTAGATGTGGTCCGGAACGCGATCAAGGAGTATCTGGGTTGGGAGGAGGTGACGTCGCAACTGAAAGATCAGGAACTTGATCCCACCCGCGCCGAACTGCTTTCTTTGAATCGTGACGCAGCCCGGAAGAGAATTCCTGAGGCGGTCCAGCAAGCCTACTGCATCGTCGTGACGGTCTCAGACAAGAACGAGGTGCAGGCGTTCAAGTTGGCGATCGACAATCGCCCACTGTTCCAGATCATTAAAGAGGACGCGCGTTCGCGCATCCAGGACACGGCGATCAGCGCGGAAGCTATGCTCCCTGGCGGCCCCTACGATCTGTGGCGCGAAGGCGAGACAGCGCACCGCGTGAAGGATCTGGTGAACGCCTTCGCCCAGCGTCCGCAGCTTCCCAAGATGCTCAATCGCAAGGCTATCTTGGACACGATTATCGACGGATGCGTGAACGGGGCTTTCGTGCTCAAGCTCACGCGCCCCGATAAGTCCGTTCGGACATTCTGGCGTCAGACGCCAGACGAGGTCGCGATCAAGGACCCGAGCCTCGAGGTCGTGCTGCCGGAGGCTGCGGAACTCACCGAGGTCTCGTCAGGGCTTTTGTCGCCGCAGATTCTTCCATCGTTGTGGACCGGCCAGTCGATCGCTGCGAAGGACGCGTTTGATTACTTCGCCGGCGGCAAGGTCGTGAAGGTCCAACGCGAGGGCTATGAGGAACCGGTTGTAATCCCGAAAGCCACAAAGGCGGTTGTCGAATCAGCCATCGAGGCGGCGGTGAAGGAAGGGCGCCTGTGGCTTATCAGTGGCCCCGCCAGCGTGTTCTCCGAGGAGATTCCGACGGGCCTGTTGAACAACGATGCCCAACTCCAGCCACCGCCGGAAGCCATTTCGCCGATGGCGATTGTGCCCGACGTTCTAACGGATGCGTGGAGCAACGGGACCGCTACCGCTCTGTCGATCTCTGTTGCGCTCTCAAAGAAAGCTGGCAAGCCACTGCCGTGGGCACCCGTGAGGGATGCCATTGACGGCGCGATTCGCACCCGAATTCTGGAGCGCACCGAAGACTCAGGTGCGTGGCCCACGGAGTATTCAAATTCCAAGAACGTGAAGCTCCGGCGTCCTTTGGACGTACCGCCTCCGCCACCGCCTCCGCCACCGCCACCCAAACCCGGCGTGTTGGTCGCGCGGGCCGACCTCCGGTCGAATCAGATTCAGGATCTCGCGGACCAGATCAGTGACATCACTCTCGCTGCAGCCGGGCTGGATCTAAAGTTCAATGTCCAGGTCGAGGTTTCTGGCACGAATTCCGGTTCAGCAGAAGCCGTGGCAAAGCTGAATCAGCTTCTAGGAGCGATCTCGGAGGAATTCGTATTGCAGTAGTTGGCTTGAGGAGATCGGTCGGACTTGCACAAGTTTTCACAGGATAAACCCGTTGGACGTTTCCGTATGGAGTTGGCCGCTGCGGTTGCTCAGCCCACCACAACAAATCCAACGTGGTGGCGTGGCCTTAGGTCACAGCGCGTCACAGCGCAAAGCCCGTAAGTCTATGAGGAATTGGTAGCGCTAACGGGAATCGAACCCGTATTTAAGCCTTGAGAGGGCTCCGTCCTAACCGTTAGACGATAGCGCCGTATTTTCATTATACAAGTGAGGGTGAAGAAACGCCGTGCACCGCGCTCTCTGTGTTAGAGTACGAAATATGCGAATCATCGCGGCCATTTTCTTGGGAGCTTTCTGTTTAATCAGCGTCGGATGCGTAGACGGGGGCGTCATGCTGCAGGATGCCCAACAAGGCGAATGGTCCAACTTCCATAATCCCGCAAACAAGGTCACCAAACCTGGACCTACAGCCGAGAACTCCGCGAACGAGAAGTAAGGCATTCGCTCGGGAGTTCCCAGCATCTCGGTCAGTCTGCGCTCGCTAACGATACCAATCTTGATCGCGGTGATAGTGTTCGCCGCCGCGGTCATATCCCGGATCCCGCCAACCAACCACGTGCAACGGCAGTCGCAGTTCAAAACCAATGACGGTATCGCCCGGTATGCGGATTTCCGAACCCCGCGTTTCTACCTCTCCGCCAGTAGCTCCTGCGATCGCGCCCATGATCGCGCCCACTACCCCGGTGCCGTTTTGATAAGTCTGCGTGTCGAACTCGGGTCCGCTGGCATCCATGCTTCAACGACGCCCGTTGACCGTGATCGATTCAATGTCCATGGCCATCTCTTGAGGGCCGGCTTGGCGAACGATCAGTTCGAAGGTTCGCAATTTGCATGGCAGGCGATTCAGTAACAAGTTCCTGAGCGGGAAACCAAGGTGACCGCCGAAACACTAATACTTCGGCACGCTCGGATCGACTTTATCGCTCCAAGCCAGGATCCCGCCCTTCATGTTGCGGACCTTCTTGAATCCCGCCTGCTTCAGAAAGTCGACCGCCTTGGCGCTGCGCACACCGCTCTTGCAGTGCGCCACGATCTCATCGGCGGAATCGAGTTCATTCACGCGCTTGGGCAGATCGCCCAGCGGGATCAGCTTCGCATGCGGGATGCGGCAGATCTGGTATTCGTGCGGCTCGCGCACGTCGATCAAAACGAACGGATCGTCCCGGTCGATCTTGGCCTTCACTTCCACCGGATCGATGTCTCCTTCCACCGCGACCGGTTCATGCGACTGATTGGGAATGCCGCAGAACTCCTGGTAGTCGATCAGCTCGCGAATGCTGGGGTGATCGCCGCACACCGGGCACTCCGGATTGCGCCGCAGTTTCAGCTCGCGGAAACGCATCCCCAGCGCGTCGTAAAGCAGCAGACGTCCAACCAGCGGCTCACCGGCGCCCAGGATCAGCTTCACCGTCTCGGTGGCCTGGATCAAACCCACGATGCCAGGTAAAATGCCCAGCACTCCACCTTCAGCGCAGCTTGGAACCAGACCCGGAGGTGGCGGCTCAGGATACAGGCAGCGATAGCACGGCCCGCCGGGATACGCGAACACGGTGGCTTGCCCTTCGAACCGGAAGATGGAACCATAGACGTTCGGCTTGCCCAGCAATACGCAAGCGTCGTTGACCAGATAGCGGGTTGGAAAATTGTCCGTGCCATCTACCACCAGGTCGTAATCTTTGAGAATCTGGAGCGCGTTCTCGCTGGTCAGCGCGGTCTCATGCCGGTCAATCTCGACGTAGGGATTGATGTCAAGCATAGTCTCGGCGGCCGAGTCGAGTTTCTTGCGACCGACATCCTTAGTGCCATGGATCACCTGCCGCTGCAGGTTGGTGAAATCGACCACATCGAAGTCCACCAGGCCGATGCGGCCCACTCCCGCCGCAGCCAGGTACATGCCCAGGGGAGCGCCCAGGCCTCCGGTGCCGATGAGCGCGACCTTCGCATTCTTGAGCTTCAGTTGGCCATCCATCCCAACTTCGGGCATGATCAGATGGCGGCTGTAGCGCAGGATTTCTTCTTTGGACAAACTGGCCGGGGGCGCAGCAACGCCGGCCGATCCGCCCGCGATGCTCGGCACGATGGAGACCGTGTCGCCTTCCTTCAGCGGTGTTGCTTCCTTGTTCAGATAGCGGATGTCGTCATCGTTCACGTAGACGTTAACGAAACTGCGCAGCTTGCCTTCGTCGGTGTACAAGTGCCGTCGCAGATCGGCATATTGCGAAGTGAGCGATTGGAGCACCTCGCCCACGGTGGAGCCCTGCAACTGCACCGAGTCCTGTTTGGCGGTGTATTGTCGCAGCGGAGTGGGGATCAATATCTTAGCCATAGATCAATTCTTCCTTGGGCGCTTCCTTCTGATCGAAATCCGGCCGGTAGCTGGCGGCATGATCGAAACGCCCGTTCTTTACGGATAGCACGACATAGGAGAACCAGGAGCAGGAGTTTTCCAGATCGCGCTTGGAGAAGTAGGCGTCGCAATCGGGGTGCGAATGGAACACGCCCAGCACCTCCAGATTCCTGGCGCGAGCCTCCCGGTCGACACGATTCAAATCCTGCGGGTCCATCACGAAAAAATCTTCCTGCGGGCCGGTATAAGTATTGGGCAGCGGCACAGCTTCACGCACCACGCCGTCCGACCCCAGCATCACACCGCAGCACTCTTTGGGAAAAGTCTTCTCGGCATGCGACACCATGGTATCCCAGGCCGCCTTCTCAACTCGGATCATGCCAGAACGATTCGCTCAAATACTTGTAGGCGCCGTCGCATAGCATGGTGACGATGACGCCGCGCTGGCCTGCTTGAGCAAGTTCCGCGGCCACCTTGCAGGCGGCTACCAGGTTGGCGCCCGAAGAAATTCCGGCCAGCACCGCCTCTTCGCGAGCCAGACGCCGGCACATCGCATAGGCATCTTCGGTTTCGATCCACACGTTGTCGTCGGCCAGCTTGGGGTCGTAGATTCCCGGAACGATGGCCGTCGGCATGTGCTTCAGGCCTTCCAATCCGTGAAAGCCCGAGGAGGGCTGCGCGGAGATGCATCGAATGCCCGGAATCTCCTTGCGCAGGCGGCGCGAGTTGCCGACGAAAGTCCCGCTGGTTCCCATGCACGCGACGAAATGTGTGACGCGTCCGTCGGTCTGCGCCAGGATCTCTAGCGCCGTGCCCTCGTAGTGCGCTTTCCAGTTGGCCGGATTGTTGTATTGGTCGGGATAAAAGTATCGATCCGGATCGGCCTTGTAGATTTCGCGGCACAACCGGATGGCGCCGTCGGAGCCCTCGCCGGGATTGCTGAAAACCATCTCCGCGCCGTAAGCCTGCAGCACGTGTTTGCGTTCCATCGATGCGTTCCGCGGCAGGCACAACTTCACCTGGTAGCCGCGATAGGCGGCGATCATGGCATAAGCGATTCCGGTGTTGCCGCTGGTAGCGTCCAGAATGACGCGGTCCGGCGTGAGTTTTCCGGTTCGTTCTCCATCCAGGATCATGTTGAGTGCGGCGCGATCTTTGACCGATCCGCCCGGGTTGAAAAATTCCGCTTTGCCGTAAATTTCGACGCCTGGAAAATCCCGCGCGATGCGCTCCAGCCGAATCAGCGGTGTGTGCCCGATGAGCTGCAGCAGGTCAGTCGCGACCAAACGCGAGACTGGGGGGACAATGCTAGTAGCAGCCGACATTTATATATCTCTAATGTTATCACCTATTTGTCGCTAGACAATAAGGTGTAGACCCAAGGGCTCAGGTTTTAGATGCAAAACCCGAGTTATGGATGCCGGATAATGCTGGGGCCGGCGTGGCAGATTAGTAATGATGCGCATCGCGGTCGTTTCAGACATTCACGGCAACCGGACCGCGTTTGAAGCCGTCCTCGCGGATCTGCGGCAAACTTCTCCGGACTTGGTCCTGCACGGCGGCGATTTGGCCCATGGCGGAGCTAGTCCGGCCGAGATCGTGGACCGCATTCGGGACCTGGGCTGGCAGGGCGTAATGGGCAACACCGACGAGATGCTTCCAAGGCCGGAGACGTTGACGGAGTTTGCCAGCCGGTCGCCACATCTCGAATCCCTTTGGACCGCGATCGAAGAGATGGCGGCGGCGACACGCGAGGCTTTAGGCGAAGAAAGGATCGCCTGGCTGGCCGCGCTGCCGCGTGTTCAAGTGCTTGGCCCGATAGCGTTGGTGCATGCGAGCCCCGACACGACCTGGCGGTCACCGGCGCACACAGCCTCGGATGCGGAGTTGGAGGCGGTCTATTCTCCGCTGGCCCGGCCGATCGTGATCTACGGGCATATCCATCATCCTTTTGTACGCAGCGTATCGGGAATGGTGGTAGCCAACACCGGCAGTGTCAGCCTTTCTTATGACGGCGACGCGCGAGCCGCCTATCTGTTGCTGGACGACGGGCAGCCCTCAATCCGGCGCGTGGAGTACGACGTGGCCGGCGAAGTGAAGGCCCTGGATGCTTGCGGCCTTCCCCATGCTGCTTGGATCGCGAAGACTCTTGTTAGTGCGACTCCACAGATGCCGTAGGAAATGGCTTCGCCTCGCGCGGCCTTGCGATATGATCGAAATGCTAAAGGACGAATATGAATCCTCAAACTGAATACGTGACGCTTTCGGTCAGCGATGGCACTTCCATGCGTGCGTTCGTGGCGCATCCTCAAGGGAGCCCTGTTGCCGGGCTTCTAGTCTTTCAGGAAGCCTTTGGCGTGAATGCCCATATTCGCGACGTGACCACTCGGTTCGCCCGCGAAGGCTACCTGGCGGTGGCGCCCGAGCTTTTTCATCGCACCGGTCCGGGATTCGAAGGCAACTACACCGATTTCGCGGCCGTGATGCCGCATTTCCAAGGCCTCACTGAAGCTGGTTTGGAGGCGGATATTCGGGCTTCCTTCGAATGGGTGCAGCGCAGCGGCGGGAATCTGTCAATCGGCGCAGTCGGCTATTGCATGGGCGGACGCGCCGCCTGCCTGGCGGGTCTGGTGACGCAGCTCGGGTGCTGCATCTCGTATTATGGCGGAGGCATCGCGCCGAGCCAGTATTTTCCCGGTTTGCTGGACCGCTTGAAGGATATGTCAGGCCCCATCTTGCTGTTCTGGGGCGGTAAGGATCAACACATCGGACCCGACCAAATTCAGGCCGTGACGAACACGCTGAAAGCCGCTGGCAAGCCGTACGTCAACGTCGAATTTTCCGAAGCCGACCACGGGTTCTTCTGCGATGCGCGCGCCAGTTACAATCCCGCGGCCGCCGCCGAAGCCTGGCCGCTCACCTTGGCGTTCCTAAAGACCCATCTGGCGGCGGTTGCGCGCAAAGCCGACGCCTGAACCATTCGCTCGCGCCGGTTGAAGTTTACATTCTTAACGCTCCTTTCGACGCCTCTCTAGGTAGCGGGCGGTTATCCTGAAGGTGGAAGCGTCGATGGAATTGGATCCAAACTCGCGGCGTGAGTGGATTTCCTGGGCCGGCGTGGGCCTGCTGGTGCTGCTGTGCTGCGCGTTAGCGATCCTCCAATACCGCTGGATCGGCGAGGTCGCCCAGGCGGAACATGCTCGTCTCCAGGAAGACTTGCGGTCGCGATTGAATCTCCTGCGCCGCAGCTTTGACGAGCAAGTCTCCTCGGCGTGTGCTGCCCTTGTTCCGCCCAGCCAAGCAGTTGAGCGAGTGGGACGAGAGGAAGCATATCTGGAGCAATATCGGCGCGCGCAACAAGCAAAAGATCAGATTGCGCGGCGCATTGCTCTGGCAATTCCCGAAGACGATTCCCTCAGCCTTGAAATTCTCGATCCGGCTCTGGGCCGGTTCACCTCCGCGGCGTGGCCCCGGGAATGGAACGCGCTGCACGATCGGTTAGTGGCGAAGGTCAGGCACGAGCCCTTTCGTCCCGCGGAGAACGGCGACTCAACGCTGATCGAGTTCCCCAGATTCGGTCCGCCGGACCCTCGCGAACGCGAGTGGCTCATCGTGGAGCTGAACCTGGACGTGCTGCGCGGCGATATTCTTCCGGCCCTGTTGAACCGGTACTTGGGCAGTGATGGAAAGCTTGACTACGATGCGGAAGTGGTGGTCAACGGAAACCCGCCGGAGATCATCTACCAGTCGGGGCCACCCCAGCAGCCAGGAGCTTCCTCGGCCGACGCCTCGATAACGCTGCTCGATATTCCGCAAATCGGGCCAATGCCGGGGCCTGGCCGCGGAATGTTCATGCCTCCAGGCCCGAATCGCGGACCGGACCGGTTCTCGGATCGCGGACTCCCTCCAGGCCCCGGTCCGCAGCCTCCGCCGGATGCCGGTCGCGGGCGATGGCTCCTAAAAGTTCATCACCATGCAGGCTCGCTAGAAGCCATCGTCGCGCAGGCCCGCTGGCGCAACGTCGCTCTGTCTGGCGCCCTTTTGTTGCTCATCCTGGCCGTGGCTGCTTCCCTTTTGCGTTTGTCGCGCGAACGGCAGCGCATCGCGGAACTCGAGATGAACTTTGTAGCGGGCGTCTCGCACGAGCTCCGAACGCCGCTCACCGTGATCCAGACGGCGGCTTTCAATCTTCGAGGCAGGCTCGCAAATTATCCGGGCCAGGTGGAGCGCTATGGACAGTTGATCCAGGCCGAGAGCGAAAAGCTGACTGCGCTGGTGGAGCGCGTTCTTCGTTACGGGAGCGTTAAAGCTGGGCAGGTGATTCGCCGGCGCGAGCCGGTGGAGATCGGTGCTCTCATCGAAGAAAGTCTCGAAGTCAGCCGTAGCGCGGTCGAGCACGCCGGCCTGGTCGTGGAGAAGCACGTTGAAGCGCAGCTGCCCGTGGTGCTGGCCGACGAAGTGGCCTTGCAGCATGCCATCCAGAATCTGCTCGAAAACGCATTGAAGTACGGGACCGAGGGAACCGGATGGATTGGAATCTTCGCGGGCGTTGTACGTGGCCAGCAGGGCAGCGCCGTCGAGATCCGTGTGGTGGATCGTGGTCCCGGCATCCCCGCCGAAGAGCGCGAGCACATTTTTGATCCGTTCTTTCGAGGCCGGAAAGCACTGGCGGACCAGGTGCACGGGACTGGCCTCGGATTGAACCTGGTAAAGAAAATCGTGGAGGCGCATGGAGGCGCCATCGAAGTGAAAAGCGAGCCGATGCAAGGCGCCGAGTTCATCATTCGCATTCCCGCCGCACCTCCGGAGTTCCAGCATGAGTTTGCGCATACTGTTGATTGAAGACGAGCCGGGACTGCTGCTGACCATCGGCGACCTTCTCAGAACGGAGGGCTACGAGGTCGAAACGGCTGCCGACGGCGAGGCCGGTTTGGCGAAAGCTTCCGGCCGGGAGTTCGACTTAGTGGTTTTGGATGTGATGCTGCCCAAGAAGTCCGGCCTGAATGTCTGCCGGGAGCTGCGTCAGAAGGGCATCGACGTGGCCATCCTGATGCTCACCGCCAAAACGCAGGTGATCGATCGCGTGCTGGGTCTCAAGCTTGGTTCCGACGATTATCTGGCCAAACCGTTCGATCCGCGCGAGCTGCTGGCGCGCGTGGAGGCGTTGCTCCGCCGGGTTCGCAAGGATCGCCGCATTCCGGTCCGGACCTTTGCGTTCGCCGACGTCCAAGTGGATTTCGAACGCGCTGAAGTGCACCGGGCCGGGCAGCCGGTCAGCATGGCGTCCAAGGAGCTACAGCTCTTGCAGTATCTGGTGCATCATCGCGACCGTGTGGTGCCGCGCGAAGAGATCCTGCAAAAGGTGTGGGAGTACGCGAGCGAAGTCACTTCGCGGACCATCGACGTGCACGTCGCGTGGCTGCGCCAGAAGGTGGACAATCCTCACAGCCCCAAGCACATTCAAACCATTCGCGGCAAAGGCTACCGGTTCACGCCGTAAAAATAAGCGCCGCCAACGTGTGTAGACGCCGGCGGCGCGTGCTTGCAGTTGAGGAAAGCGTTACTGAGGGAATCCGTGAGGCCCAGGTCCACCGGGGCCGGGGCCGCCCAAACCAGGTCCGCCTCCGGGGCTTGCCAGGTAGAGGTGCGTTGCGCCCGAGCTGGTATCGAACGTCTCAAAGGAGAACGACGGCGCGCAGGGAACGCCGGAGGTAGTGGTGAGCTGAATCTGGGCCCGAATTTCGCCGCGCACTCCGGAAAGTCCGGCACTCGAGAACGGAAGACTGGCGGATGACAACTGACCGGAGCTCAGGGTGAACGGAGTGGCCGATCCAATGGTGGAGCCGGCTGAGTTCAGGAACGAAATGGTTCCGGTGCAGGAAGCGGCCGTTCCAGTGGATGAATTGGCGGCAACGTTCACGACGTTAATCTGCGCGGTCTCCGTGCTGCCGAGTCCGGCCGGCGGAAGGGTGATGGTCCGCGTGCCGGTGCTGGACGGCTGAGCCAATAGAGACAAGATCGAACCTGCCGCGACGAAGGAAATCGAAATCAGCTTGCGAAGAAGCATGTTTAAACCTTTCTGATGGATTGTCGGCGAACGCGGCTGGTAGATTTCCGCGTTCTCGCTACACTCGACGGACGGGTGCAACGCGCAGTTGCCGTGAGGGCCGCTTTCTTAACTTTCTTAACCGAGACTTTTCGCGGGCTTTACAGGGCGTCGCGCGGCTATTCGTTCGCGCTCCCGGATTTCTTGGTTGAATTTACGGCTAGCAATTCGGAAGAAGGATTCGCTCGGGCCGGCCGTTCGATCATGGTCTTCAATTGCGGCGTTATGTCTTTCAAGATCTGCACCGCCAGGGCGCTGGTGAAGCTGTACGAGGCGGCTTTCGAGCCCGGAACGAAAGCCAAAATCGTGCCGTAGTAGCGGTCGCCAATCATAAACACGAACGTCGCGGTGCGGCTGACAACCTTTGAGCCGATGAGCGCGCCATGGGCGGTGAAGCTCTCCAGACGATTGTCGCCGGTACCGGTTTTTCCGCCAACCGGTAGCGCCTTCCCGTTGTCGAGGACAATGCCTCCGTGCAATCTCTTGCCGGTGCCGTTCTCGACCACGCCGATCAGTTCCTTGCGAACCAGCTCGGCAATTTCCGGCGAAATGATGCGCTGGCCCGCGGCAGGCGGATGGCTGACCACCGTTTCGGTGGGAGTGCCCTGGCCGAAGTGAAGCTGTGTAATTCTCTCGGACGGGTAGCGGACGCCGCCGCGCATGATGGTGCCTACTAACTCAGCCAGCGCCGCGGGAGTGTCACCCGAGACTCCAATGGTTGTCGCATAGGAAGGCACCAGCGAATCGAAAGGATAGCCTTGCCGCTTCCACGCTTTGTAGATCTCCTTGAAAGCATCCTGTTCGAGCAGCGTGTAGATGCGATTGTTCTGCGCACCCACATGCGAGGTCTTGAACAACCACCAATACACGTCCTGCCGCTCGTTAGCGCTCTTGGCCCAGATCTCTCTGAGATGCGCGTTGGGATGCTGCTCGCGGTAGTGTAGCAGCCACAGTTCCAGAGGATGAACATGCGCCAGATACCCGCGATCCGACAAGTTGAACTTGTCCGGACCATATTTGTCGTAGAGCGTCGCGGGATCTTCCTTGACCAGCGCGGCTTTAGGAAGATGCGACTGCAAGAATTGAGTGAACTGATCCAGATTGGCGCTCGGACGGACGGATCGAAAGATGACGGCGGCGCGCAACGGCGTCAACGTAATGTCGTGCGTGACCGTATTCAAGGCTTGATCCGGAGTCTGGCCGCGATACTTGGCATAGAAGCGGCCGAGGTACACTTTGCCTTCCTGGTCCGCGAAACGAGCCAAATAAGTCTTGCGCGCGGGATCGTTATCATCTTGCAGCACCGCGGGAGACGCGCCGGGAACGCGGAAGCGGTAGTAGTAAACGATATCGCGCATCAAGCGAATGAAAACCAGATTGACGGAGTTCTCGAAGGCTTGCGCCACGGTAAGGTTCGCGCCGCTTTCCCACGATTCGAAATTGTCGAAATGGTGTACGCCTCCACCGGTGTAGAACGACTCACCGGTGCTGCCAGAGTACTTGCGTTCCAATGCCGCTTCCAGCATGGGTTTCAAGCTGCGATCCTTCGCGGTTGCCAGGTACTTCACAGCCCAATCGGTCAGATGGTCGTCAGGCAGAATCTGAACTTTTTTGAGTTCCGCGGCCGAGCGTCCGGAATACTGCTGGTGCAGATCCGAGATGATTTCCAGGTAGTTGATGAGCGTCCGGAGTTTGGCGGTGGAACCCAGTTCCAGCCTGGTGTTCTGATTGATATTGAGCGGCTGATTCAGATTGTCAGTTTGCACGCGCAAGAGGTTTGCCCCCGGCGCCCGCTCGTACAGCGTCACGCTGTAGATCACTTTGGATGGATCGCTCTGTTCGAGCAGCCGGTATTGGTCCAGACCGGCCGCCGATGCAGCCTGTCGATCGGCGACTTTTTCCAGGAAGTCGGTGATACCCTGCTGGGCCGGTTGATCGATGGTGGTCTGTACGGTCAGGTCCAAGCGATCGAGTTCATAGGTTGAGCCGATGCCGAGCAGCGGAAGCAGGGAGATGCGGATGGCGTTCTGCGCCTTATTCTCGACGAAGTTTTCCCGTTCTTCAGAAGGGACCCGGCGGATCGGCGCGGTGTAATCGCGCAATGCCAGGTCGCGCAGCTTTTCGGAAATAAGACCCTGGTGCGCCAGCGCTCGAAGATAGCGGTCGGTCTGCTGGCGCAGAGCGTTCGGGTCCTCCACCAGATAGATATTCGGAGAGCGCAGCGCGAGCAGCAGTGAAAGAACCTGGCGGTAAGTGCGGGCGCGTTCCCGCATCTGCGATCTCGTCAACTTGCTCTCCGGCGCTTCCAGCAGCGGCGTGACCTTGGCGAGATCGGTCCCATACCAAGCCCACAACCCATCGCCCAATCCCTCGACGTCTCCGTAGCCTGCTTGCGCCGCTAGAGGAATCGAATTGATGTATTCGAGCACAATCTGGCGCTGCGTATCGAGCGTCGTCAATCCATTGCGATAAGCGGCGAATGAGGCGGAAGCCATCTGCCGCAATTTCTCCAGTGGTGAGTGCGTTCTTCCGT
>Ga0335083_10003804_pt1 | contig 19386 bp, 22 predicted proteins | sample Lox_Sample_42_FD_206716 | JGI IMG/M metagenome (GOLD analysis project Ga0335083, IMG submission 206716) | Soil microbial communities from Loxahatchee National Wildlife Refuge, Florida, United States - Lox_Sample_4.2 | ecosystem: Environmental > Terrestrial > Soil > Wetlands | place: USA...
GACCTGAGCGCCGGGCGTTTCGACTCCGGCGCAGGGGCGGACGGGGCGGTGAACCATCTGGCCGCGGCGGATGCCGGGATCTGGCCTTATTTCGCCGGGCTGGGGAGCGAGGTGTCCGCGCTCAATGTGATTGGAGTGTTGCAACGTGGAAGCGGCATTGGGTTTTCCGATGCGAGCGACGGCATATGGCTGGAGGGCACGGCCTTCGCCGCGTTGGCGCTGAAGCAGATGGGGCATTTGTCCTTCGCGGAATCATTCCTGGCCACTGTGGCGAAAAACATCTCGCCAGAAGGTTATGTTTACGCAACGATATCGCCGAGTCTGGCGACCGGGCTCACGGTTGGTCCCTCATTGCGCCAGGGCGTGCCGGCGCAGGTCTTCAACTATTACCGGCGTCCGTCCTTAAGCGCGACATGCTGGGCCGGGCTGGCGGCGTTGGGCGTGAACCCGCTGGCGGCACCGGGGAATACGCGAGGCTGAACGCTGGCGTTTCTACTTCCCGATACAAAACCCCGAGAACACGGCGTCGAGAATTTCTTCGACGCCGATAATGCCGACAAGCCGCGCGAGGGCCTGAGCCGCGGTGCGCAACTCCTCGCCGCGCAATTCGGGGTCGTCCAGTCGCAGAGCGGCATCCAGTGCCGCTTCCGTATCGCGCACGCAGGCGATCTGCCTTGGCCGGGCGAGTGCCGCGGCGCCCTTGGTGTCGGTAAGTTCCTGCGCCGCCTCGGCAAGTTTCTCGCGCAACGCCGCCATGCCGTGCCCGATTTTCGCCGAAACCGAAAAACCATCCGCTGAGGCGAGGTCTGACTTGGTGTGAATCCGCAATGATGGAATCCCCGAAGGCGATTCGGGAAAGTCTTCGCCAGGGGCTGCAACCAGCAGCAGGAAATCCGCTTTCGCCGCCCGCGCCCGCGCGCGTTTCACGCCTTCGGCCTCGATCACGTCTATGGTATCACGCAGGCCGGCGGTATCCGTGATGTGCACCGGCACGCCGCCGAGATCGACCCGCACGCCCACTGCATCGCGCGTGGTGCCGGGGATGTCGGAGACGATGGCGATGTCTTCGCCCGCCAGAGCGTTGAGCAGGGTGGACTTGCCGGCATTGGGCGCGCCGAGGATGACGAATTCCAGTCCCTCGCGCAGGCGCTCCGCCGCCGGTGCGGCGGCAAGGGCGGCGCGCATCTCATCGCGCAGCGCGGCGATGCCGGAAAGCAGCGCGGCCTCCACCTCCGGCGGCAGATCCTCGTCCGGAAAATCGATCAGCGCCTCCTGCTGCGCCATGATCTGCCGCAGCCGCTCGCGCCAGCTTGCGCAGGCCGCGTGCAGGGCGGTTGCGCCCTCAAGGGCCATGGCCCGCTGCGCTTCGGTTTCCGCGGCGATGAGATCGGCCATCGCCTCGGCCTCCAGCAAATCCATCTTGCCGTGCTGATGCGCGCGGCGGGAGAACTCCCCCGGCTCGGCGGGGCGCACGCCCAGCGTAGCCAGTGCCTCGCTCACCGCCGCCAGCACCGCGCGGCCGCCATGCAGCGAGACCTCGGCGACATCCTCGCCGGTGAAGCTATGCGGCGCGGGGAAGGTGACGATGAGAGCTTCGTCAAGACGCCGCCCGGCGTGAGTGAGCGGGCGCAGGCTGGCACGGCGCGGGGGCGGCAATCCGCCCGCCAGTTTCGCGGTTATATCGAACGTCGCCGGGCCGGAAAGGCGCAGCACGGTGACGGCGCCGCCGCGCCCGGTGATGGGGGCGAAAATCGTGCTCATGGGGGTTACGCTTGGGTGCTGGCCAGGATGTCCCGCACCGCATCAGCCGAGGGCGCGGCCAGGGCGTCCCCGGCCAAGCGCTCGCAGGTGCGCAGGCTGGTGGCGCGGATCGCCTGCTTCACCAGGGGTACGGCGTTGCCATGCATGGAGAGCTGGCGGATGCCCAGGCCAACCAGCAGGGGCGTGGCTTGCGGGCGGGCGGCCAGCTCGCCGCAAAGCGAGACGGGAATGCCAGCATCGGCGGCGAAGCTGGCGGTCAGGTGGATGAGGCGCAGCACCGCCGGTTCCAGCGGGTCGTAGAGCTTTGTCCCGGCCGGCAGGCTGCGGTCCGCCGCCAGCGTGTACATGGTGAGGTCGTTGGTGCCGATGGCGAAGAAATCCGCGTGCTGGGCCAGCACCGGCGAGGCCAGCGCCGCCGCCGGGGTTTCCACCATGATGCCGAGCGGCGGCAAGGTTTCCGGCAGGGTGATGGTCTTGCGGCGCTTCAGCCGGCGCCAGACGCGGGTCAGGGCCTCGCGCGTTGCCAGCACCTCGGCGGCCACACTGACCATCGGCAGCAGGATCCGCACCGGGCCGTGCGCGGCGGCGCGGAGAATGGCGGCAAGCTGGGTTTCCAGCAGCTGGGGGTGGCGCAGCAGCAGGCGGATGCCGCGCAGACCCAGTGCCGGATTCGTCTCCGGGGCCTCCGGCAGGTAGCGCGAGAGCGCCTCCACTTCCTTGTCCGAGCCCCAGTCCAGCACGCGGATGGTCACCGGGTCGCCATCCATGGCCGCCACGATATCCTGGTAGATGCGGGCCTGCGTGTCCTCGTCCGGCGCGGTTTCGCGGTTCATGAACATGAATTCCGAGCGCAGCAGGCCGATGCCATGCGCGCCGGACTCGGCGATCAGGGCGAGTTCGAAGGGCAGTTCCAGATTCGCCTGCAAGTCGACAGGCGTGCCGTCCTTGGTGATGGCGGGCAGGCGCTGCAGGCGCGCCAGCGCGCGGCGGGCGCGGGTCAGCGCGGAGAGTTTCTTCCGCGCCGCCTCCAGGCTGGCCTTGCTGGGGTTGAGGACGATCTCGCCGGTATCGCCATCGACAATGGCCAGGGTGCCGGGGGAGGCGGCGTCGAGCACACCGGCCGCGCCCAGCACGGCGGGCAGGCCCAGGGCGCGAAGCATTACCGCCGTGTGGCCCTCCGCCCCGCCTTCCGCCGTGATGATGCCGGCGAAACGCGAGGGCTGGATCAGCGCGGCATCGGCGGGGCGCAGATCCTGCGCGGCGAGGACGCTGCCCTGGGCAAGTGCTGTGAAGCTGCGGAAGGGCTGGCGGGTGAGGTTGCGCAGCATGCGGCGGCCAAGCTCGCGCACTTCCTCAGCGCGGCGGTTGCGTCCAGCGCGGTCCGCCCCTGGCTGGGCGAGGGTCGCCTCGGCCTGCGCTTCTGCCTCGGCATGCACGGCGGCTTCCGGGCAGAGCAGATCCTCCTGCATGCGGGCCTTGATGCCGCGCAGCAGCCGGGAGGGGCCGAGCATGTGCAGGTACACATCCATCATCGGCGCGATTTCCGCCTGGGAATCCTCCGGCAGCGCCGCCAGACGGTTCTTCAGCTTCTGCAGCTGGTGGCGCGAGCGCGCCACAGCCTCCTCCAGCCGCGCCAGTTCTGGCGCGACTTCGGCGGCGGTGAGTTTTTTGGTGGAGACGACGAGGTCCGGCTCTGTGGCCTCGTGGACCGGACCAATGCCGATGCCAGGCGAGACCGGATGACCGGTGAAGCGTTGCTCCGTGCTGCGCCTAGTCGGTTTCATGGAAGCCGGCCTCGATCAGCCCGGCGATGGCATCGAGCGCTTCCTTCGCGTCGAACCCCTCGGCCGAGAGGCGCACCGTGCAACCGATTCCAGCACCCAGCATCATCAAACCCATGATCGACCGCGCGGAGACGGATTGCCCGTCCTTGGCAACCTCCACGCTGGCGGAAAACCGCTCGGCCAGGTTCACGAGCTTCGCCGCGGCGCGGGCATGCAGGCCTCGCTTGTTGACGATGCCGACATCGACGGAAATCAACGTGCCGTCCATGCCGTTACTCCGCGGCGCGGCAGGCGGGAGCCTGAAGCTCGTGCCCGTTGCAGATATATTTCTTGCCGGCGGCCTCGGCATGGGCCACGGCCTCGGGCAGCGTCTCCTGGCCGCGGATCTTTGCCAGCTTGACAAGCATCGGCAAGTTGACGCCGCCGATGATCTCCACCCCCGGCTGGGCCGCCATCGACATGGCGAGATTGCTCGGCGTGCCGCCGAACATGTCGGTGAGCAGGATCACGCCGTCGCCGGCATCCACCTCCGCCATGCGCCGCGCGATCTCCGCCCGCTGCCCCTCGAATTCCGCGTCCGATTCGATACAGACGGTGGCAAGATTTTTCTGCTTGCCGACGACATGCTCCATAGCGTCGCGCAGCGCATTGGCGAGGCCGCCATGGGTGACAAGGACCATACCGATCATTTGAAGAGGCTCATTCTTTCGCGGATATTTCCGGGGTCGCGCTCGCGGTCGTGAACCGGGCGGCCTCGCGATGAGTGACGCCGACGCGCCAGCCCAGATTAGCTAGGTGAGTGCTGAGTTTTTCGATCATGTAAACAGATCTGTGTTGTCCGCCGGTACATCCGATACATATTGTTGCATATTTTTTTCCCTCTTGCACGAAGCGCGGGAGCAAAAATTCAACGATATCCGTGACCTTTTGGAAGTATGTCGTAAAATCAGGGTCTTGCTCGATGAAACTGCCAACCTCCGGGTCGCGGCCGCAGAGGGGTTGCAGGGCGGGGTCGTAATGCGGATTGCGAAGGAATCGAGCATCGAACACCAGATCGGCTTCCGGTGGCAGCCCTGCCCGGTAGGCGAAAGACATCAGGGAGATCACCATGCCCGGGGCCGCTTCGCCGAAATGCTGCTCGATGAGCGCGCGCAGGCGGGGCAGGGGCAAAACCGAGGTGTCCATCAGCCAGTCGGCGGTGCGGGCGAGCGGCGCTGTGAGCTGGCGCTCAAGCGCAATGCCCTCGGCGATGGCGCCGGATTGCGCCAGCGGGTGGCGGCGCCGGGTTTCCGAGTAGCGGCGCAGGAGCGCTTCCTCGCTGGCGGTGGCGAAGACCAGGGACGGGACGAGGTTCGCGTGTTGGCGTAACTGGTGCAGCGACTCCAGCACGGCTTCCGCCGCGAAACCGCGCGAACGGGCATCGACGCCGATGGCGAGATTCTTCTCCGCCCGGGTCGCCAGCGTGACCAGCGTGTCGAGCGGCGGGTTGTCCACGGTCTCGAAGCCGAGATCTTCCAGCACACGCAAAATTGATAATTTACCCGCGCCGGAAAGGCCGGTGACCAGCACGATCTGCAGCTTGGGCGGCGGAGGATTCATGCGCTGAAGGCGCCAACGAGTTGGGTGGCGCGGCCGCAGGCGGCCTCGAGCGCCAGGGCGGCGCGTTCAGGCGCAGAGGCGAGCGCCGGGTCCAGGGTAATCTCCGGCAGGTCCAGCACCGCATGGCGGCGGGGCATGGGCAGGCGCTCTGGCTGCACGCCTAGCTGGATGACGAGGCGCAGCCGCGCCTGCGGCAGGCAGGGCAGGCGGAAAATGCCGAGGCCGCGGACTTCCAGCAGCCCAGCCAGAGCTTCCGGCGCGCGGGCGATGCCGTTTTCCACCAGTACCTGGTCGTCGGCCACCAGGGCGAAGCCGCGATCGATCAAGCGCAGCAACAGGTCCGATTTGCCCGCCCCGGCGGGGCCGAGCAGCAATACGGCATCGTCACCGTCCGGTGTTTGGCGGGCGGCACAGGAGGCGTGCATGCGCATGGTGCGCGGAATGTGGCAAATTTTGGGCGGCGGGGAAAGGGGAGCGGACGCAACTCCCCTATTCCACACCGGTTAGCTGGCCTTTACCACGTTCTGCGGCATCTCGATATCGATCTCGAGGGTCGACATCTGGTCGCTGCGGTCCAGCTTCACATTCACCTTGTCGCGGTCGATGGCGATGTGCTTGGCGATGACGGCCAGGATTTCCTCCTGCAGGATGGCGGCGAGATCGGCGCGGCCGGTCAGGGCGCGTTCATGCGCCAGCAGAAGCTGCAGCCGCTCGCGCGCCACTGGGGCGGAGCGCTTGCGGACAAAGATGTCAAAAATGCTCATGCCACCGCCTTCCGTCCAAAGAGCTTGCCGAACAGCCCCTGCTGCTTCTCGACCGGCGTGGTAATCTCCACCGTCTCGCCGAGCAGGCGCCGGGCGGCGTCGGCATAGGCGCGGGCAGCGGTGGAGGCCGGGTTGTGCAGCGTCACCGGGCAGCCGAGATTGGAGGCGTTCAGCACGTCCGTGCTTTCCGGCACGATGCCCAGCAGCGGAATGGCCAGGATGTCCAGCACGTCATCCACGCCCAGCATCTCGCCCCTGGCGGCGCGGGCCGGGTTGTAGCGCGTCAGCATCAGGTGCTTCTCGAAGGTCTCGCCGTTTTCCGCGCGCAGGGTCTTGGAGTCGAGCATGCCGATGATACGGTCGGAATCGCGCACCGAGGAGATTTCCGGGTTGGTCACCACCACGGCAAGGTCGGCAAAGCGCATGGCCAGCATCGCGCCCTTCTCGATGCCCGCCGGGCTGTCGCAGATGATCCAGTCGAACTTCCCGCGCAGCTCGTCGATGACGGATTTCACGCCTTCCTCGGTCAGCGCGTCCTTGTCGCGGGTCTGCGAGGCGGCGAGCAGGGAGAGCGTGTCGATCCGCTTGTCCTTGATCAGCGCCTGGGCAAGCTTGGCGTCGCCCTGCACGACATTGACGAGGTCGAACACCACCCGGCGTTCCGCGCCGAGCACGAGGTCGAGGTTACGCAGGCCGACGTCGAAATCGACGACCACAACATTCTGGCCGGCCTGTGCCAGCGCCGAGCCAAGAGAGGCGCTGGTCGTGGTTTTGCCGACGCCGCCCTTGCCCGAGGTTACCACCATGACTTTCGACATGCGATTTACAGCTCCTTCTCTGTTGTCCGGCGCGTTCATGCCAGGGCCGCAATATTAAGCACGCCGTCCTCGAGTCGGACCTGTGCTGCGCGATTATTAAACGTGGCGCTCCAGCTTTCCGGCGTGTCGTAAACGCCGTCGATGGCGACGAGCTCGGCGCTGAATTTATGGCAGAAGATGCGCGCATTGGCCCCCGCGCGCAGCCCGGCGATGGCTCGGCCGCGCAGGGCGCCATAGATATGGATGGAGCCGCCGGCGATGACCTCGGCCCCTGAGGCAACAGCACCGATGATGGTGACGTCCCCCTCCTCGAAGATGACGGACTGGCCCGAGCGCACCGGGCGGTCGATGAGCAAAGAGGTGATGGCAGGGACAGCCGGGGTGGGCAGCTTGTCGTCGGGGATTTCCAGCGGCTTGCCGCCCTGGTCTTCGCGGTCCTGCGCCTTCTGCCGCAAATCGGGCAGCCTGGCCCAGCGCGTGCCGGCGAGTTCGGCGGGCTCCAGCCCTTCCACGGCAATAATGTAAAGGCCGCGGGACTCCAGCGCCGAGACGACGTCTTCAAGCCTGGCCCCGTCGTCACGCGCGGCGGTCAGATTGATGACGATGGGCTTGTTCACGAAGTAGCTGGCGGCGCGGCGCAGCTGATCGTCGAGCGCCGTGAACCAGGCTTCGAGCGGCGGTTCCGGCGCCAAAATCAGGGCCATGAAGCTGCGCCCGCGGATGCGCAGTGTTGGCAGCGCGGCGGTCACCGGCAAGGCGGGCACACCCCGTGGCCCAGCGCCGCGCGCGGCGGCGTATGGTTCAAAAAGATCAGCTTGCGAACAAGCATTTTTTGAAAATATCGGGGCATTTCATTACAATCCGATAAGCAGATGGGCCGATTCAGGTCAAGGGTTTCTGTGGGGTGTTTTCCTAACCTTTGATCCATATCAAGGACCGGCCGCGAAAAAAGGTTCAGGTGAAATGCACCTTATGCGGTTGGCGTGTCCCCGTATCAGGGCCAACATTTTCAGGGATTACCCATATGTTTTGCTTCCAGTGTGAACAGACCTCGCGTGCCGACGGTGTGGCCGGGTGTCACAGCGCCAAGGGCGTGTGCGGCAAGGACGAGACCACCGCCGACCTGCAGGACGTGCTGATCTACCAGCTCAAGGGCCTTGGCCAGTACAGCGCACGCCTGCACAAGCTCGGCCAGCCGGACTGGGCGGCGGATAGCTTCATCATGTACGGCCTGTTCACCACCCTGACCAACGTGAACTTCAACCGCGCTGTGTTCATGGAACTGATCGCCGAGGCGGCGCGGATCCGCGACCGTCTGCGCGATGCCTACGAGGCCGCTTCGGTGAAGGCTGGCAAGGTGCCGGAGCAGCTGAGCGGCCCGGCGCGGTTCGAGCCCTCCGACACGCTGCCGGGCCTGCTGGCCCAGGCGAACGTGGCCTCCGTGCGCGCTGGCGCCGAGGTTGTGGGCGAGGATGTCGTCGGCCTTCGCGCTTTGGTGCTGTATGGGCTGAAGGGCGTTGCCGCCTATGCCCACCATGCCGAGGTGCTCGGCCAGGCGAAGGACGAGATTTACGCCGGTATCGCCCATGCGCTGGATTTTCTCGCCACCGACCCGGTGGACATCAACGCTCTGCTGGAAGAGGCGCTGGCCCTCGGCCATCTGAACTACGCCGTGATGGAAACGCTGGACGCCGCCAATACCGGCAATTTCGGCACTCCGGCGCCGACCTCCGTGCGCACCACGCCGGTCGCCGGCAAGGCCATCCTGGTCTCCGGGCATGATCTGCGCGATCTGCACAACATCCTGGAAGCCACCAAGGACAAAGGCATTAACGTCTATACCCATGGCGAGATGCTGCCCGCCCATGGCTATCCCAAGCTGCACGCCTATCCGCACCTCGCGGGCAATTACGGCGGGGCCTGGCAGAACCAGCAGGCCGAGTTCGCGGCCTTCCCCGGCCCGATCGTGATGACCTCGAACTGCCTGATCGAGCCGCAGGCGAGCTACCGCAACCGCATCTTCACCGCCGGGCCGGTGGGCTGGCCGGGTATCCGCCATATCAAGAACGACGACTACGCCCAGGTGGTTCAGGCGGCCCTGGCCATGCCGGGCTTTGCCGAGACCGCGCCGGAGAAGACCATCCTCGTCGGCTTCGCGCGGGATACCGTGCTCAGCGTGGCGGGCACGGTGGTGGACGCCGTGAAGAGCGGCGCGATCAAGCACTTCTTCCTGATCGGCGGGTGCGACGGCGCGGCCCCGGGCCGCAACTACTATACCGACTTCGCCGACCACGCACCCAAGGACACGATGGTGCTCACCCTGGGCTGCGGCAAGTACCGCTTCAACACGCATGATTTCGGCACGATCGGCGGCCTGCCGCGCCTGCTCGATATCGGCCAGTGCAACGACACCTACTCCGCCATCCAGATCGCCCTGGCGCTGGCCAACGCCTTTGAGTGCGGGGTGAACGACCTGCCGCTCTCGCTGGTTGTGTCCTGGTTCGAGCAGAAGGCCGCCGCCGTGCTGCTCACCTTGCTGGCGCTGGGCGTGCGCAATGTGCGGCTCGGGCCGAGCCTGCCCGCCTTCCTCACCCCCACGCTGCTGAACGTGCTTGTGGAGAAGTTTGGTGTGCTGCCCATTACCACGGCGGACGCGGACATCGCGGCCTCCCTCAACCGCCAGGCGGCGTAACCGGCAGGAGCAACCCAGGGGCTTCGGCCTCTGGGTTGCCCCGTCTCTGCGAGGATCAGCTTCATGGTTGTGACATTGGTGACGCGCGATGCGGCGCGGCTGGAATTCCCCTGTGCCTCGGGCCAGGACGTGATGGCGGCGGCGGAGGCGGCGGGGCTGTATCCGCCCTCGATGTGCCATGAGGGCAGTTGCGGCCTGTGCCAGGCGCGGGTTGTGGATGGTGCTTACGAGATGGGCCCGCACAGCGCGGCGGCGCTGCCAGCCGGGCCGGGCGGCGTGCTGCTGTGCCGCTGCCTGCCGCAGGGGGATTTGACCGTCGAACTGCCTTGCACCGATGCCCAGGTGGGGCGGCACAAGATTCCGGTGCGCGAGGCGGTCATCGAGGCAATGGGCCCAGCCGGTGCTGGTGCCGTGGCGCTGACGCTGCGGCTGAAGCCGCACGCGGAGTTGGGGCTGGCGGCGGATTTCATCCCCGGCCAGTACATGGAGCTGACGATCCCGGGCACGGAAATCTGCCGCGCCTATTCGCTGGCCAATCTGCCGAACTGGGACGGGCGGCTCGATTTCATCATTCGGCTGGTGCCGGGCGGGGCATTCTCCACTTGGCTCAGCGAGCGTGCGGCGGTGGGGGATGCGCTCAACGTGCGCGGGCCGCTCGGGCATTTTGTGCTGGACGAGGCGAGCCCCCGCCCGCGCTGCCTGGTGGGCGGGGGCTGCGGCATGGCGCCGATTCTCTCCATGCTGCGGCACATGGCGGATTTCCAGGATTCGACCCCGGTGCATCTGATTTATGGCGCGAATCGCGAGGACGAGCTGCTGTCAGAAGAGATCGAGACGCTGCGCGCGGCCCTGCCGCAGCTGGAGGTGACGTTGAGCGTGTGGCACCCCGGTCCGGGCTGGGGCGGCTTTGCCGGTACGGCGGCGCAGGCGCTGGAGACATACCTAGCCGATGCTGCCGATACGCCGGACATATATGTGTGTGGCCCGCCGAAAATGCTGGATGCCGTCACGGCGGCGGCGCGGGCGCGCGGCGTGCCGGAAGCGCAGATCTTCGCCGAGCGGGTGCAGAGTTGAGGCGAACCGCCCGCGGAGGTAGGGTGAGCCATGCATCTGACGCGATTTACTGATTACGGTCTCAGAGCGCTCATCTATCTGGCGCTCCAGCCGGAGAAGCTTGGGATGATCGCCGAGATCGCCCAGGCCTACCAGATCTCCGAGAGCCACATGACCAAGGTCGTGCATAAGCTCGGCCAGGCGGGGCTGATCGAGACGATCCGTGGTCGCAATGGTGGTATGCGCTTGGCCCGCCCAGCAACGGAAATCGGGCTGGGCGACGTGGTGCGCGCGCTGGAGCCCGAGCTGGCTTTGGTCGAGTGCCAGGCCGGGGCATTTTGCGCTATTGGCGGGATCTGCCGGCTGCAATCCATCGTGAACGAGGCGCAGGACGCGCTGCTGGGCGTGCTAGACAAATACAAGCTGTCGGACGTGGCGGGGCCTGAAAGCAAGGCGTTGCGCCGCCGTCTGGGGGTGGGCGCGGACGCTTAGGCCTCGTGGCTTTCCTTGCGCAGCACGTCGAGCGGCAGCAGCGCGCCGTCGCGCTCGAAGTGCCAGAAGGTCCAGCCATTGCAGGATGGCGCGTTCTGCACCGCCGCCCCCACCTGGTGGATGGAGCCGCGATGCGGGCCGGAGACGAGCTGGCCCTCCGCCGTGACCTCGGCGCCGAAGCGGCGCTGCTTGTCCATCACCTGCGTGCCGGGGCGGATGATGCCGCGCTCGACGAAGCTGCCGAAGGCGATGCGCGGGGCCTCGCGCCCGCTCGGGGGTGCGACCACGGCGCTCTTGGGCGCGCGCTCCTCGGCCTTCAGGCGCCCCCAGGCAGCCTCGACATAGGCCGGGTGGCGCTCGATGCCGATGAAATGACGGTGCAGACGCTTGGCCACCGCCGCCGTGGTGCCGGTGCCGAGGAACGGGTCCACGATGACGTCGCCCGGGCTGGTGGAGGCCATGATGACGCGGTGCAGCAGGGCCTCGGGCTTCTGCGTGGGGTGCAGCTTCAACCCATGCGTGTTCTTCAGCCGCTCGGACCCGGTGCAGAGTGGCAGCGTCCAGTCCGAGCGCATCTGCAGATCGTCGTTCAGCGATTTCATCGCCTGATAGTTGAACTTGTAGCGGCTCTGCTGGCTCTTGGCGGCCCAGATCATCGTCTCATGCGCGTTCGTGAACCGCCGGCCGCGGAAATTCGGCATCGGGTTGGTCTTGCGCCAGATCACGTCGTTGAGGATCCAGAACCCCATGTCCTGCATCATCGCGCCGATGCGGAAGATGTTGTGGTACGAGCCGATGACCCAGATTGTCCCATCCTTGAGCAGAACGCGGTGGCATTCGGCCAGCCAGTCGCGGGTGAAGGCGTCGTAGGCGGCGAAGTCGGAGAAGCGGTCCCAGTCCTCGTCCACCCCATCCACCAGGCTGTCATCCGGGCGGCGCAGCTCGCCCCGCAGCTGCAGGTTATACGGCGGGTCGGCGAAAATGCAGTTTACCGACGCGTCAGGCAGCATGCGCAGCATTGTCCCGGCGTCGCCGAGCAATATCTGGTCCAGCGGCAATTCGCGCAGCACTTCCACGGGCAAGGCGGATCCTCAAAATTACGGAAATATCGTTTAAACTGGCTTCTGGCCCGTAACCGCGTCAACAGCAGGCGGGTAGATTTTAGGGCGTTCTCGTGAAACGCAAGATTAAACGGCTATGTATTCTTGACAGGGCAGGGGGGGATGGGTAGCAACCCGCCAACGTCTAGGCGGTTAAAACCGCTGAAAACAGGTGCATGAACGAAAGTCGGGATAAAGCTGCGTTTGAACAGCGGCTCAAAGCGGCGGAAGACGCCGCGGCGGGCCCCAAGCGCGAAGCGGCTGAAGGCAATGCCAGTTCCGCGCGTCGCGCGATCGAGCTGGCTATGCGTCTGGGCGTTGAGATGGTGGCCGCGATGGTCATCGCCGTGGTGATTGGCTGGGGGCTGGACAAGCTCTTTCATACCTCACCCTGGCTGATGATCCTCATGGTGCCAGTGGGTATGGTGGCCGGGTTGCGCAACTTGCTTCGCGCGTCCGGTGGAAAAACAGGCGGCTGAACGGGATAGACATGGCAGGACCGACGATCGACGCGCTGGGACAATTCAGCCTCACCACGGGCCTTGGCAGCCTTGGCCGTGCCGTCAACTTCACCAATTCCAACGAGGCGATGCTCGGCGCTGCCGCGGTCATCGTCGCCGTGTTTGCTCTCGGCCTGAAGAGCCGCGCCCTGGTGCCGGGCCGTGCGCAGTCGCTGGTCGAGATGCTCTACGAATTCGTGCACAGCATGTGCGTGGACACGATCGGCGAGGAGGGGCTGCGCTTCTTCCCTCTGGTGTTCACCATTTTCAGCTTCATCCTGCTCGGCAACCTCATTGGGTTGTTCCCCTATTTCTTCGCCTTCACCAGCCACATCGCGGTGACGCTGGCGCTGGCGCTGTTCGTGTTCGTGTTCTCCACCGGCGTGGGGTTCTACACGCACGGCTTCAAGTTCCTCAAATTCTTCGTGCCCGAAGGTGTGCCGGTGTGGCTGCTGCCGCTGCTGGTGCCCATCGAGATCATTTCCTACCTTTCCCGTCCCGTCTCCCTCTCGGTTCGTTTGTTCGCCAACATGACGGCCGGGCACGTGATGTGGGAGGTGTTCGCCGGCTTCATGCTGCTGCTCACCGCGAGCCTCGGCGTGCTGGGCGCGTTCGCCTCGGTGGTGCCGCTGAGCCTGAACGTGGCCCTGGCTGCGCTGGAGCTGCTGGTTGCCGGGTTGCAGGCCTACGTGTTCGCCATTCTCACCTGCCTGTATCTGCACGACGCCGTGCATATGCACTAAGACTTCGCCAATAAAGTTTCTCGGAAAGGAATAGTTACATGGATCCTCAGTCTGCCGCTCTGCTCGCCAAGGACGTTGGCGCGGGCCTCGCCACCATCGGTGTCGCCGGTGCTGGTGTCGGTATCGGTAACCTGTTCGGCGCGTTCGTGTCCGCCTCTGGCCGCAATCCGGCGGCGCGCGACAGCCTGTTCAAGGACGTGCTGCTGGGCTTCGCGCTGACGGAAGCCGTCGCGCTGTACGCCCTGGTCATCGCGCTGGTCATTCTGTTCACCTAATGCGCCGCTTTAGCACCGCTCTCCTGCTGGCTCTGGCGCCTTCGGCCGCACTGGCCGATGGCACCATGCCGCAGATGGATTTCGCCAATCCGCTCACTCTGGATCAGGTGGGCTGGATGGCGGTCATCCTCGTGGTGCTGTATCTGCTGCTTTCGCGCTGGGGCCTGCCGGAAATCGGCAAGGTGCTGGAACACCGCGCCGGGGTGATCGCCAGCGATCTCGCCGCGGCGCGCGCGGCCAAGCTCGGGGCGGACCAGGCGGTGGCGCAACTCAATGCGACCATCTCCCAGGCCCGCAGCGCCGCTCAGGCCGAGGTGGCGAAAGCCGTGGCCGAGGCCAAGGCCGATGCGGCGGCGAAAGCCGCTGCGCTGGCCAGCCAGCTGGAGGCGAAGCTCGCCGAGTCCGAGGCGCGGATTGACGCCGCCCGGGCCGCGGCCCTGGCCGCCATCAAGCCCGTGGCCGCGGAGGCAGTCAGCTCCATCCTTTTGAAACTGACGGGCAGCCAGCCCGCGGAAGATAGGCTCGCCCAGCGCCTCGACGAAGCGCTGGCCGCGCGCAAGGCGGCATAAGCTATGGAATACCAAGCTCTCTCCGGCGGCGCCTTTTACACCCACGGCTCGTTCTGGGTCTTCGTGGCGGTTGCCATCTTCGCGCTCCTCGCCGGGCGCAAGATTTTGGCGGCCATCACCTCCATGCTCGACGCCCGCGCCAAGAGCGTGAGCGACGCGCTGGCCGAAGCCGCGCAGCTGAAGGCGGAGGCGGAGGTCATCCTCGCCGATGCCAAGGCGCGCCAGGCCCAGGCCGTGGAAGACGCGAAGAAGATCCTGCAGACAGCGCAGCAGGAAGCCGTCAGCTTGGCGGCAGCCATGTCTGTCGAGGCGGAAGCCGCCGCCAAGCGCCGCGAGCGCATGGCAGTTGAGCGCATCGCCGCCGCAGAAGCCGCTGCGGTGAACGAGGTGCGTGCCGCCGCCATCGACGTTGCCACCACGGCCTCCGCCGCACTGCTGCGCGAGAGCTTCGGTGCGCAGGCCGATGCCGCGCTCGTCGACCACGCCATTGCCGGCGTGCCGGTTGCGCTGCGGGCTTAAGCTCCGTCACGGCCACAATACGAAGCCAGGGGCCAAGGTCCCTGGCTTTTTTCTTGCGGGTTGCAGGGTGGCTCCGCATTTGCGTGCGCAGATGATTTCGGTAATGATAATGGCTGTTATGTCATTGCGGCTGACGCATTGATGTATTTATCAACATGGGAGAATGCGATGAAGCAGATTTTCGCGCCGGTGGTGGCCGGGCTTTGCGTGCTGGGCATTGTTGCGGCGCCGGTCGCGGCGCATGCCAAAACCTTCACCGAGATCAAGTTCGGGGTGGACGCCACCTACCCGCCTTTCGAGAGCCTCTCCCCCAGCGGTGAGTTCCAGGGCTTCGACATCGATCTCGGCAAGGCGATCTGCGCCGAGCTGAAGGTGAAATGCGTGTTCGTCAGCCAGAGCTTCGACGGCATCATCCCCGCCCTGGAGGCCCGCAAGTTCGACGCCATCCTGTCCTCCATGACCGTGACTCCGGACCGCGCCAAGCAGATCAATTTCTCCTCCGAGATGTATAACGAGCCGACCGCCCTGATCACCAAGAAGGGCTCTGGCCTGGAGCCCACCGCCGCCAGCCTGAAGGGCAAGACCGTGGGCGTTGAGGCCGGCACCATCCAGGAGACCTACGCCAAGACCTATTGGCAGCCGCAGGGCGTGAATGTCGTGTCCTATCCGGGTCAGGACCAGGTCTATGCCGACCTGCTTTCCGGCCGCCTGGATGCCTCGCTGCAGGATTCGGTTGAGGCCGATTACGGCTTCCTCAAGACGCCGAAGGGCGCTGATTACGCGTTCGGCGGCAATGTCACCTACGATCCGCAGGACGTGCTTGGCTCTTACATCGCCGTTGGCGTGCGCAAGGACGAGCCCGCGCTGCTGAAGAAGATCGACGAGGCGATCGCCGAGATCATCAAGAACGGCACATACAAGAAGATCGAGGCGAAGTACTTCAACTTCGACGTTTACGGCGCCACGCCGGCCGCGAAGTAATCTCTGTTCTCTCCGGCCCCGGCGGCAACCGCCGGGGCCATTTCTGCTTCGGGAAATAGAATGTTCGATCTGGCCGGATACGGGCAGCAGATTTTTTCCGGCACGATGACGACCATCGAGTTGTCCGTGCTGTCGCTGATCCTGTCCTTTATCATTGGGCTGCTCGGCGCCTCGGCCAAGCTGGCGAAAAGCCGGGTCCTGCGCGGCATGAGCACGGTGTACACGACCCTCATCCGCGGCGTGCCGGACCTGGTGCTGATGCTGCTGATCTTCTACTCGCTGCAGATCTGGCTGAACGATTTCTCCGATTACCTCGACTCGCTCCAGAACAGCATCGACTTCGAGTTTCCGCTTGATCCCTTCACCAGCGGCGTGATCACGCTGGGCTTCATCTACGGCGCCTATTTCACGGAGACCTTCCGTGGTGCCTTCCTGGCTGTGCCCAAGGGGCAGTTGGAGGCCGCCCGCGCCTTTGGCATGCGGCCGATGCTGGTGTTCCGCCGCATCCTGTTCCCGCAGATGATGCGCTACGCCCTGCCGGGCATCGGCAATAACTGGCAGGTGATCCTGAAGGCCACGGCGCTGGTTTCGCTGATCGGGCTTTCCGACGTGGTGAAGGCGGCGCAGGCGGCGGGCGAGGCGACCTTCCGCACCTTCTTCTTCATCTCCGTCGCCGGGCTTGTCTATCTGGTGCTTACGGTCATTTCCAACGGCGTGCTCATGTTTCTGCAACGCAAATATGCGGTCGGCGTGCGCAAGGCGGCGCTATGATCGGCATTATCCAAACCTATTGGCAGGCTCTGCTGTATTCCGATGGCTACCGGATGACCGGGCTGGCCATGACGCTCTGGCTGCTGGTGATCTCCTGCGGCATCGGCTTCTGTCTGGCGGTGCCGCTGGCCGTGCTGCGCAATGCGCGTAGCCCGCTGCTGTGGTTCCCGGTCTGGCTGTACACGTTCCTGTTCCGCGGCACGCCGCTCTATGTGCAGCTGCTGCTGATCTACACCGGCATTTACGGGCTGGATTTCATCCATAACACCGCCCCGTTCAACGAGTTCTTCCGGCAGGGCCTCAACTGCACCATCCTGTCCTTCGCGCTGAATACCGGCGCCTACACCACCGAGATCTTCGCCGGTTCGATCAAGGAGACCTCGCATGGCGAGGTGGATGCCGGGCTGGCCATGGGCATGTCCCGCTTCACGCTGTACCGGCGCATCATCATCCCCTCGGCGCTGCGCCGCGCCCTGCCGGTCTACAGCAATGAGGTGATCCTCATGCTGCACGCCACCACGCTGGCCTTCACCGCGACGGTGCCGGACATTCTGAAAGTCGCCAACGACGCCTATTCGGCGACCTATGACCCGTTCGACTGCTTCGGCGTTGCCGCGCTGATCTATCTCTGTGTGTCGTTCGGGCTGATCTTCCTGTTCCGCAGGGCGGAGCGGCATTTCCTCGCCTATCTGAGCCCCTGATAGTCTGTATGGGGGGCGGATGCCCCCAGCGAGCAACCTCAAATGTCACAAAAATTTTAATGTCGCGCACACTTCAAGATAATTTTGTTAAATTGTAACATTTTGCTCTTTATCAAAAACAAAAAGCAAGCGTTGTGTTAACGATCGTGCATGAGGATTTTGGTTTCCCTGGGAAATACGGCGCTATTGCGCCGCCATGAGCATATCTCTCGTGCTGGGCTGCGTCAGCGCATTACTGAAGTTGCCGGGCATCTGGCTGGGGCGGTGATGGTCGGACACCACCTTGTCATTACCTTTGGCGACGCTGCCCAGCTTGGCCTGCTCGGGTTGCAGACACTGAACAGCCCGCGCGAGGCGCTGATGCCGCTGGACGCTTTGCAGGCGCAGGCGGTTGGCTGGCTTGGCTATGAGCTGGAACTCGCCGTTCGCAATGCTCTGCCGAAAGGTGCGCTGGTCGTCAGCATGGTCACGCAGACGCTGGTGGACACGCACGATCATGCCTTTCACAGCCGTGGCGTGCCGGTCGGGCCGGTGTTCGACAAGCCTACGGCGGAGCGTCTGGCGGCGGAATTGGGCTGGACAATCGGCCAGGCCGGAAATGGCTGGTGCAGGTTCGTTCCCTCGCCGAAGCCGGTTGATATCATCGAGGTCGATTCCATACGCCGCCTTGCCAATACGGGCGTCACCGTCATTTGCGGTGGCGGTGGTGGTGTGCCGGTGCGCCGGGATACCGAGTGCAGGCTGCACGGCGTTGAGGCGGTGGTTGACAAGGATGCGGCGGGCGCTCTGCTGGCCGAACGCATCGATGCGGATTTCTTCCTCATGCTCTCCGATCTTGGCGGGCTCTACCTCGATTTCGGCGGTGAGGAGGAGCGGCTGATCGCCACGGTTGGGCCGCGGGATCTGGCCGCGCATATGAAAAATTTCCCGGAATGGACGCTGCGGCCCAAAGCGCAAGCCGCCCTCTCCTTCGTGCAGGCGACGGGCGAACCAGCCGCCATCGGCAAGCCCGAGGATCTGGCGGAAATCCTGGCCGGGCGGCGCGGCACGCTGGTCTCGGCGGAGAGCGGCCGGATCAGTTTCCACGACAGATCCTATGATGAGGTCTTGTCCTAGAACCAGTAAGTAGGGTTAACTCCATCGGTTTGTTGTATATTAACCCGTAAGCGCTAAGCTGTCCGGGATGGGGTAACAACATACCGCATGGGTGAAAAATTGAGTAGCGCAGGACAGTCCACGAAGACGGGCGAGCCTGGGGATTTGGCCCGTCTGGCGCTGGCCGCATTGCGTGAGCGTGAGGCGCATCTGCGCTCCATTCTCGCCACCGTACCGGATGCGATGATCGTCATCGACGGGGCGGGTATCATCAGTTCCTTCAGCAGCGCGGCGGAGCGGCTCTTCGGCTACAAGGCCGAGGAGGTGAACGGGCGCAATGTCAGCTTGCTCATGCCCTCGCCCTATGCCGAGCAGCACGATGCCTATTTGGAACGTTACCTCGCCACCGGGCAGAAGCGCATAATCGGGGCCAGCCGCGTGGTCATGGGGCTGCGCAAGGATGGCTCGACCTTTCCCATGGAGCTGTATATCGGCGAGACGGTGACGCGCAACGGCCGCGCCTTCACCGGCTTCCTGCGCGACCTGACGGAACGCCAGGAAACCCAGGCCCGGCTGCACGAATTGCAGGCTGAACTGGCGCATATGTCGCGCTTCACCGCCATGGGGGAGATGGCCTCCACCCTGGCGCATGAGCTGAACCAGCCGCTCACCGCCGTGGCGACCTATCTGAACGGTTGCCGCCGCTTGCTGGAGCGCGGGCAGGCGGCCGATTTCGGCATGCTGCGCGACGGCATCGAGCGCGCCGCGGAGCAGGCGCTGCGGGCCGGGCAGATCATCCGCCGCCTGCGTGAATTCGTCTCGCGCGGGGAGACCGAGCGTACCCAGGAGAATCTGCCCAAGCTGGTCGAGGAGGCGAGCGCCCTGGCCCTGGTCGGCGCGCGCGAGAGCGGGGTGCGCGTCAGCTTCGCCTTCGACCCCGATTGCGGTGCCGTCATCGCCGACAAGGTGCAGGTGCAGCAGGTGCTGCTCAACCTGATCCGCAACGCCATGGAGGCGATGCAGGAAACCGAGCAGCGCGACTTGCTGGTGAGCACGGCGCCGGCCTCCGAGGGCATGGTGCGCATCTCCGTCGCCGATACCGGCCCAGGCATCGCCCCGGAGATCATGGCGCAACTGTTCCAGCCTTTCATCAGCACCAAGAGCTACGG
>Ga0335083_10003805_pt1 | contig 19386 bp, 16 predicted proteins | sample Lox_Sample_42_FD_206716 | JGI IMG/M metagenome (GOLD analysis project Ga0335083, IMG submission 206716) | Soil microbial communities from Loxahatchee National Wildlife Refuge, Florida, United States - Lox_Sample_4.2 | ecosystem: Environmental > Terrestrial > Soil > Wetlands | place: USA...
TTGCAGCTCGCTGAAGGCTGCGGGCCAACTCCTCATTTTGAGGTGGGTCTGCGCCAACTTGAAATGCGCTTCCGCGAAACGCGGATCGAGTTGGATGGCGCGCCCGTAATAAATCAGCGCATCAGGATACTTACCCTGATCAAAACTTTGGTTACCCTTTGCCAGGAATTTCTTGGGATCGCGGTTGCAACCGGTCGTGAAAAGTAAGGCGAAGGAAAAGAGCGCCGCCCAATGCACTGAGGTTCGCCGGAGGGAGAAGAGCAAATTGTGGGAACGAGGTGCGGTTCGTTTCATAGGGATCGTGGAAAGGCTAATTTTGCGCCCCCCTCCCCAAGATGGCAACAACGAATGTAATGGTGATTACTGCTAAAGAAATCATGTAGTTATAGGCGCAGTGCAAATAGCAGGGGGCTGGCTAGGAGTTTCGAGCAAAGCCATGGGCTCTCTTAGGGATTTGGCCGGGACAGTCCCGAAGAAGGAGGGGAAGTAAAAGGAGAAAGGGGGATATTTCTTTTCCACTCTGTAGGAATCGTTAGGGTGTCCTCGAGGTTCGATCGGAACTGTTGGTTTTTGCATTTCGGCGAACGTATTGATATTGCAATAGTTAGCAGGCTACAGGAGAATAGAGGCGATTCTGGCAGCACTGGTTCTTGGTAGTGATCGTGCTTTCTCTTATCCTGCCGAGAGCGAAAGTTTGTATAAGCGGGCAAATACGAGGCCGTCTAGATGGTGCGCAACGGTGAAATTGCAATTTCTGATGTGAAGCGGATCCTGCGGCGCTATTGGTGGATTCCAACTATCATGACGCTGACATTGGGAGGGCTGGGTCTTACGGCTTCGCTCGTTTTGCCAAAGAAATACACCTCGTCCACCCTGGTCTTAGTTGAGCAGCCCACAGTTCCTGCGGATGTGATCAAACCGGTGGTGACGGATGATCTGAATCAGCGCATGGCGTCCATGAAGGCGCAGATCCTGAGCCGCTCCAGGATGGAAATGATCATCAATAAGTTCGACCTGTACTCTCAGGAACGTGCCACAACCCATATGGAAGAGCTTGTCGAAAAACTGAAAGCAGCCATTGATGTGGAGTTGATTCAGCCGATGGCCGGGGCGGCCAACCGTCAACCTCCGGGTTTCAACGTGAGTGTGACTTTTAACAATCCACAGCTTGCGCAGCAAATTTGCCAGGAAATCACCTCGATGTTTATGGAACAGAACGCGACTATTCGTGTTGCTCAGTCCAATAAAACGACACAATTCCTGACAGAGCAGCTGGACGAAGCCAAGGCCCGACTTGATGAACAAGACAAGAAGTTGGCGCAGTTCAAGAGCCGCAACCCAGGTTCCCTCCCCGATCAGGAACAAACCAATCTCACGCTGCTCAGCGGGATGAATGCGCAATTGGATGCTGTGAATCAAGCTCTGACACGCGCGCAAGAGGACAAAACCCTGAATGAGACACTGCTTAACCAGCAGGAGGCGAGTTGGAAAGCCACTCAGGTAGGACAACAGAACCAGGAAACGATGGACCAGCAGTTGACTGCACTCCAGGACCAGCTTGCTGCTTTACTTGCAAAATATACTCCGGAGCATCCTGATGTGATCAAGATGAAAGCACAAATCGAGGATCTCAAACACAGGATGGGGGAAACGCCCGCAACAAGAACTACTGCGGCTGCAGCCCAATCTGCCCTTCGCGAGCCACCCGCCATTCAGCAATTGCGGACTAAGATCAAGCAAGACGAATTTAATATTGCCGACTTAGGGAAGCGGCAAGCACAGATTCAGGAACAGGTTCGGGTGGTACAAAACCGTTTGCAAGCGAGCCCCCTTGTCGAACAACAGTTGAAGGAGCTTACCCGAAGCTATCAGGCGGCGTCGGATATCTACAATGAGCTTCTTAAGAAACGGGAGAACTCTGCAATGGCCACGGACTTGGAGCATGAACAGCAAGGCGAAACCTTCAAAGTCCTTGATGCGCCTAGCCTTCCCCCTAACCCCTCGTTCCCCAAGAAAACTGTTTTCTTAGGTGGTGGCCTCGGGATCGGATTTGCATTCTCTCTCGGAATTCTCTATCTGCTGGCCTTGAACGACAAAGCTATGTACAACGAGCGGGATATCGAGCTTTGCCTAAAATTACCGGTGCTGGCAGCCGTGCAGAGTTTTGATCTCAAAATGGGTGGAATCCGGAGACTAGAAACGCAGTAAAGACTTGGGCTGAGGAGTACACTTCGGATTGCGAATCCTGCTGAGGGCACTAGGAATATTACGATGAGTAGAATACACGAAGCGCTAAAGAAGGCCGCCCTAGAGAAAAATGCCCGCCTGGATCGTGAATCGCTTTCTGAAATTACCGACTTTGCAGGAGAGAACTTGGTGGACGAAGCGGTTTCGGAGGCCGTCGTTGTCGAGCAGCGCGGAGCGAAAATTGACCGCCAGGAACCTTCCCTAACGGGGTTTAATGAACTCTTGAGAAAGTGCCCGCGCGTCGAGTGGAGAATCGACCCAAGATATAGCGCGTTTGCCAACGAATCCCTAGATCCAAGCGGGGCCGAGAAGTTCCGGACATTGCGCTCTCGACTTTATCAAATTGCAGCGACTCGTCCGCTGAAGCGCTTGGTAGTCACCAGCAGCCTGCCAGAAGAGGGGAAGACGTTCATCGCTTCTAATCTGGCGCAGTCGATTGTTCGGCAGGAGCGTCGCCGTGTGCTCTTGATTGACGGGGATTTGCGCGCGTCGCGGTTACATCGCTCCTTTGGAGCTGCAGTTTCGCCTGGACTAAGTGATTATCTGCGCGGAGAAGCAGATGAGTTCAAAATCATTCAGGTAGGGAAAGAACCAAATCTGGGCTTGATCGCAGGAGGGAGTCAGGTTTCTAATCCGAGTGAACTATTGCACAGCAAAGCGATGGATGACCTGTTAAAGCGATTGTCTCCCATGTTTGACTGGGTAATCTTAGATTCGCCTCCAGCGATTGCCGTCCATGACGCCAGTATTCTGGCGGATATCTGCGACGGAGTGCTTTTTGTGGTCCGGGCGGGAGCAACAGATTTCGAAATTGCACAAAGGGCCGCGGGGGAATTTGATGAAAGAAGGATGTTGGGAGTGATCCTGAACCACGTCGAAAAAAGTGAAGGCTACGGCTATTACTATACGTATCCTCACGATAAAGAAAAGGCCGAAACGGATTTATCTTGAAGGATGCCAGCGAGAGCCTCATTTAGATTTTCTAGTGGGGCTGGGATCTCATTTGGGACTCAAATGATGGTTCCCCGTGCCGCAACCCTCGATATACTGGCCATAACAGCGCAAGCCCAATCAGAAAGAAGACTATACCTCCCTGGTGGTGCAATCTGCCGGAAAGAAAGTCAGGATCAACATAATTGGCCAGGATTGTCAGGGTCGCAATCCTGATTCCATTTTTCACAACCATCATCAGCAAGCCGGCGGCCACGAATACAGCTTTTTTCCAGAACCTGGAGAAGGCGAAGTGGCTGACCAGCAACGCCAGGATGATGAGGGCCATGCTCGAGCGAATGCCGCTACACTCCTGGGCCACTTCGATGGTCATTTTTGGAAGATGAAAGGCAAACCCTTCGCGTAGAACAGGGAGTCCTGTGCAATCGAACATGATTGCGGCGACCTCGGCAGAACCTACCTGCAGCCAGTAGATCAACCTGTTGAGAAGCGCAGCAGGAAGGGGCACTAGAAACAACAGAAATGCAAGCGGAAAATATGCCGCAACTGCGGCTTTGCGGCCAAAGAAACACGCAAAGCCCCCAATGACCAGCAGAACGAAAGCCAGGATCAAGATTGCCAGGACCAGAGTCACTTCCGAAATCCAGTGCGATAAACCCAGCGCCGCAAGAACACCCGCCGGGAGAGCGAACCATAGCGCGGCAAAAAGATCCATGGGGGTCGAAGTGTCCTTTGTTTTTTCAACATACAGAAGCCAAGCGACAATGAAGGGGATGAGGAGAATGTGGGAAGAATTATCGTTGTTCCAGGCATAGTGAAATAGCGCCAAGAGTGGTTTCAAAAAGACGAAACAGCAAAGTCCCAGCCAGGCCAGAAAAAGCGCCCAATTCGGAGCGGATGGTGAACGGGAGGTCTGCACAGTTAGGAGAATTATACAGAAGGGCGGGCCTTGAAAGTGATCGCGAGGCAGTGGTTGGCCAGACAGGTAACACTCCGTCAGACTGCTCGTAATCTGCTGGAAATGTGACGGATAGTCAATGTCTGGGGCTGCGCTTCGGAACTGGTCTAAGCGTTTTCCACATATTGCGGAAACATCTTGGTCAAATGAGGCAAGAATTTTCATTCCCATCCGTGTCTGCTGGGAGACACTCCCCAAAAGAGAAGTCAGAGTTCACCGCCCTGCAATGTAAGTTGTTTATTTACTGTATATTAGGTCCTGCCGCCTAAAGTGGGATGGCGCCCGGTTCCCTAAGCAATCTGGCAGGGGGATTGCGAATATCGCTACTGTGTCGGAGCAGCGTTAATGGCGGTAGCCTGACTCACTCGGATTTTAGGCGAATAGAGAGAGAAGGAGCCCTAGCACTTGATGAACTCCAGACCAGACGATCGCAGGTGGTACGCGCTGCAAGTGAGGACGCGGTGGGAGAGTTCCACATCTGTACTGCTTGTCGGCAAGGGCTATAACACCATGGTTCCAACCTACAAGATCAAGAAGAGCTGGAGCGGGCGGGTGAAGCACGCAAACATTCCGCTGTTTCCTGGGTACGTGTTCTGCCAGTTTGATGTGCACGATCGTCTGCCAGTTCTGGTTACCCCCGGGGTGATTTCCGTTGTGGGCCGAGGCAAGATGCCCGTGCCCGTAGAAGAAGCAGAGATTGCAGCGATTCAAACGGTGATGAGTTCCGGCTATCAAGCGGAACCGTGGCCTTATCTGGAAATCGGACAGAAGGTGCGGATCGAACATGAATCGCTGCGGGGCCTGGAAGGAATTCTCATTCACTTCAAAGGAAACGATCGGATTGTGCTGTCGGTTTCGCTGTTGCGCCGGTCGGTAGCGCTGGAAATCGACCGCTCGTCGGTAACCCCGGTGGGCGAGAGTCGCGGCAACGCTATCGGTACCATCGGTGCACATCGACTTGTACCAGATGCAGTCGCGTAATGATTCGAAGGAGCTTCCGCCTGTCCCCGGAGCTTAGATACGGTGAACGAATGCAGAACGGTCGGATGAAAGCAAGCGTTGTGGAATTGCAGGAAGCCAAGTCCGGCGAAGGGACAAGGGCTACCGCTTCACTCGGCCGCATTCCTGCTAGGAGAGCGGATGTTCTCATTGCCGAAGCGTTCTGTGCGATGCTGGCGGTAGAACGGCGGCGGGCGCAACGTTCGCTGGAGCCGTTTGTGCTGATCCTACTGGACGCCGGAAAATTGGAGCCGCAGAAGAGGGACGCGGCGTTCATGGAACGCCTGATTGGCGCGGTATCCGGAGTGGTTCGGGAAAGCGACATCATTGGATGGTACCGGGGAAATGATGTTCTCGGAGTGATTTTCACCGAACTCGGTGCCGCGGGGAATCGTCCGGCTTCTGAAATCATTCATTCGAAAATTCTCAAGGCTTTGGGCGAGAATCTGGAATCCGCAGTCGTTGCCAAGGTAGTCGTGAGCGTCCATCAATTCCCGGAAAATTGGGATCAAAACCAGATCGATCAGACTGTTGACCACAAGCTATATCCCGAGCTTCCTTCGGCAAAAGCGGGAAAGAATGCAGCGAGGATCCTTAAGAGGGGGATCGACATTGCAGGAAGCCTTGCTCTGCTACTGCTTCTTTCGCCTGTTTTGGCGGCGATTGCGTTGGCGATCAAGCTGACGTCGAGAGGTCCTGCAATTTTCCGGCAGGAGCGAATCGGCCAATCTGGGAAGACTTTCGAGTGTCTGAAGTTCAGGACCATGTACGCGAATAATGATCCGAAGATCCATCGGGAATACGTGCAGAATTTTATTGCTGGAAGAGCAAAGGGCAAGGAGCACGAAGGTTGCGAAGGCGCCGTTTACAAGATTCAAAACGACCCACGCGTGACTACGATTGGGCGTTTTCTGCGCCGGACGAGCCTTGACGAGCTTCCACAATTCTTTAACGTGCTGCGGGGAGAAATGTCCCTGGTTGGCCCGCGTCCGCCGCTCGCTTATGAGTTCGCAGCTTATGACCTTTGGCACCGGCGGCGGGTTTTTGAGGTGAAGCCGGGCGTGACGGGACTCTGGCAAGTGACAGGTCGTAGCCGTACAAGCTTCGATGAGATGGTCAGACTGGACCTGCGGTATTGCCAAAGATGGTCTCTCTGGCTTGACCTCAAAATCTTGCTGGCCACCCCGGCGGCAGTGTTTAAAGGTTCTGGCGCGTATTGATTGCACGATCCCCGCGACGCTCGAACTTGACTTGAAGATGTGGAAATAGCACTAGAAGGCAATAACTCCGAATCAGTTTCTTTGAGGTGGCTAATGGGAGATTTGATGATATCTCAGACGGCAGCAAACATTGGACAACAAGCCCACATTGTCCCCCTGTTTCCGCAGGAAAGCAGGGGGCACGTCGTGCGAATAGGTGTGATTGGTTACGGATATTGGGGTCCCAATATCGTCCGGAACCTGCATGGACAGAAGAACGCGCAAGCAGTCATGGTCTGCGACAAGAGCTCCGCGGCACTCGGGCGGGTGCGCAAGGCCTACCCTGGCATCGAGACATCTTCCGATCCACTCGAAATACTTCGCTCGCCAGACATCGACGCGGTCGCGGTGATAACTCCCGTATGGACCCATTATGAGTTGGCCAAAATGGCCTTGGAGAACGGGAAGCACGTATTTATCGAAAAACCGTTTACTTCCAGCGCCGCACAGGCCGAAGAACTGGTCGAATTAGCCGCCAAGAAAAATCTGAAAATCATGGTGGATCACACCTTCCTGTTCACTGGCGCGGTGCGCAAGATCAAGGAACTGACCGAGAGCGGAGCGTTGGGGGATCTCTACTACTACGATTCGCTGCGCGTGAACCTGGGTTTGTTCCAGCATGATGTCAGCGTGATCTGGGACCTTGCGCCGCACGATTTGGCGATTATGGACCACATCATCAAGGCCGAGCCGGAAGCCATCGTCGCGACCGGTGAGAAGCACCTGAACGGCGTGGAAGATGTCGCATATATGACGATTTATTTTCCGAAAAATGTGATCGCGCACATCAACGTCAACTGGCTTTCACCCGTAAAGATTCGGACTACGTTGATCGGCGGCCAGAAGAAAATGGTGGTGTGGAACGATCTGGTTGCGGACGAGAAGGTCCGTGTTTACGACAAGGGCGTGCAGATCACTTCGGGTGAAGGAATCCGGGATTTGCTGGTGAGCTATCGCAGCGGCGACATGTGGGCACCGCAACTGGAGCAAATGGAAGCGCTCCATGTCGAGTTGGACTATTTCGCAGACTGCATTTTAAACGACAAGACTCCATTCAACGACGGGCTTGCAGGTTTGCGCGTCGTGCGCATGCTGGAAGCGGCAGAGGAATCCATCCGGAGAAAGGGAGAACTGATCCGCCTGTGAACGAATTCTGCTGTATCACCCCCGACGTAAAACTCGGGCGAGATGTTAAGCTTTCCCGATTTATCAACCTATATGGATGTCAGATCGGCGACGAGACCAAGATTGGTGCGTTCGTAGAGATTCAAAAAAACGCTACCGTTGGGAATCGTTGCAAGATATCCAGCCACACCTTTGTGTGTGAAGGCGTAGACATCGAAGACAATGTGTTCATCGGTCATAGCGTGACGTTTATTAACGACGCCTATCCCCGCGCGACCGCGTCTGGCGGCGCCTTACAAACCGAGTCCGATTGGAAGGTCGAAAAAACCCGAGTCTGCAAGGGTGCCTCGATCGGCTCTGGTTCAACGATTCTTTGCAGCATTACCATCGGCGAGAATGCCATCGTCGGCGCCGGCAGTGTGGTTACCCGCGATGTTCCGCCGAACACAATCGTTGCCGGAAATCCGGCAAAGGTTTTGCGCTCCATTACGAGTACATGTGAGGAAAAGCGATGACGACTGCAGCGAAAGTGCCTTTTGTGGACTTGGTGACGATGCACCGGGAGTTAGAAGGGGAGCTTCTGGCCGTGTGCAAGAGAGTTCTTGAGACCGCAGGTTTTATCGGAGGGCCCGAAGTCGAAGGACTCGAAAAAGAATTCGCAGAATATTGCGCGACAAAATACTGTGTCGCAGTGAGTAGCGGGACGGATGCGTTGCGCTTCGCGCTCATGGCCGCCGAAATCCAGCCGGGCGAAATCGTAATCACGGTTCCCCATTCCTTCATTGCTACCACGGAAGCCATCTCCCAGGCAGGCGGATATATCGAGTTTGTGGACATTGACCCGCATAGTTTCACGATGGATCCGGAGAAACTGCGTAAATATCTGGAGGCCTGGTGCGTGCTGGACGAGAAGAGCGGGCGCTATGTGCACAAAAAGCTCGGAAAGGTGATCGCGGCGGTGGTTCCTGTGCACTTATACGGACAAGCAGCCGATATGGACCCGATTCTTGAGCTAGCCGATCGTTACAAGTTGATTGTTGTAGAAGATGCCTGCCAGGCGCATGGCGCTGAGTATTTTTCCAAGAAGCAAAATCGCTGGTTGAAGGCAGGTTCGATCGGACGTGCAGCTGCCTTCAGTTTCTATCCCGGAAAGAACCTTGGAGCCTGTGGCGAAGGCGGCGCGATCACCACGAACGATGAAGCTTTGGCACGCAGATCAGCGATGCTACGAGATCACGGGCAGTCCAAGAAGTATTATCACGACGTGGAGGGCTACAACGGCCGAATGGATTCCCTGCAGGCAGGAATTCTGCGGATCAAGCTTCGGCATCTTTCCCGTTGGAACGAGCAGCGCCGAGCTGCTGCCCGAATCTATGACGAGCAGTTGTTTGCGTTTGAGGGGAGTGTGGTCCGCCCCGTGGAGGCCAGCTATTCGAAGTCTGTTTACCATCTTTATGTGGTTCGCGCGCAATCGCGCGACGAACTGCAAAAGCACCTGACGGAAGCAGGAATTGGAACCGGGATCCACTATCCTGTGCCGATCCACCTGCAGGTTGCCTATGCATCCCGGGGTTGGAAGCGCGGTGATTTTCCGGAAACGGAAGCAGCAGCCGACGAGATTCTGTCGCTGCCAATGTATGCCGGGCTGAATGAGGACCGGCAAAAGCGTGTGGTGGAGACGATTTCTCAGTTTGCGTTCTCCAGCGCTACTACCTAAAGAACCAACCTATTTGAACCATGCTGTTCTTCGGAAGTAGCAAGCCCCAGCGGCTTGCCACTTTTCTTGCTACCTACTCTAACGAATCAGGCCAAGGTATCACCGCGTCACCACCGAAATGCCTCCACAAACATCTCCCGAGTTTCATCAAGTAAGGGGACAGGCAAGCCGTACCCCGACGAATGGGTTGGACCCCCGCCTGGAGATCCCCTCACTAAACGCACTGGCGGTGCGTTCGCTCGGCGCCCTGTTTGCTGAGAAGGAGAGACTGTTCTTCCGATCGTTGTCCCAGAGTCCTGAAGGGTTTCGCAGCGGGGAGATTTCCCCTCGCAGGACAATCATTGCTCTCTTGGGTTTGCAGCGGCTCGGGGAATCTGGAGTAAACGCACCGTTTGACCTGCCTGGGATGCACGAGGCGATTCTGGAAGATACGGACTGGGTGCAGAGTCTTGGGGATCTCGGGTTGCTGACTTGGTTCACCGCTTTATGCAAACCGGAACGCCTCAGATGCGTGTTCAATGAGTTCGATTTCGAGAAAGCCCTGAAGCAATATTCAGATGGCCGCGAGGGGCAGACCCGAGGCCTTGCGTGGTTCCTGGCCGGGATATCGCATGCACAGCTTACAAAGCCCGTGGTTCTTCCAGATCTGACGGATGTTGCCGTAGACGCGTTTCACTTGCTTCAGGACAACCAGGGAGAATGCGGTATCTTCAGCCATGCGGCAGTGCCCGGCTTTCTCCAAAGGAGTTTTTGCAACCGGTTCGGCTCGTTTGGGGATCAGATCCACGCCATATATGCGTTGACGGTGTTTGCGCGGGCGTTTCATATCGAAGAACCGCTTGCTTCTGCCTTGAATTGTGGAAACGCTATTCGAGCGCTACAAGGGGAAATGGGCCAATGGTGGTCTGTGTACGACAGGCGCGCGTGTCGCGTAGCTAGCTGCTATCCAGTGCTCTCCTTGCACCAGGACGGAACAGCCCCCGCAGGCCTGCTTGCTCTGAGCGAGGCCACCGGTCAGAGTTTCCATGAAGCGATCTTTAAGGGATTGTCCTGGATTACGGGTTCGAACGAACTTGGGCAGGACATTCGAAACATGGAACAGACGTTGATTTGGGACTCGGTGGAAACCAAACGCAAGCCCTTGAAATACTGGGGCGCGGTCTTGAGCTTTATGAACGTCCCTTACAAGCCCGATGCAAGAAGCCTCCAGATCCGTTATGAGGTCCGGCCCGATCATTTTGGTTGGCTACTCTATGCTTTTGCTCGATTTGGATCTCCACCGAAGACACTGGCTGCCAAAGCTCCTTGAGATTCATGAGGATCACGAGTTCCGGGGCGGAAAAGACTTGTCAAAGGGTGGTAAGTGATTTCTTCAGACGGCCGAACAGATGCAAGAAACGGACCACCGACTGTGCTTGCTTCCAGTAAGCCGCTTTGTATCAGCTAGTTACGAGCATCTATCATGGGGCAACGGGCAGGAAACTGCTCGAGGAAGTGGCAGAGAGATTGCGACATTTGTCGTATTGTTGGAAGGCAACGTTATTCAGCATAAGCTGTTTATTTACAGTAGTGTAAGCTAGAGTTGAATAAGATTAAGAACCGAAGATTCACTTGTGGCGGTAGCCTGTTCCAGGACCAAATCAGCCCCAGATTGAACCCCAAACGCCTTAGCAGCTTGCAGCTCCGCCGATAACTTGCCATTACCAAGAGTCGATAGTCAACGGCATGTTTCTCTTTTTCGTATGGAGGTAGATAAGTGAAGGAAGGAAATCTAGTAGTAGTGGTGGGGTTGGGAGAGGTCGGCCGTCCGCTATTAGAGCTGCTCTCTGGGAGCTACAACACCGTCGGAGTGGACATTGCACCGGAGACTCTTCCCGCAGGAGAAGTGGATGCCTTGCACATCTGCTTTCCGTTCGAGATACGGGACTTTGTAGGGGAAGCAGCACGTTATATCGAGCTCTTCAAGCCCGCGCTCACCATAGTGAACAGCACGGTCGGCATTGGGACAACGCGAAAGATTGCGGAACGAACGGGCGCAGCAGTGGTAAACAGTCCAGTGCGTGGTAAACACGCGCGAATGCTCCAAGAAATGAGGTCCTATACGAAGTTCATTGGTGCGCTGGACGAGGCCAGCGGCGATGCCGCTGCGAAACACTTTCAGGCCGCGGGGGTGAAAACAAAGACTCTCTCAGCACCTGAAGCAACGGAACTCGCAAAACTTACGGAAACGACATACTTCGGGCTTTTAATCGCCTGGGCGCAAGACATCGAGAGATATTGCGATCTGACGGGACAATCCTTTGATGAAGTCATTTCTTTTTACGAAGAGATCAAGTACCTGCCGTCGACGAAATTTTTCCCCGGCGTCATTGGCGGGCATTGCGTGATGCCCAATATCGAGATTCTCAGCAAATTTGACCGTTCGGTGGTTCTTGAGGCGATCCGAAGCTCCAATCAGGCAAAGATCAAACGCGATTCTCAGAGAGCAGCGAGTCCCGAAAGTCTCAAAGTTGCTGCCCCCCAAAGTTGAAAACGCATTGTCAGTACCGACAAATCGAGAGATAACCGGAAAAGTCATGAGTGCTTCAGCCGTTCAGCCAACAATGCCAACGGGTGGCGTGAATTGCGTCCCGGCGGCCAGTCAGCGTTTCTCTGGGAAGCGCTTAGCGATGGTCACCTTTTCGCCGTATCCATTCGATCCGCGGCCACGGCGCGCCGTGGATTCACTGGTAGGGGAAGGGGCGACCATCGATCTGATTTGTCTTGCGAGCGACAATAGTCCAAGGCGAGAAGCGCTGAAAAACTTAAACGTGTTGCGAGTGCCACTCAAGCACGATAGACGCGGGAAGCTGGGATATTTTTACCGGTACGCCGCGTTTATCTCGCTTTGTTCGGTGATCTTGGCATGGCGAACACTGGCGCGGCGCTATGACTTGGTCTATGTGCACAACATGCCGGATATCCTGGTTTTCTGCGCGTTGGTTCCCAAGTTGTTCGGCGCCAAGGTGATTTTGGATCTGCACGACCCTATGCCGGAACTTCTCACCACCATTTTTCACGTTTCTCCGAAAAGCCCAAGCGTGGCATTTCTGAAATTCCTGGAGAAATGGAGCATTAGACGGGCGGACCTCGTGGTAACGGTGAATATCGCGTGCCAGCGGATATTCTCCGCGCGGAGTTGTCGGAAGGAAAAGATTGCGGTGGTGATGAACTCCCCGGACGGCAAGATTTTTCCCTTCCACGCGGCACGTCAGTCTGACGCCAAGAGCAATCGCGAAGGCCAGCCCTTTGTGATCATGTATCATGGCTCCCTGGTCGAGCGGAATGGGTTGGAAGTGGCCATTGATGCGCTGGAGCAAGTCCGAAAGAATTCCCCTTCCATTGAACTTCGTATCTATGGAGCGAAGACAGATTTCCTGGATCGCATGATGGAAAAAGTCCAGGACAAGAATCTGCAAACTGCGGTCAAGTTTTTTGGCCCGAAGCGTCTGGAGGAACTTGTCGGGGCAATCGAAAGCTGCGATCTTGGCGTGATTCCAAATCACCGGAACGCGTTTACGGACATAAATACCCCGACCCGTATTTTCGAGTACCTGGCCTTGGGGAAACCCGTGATTGCGCCATCCACGGCGGGTATTCTGGACTATTTCGATAACGGCTCGCTCCTGTTTTTCGAAGCAGGGGATGCGCAAGATCTGGCGCGGAAAATTGAGTATGCGGTTTCTCATCCCGATGAATGCCTGGAGATTGCCCGCAAAGCGCAGCAGGTTTATCAGGACCACACCTGGGAGCGCGAAAGGGAAACCCTTGTAAGCCGGGCGAGCGGGGTTTTGGGAAGGAAATAGGAAGGTCTTTTCGGTCAACCATCGTTGAAGCCGCGACTATCAAACTCAATGAAGAAAACGGCATTAGTAACGGGAGCGGAAGGATTCATCGGCTCCTACATGGTCAAGTTCCTCCAGGCACGGGGCTGGAAGGTGGTTGGAACCTATCTGACGCCGGGAGGCACACCGTTTCCGAAGTTGCCGAATTTGCAATTCGCGCAATGTGACTTGAGCGACGGACAACGCGTCACGCAAGTATTGGCGAAGTACGAACCGGCTTACATTTTTCACCTCGGGGCACAGAGTCTTCCAACGGAGTCCTGGGCGGACCCCGTCAGAACTTTTCAATCGAATATCATGGGGTCACTGTACTTGTTTGAGGCGTTGCGGCACTCCAAAAAGCCTCCCGTCATTGTTTCGGCGTGTTCCAGCGCGGAATACGGACATGTGGCGGACGCCGATATGCCGGTGAAGGAAGAACACACGCTGCGGCCCTTGCATCCATACGGAATCAGCAAGGTTTGCCTGGATCTTGTGGCGCGCGAGTATTTCCTCGATTACAAAATTCCAGCCGTGAACATCCGGCTGTTCAACACCACAGGGCCGGGCAAGACCAACGACGCTCCCTCCGATTTCGTGCGACAACTGGCACGCATCAAGAAAGGTCTGCAGGCTCCGGTCATCGAGGTCGGAAATTTGAAGCCGCACCGGGCTTTCCTGGATGTACAGGACACGGTGCGCGGTTTTTATCTTGCGGCCATGAAAGGAAAACGGGGCGAGGCGTACAACCTATGCGCTGCCCGAACTTACAGGATTCAGGAAGTGCTGGAAACGGCCATTCGTTTGTCTGGAGTGAAAGTAGAAATTCGGCCGGTCAAGCGGCTGATGCGTCCTTCCGATGAGAAAATCATTTTCGGCAGTACAAAAAAGATCCGCAAGGACACGGGTTGGAAGCCCATCCATACGATGGAACAAACCTTGAAATCCATATTGGACTACTGGCAAGTTGCGCTCTAGCGAAGTTCCTAATATAGCGGTGCCCACCGCGTGAAAGATCTCCGGGCCACGGAATGACAGAAACAGGCAACTCGTATCTTACAGAAGCTCCCCTAGGTTTGCCGGCGTTACTGCTGGTCGGCGGGATGGGAACGCGCCTCCGGCAAGTGCTATCTTCGAAACCAAAGCCATTGGCTCCCATTGGAGATGTTGCGTTCCTGGAGCTCCTCATCGTGCAGCTTCGTTCACAGGGAATACGGCAGTTGGTAATGTGCACAGGCTACCAGACGCAGCAAATTGAGGAAGCGCTGGGTGATGGGGGCAGATGGGATATCGAGATCGCATACTCGAAGGAATCCAGCCCTTTAGGGACTGCCGGTGCGATAAAGCAGGCAGAGCGCTTTCTTTCGGGAGCGGAAGACTTCCTGGTCATGAATGGTGATTCCTTCCTGGAAATGGATATTCGGCAGTTATTTCACTTTCACCAAGAGCACGGAGCTGCGGCCAGCATTGCGGTTCGCCAGGTAGCGGATGCGGCGCGATACGGCACCGTGGAGATTGATGAGCGGAATCGGGTAGTGCGCTTTGCCGAAAAGCTGGGGATTCAGAGGCCCGGCCTGATTAATGGGGGCGTTTACCTATTTAAGAGCAGCATTCTCCGGAGTATTCCGGAAGGGCCCAGTAGTTTGGAAAAAGATGTGTTGCCGGAACTTGTGGAGCGCGGGATATTTGCTCTCGAGCAGGCCGGGATGTTCATTGATATAGGGACCCCCGAAGACTATGCAAGGGCCCAGTCTCTTTACCAGCGTCTTTCCGAAGCAGCGCATTCCACTCCGGGGTCTGAATCGCAAAAGGACGCGAGCCATTAGTCTATTGGGACATAGTGAAAGGGAAACCTAGAGCATGATTATCACTCGTACCCCATTGCGTATCTCCTTTTTTGGCGGGGGAACCGACTATCCCGTGTGGTTCCGCGAGTTCGGGGGCGCGGTACTATCGACGACCATTGACAAGTGCTGCTACATCACTTGCCGGCACCTTCCGCCTTTTTTTGAGTATCACAGCCGCATTTCATATTCGAAGGTGGAAAACGTCGCACAGAATCATGTCATTGAGCATCCTTCCGTGCGCGGCTGCTTGGAGTTCATGGGCATTGAGGAAGGCGTGGAAATTCACCACGTTGCGGACCTGCCCGCGCGGACCGGACTGGGCACGAGTTCGGCATTCACTGTCGGCTTTCTGCTGGGGCTTTATGCAATGAAAGAGCAAATGCGCAACAAGCACGCGCTGGCGCTGGACGCCATTCATGTGGAACAGGAAGTTCTTAAGGAGGCCGTTGGCTCCCAAGATCAGATCAGTGCCGCGTACGGAGGTTTCAACCGGATTAATTTCCAGACGGACGGCAGCTTCGAGGTTAAACAGGTAATCGCCCCGGCCGCCAGGCTGGCCACCTTGCAACAGCACTGCGCCCTTTTCTTTACGGGATTTTCAAGGATTGCTTCAGAGATCGCCAAGGAGCAGATCAAGGCGACTCCCAATCGCAAACGCGAACTGGAAACCATGCACCAGATGGTGGATGAGGCAGAAGCTATCGTTACGAACCCAAATCGCCCGATTGAAGAGTTCGGACACCTTCTGAACGAATCCTGGCAGCTCAAGAGAACGCTGACGCAGAACATCACCAACAATAGCTTGGATGAGATTTATGAAGCGGGCCGCAGCGCCGGGGCCGTCGGTGGCAAACTGCTCGGAGCGGGCGGCGGCGGCTTTATGCTTTTCTTTGTGCCACCGGAACGCCGTAAGGAATTGCGGGCGCGGCTAAAGAATCTTTTGTGTGTGCCGTTCTCTTTCTCAAACCGGGGAAGCCACGTTGTTGTGCATGAACCGGAGCAGGTCTACGATAAGGCGCTGACCGCAGAACGGTTCGAAGTGTACGCGCAAGACGGGGATCGCAGCGGAGCTTGACGATGTCAAAAATTGAAACTGAACGGGTATCGACGACGAGCGCTGCGACACATTCTATGGAACCGATCTCCACTCTTCCGGCCTACGTGCTGGTTACGCCTTCCCGGAACGAGGAGGCATATATCGCAAAGACCATTGAATCGGTCGCTCAACAGACAGTACGTCCTGTGAAGTGGGTGATTGTGAACGATGGCTCGACCGATTCGACAGGCGAGATCGCTGAACGCTATGCCGCCGAACACGACTGGATCGAAGTGGTGAATCGGCCGGTACGAAAAGAACGGAATTTTGCAGCGAAAGTCCACGCATTCAACGCCGGCCAGGAGCGCCTCAAGGATGTAAATTACGAAATCATCGGCAACCTGGATTCAGACGTCATGCTGGACAAGGATCATTTTGAATTCCTGCTGGGGAAGTTCCGAGACGAACCACGACTCGGGGTTGCGGGAACTGTTTTTCATGAAGAAGGCGGCTATAATTCCGAAACTGACAGTCTCGAGGGGCAGTTCCATGTTTCGGGACAGTGCCAGGTGTTTCGCCGCCAGTGCTTTGCGGATATCGGGGGATATTTTGCCAACAAGGCCGGCGGAATTGATTGGATCGCGGTGACAACTGCCCGCATGATGGGCTGGAAAACGAGATCGTATCGAGAAAAATCGTTTTTCCATCACCGTCATCTGGGGACGGCCGAACGCAGCGCTTTTGCGGCCGCGTTTTCTTATGGGGAAAAAGACTATTACCTCGGTGGACACCCGGCTTGGGAGCTATTCCGGGTGGCGTATCGAACGGTGAAACCTCCCTACGTGGTGGAGGGAGTCGCGCTCGGATTAGGCTATGGGTGGGCGGCTGTGACAAGACAAAACAGACCCATTTCTAAAGAACTTATGAAGTTTCACCGCCGCGAGCAGATGCGGAAGCTAAGAATTATTTTGAAATCGGCGATAACCTTTAAATCAATAGACAAGTTTACATTACTTTCCGAATAAGCAATCTTTCCTCCGGCATAACGTGAATAAAGCGCAATTCAGTGAAATCGATACGACGGTGAAGGATTTTACCCGCTGGCTCGAGGGGTATGGTGAAACGTCTTACGATCACCAGAGCTATTTCGCCAGCGATTTCGGCAGAAGCGCCAAGGCTTTGTACTATCGAAAACCTCTTTGGGGAATCTTGGCGGTTTCGCCAATGATTTTCTCCGAGGCGTTTGTTCCGTCCGCACGCCAGCTTTTCTGGAAGCCTCAGCGCTTTCCGATCGCGGATGCGCACTACGCCATGGGCTTTGCTTTCCTCGCCGAGGCATATAAGGAAGATGCGTATCTTCAACGCGCGATTCATTTTCTGGAAGTGCTGAAGGAAACCCGGTGCAAAGGGTTCAGCCGGTATGCATGGGGTTATCCTTTCAATTGGGAAACGCGAAATGGAACGCTGAAAGAGGGGACGCCGATGGTAACGACGATTCCCTATGTATACGAGGCGTTCCGGCAGGTTTATCAACTGGACCGAAATCCCGAGTGGCTGGCCGTGATGGAATCCATTGCGGACCATGCCCTGGAGGATTACGAGGATTTCGAAGTTTCAGCCGAGGCTTCCACGTGCTGTTATTGCCCAGGACCAGAGAATTCGAGCGGAGTTATCAACGCCAGCGCTTACCGGGCATCTGTGCTGATGAGGGCTGCACTGGATTTCTCGGAAGAGAAATATCGCAAAGTGGCCGAAAGAAATCTGCAGTTTGTCCTGCAATCCCAGAATGTCAACGGCTCCTGGTATTATTCGGTCGATAATGTGCGGGATTTCGTAGATCACTTCCACACTTGCTTCGTCCTTAAATCCCTGGCAAAAATCGAGGGCTCGACGGGGTCCGCGGAATGCCGCGATGCGATTCAGCGGGGCGTCAACTATTACGTAAAGAATTTGTTTGACGCCGAGGGACTGCCAAAACCATTTTCCAAGCGGCCGCGGCTCACCGTTTACCGCCGGGAGCTTTATGACTACGCAGAATGTATCAACCTGGGTGTGTTGTTGCAGGGGCGATTTTCGGAACTAGACCGAATGGTGTCTTTAGTGGTCGACGATGTTCTAAAACGTTGGTGCAAGCCCGACGGCTCATTTCGGGCACGTGAATTGATAATTGGGTGGGATAACGTTCCCATGCATCGCTGGGCGCAATCGCAGATGTTCCGGAGCCTCAGCTTCCTTCTAGCAAAGAACATGGTGACACCCGGAGAGAAGGCCCCGGCAAGTTCGGTCCTCTCCGGTCCATCAGTGGCAAACTAACGGGACGGGCTTTATGTGCGGTATTTGCGGACAATTTAACTTCGGAAACCACGCACCGGTGCGGCGCGCGGATATTGAGGCCATGACCCGGTCCATTGTCCACCGCGGACCGGACGACGAGGGTTACTTTCTGGATGGGCCGCTTGGTTTCGGATTCCGGCGGCTATCGATCATCGATCTTGCCGGTGGGCATCAACCCATGTCGGATCAGGAAGAGACCGTGTGGGTGGTCTTCAACGGCGAGATTTATAACTTCCCGGAGATCAAGCGAGAGTTGCAAAGCCACGGCCACCTATTTCGCACCAACTGCGACACCGAGGTCATCATTCACGGCTACAAGCAATGGGGCGACGAGGTACTGAATCGCCTGAATGGTATGTTTGGACTCGCCATCTGGGACGTTCGGCGAAAGCGACTAGTGATAGCCCGCGATCCGTTCGGGATCAAACTGATTTACTACCGGATTGAGGGAGACACACTCTATTTCGGCTCGGAAATGCGCCCAATCCGCGCGGTCATGTCCGGTAAACCTGAGATCGATCCCACATCGCTGGATCTTTTCCTGCGATACCGGTTTACCCCCTCGCCTTACACCATATTAAAGGGAGTGCGAAAGCTTGCCCCTGGCACCAAGTTAACCATAGAAAACGGCGCGTGTCAGGTAAGCCGGTGGTACCAGTTCAAGCCCGAGCCATTTGCGCCGGAAAAATCTCCCGCAGAAGCCAGGGAGGAGTTACTGGCCATCTACAAAGATGCCGTAAAGCGGCAACTCATCAGTGATGTGCCGGTGGGCCTGCTGTTGAGCGGCGGTCTCGATTCCGGGTTGCTGCTTGCGTTGATGAACCTTAACGGAAAATCCTGGCAGACCTACACGGTTGGGTACGGGTCGAGCTATGCAGATGATGAATTGGAGGACGCCGCGGAAACCGGTCGCGTGTTGGGCTCCAAACACACGAGTTTGAAAATATCAAAAACGATCTTTGAAGAAGCACTGCCTAAGATCGTCGCCGCATTGGAGGAGCCGATTGCCGCCTCTTCCATCGTTCCGATGTATTTCATCTGTCAGAGGGC
>Ga0335083_10003806_pt1 | contig 19384 bp, 14 predicted proteins | sample Lox_Sample_42_FD_206716 | JGI IMG/M metagenome (GOLD analysis project Ga0335083, IMG submission 206716) | Soil microbial communities from Loxahatchee National Wildlife Refuge, Florida, United States - Lox_Sample_4.2 | ecosystem: Environmental > Terrestrial > Soil > Wetlands | place: USA...
ACGCACCCTCATATAGCCCAGACACCGGGCTGGTCTATATTGCAACCTCCACTGAGTGCGACTTGTTCACAAGCGCTCCTCAACCATATCGTGCCGGGCATGATTTTCTCGGTAGTGTGTACGTCCCGGATCCAGTGGAGCGGCCCACTGGAGCATTGAAGGCTCTTGACGCTCTCACCGGAACCGAGAAGTGGTCCTTCCCTTACTTCAGCAATCCGAATGGAGGCGCACTATCGACAGCCGGCGGCGTCGTGTTCGGAGGCGACTCTGACGGAAACTTCATTGCTCTCGATGCAAAGAGTGGACACGATCTCTGGCATGTGCAACTCGGCGCCGCGATTTACTCAACCGCGGTTACGTTCCAGGTGGATGGCAGGCAGTACGTGGTAATCCCGGCAGGTTCTGGCCTGTTCGCCTTCGCCGTGCAGTAGCTCCCAGCGGTGTTCTAGGGAAATCGGCTCTACCGGTCGACGTTCGCAACTCGTTGATTTCCCGCCTTAGCGAGTGGTTAGGTGAAAACCATGAATATGTGGGAAAGCACTATGCTTCAGAAGTAGCGCGCCACTATGTACGCTGATCTGCCGGCGATGCATTGGTAAATCTCCCGATTCTTCCTTTACATATACTGATGAATCTTCTCACCTAGCCTGGCCGTAAGCCTCAACGGAAGAGATCGCCAGCCTCGCCGCAGAAACGATACAAACGGCGATGCCTTTGATTCCGCGCCCCCAGCCGCTCCCGGATAGTAGTAACGGTAAAGCGGCCGGGCCTCCGTTCCCCACTTGCCCTTGAATTGCGCCAGGCCTTGATGATTCGTAGCCTCGCCAAACTCATACCAGCGATAACCGCTCTTACATGATTCGCGGATCGATTCCAACTGAATGATGTCGTGTGGGTGCAGGTGGAGATCGCGATGCGAGCAGCCGGTAAAAGCATAGAAAACAGTTTGCCCAAAGCGGAGAAAAATGGAACCGGCCACCATCCGCGTGCGTCCGTTTTCGGCACATTCGGCGATCAAAAGCTTCATCTGTCCGTGGGGATGAAGCGACGACCAGAGATCGACAAAGAAGCGTTCCGGCCTCGGCGGAAATGAGTGTTGGCGCATCGTATCCAGATACAGTCGATACCAATCTCTTATATCGATCTCTGATACGGCCTCACGCACACGCAGCCCTAGTTTGACAGCTTTGTTCACCGCCCACTGAACGCGATGCTGCCTCTTGGCATTTCCAAAGCGCAGACGCTTACATTCTTCACACGGGCCGCACTCCCGCGGAAGGCGCACGTTTTCGCAGAATTCTTCCCAGCCCGGCAATTCGATTTCAGCAGGAAGTTGCTCGACGTAGGTAGCTCCCCAAGGAACGCAGATCAATTCTGGCACAAGCAGGCTCAAACCACCTTCATACGACTTGATCTCGAGTTGCAATCCAGGTCTGCCGCGGGCCAGTCCGATCGCCTGCCGGAGAATGGCAGTCATGGATTCATCATCGACGGCTAGTGGACCAGTCACCGGCGTTCGGGGTGACGAGGAATACCTCGCTCTTGTTGACCTTCTCCCAACCCTCAGTGGCAGGCCTTTGCTGTAGAAGAGCGGCAGGATTGCCCGCAACCGGCCGACTTCGTCTTCGCAAGCCAGCCCAACGCATCTCTGCCCGTATTCGCGCTCCAACACTGCAAGCCAGTTGGGATGGTGATAGATGAGCGCTCGGGGATGGCGGCAAACGAAGTCAGACCACCGCTGATCGCGGTAGATATTGACTTCGACCGCGCGCAACGTAGAAGTGGAGACCATGTCGCTCAGATGCCAGATATTTATCAGGTCTCGAAGAACTTAGCCATTCTTATATTCTCCCGCGGCGATCAGCGTGATTGACGGGAGAAGAGAAAGAGACATGTCCAGAGACATGTGTCAAGATAGTAAACAGACGAAAATCATGTTTGGATAGAGATTGGGAATTAACCTACCCCCGGTCAAACCTTCGATCAGCCTATTCAACTCAGCGTGCGAGCGGTGTTTAGTTGAGGCGCCAATCGGCCTGCTCGACTGCAACCCGGATCGGCGGGATTTTCCTTTAGCTGCTCTGCTTTCAACAGGTTCGCGCACGGTAACTGAAAGTTACCGTGCAGCACCCTTTCAGGGGTGGAGTGTCACCCCTACTCCCGACGCCGTAGGCGGCGAGATTTTGACTTGCCCCGATACCCCACAGTAACCCACGAATCAGCCCCCAGAACCACCTCAACGGCACCCCGGACGCGCAACCGGACACCCGGCAGCATCGGAACGGCAGACGCAGATCGGCAGCACCGGGCAGACGGCAAGGCCGCGCCACACCCCGGCGCGGCCACAACCCAAACCCACAGCTAAAGAAAAAACCTCAGAACGTTTCCGGTGAGTCGCCGGGCTTTCATTCAGGCGTTCAGCTAGTCCTCTTTCTCCGAAAGAACCGAACCATTCCAGCGATTCCGAGCGCAACCCAAACCACGATAAAGAGAACACCCAACCCTCCTGATACCGGAAGTCCGGACAGCGCAAGACAGAGAATAAGCAAGCCCAAGGTCCAGGTTGTTCCCGCCATCATCGGTGCCTCGGGAAAGAGACGAGTTTCCAGAAAGCCGATCCCTGCCAGCACCGCAACGAGGATCAGAGCTGATGATGTCGCGTGCGCATGAAGGAACGAACTCGTTGTCTCAGTCATTTGACTTCACCTGCTGCAATCCGAATAGATCACGCGATTCCTGCTTACCATCCTTGAGGATTTGTACCGGTCACGTCTTTACACGCGTACTTAGCCTCCGCGTCGTATGCAGTCCCCAGAAGTGTTGGTATTAACGTCGCAGCACTAAATGCGCTAAGACTCTGGCTGCTAGCACCCCCAACCTTAAGGAGATATCCAGTCCCCACCTTCGCACCCTCGGTTGCGATCGTCGGTACGATCGTGTCACTTGAGTTAGCGCTGGGACCTGAGGCTAGGGGCGTCCAACTGAGAAGGCTAAACCGCGTGACGAACTTCGCGGCTCCAGGACCGTATTTGCTGTTTAAGTATCCGTACTGACAGTTACTGTTCGCGAACCAATTCACCGTGGGTTTCTGTCCCACGTTGTTTGCGGCATCGGCATCCATGATCGGATTCGTTATGCAAACGCCAGACGTGCAGTCCACACCGTCCGTAGGCACGATCCCCGCATTCTGTAATGCTCCGGCCAGATTGCCCGACAGTACCTGCTGCAATATATCCAGCGGTGATGGCCCTAGCGACCAGCATCCCAGACAGTCTTGGCCGCCAAAAATCTGATTGCCTGAGACTTGCGGATTCTGCGGAAAGAGTCTCCAAAAACTCCCGGGACCATTCATATTAAACCAATCCGAGTAGAGATCGGTCGGGCTCTCAGTACAAGACCATCCCGATAGTGTTTCACAATCCTGGTCCTCTTGCGCTTCCAAGAGATATTGTCGTATTAATGCGTTGCCACCGATACCCAATAGTCCCGATGGATCAACGATGCTGTTCGGGTTAGTCGTATACTCGTAAGCGTTCCAACTCGCGCGCGCAGGATCAGGTGACAGCCACCGACTGCCTGCCCCAGGGTCGAATTCGCGGTTTGGAGTGTCGTATAGCCCATTGATCATGATTTGGCCGGCAAAGTTGACCTGAAAATCTCCCGTGAAATCCGGCTTGACGGTGCCGAAGCTGTCATACAGTTCTCCGTAGGGCGTATACGCCGTGTCGAACGTAGGAGTCCTTGCTACAAGGTTCGTTTCGAGACGAACGGTCGCCAACCAGTCAGCGTGGTCATAGTTGACCGTCGTAGTTCCTCCGGGGCCTGTGGTCCAAACGCCGCTACCCCCTGGCATCGGAATTCGAGCTTTGACGACATTCGATGCCCCGTACAGCATCGCAGTCTCGCCAAGCGGGGTATACAAAATCTCGATGTAGGTTCCGGCGACATTCTTCTCGACCACTCGTCCCAACGCATCATAGATCAGGCAGGTACCAGAGGTTCCGCAAGATGCTGCGGAGGTTCCGGGATTGGCGCTCATCATTTTTTGAGCAGCGTTCCATGTATACGTGTTATGGAAATCGTAGGTGAGGTCTCCGTCACCGTTGTAGCTCGCGCCACTCGAGATCTGGTTGCTGGGGAGATACCCAGGAGCCCACGACGTACCAGGATTACCTGCCTTGCTGACGTTATCGTATTGATCGTACGAATACGACTGATTCCAGAGTGACGAACCACAATTGTCGGTCATTAAGCGTGCAACGTCGTCGTAGGTAAACGTGCAGGTTTGGGATCCTCCCGAGTTGAATCCGTCAAGTATTGCTAGCTGTTGTAATGTCCCGTCCTGGTTCCACTGTAGTGTTCCAGAGTCGGTGATCCCATTAACAGAGAATGCATACGTCTTCATGTTTTCGTTGGCATCATACGTGTATGTATCGGAGTCTCCCGCAGTGCCGACGCTTATGATTTTAGGCTTGCCGGCAGCGTCGTAGGTAACGCCGTTGATAAATGTCGTAGAGCCTTGAACCGCCCCATAGGGTCTACCTTCGCCATCTGGAGAATAAGCAATCGTCGCGTAACCCGGAATTCCACTCAACGACGCAATACTTCCGTCTTGATAACGAGTGACAGACGTGTGGTAAAACCCTCCTCCCGAATTCGGCGTTTTCTCCCACACATCGGTTATGCGGCCGTTGCTGTCGTAAGCAAACCATTCGTCTGTATATTGTGACGCTGATGTTACGGGCCACCCGCATGTATCTGTTTCAGCTTCAACGAGTCTGCCGACAATGTTGGTTCCCGATGCTGGATAGTCCGGCGGGGGCGATAACAAACCGGTTGAAACAGTATCGTATCTCAGACGATTGCACACAGCGGGCGTATCGGTGCCTCCAAAATCTGTCAACCGGTGTAACTGATCGTGAACTTGGCAGACGTTGTTTCTGCTTGGATCCCACATGAGCATCAGATCGCCCGGCTGACTCGTAAAGCCGCCGCATTCTCCAGGTGCGTACGAATCATAGACGTATGTGACAGTTCCACCTTCCGGAGTCTGAACCGAAGTTGTGCGGCCCAAACCATCCTTAATTACGGTGTGCTGCTGGGAACCACGATTCGTAACTACGGTTGATGTGCCTGGTCCGTAGGAGTAGCTGTACGATGTCAGTATTCCAGACCCTCCCATTACTTGCCCCGCACAACCAGAACCTCCTGTCGTTTCCAGCGCGCAGACGGATTGTACGCGGCCAAGACCATCGGTTTGGGTTTGCACAGTCTTGACGTGCTCACCTGCTGGAGGCGGACCCAGGGAGACCGAAACATCATTCTGGTTGTAGGAGTAGTTTTCGACTCCATTCATTGGATCAGTTACGCTCATAAGCCGTCCGATTGGGTCAAACAGTGAAGTCGTGTACTGGCTGCACGGTTGGTCCGACGTCTGGGTGCATGGCGCACTTTGCCTAACCTGCCAGTTTGGCGTGGATTGATTGTTTAGGTCCTTGAAAGAATACGTGAAAGATTGAGTATCGTAATTCAAAGAGCTTGGACCTTGCTGCGTTTGAGTTATGATTGGCCGTCCCAAGCCATCAAAATAGGTAATATGGTTATGGACACTCCCTCCGAAGGATGCGCTTGTTGATACCGAGTTAGCTGTATAAGTGATGGAGGTCTGGTAACCCGAATTATCGGTGATCAGATTCGGTCGAAACATAGAATCGTAGTGAGTCGCAGGGGGAGTGTGCCCATTTTCATCGGTCGTGGTAAGAACTACTGCACCGTTACAGTCCCAAGTCTGGGAGCTTGAGATCAGAACCCCGTTTACGGTGCTAGAAGTCGACGTGGGAAGAAGCCCGTTGCAGCCGCCGCTATAGCCATAGCTAGTGACAAGGCCGCGCTCGTTCTTTATCGATTGAGCGGTTCCGTTAGAGTTCGGTATTGAAGTAGTCGTTAACCACTGACTTCCCGTCGAACGCGCAGTAGTGGTCAGCGCGCCTTGCGAGTTGTATGTGTAGCGTGTGTCTCCAATGGTGTGAGAAGCATTGTCAACTGTCGTAACCTCGCACTGCTTACCGTATATGTTATTTCCAATATAAACGCACCCACTTCCGTTCCACGATCCGTAGGAGGTTATCTCCTTCATCGTCGGAGTCGATTGTCCGATATCGTAATGATCAATCTCAGTCACGTTGTGGTAGCAAGGACTGGTTGCGTGCGCGCAGCCCCCTGACGGCCCTCCATCATAAAATGTGACGGTCTGCGAACTCGAAGTCATATTACCGATCGTGTGCGTAACTGCTTTCTCGGTAATCGGATAGTAAACATATGACCCCGATCCGCAATTCGATGTGTTGCCGTTGTAACACACCACATCGGTTGTTAGGAGAGAATAGGAAGGAGCAGAAACAGTCCCTACATTTTGAGAGACCTGAACTTCGGTAAGGACGGGAACCCTGGGTTGGTTTAAGTCGGCAAATGAATATACGGTTTTGTTCTTCCCAGGATCGAGCACAGTTGTGGTTGTATTACTAAACTGAGAAGAATACGCCATTGCATATGTCCACGTTCCATCTACGGTTTGACGGGTGATGGAGGTCGGAATGTAGAACGTGCAGTCCATCGCTCCATATGTGTACGTGATGACGCCACCAGTGCGAAGCGTAATTGTTTTTAACCGTCCGTCCGAGTAGTATGTGAAACGTTCAGACGTAAGGTCCGGGTAGTTGATGGAGTTTATGACATATTCTGTCCCTGATTCCTCTGCTGCCCCGCAACCCAACGAAGAGGAAAGCGTGATGGAGCCTGTACTCAACGTGACATTTTGATATACGCTGCCTGTCGTGTCGTGATATTTCCAGGCAGTCGCAATGTATTGAAAATTCTGCGCTGTCTCAATCAAAGCTGGATCTGACGGATTTGTGGGCTCTGTAATCGAGGAGGTGACCGCGCCGCTAAACGTGTTGCCGAATGGATCAGACACCGAACTTGGATAATAATAGATGGGACCACTATTCGCTGCGATCGAATTGGTCTTATTACCAAACTTGTCCATGAACGACGCAGTCAGATTTCCAGATGCATCCGTGTTCAAGGTTAGCGTTATCGCCGATCCATCCGTGGTCGTGCCGGAGTCAGATTGGTTTGGACAACCAGTGATTATCCCTAAGCCGTCCCCCCCAAAAGAATTAAGTCGATTATATGAACGATCTACCAGACTAAAGTAGAGTGTGCCATAGTATTGGCCATTACTCGGGCACAGCGAGGTGCCTCCGTTATATGCGGAGAGTCCATAAGCAAGCAGTCCTTCTATTTGCGCCGTCGGAAGATAGCCAGCTTTAGGACCCCCGACGTTCTGTACCCCACATACCCAGGTATTATTAGCAACTGTACAGGATGACCCCAAATCAATAGACACAGTGAGGCCCCCTTTAACTCGTATCGGTGCTGATATCAGCGGAGTCAGTGTTTGTAAATTGAGACGGTCTGTCCCATAATTAGCGATGGCCGTGTCTTCAGAAATGTTCGGTGTTTGTTGCGACGACACAGGTACAACCAAGGATCCAATTGCTAGAAGGAGCGCTGAAATGACCGTGAACTGCTGTGCCAGCCGTTTCACAATGTCCTTGCTGCTCATGACTTTCCTCCGAGTGAACTGCGCCGAGTGGATGCATAGGTACGCGAACCGGTCCGGTTCGGACCTTCAGTTCCAAAAGGGGAAGCAGCGAGGAAGGATTAACGGAACTAAGAATCCGCCGCTCGAACGGGCCGATCCTGTTCGCCGATATGAACGGGCCATGATAGGGAAGACCGCTATGGAAATCAAACCGGCCTTTAGATAAATTACGAAATCCGAATGTGAGAGTTCAGGAGATTGAAAACACTGGTCTGTTGCGGACGCCCTTTTACTTTGCGACCTTGTCAGGCCACGATGGTCGTTACGAAAAACGAACACCGCTCCCAAGTTGTAAAAAAAGCACTTCTTGATATTGGATGGGAGACATAGTGGTTCGGCCCTACGGATTCTTCAAGTTTTGTTTTGCAGAACGTGAATCGCTCTTATCAGCTTTCGTAAAGTGCGTGGCTTGATTGAGTTCCTTCCCTTCTTGAAGTTCATGATTGCCGATCTTGCAATTCCCGACTTGCGGGAGAGATTCTTAGTAGAAAATTGCTTTGCCTCTGTTCGGATTTGATCGAGATATTTCGGATCGACCACCCTTTCATATTCGCGGGAGGTCTCGTCGGCTGGGTCTATCAATCCTGCTTCCGGCATCATGGAAAGATCGACCCCGCCAGCCCAGCGCGTGGATGCCTCTTTTCCGATGTAATGGAACTCACCCGCGACGATATGCCTACGCGCAAGCAAACCGATTGTCTTGGGCGTGCACACGCCGCCGTTAGGATCACAGAACTTGCTCTCGGCTCTCGACAGAATGCGATTGATTTCATCTTCCATCGTCCTCAGGGATAGCCAACCCGGAGGCTTTGGCAGTTTCGATGAGTGCTTGTCATAGATGTGGAAAGCTTCGCCGCTCATGATGTTCACCATCGTGCGTCCATGCAGATCATTGAGCCTTGCTGGTTGCGGCATGATGAAGTATCCAGTCCAGAGCGGATCCTGGACTGTTTCACGTTTTGGAAACGGGACGGTCATCACCGTGAACGGGCGAATGTCATCCTTGAAAACTCCAAGTCGAGCCCGTATTTGAGGTGTAGTAATCGGAACCGCCATGACTGCTGGCTGCTTTAACCATGATGGCGGTCGATGTGGAAGGCCAAGTTCCCGCGAGAGTTCGAAGTGCCACGCCTCATAAATCCATGGCGGCAAATCTTCTTTCCATTTCCGTCCTGTCCTCCGCTGCCACTGGGCAATTGTGTACGGTGCCTGCAGGAATCCCAAGCCGTGGCCGGAAGGTTTTCGGACCACGAGTCGGCTACCCTCCAAGTTGAACAAGCAGTAAAGCTTCGCTGCAATGCCATAGTAGTTCAGTTGCTGGCGATTGCCAGTGGCATCAAAGTTTTCTGCTTCAAGCTTAAGGAACGAAGTCTTGAGCGTTTTGCGCCATGGACTGAGGCGTTCGAACCGCTCGCGAATGCTCTCCACCTCGGTGAAAGAAAGCGCCCGGATGGCATTGTTTCCACTTCTTGCCTGATAGTGTGCAAGGTTGTGTGGACCTCCTGCGCACGGAATTAGATCGCCATCTTTGGTCGAAACGATCATCGCGGAGTCGGTGTCCATTGCTGCGATCTGACCACACATATTTCGTACCGTGCGTTCCAACATTGCGCAAAGTAAATGCGACCCGCCCGTGACAAGTGAACTGATCACTGGACAATGAAACTCCGAGGGCCGTTCCCAAATCTCAGTGGGTGGCGTCTGATACTCCATTTCTCCTGAGAAAACTCGAAGGCGAGAGCGAGAATCTAGAGTCCTAACGTCAATTTGAGAATAGATTCCAAATGCAGCACTATTCGCTGCCACCTTCAACCCGCCTGCGAGTTCTGGTTTTTTGGACTTCATTGCGGATCGCAATTCAACCAACTTCACAGCCAGATCGTCACGACGAGGATCTACTTTCATCTCAGAGCGCAGCTTGACGGGGACCAGTCCAGTTTGGACTCCGTGGGGAACAACCTTAATGGCTTTCAAAATCTTGAGCGGCTTGCCCGTCATGAGTTTCGCCGCGATTACGTCCGGGCCCGTCATCCAAATTGCCTGTTTTGAAGTGAGATAGTTCCACGCCATTGTCGGGTCGGAATCTGCTCGCTGGCTAAACCTGGCCCGGATCCCTACTACATCGTCGTTCGGTTCGACGAGCGCGAACCAGCGAAGGCCCTTCCAGAACTTTGGTCGAAAGCAATCATCCAAGCTTGCACGTTCTACCAACTCGCGGGTCTCTTTTGTGAAGTCCGCGAACTCTAGACTTTCAGCGCACAATATTTCTCGGCAGTTCAGCAGATGACTGACCGCCGGGAATTGCGCGTGGAAATCGACGTAGGTGACAGGAACAGGCGTTTGTCGGACCGAACATTCGGCCCGACCCCCCGCACCCGACTGAGAGGCAATCCCATTGATCGTGTCCGGAATTTTGAATTTTTCCTGCGGCGGCTTGATACCCATTTCGGACGAATAAGATTTCGCCAGAGTGGCGGGTGAGTAGCAGTGCTCTGCTAACAGATCAACTGGATGCCGCTGAAACTCCAGCGTGAGACGATTCAACAATTCCAGTTCGGCTGTCACATCTCTCAGAAGGCGCTCAATTGCAGGTTTCGTTACACGCGAGTAAGACTTGCGATGTCTACTGGCCGGGGCTCCGAAGATGTCACAGGCGGACCGGAATGAATACACCTTTCCAGTGACAACGGAAGTGAGCGTCTTCAGGTCGAGTATGTGGATGTTCGAGAACTTCTTATCGTCCTCTTCTTGATCCGCATCTTTATCGTGAAACCTGTATTTGATGGGGCGATAAATCGCTTTTGCGGCATCCAGGCTCTCAATTGAAATCCCGGGGTCGAAGGGGCTCGGACGTATCTTGCCTGTCTTCTTGTCTCGGAATAGTCGAAAATAGAACGAGAACGCCCGCCGTATTTTCGAAGACTTGTTCCATTTGATCGCAACCCGGCTGATTTCGGCAGGGGCATCGTAAGCGACTATGAGTGCTCGTGCTTTCAGATACTTCAAGAAAACGTTGCGCCGGAACTGTTCCAAGCTTCCGATTTCGTAAGCGCTGCGCGTCACAAACCGAACGAGGGCCTGGAATTCCTCCGGATGGCCCTCGCGATAGAACAGGCCAATTTCCTTGGCAACGTACTGATCGCCTTCTAGTTCAGCACAGACATAACTGCCGAAGAGGAGATCTTTTTTCTCATCGTCGGTAGTTGCGCACCGAAATATGAGTGCGTCCTTCGGCTGTGCTGCGCGTCTTTTGGATCGATACTCCTTCTGCGGTGTAACTGGAACAGTGTGAGCACGAAAATGGAGGTCCAGCCTGTCGGCCACTACCGACTCTCGTGATAGAAAGCGATATCGTGTGCAATCTGCGACAGCATGAGGGCTTTCTCGAGTTCTATCAAAAGTCCGAGACGTTCGGCTTCGTCTGGAATCTTTTTAATTTGACTTAGCATATTGGCAGACCACTTTTCGTGATGCTCCTTGATGTCGCTCGAACCTCGCATAGTTGTTTACTCTCCTTTTCTTCCTTGTTTGGACTTCATCGGCTGTTTCGAGCCAGTACGGTGTGATTCTTCATACGTCCTGAGTTTCTCAGCGCAGAACTCCAACCCCTCTGAAATCTTCGCTATTGTCGATGCGTTAGCGTGGCCCGTAAGCGCGAGCGAACGGAGTGCCATCTCAACGGACTTGATTGTCTTCTGTTGCTTTTTCATATCAGCACCCGCTGCTAAACGCCCTTCAGTCAACTGAACATGATGGAGCTGGCAAACCTCCACAATCAGGTTGGGGTTGTGCCTGCGCCCAAGAATGTGATCGCCTTCAATGCAGAAAGGACAGACTTTCCTCGGTGGACGCATTTGCTGACGGGAGTTACGAAGAACGGTTTTTCCTTTTTGCCCAATCATTGCTCACTGCTCACACTGGCGTACAAGTTCTCCATCTTCAAAACGTCAGCATCCGCCATTTCAAGAATCGTTCCCGAATCAGCGAAAACTTCCTTACCCGCAATCCGGACACCCTTCCATTTGGACTCGAATACGCCAACAGACATCTTTCCGCGCAGCAGTTTCTCGCGGTCGTTGTAATAGTCGGATAGCTTGGTCGCGTCCCGAGAGCTGCGGGTACGGATCGGCACATCTCCCTCAGGCGTTGGGAATAGCAGATCGCGCACACGTCGATCAGATTTACTCGCGCGCACCGGATTGCCACGACCTCCGCCGAGAAGATCCCTCCCGCCATATTTTTGGGCGGTTTTCCAAGTGAGGTGGTGTTCCCGCAATAGTTCGTTCTTGGGACCTTTGCCACTACGGACATCAGTAACAAAAGCAGTGGTGCGGTCGTAGGCACCCTTTGCCTGCTCAGTTAATCCGTCGTAATTCGACGAACGTCGCCTATTCTCTCGCCTCTTACCATTTGACTTCGATAGTTTTCGCTTGTTCCGTTTCATGGGTGCCTCACGCGAACGATTAAACTCATAAAATCCCCGCTCGGAGCGTCCTAGGAACCTTTGGAAACTAAATGTTCCGTTCCAATGTTCACGTCAGTTGGCGGGAATTCCGTCTCTGGTATGAGAAGTAGCATTTCGGCTCGGCACGATTTACCCTGTTCGCGACTGGGGATACGGAGAAACGGCTAAAAGGGCATGGCAAGAAGCGGAAAAATGCAAAAACGTGGGGCAGCAGAGGAGTTCGATTTTGCGCTTGTTACGAAGAAGAGGATTAAAGAGCAGAGGAAAAAATGGGTACTTGCCGCTAGCGAGAGTCTTTTTATTGAATTGAACCGCCTCCGAAGAAAAATTGATTGGGATGCGCTGCATCAAGCGTCGAATGAAAATGATGTAAACGCAGCTCTGTCCGGAGTCGATCAAGTCACTCGTGCCCGATTGCCGAATGCTGCCGCGATATTGGCCACCGTCCGCGACCCGAACTACCCGAAAATAAGGCCAATTCGCTTCCTTGCTCAAAGCTGTGCCCTCGCCCAGACCTACCCAAATAGCGGCAATCTTTACAGTCCCCGATATTCTCGCGATGTTTGCTATCAAGAGAAGAAACGGCGCGGTCCAGTACCGAAACCCCCAACAAAACCCGACTATTGGCTTGAGCAAGCCAGATTGGGACAGAAAGTACCACGCAAATATCTTCCTCGAATTAACAGACTGCTGGCCAAAGAACAGGAGAAATCCGAGCCTGCAGAAATACGTACGGAATTGACATACGTTGACATACATGAAAAAATAGAAGGCATGAAGAAGAAACGCACAACTGTCTGGCTGCCGGAGACGACCGTCGCGAAGCTAAAGAAACTATCCATTGCCACAGGTGCTCCTATGGCAGAGCTTTTTCGCCGAGCAGTCGAAGCGTATCTAAATCGTTCCTAAATACGAACGGGCCAACCGCGTGCGGCTAACACGCGATGGGCCCAAACCGAGAGGAGACTGCATCTCCATGACGGTTTCGCACACACTACCGCCTTCATCCGTCCCAGAGCAAGTTCCAAAAAATGGCGCTATCGTTATGTCCGGCTTCGGCCTGCGCTTGAAGGTAGGGCACGGTCAACTGTACGCGGAATGGGGAATCGGAGAAGATCGCCGTCATGCCCGCATCCCACGTGTCAATCGTAATCTCAGGCGCATTGTGGTCATCGGCAGTGACGGCTTTGCAACCTTTGATGCGATCCGATGGGTTTCGGACATCGGCGCGTCGCTGCTCTTTATTGATAGACGCGGAAAGCTTCTATTCGCGTCAACTCCAACCGCTAGCAGCGATGTAAGGCTTCGGAGGGCGCAATGCCTCGCCCTCGGAAATCGCACAGCCCTTAAAATCTCCAGAGAACTCATTTCACAGAAACTCGATGGCCAAGCTGCAATCGTCCGAGACATGTTGGGGAACTCCGCCGCAGCGGATGCAATTTTGCGACTCAAAGGTCAATTAGCGGAGACAGACGATATCGACTCCGTCAGACTTGTGGAGGCTTTGGGCGCAAAGGTGTATTGGAGCCAATTCGCCCACGTACCGATCCGATGGCCGCGGAAGGATGAGGATCGAGTGGGCGCCCACTGGACGATCTTCGGGTCGCGCATTTCGCCGCTAACGCGTAGCCCACGCCTCGCCATTAATCCACCGAACGCAGTTATGAACCTCCTCCATGCTCTTTGTGAGGCCGAGTGCCGCATAAGCTTGATTGCTGTTGGACTAGATCCTGAGATTGGACTCCTGCATTGCGACGCACCGTACCGTTCCAGTCTTGCTCACGACCTTCAAGAAATTCTCAGACCCAAAGTGGACGCATTTTTGCTGAACTGGATACAAACGGAATGCTTCCGTAAAGCAGATTTCTTTGAAGACAGAAACGGGAACTGCCGGATCGGATCGTCGCTGGCTAAGAGGCTCTGCGAAACGGCAGACACGTGGCGCAAATTTGCCGCTCCGGCCGCTGAGTCGATAGCACAGTCGTTATGGGATTCGATCCGCAAGCCACGGAGCGAAGCGCATCACATCCCCACGCGTCTCACACAGCAACGCAGGGCTGAGGGAAGGGGCAGACAGTATGTTCCCGCTGCTATCCCGATGCCATCTCTTCAGACTATTTGTCAGAATTGCGGAGCCCTGACACTGGGCGGTCGCCATTGTCGCAAATGCGGGAAAGAAGTATCGGGAAAGAAGTTGACCGAACTCGCGAAAATTGGCCGTACAGTAGCAGTTGGACCTGAAGCACAGAAGAAACGCTCTGACACGCAGCACAGGCATGAAGCAGCAAAACGAGCCTGGCGAGAATCACCCGATGAGAGCTGGAGTGATCCAAAACGATATGACACTGAGATTCAGCCCCGCTTGAAAATGCTCAAAATCGCGTCCATCGCATTTGCGCTCGGTGTATCCGAACCCTATGCCGCTGACATCCGTGCTGGCCGACGGCGGCCCCATCCGAGGCACTTTCAAAGTTTGGCAGAACTGGTAGGGTTGGCACGATTTCAAAGCTGAATAGCGGTTAACGATGGGGTGGATATCTTTGTTTGCAGCGCAGTATCGAAGGCAATCGAAAAAGGCTACACACATTTCACGATGACATCGGAAACGGCCCACGGTAAAGCATAGTGATATCAAGGCATACGCGTCGCTTATCATTCCTGCGTTCAGCCACATACACGTGAAGTTCGAGTTCCCCCTTATCCAACACAACAAGAACAATGGCAAAGGTGAGAAAATCATAGTCCGGATCTACAAATAAACCTGCCAGTGTCTGCAGGTCTCCACTGCTGAGTCTCCGAAGCGACACGACATGGCTGTGCCACTCACCTACATAGTCTGCACCGTTCTTAGCATATTGCTCAGCTAGAAATCTGCGACAGTAGTCCGTATCACGTAGGAAATGCGCGGCTGACCTCTGTGCATTTGGTCCAGCATCAGAGGCCAGAATTATGTTGATGTCGAGGCCCGAGTTAAATCCGACGAGAATCCCACCTGTCTCCTGGTCGGTAGAAACAGCTGAGAGACCGCGTATGTGTTCGAGTGCATCGCGATGTATTTCGACTGTTGGGGATGAGTCACGTTGGAATTTCATCTATGTCAGTGAGAATTTCGGTCGCACGCGCTTCGATGTCTAAACCGGTAAGCTCCCTTGGGAGAACTCCGCATACCGGGCAATCGGATCTCTTGGGCATGCTCACATAGTTCACCGACAGAGGGAACTCAAAGCGAAAAGGGGGTTCGTACTCTGTTTTTTCCCGTCCCCAAACTAAATAGTTGGTCGGAAGAGCCGCAAAAGTATCTGGATCAAGCACATGCAGGCCCACTCGTGTCGCCAAGCCCGAGACAACGGAAATGTCAAACCTGTATGTTCCGGATTGAAGGTCTTGAGCTTCGCCTCCTAAATAGGGAATTTGCGGTCGATTGTCAGAAGCTGGCTGTTCTAGAGCAGTTCCAAGTTCCAAACGAATACATTCATAGCACGCGGTACTCCGAGGCGCACAGCAAATGACTTCGCCAATTCTGCCGTCGTCTAGAATACCTGCGACGACGAGTGGTAGCCCAAGCTGGACCGCACAGTAGTTGACGAATCTGCGACTCTCGCGTGAGTCTGTCGCGCAAATAATTAAATCAGGACTTTCATTCGCCAAAGCGGTACGGAATTCGTTCGCCCACGCGACGACGTCAATAAAATACTCCGTTACCTGAGTCGGCAAGTCCCGTTCCTGAAGATTCGACCTGATTCCGCTTACTTTCCTTCGGCCCAAGTCGCGGCGTGTAACTTGATGGCGAATGAGGTTCGGAGGCTCTAGACGCTCACCATCGAACAGCACCAGTTGGCCGACACCAGCTGATGCGAACTGAATAGCAAGTTCTCCGCCCCCGCTGCCGACTCCGACAATCGCGACCTTCTTGCCGGAGAGTCGCTCCACAGACTTCGGCGGTAGCCGTCGATACGGGTCAGCGCGGTAGAGAACCATAATATTCAGAGGGAAAACCCGAGTATCGTCCTCTTTCGACAACAGGCAGTAAGCCCTAATTTTGGGACTCTTCTCCGTGGGTTCGACGCTGCAAAGATACTCGACGCCGTCAGGAAGAAGGTAGCCTAGGGTAGCAGACAGCTCGGAACGACTACTTTTTTGCCAGGGTTTGAAGGTATCCCAAAAATCGCGACTGACGCGGAACCAGCGCAGCAAGTTGTCGGTCGAATTGCCTTCCTCAAAGCCGCGATGCGTACCAAGACGTGGAAGAGCTACAGTTCGTTTTACGCCATTGCTCAGCGTGGCAGACACAACTACATACAAATTGTCTGTATCACAGTGAGCACCACCAAGCCAGCCTTGTGCATATTCGTCGGTGGCTATGGCTTGGACTATGTCAGCTGGAATGATAACTGCTGCGAGATCTGTCATCATTCATTAAAACTAAAGAGTTACGCGTCCAACATCGGGCATACGATCCACTAAACCAAGCTTGACCGCCATGTAGTTGTGATACCAGTCAGTCACCTTGTCGATGATTTGGTCCACCGTGGTTGCGATGTTCCAATCCCGAGGTCGAATGTAGCAAACATTTCCCTCGACCCAACGGTGCCACTCGTGGCCGACGTCTGTGGAATCAAGGATTGGATTCAAGACCTCTACGATAGGTGGCTTTGTGGGAAAAGCCTCAGGATAAGTAACTCGTATGGTGAATAGCTCGACCGGGCTCCCTGCAACAGTAACTTCTTTCGAGCCTTCCCAAACTAGGTCGTTGCCCTTCTTTCGAAGGCGAAAACTGGGATGAAAGGCAGTGACTCGGATCTTTTCGAGAACCAGGCGAGGCTTATCCATTTCATACCAGGTCATCACTCACCAAAAAAGGGTTGGTCTTTGAGAGGCCGTGGGCCGGGGTTGGCTGGTTTCGTTGGCTGCACAACACTCGTAGTACCCAGAACGCCGAAAGGCGAGATTCTGGCTCGACTACGGATACTCTCTTCAAGTTTCCCCTGGTCATTGAGTGTATCAGTCGCGAGTTTCCGCCAATCTAGAAGATACAGCTCTCGTGAAACCTGTTTACCCTTCACAGTAAACGGGCCGTATTGTTTGACCTTCGTCACGTAATCGTCAGGGACCCAACGCGCAAGTTGGGAACCGATCTTGCATTCCCACGACTGTGTGTGCGCGGCGGAACACAATTTACCAGCCAAAAACGTTGCATTCGCAATGGGCTTAACCTGACTCGACGTTCCAACCCCGACACGTGACCAGAGCACCTCTCCGAATTCCATCCCGGCGGCAATTCGGATCGGGTCAATGCCATCGGCTTTTAATTCAGGATTCACAATTTCTTCCACGGTTTTGAAAAGCAGGCTCGTGGCTTCAAGAGCGGCCATGGTGGCATCATCGTCTGTCGTTGAGGAATCCCCAAAATAGGCCATCACGCCATCGCCTGTGAACTCACCTATGTAGCCACCACCATCTGTAATTACGTTGATCGATGCTTGTGTAAGCCCTTGAACGATTTTCAAGAGTTCTTCGGGATCAAGAACAAACGAAAGCTTTGTGAAGCCACGGATATCAATAAAGCTGACAACCGCATTCGCGGTTCGACTTGCTCCCGCCTGCAAATGAAGATATTCTGGGTGACCTAACTCCCCCGTTTGGCTTGCACTATACATTTGATCAGTGGCGCGTATCTTCCCAGCTTTCTCTAGTACGCTAAATTCCCTTGGCCTATATACAGAACGAAAAACTTCGCCGAAATTCTGATAAGCTTGCTTGCCAGAAACACGTTGTTTTCCCATATTTCTCCGTAACTTAGAATTAGGTTAGCACAATTCAATTCGAAGGGGGAGCGTCAACGTGGCCGCAGAAGATCGTGCTTTTGCCCGTGAGTTTCTCTACAAAGCGCTGGACGACGCCCAAGGTACGATCCGGTCGCTTGATGCCAAAGCGGGAGTTGGAATTGTGGTACTGGGAGCCATGCTCGGTCGAGTTCTCGAACGCGATCAGGTTGTCGCGATAGTGGCAAGAGGTTGGATATCTTGGATCGTTGTCTCGATTTTCGCATTGCTGGCGACGTTCGCCGCAATCCTAGCATTTCGAACTGTTTTTCCAATGATCAATCCAGCCGCGAACGTGTCTTTTCCTGATAACCTCAATCCTCCATTCTTCGTCTCCCATTTCAGTGAGTCTCGCATTTGGCGACTATTCTCCAGTAGTCCTCGGTTTTCGAAGCTGGCCGAAACGCACGAATCATATACATCGGCTCTCCTGAGTGCATCGGAAGAGAGGATAGAGCAGATCATGGCTGCGGAAGTCCTGAAGGTATCGTTCATAAGACAGATCAAAACGGACAGGCTTGCCGGTTTCGCGAAGGTTCTCACAACCGCGGTGTTGGTATTCATTCTTCTTTTGTGGGCTGCTCGTCCGAACGAACCTGTATCACAACCGATTCGAGCGACTTCGTGTACCGAGGGCAACATTTCGGTCGAGATCGGTTCGAGGAATTCGGTACCGGCACAGCCAGCAGGGGGGCCTAAACACCGTTGATTACCCATCACCCAGAACGAGGACAGACATCAACTCAACATGGCACAGCTGGGATTCGTCCATTCTCCACGTCGCGACCCATCTAATCACAACTCACACGGGAATCCGAGTTGGGTTGAATTTGATCGAGCATCAAACGTGCGCGAGTTGATCTCACTCCCTGTCTAAACTTGATTTTCACATGTTTACTATCTCGACACGTGTCTCTGAGACTGTCTCTTTCTCTTCTCCCATCAGCGTGATTGACAGTCTTTCCGACCTTACCTAGACTGCTGGGTACGTCGTTCGAACGGTCGCATGAAACGAGGTTGAAATGGGCTGGCTGCAAAATAAGTTCGAAAAGAACTTCATGATCTCGACGGTTGACTACGTTTTCAATTGGGCCCGCAAGTCGGCGGTGTGGCCGATGACCTTCGGCCTGGCCTGCTGCGCGATCGAGATGATTGCCTCTTCGACCGCGCGCTTCGACATCGCACGCTTCGGCTCCGAAGTATTCCGCCCAAGTCCGCGACAGAGCGATCTCATGATCGTTGCCGGTACCGTAACACTTAAGATGGCGCCCGTCGTGAAGCGCATCTATGACCAGATGCCCGATCCCAAGTGGGTCATCTCCATGGGAGCTTGCTCGTCCGTTGGCGGCCCTTTTAATACGTACGCCGTGTTGCAAGGCGTTGACAAGATCGTTCCGGTGGATGTGTATGTCACCGGCTGCCCGCCACGTC
>Ga0335083_10003807_pt1 | contig 19384 bp, 18 predicted proteins | sample Lox_Sample_42_FD_206716 | JGI IMG/M metagenome (GOLD analysis project Ga0335083, IMG submission 206716) | Soil microbial communities from Loxahatchee National Wildlife Refuge, Florida, United States - Lox_Sample_4.2 | ecosystem: Environmental > Terrestrial > Soil > Wetlands | place: USA...
GACCGTCCGGTCGGTGTCGGGCAGCTCGACGTTGAGGCGCGACAAGTAGCGGCGCGACTCCTCGCGCATGCGCCGCTTGTCGAGGATCGCGATGCCGGCGAGCTTGCGCGTCAGCTCGGCGCCGACGAAGATGTTCTGCCACACCGGCTGGCGCGGCGCGAGCGCCAAGTCCTGGTAGATCGTGGCGACGCCGGCCGCGAGCGCATCCTGCGGCGAGCCGAAGCGCACCGGCCGCCCCTCGATCTCGATCGTGCCCTCGTCGGGTGCGTGCGCGCCGGACACCACGCGCACGAGGCTCGACTTGCCGGCGCCGTTGTCGCCGCAGATCGCGAGCACGTCGCCTGCGTCGACGGCGAGGTCGACGCCGGACAGCGCGTCCACCGCGCCGTAGCGCTTTCGAATGCCGGAGAGCTCGACGAGGGGCGGGCTACTTGAGGAATTTGTCGACGTTGGACGCATCGACGAGCACCGCGTCGACCCACATGTAGGGCCCGTTGACCACCTTGTCCTTGGGTGTCTTCTTCACGACGATCCTGTCCATCGCGTCGACCGCCATCTGGCCCATCGACTCGAACGGGATCGCCACCGTCGCGGTGAACAGGCTCGCGGGGTCCTTGATCCGCCGATACGATTCTTCTCCGCCGTCCACGCTCACCATCACCACGTCGCCCTTCTTGTAACCCTGCGCGCGCAGGAGGTCGTCGATGATCCACGCCTGCCCGTCCCACGACGCCCACACGCCCTGGAACTTGCCCTTGTTCTGCAGGATGAGCGCCTGCATGCCGTTGCGCACGTCGTCGCGCCAGCTCGCGGTGCGCGACATCGAGTGGCTGCCGAGCACCTTGACGGCGGGGTTCTCCGACAGGATGACGTCCAACTCCTTGCCGCGGATGCGCGAGGCGATGTTCTGCTCGAAGCGCGCGGTGAGGATCTCACCCTTGTAGTTCATCTTCGACAGGAGGTACATCGTCGCCTGCGCGCCGCCGACGTAGTCGTTGACCTGGATGTCGAACAGCGAATGTGGGCTCGTGCCCGACACGACCGTGACGAGCGGGATGCCGGCCTTCTTCACCGCCTCGAACTGCGCCTCGGCCTCGATGGGCTTGCCCATGCACAGGATAAGGCCGTCGACCTTGGCCTGGATCATGGCCTCGATCTGTTCGGTGTGCTTGGGCAGACTGCCCTCCGAGTTGAGCTGCTGCACCGTCCAGCCGAGCTTCTTCGCCGCCTCCGCGGCGGAGTTCGCGCAGCGTGCGTGCGTTTCCGCGGACATCTGGAACGCGATGATGCCGAGCTTGAACGCGTACGCCGACGACGCCGCGGCGACGGCGATCGCGGCAATCGCGCCCAGCAAGCATTTGCGCAGCATGTGAGATCCCCTAGAGTCCGAATGCGGCTTTTTTCAGTGCCGAAGCCGACAGCGCTACCGAGGCGACGATGATAAGGCCAAGCATGATGTCCTGCACGTAGTAAGGCGCGCCCATCAGCACGAGGCCGTTGCCGAGCATCCCGATGGTCGCCGCGCCGACGAGCGTTCCCGGCACGTTGCAGCGCCCCGGCTCGAACATCGTCATGCCGAGCAGAACGGCGGCGATCGACGTCAGCAGGTAGTCCTTCGCCATGTCGGGCGCGGCGGAATTGAGCGTTGCGGCGAGGAGCGTGCCGACGAGGCCCGCGCACAGGCCCGCGAAGGCGAGGCCGACGATCTTCATGCGCCGCACCTTGACGCCCGCCAGGCGCGCCGCCTCGTCGGCCTCGCCGGTGAAGACCATGTGAAGGCCCAGGCGCGTCTGCGTCAGAACGATCTGCACGAGCAGGGCGACGCCCGCCGTCCACAGGATGAGCGCCGGCACGCCGAGCACGCTGCCGCGGCCGAGTGCGAGGAAGGCGGGGTCCCAGCGGCCGACGAAGGCGATACCGCCCGTGATCGCGAAGGCGAGGCCCGTGGCTACCGAGGCCATGGCCAGCGTGGCGATGAGCGAGGGAATGCGAAGCGCCGTGACCAGGAGGCCGTTGACCGCGCCGGCGGCGAGCCCCACGGCGAGCGACGCGGCGACCGCGAGAAGCGGGGCGACCTTGTGGAAGATGAGTCCGCCCACCACCACCGCGCACAGGCTGCACACGGCCGCGAACGACAAGTCGAGCTCGGCGACCGTGAACGCGATCGAGAAGCCGATGGCGAGGATGGCGAGGAAGCTCACCTGCTTGCCCACGTTGAGGAGATTGGTCGGATTCGTGAAGTTGTCCGCCGCCGCCGCGAAGAACGCGAACAGGGCGAGCGCGGCGATCGCCGTTCCGTAGGTGGCGAGGATGCCGCGAGCGTTCATACAATCACCCTCCAGGCTCCGGGACTTCGGCGAGCGCGAGCGCCGCCGCCTTGACCTGCCGGTACTTCGCGGCGCGCGCGTCGTACAACGCGGCGAGCGAGCGCCGCGGCTCGAAGCGCCGGCCCGGCACCGCCATGGCGGCGGCCGCATCGCTCACGCTCGCGTGCGTGCGCAGGCCCACCGCGGCCGCCACGGCCGCGCCGATGACGCCGGTCTCCGCCTCCTTCGCGCGCAGCACGGGAACGCCGACGACGTCGGCCTTCATCCGGCACCACGCGTCCGAGCGCGCGCCGCCGCCCGCCACGCGCAATTCCGTCGCGGCGGTTCCCGACGCGCGCTGCGCGTGCTCGACGATGTCGCGCACGGCCATCGCAACGCCTTCCAAGACCGCCCACAGGAAATCGTCGGGCATGCTCGCGCGATCCACGCCGTGGAACGCGCCGCGCACCTCGCTCGACCACACGGGCGCGCGCTCGCCTGCAAGGTAGGGCAGAAAGATCGGGCGATCGCCGTGCGGCGCGCTGCGGCCGGCGCGCTCGATCGCCCGCGCGAGGCTTCCGCGAACGCGAAACGTCGCATGGCACCAGCGCGCGCAATCGGCGCCGGCTTGCGTCGGCCCGCCGACCTGGTGGCTGCGCTCGGTCCAGCCGAGCGCCACGAGGTCGCGCGCCGTCGCGCGCGCGACGGTCACCAGGCCGGCCGCCTCCGACGTGCCGGCGATATCGTAGGCTTGGCCGGGGCGCACCGCGCCGGCGCCCACGGCGGAGGCCCACGTGTCGAGCGCGCCCGCGAAGACGGGAACGCCGGCGATGCGTGCAAGCGGCGAAGCCACGGCCCGCACGACGCCGACCTGCTGCCATGGCGCCACGGATTCGCGCGGCGCGAAGGGTGCCGCGGCGCGCTGCCGCGACTGCGTGACCGTGTCGGTGGCGAGCACGCCGGTCAGCCGGTAGTTCATGAAGTCCTTCGGCTCGACGACGGCATGGACGCGGCCGAAGCGCGCGGGCTGGTGGCGCGCGATCCAGGCCAAGCGTGCCGCCGGGTCGAACGCCGTCACGCCCTCCATCTCGCGCGCCACGCCCGCGGCGCGGCGGTCGCGAAACAGGATCGCGGGACCGAGTGCGCGGCCGCGCCGGTCGAGCAGCACCTGCGTTCGCGTGAGGCCGCAGATGCACAGCCCCTGGACGACGCCCCCGCGTGGCATCGCGCGCAGGACGCGCGCGATCGCCGTGCAAAGCGCCGTCCACCAGCGCTCGGGATCGATCTCGGCCCATCCTGCGCGCGGCTCGCGCGCCGCGAGCGGAACCGCCGCCGCGGCGACGACGCGGCCTTGGCTACGCACGAGCGCTGCGCGCAGCGAGCCCGCGCCGACGTCGACGCCGAGGAGGAGCCCGTTTCGCATCGGCGCATTATGACGCGCGGGCGCGTTAAGCTAGTTCCGACATGAGACCCTCGTCCTTCGACACGATCGCCGCCGTGGCCACGCCGCCGGGACGCGGCGGCATCGGCGTCGTGCGCGTGTCGGGCGACGACCTGTCGGTGATCGTACAGGGCGTGCTCGGTGCGATGCCGCCGCCGCGCCACGCCGTGCTCGCCGATTTTCGCGACGCGGACGGACGCGTCATCGACCAGGGCATCGCGCTTTACTTTCCCGCACCGGATTCCTACACCGGCGAGTCGGTCGTCGAGCTCCAGGGGCACGGCGGCCCCGCGGTGATGCGGCTCCTGCTCGCGCGCTGCGTCGCGCTGGGCGCGCGCATCGCGGAGCCCGGCGAGTTCACTCAGCGCGCGTTCCTCAACGGGAAGCTCGACCTCGCGCAGGCGGAAAGTGTCGCCGACCTGATCGACGCGGCGACCGGGACCGCGGCGCGTGCCGCGGCGCGCAGCCTCGCCGGCGAGTTCTCGCGCGACGTGCATGCGCTGGTCGAAGCGCTCACCGAGCTTCGCGTCTACACCGAGGCGACACTCGACTTCCCGGAGGAGGACATCGAGTTCCTGCGCGCCGGCGACGTCGCCGCGAAGCTCGCCGGCGTGCGTGGCGGCCTCGACCGCGTGCTGGCGCAGGCGCGCACCGGCGCGCTCTTGCGCGAAGGCCTCACCGTCGTGCTGGTGGGGCGCCCGAACGTGGGCAAGTCGAGCCTTCTCAATCGCCTGGCGCGCGAGGAGGCGGCCATCGTGACCGCGATTCCGGGCACCACGCGCGACCCGGTCGAGCGGCGCGTGGAGATCGCGGGGATACCGCTGACCGTGATCGACACGGCCGGGCTGCGCGAGACGGCGGATGCGGTCGAGCGCATCGGCATCGAGCGCACCTGGGCCGCGGTGGCGCGCGCCGATCTCGTCCTGCTGCTGGTCGACGCGCGCGAATCCGCGGGGACGCTGCACGAGGAGGATCGCGCCATCGTCGATCGACTGCCGGAACGCCTGCCGCGCGTGGTCGTCCACAACAAGACCGACCTCGCGGGCATAGCGCCCTTCGCTAGCGCGGCCGACGTGTGGCTGTGCGCGCGCGACGGCAACGGCGTCGCGCTGCTCGAGCACGCGGCGCTCGAGCGGGTCGGCGCGGCGGGCGACACCGAGGACACGTACCTTGCACGCGCGCGGCACGTCGCGGCGCTGCGCGAAGCGGCGGGCGCTCTGTCGCGGGCGTCGGCACATCTTGCGCACGACCCGCCCGCCGTCGAGCTCTTCGCCGAGGAGCTACGCGCCGCGCAGCAGGCGCTGTCGGCCATCACGGGGGAATTCACCGCCGACGATCTCCTGGGCGAGATCTTCGGCCGCTTCTGCATCGGCAAGTAAGTTCACGTCCGTCCGCCGGTCGGGCAGAATGCTGCACTTCGCCCGCCGTTACCCCGGCAAGAAGCCAAAGGAGGAACTCATGAAGCGCCGTACCTTCCTGCAAGCCGCCAGCGCGGCCGCCGTCCTGCCGGCGGCAGCTTTCGCAGAGGACAAGTACCCGAGCAAGCTCATCACGTGGATCTGCCCCTACGCCGCCGGCGGCAACGCCGACCTGCGCTCGCGCCAGCTGTCGATCGCGATGGGCAAGATCATGGGTCAGACCATCATCGTCGACAACAAGCCGGGCGCGGGGGGCAACATCGGCACCGAGGCGATCGTGCGCGCGAAGCCGGACGGCTACACGCTCGGGCTCGGCAACTTCGCGCCCATGGCGGTGAACAAGGCGCTGTTCAAGAAGATCAACTTCGATCCGCTCACCGACCTGACGCCGATCATGCTGATCGAGAAAGGACCGCTGATCCTCATGGTGCGCAACGAGGCGCCGTACAAGTCGGTCAAGGACCTCGTCGACGCGGCCAAGGCCAAGCCCGGCAAAATCACCTACGCCTCGGGCGGCATCGGCGGCACGCACCACATGAGCGGCGCGCTGTTCTCGAGCGCGGCGGGGGTCGAGATGACCCACGTGCCGTACAAGAGCGGCGCCGCCGGCGCCACCGACCTCATGGGCGGGCAGGTCGACTTCATGTTCGAGCAGATGTACGCGGCGATGCCCTCGGTCAAGGGCGGCAGGCTGCGCGCGCTCGCCATCACGAGCAAGAAGCGCTCGCCGCTCCTGCCCGACCTTCCGACCATGGCGGAGGCGGGCTACCCCGCGGTCGAGGTGCAGAACTGGCAGGGCCTGGTCGGGCCGAAGGGCATGAAGCCCGACCTCGTGAAGTACTTGAACGAAGTCGCCAACAAGGCGCTCGCCACACCCGAGGTCAAGGACCGAATCCTCGAGCAGGGCAACGAGGTGGGCGGCGGCACGCCGGAGGAATTCGTCGCCCTCGTGAAATCGGAAGGGCCGCGCTGGGCGAAGGTTGTCAAGGACGCGAAGATCTCGGCAGATTAGGGCGTTCGCGGCACGCGCTCCCGGCCCGGTGCGGGCCGGGACGGCGCTCGCGCTCGGCGCGCTCGCGGGCTATGCGTGCGTGCTCCTGCGCACGCCGATCCCGTGGATGCTGGGGCCGCTGTTCACGATCGCGGCGCTTCGCGTCGCGGGGGTCGACATCGGCACGCCGATCGCGACGCGCTACATCGGCCAGTGGATCATCGGCACTTCGCTCGGCCTGTACTTCACGCCGTACGTCGTGCACCTGGTGGCCGACCTGTGGTGGCTGCTGGTCGTCGGCGCGCTGTTCGCGATCGCGCTGGGCTACGTGTCGGGCATCGTGCTCGCGCACGTCGGCAAGGTCGACAAGACCACGGGCATCTTCGCGAGCGTCCCCGGCGGCGCGGCGGAGATGGGCACGCTCGGCGAGCGCTTCGGCGGGCGCATGGACCGCATCGCCGCGGCGCAGAGCCTGCGCATCCTGATCGTCGTTGGGCTCGTACCGGCCGCGATCACCGCGGTCGGCTTCCACGGCGCGGATGTCTACGTGCCGGGCGCCACGACGTTTCGCGGCGGCGGTTTCGCGTCGCTCATGGCCGCCACGCTCGTCATGAGCCTCGCCATGCTGCGGCTGCGCATGCCGAACGCGTTCGTGCTGGGCTCGCTCATGGTGGCGATACCCTTGACCGCCGCGCAGGTGGAGCTGTCGAGCGTGCCGACGCTCGTGAGCAATGGCGGCCAATGCCTCCTCGGCTGCGCGATCGGATCGCGCTTCCGGCCCGACTTCGTGCGCGGCGCGCACAAGTTCATCGGGGCGGTCGTGTTCACGATCGTGTTCTCGATCGCGCTGTCGGCGGCCTTCGGGCTGCTGCTCGCGTGGGTGTCGGGCCTGCCGGGGCCTACGCTCGTGCTGGGCACGGCGCCGGGCGGCATCACCGAGATGTGCATCACCGCCAAGGTGCTGCAACTCGGCGTTCCGCTCGTCACGGCGTTCCACGTCACGAGGCTCGTCGTGCTGCTGCTCGTCACGCCGGTCGTCTTCGCGCGGGCGCGCACGTGGTATCGCGCGCGCAAGCGCCGCGCAGGCGCGAACCGCTAGGAAGCGCGCCCCCGGGAATCGGTAAGGCCGCTTGACCAGTGCACCGCAAGCGTGCGACCGGTACAATCCCGGCCCACCGCCGCAGGCTGCAGGGTCATTCCAGACGGCGGAGCGCGGTTTCCCTTTGGCCACTGTCCCCTCACGATGAACCAGATCGAATCGTTTGCCACCCTCTCGGCGTCGGTGGGTGCGCCGTCCTACATCCGGCATCCGCGCCTCTTAGGATGGGTGCGCGAGATCGCCGCGCTCACGAAGCCGGAACGCATCGTGTGGTGCGACGGCGGCGAAGCGGAGTACGAGCAGCTCACGGCCGAGATGGTCGCCGCGGGCACGCTGCGCAAGCTCAACCCCGCGAGGCGTCCCGCAAGCTTTCTCGCGCTGTCGGATCCCTCCGACGTCGCGCGCGTGGAAGACCGCACCTTCATCTGCAGCGAGCGTCAGGACGACGCGGGGCCGACCAACAACTGGGTCGCGCCGGCCGAGATGCGGCGCACGCTCAACGGCCTGTTCGAGGGGTGCATGCGCGGGCGCACGATGTACGTCGTGCCGTTCTCGATGGGTCCCATCGGCAGCCCGATCGCGCACGTCGGCATCGAGTTGACCGACAGCCCGTACGTGGTCGCCAACATGAAGCTGATGACGCGCATGGGGCGCGCAGTCTACGAGGTGCTGGGGATCGACGGCGCGTTCGTGCCTTGCGTGCACTCGGTGGGCGCGCCGCTCGCCGTCGGGCAGCGTGACGCGGCGTGGCCGTGCAACAAGGACCACAAGTACATCGTGCATTTCCCCGAGACGCGGGAGATCTGGAGCTTCGGGTCGGGGTACGGCGGCAACGCGCTGCTCGGCAAGAAGTGCTTCGCGCTTCGCATCGCGTCGGTCATGGGGCGCGACCAGGGCTGGCTCGCCGAGCACATGCTGATCCTCGGCGTCACTTCGCCCGACGGCGACAAGGCGTACGTCGCCGCGGCGTTCCCGAGCGCGTGCGGCAAGACGAACTTCTCGATGCTGATCCCGCCCCCCGGCTACGAGGGCTGGCAGGTGAGCACGATCGGCGACGACATCGCGTGGATCAAGCCCGCGGACGATGGCCATCTACACGCCATCAATCCGGAGGCGGGCTACTTCGGCGTCGCCCCTGGCACATCGTGGGAATCGAACCCCAACGCGATGCAGATGCTCCGCCACAACGTCATCTTCACCAACGTCGCGCTCACGGACGACGGTGATGTGTGGTGGGAGGGGATGACGAAGGAGCCGCCCGCGCATCTCGTCGATTGGCAGGGGAAGGACTGGACGCCCGATTGCGGCCGCAAGGCGGCGCATCCGAACGCGCGCTTCACGGTGTCCTCCATCCAATGCCCCTCGCTCGACCCCGCGTGGGACGATCCTGCGGGCGTGCCGATCGCCGCGTTCGTCTTCGGCGCGCGCCGCTCCGACACGGTGCCGCTGGTGAGCGAGGCGCGCACGTGGGAGGAGGGCGTGTACAAGGCGGCGACCATGGGCTCCGAGACGACGGCCGCCGCGACCGGCGCCGTGGGCGAGGTGCGGCGCGATCCGTTCGCGATGCTCCCGTTCTGCGGCTATCACGTCGGCGACTACTTCAAGCACTGGCTCGCGATGGGCAAGGCGGTGGCGCATCCGCCGCGAATCTTCAGCGTCAACTGGTTCCGCAAGGATGCCGGCGGCAAGTTCGTGTGGCCGGGCTTCGGGCAGAACATGCGCGTGCTGCAGTGGATCGTCGAGCGCTGCCGCGGCCGCGCAGGCGCGAGCGAGAGCGCGGTGGGCCTTGTGCCCTCGTACGGGGACGTCAACTGGGGAGCGGCGGCCTTCGACGCCGCGCGCTTCGACGACGTGATGCGCCTCGACGCCGCACAGTGGGACAAGGAGCTCGCGGCACACGATGCGCTGTTCGCGAAGCTCGGCGAGAAGCGCCCGCCTGCCCTGCAGACGGAGCGCGACCGGCTCGCACGCAGGCTGCACGCGTAAGCAGCAAGGCTTCAGGAGGGGAAAGGGGCCGGCGTGATGCCGGCCCCTTTTTATCGGTACGCGACGATCGCTAAACTAGCCGCATGCTCTTGCGCATCGCGTGGTTCTTGGCCGCCGTCGTGATATCCGCGCCGGCGACGGCCGGGCAAACGCTCACCATCGGCACCGCCGGCGTGATGGGCGTGTATTACCCGCTGGGCGGCGCCATCTGCCGCATGGTCAATGTGACGCGCAAGGCGCACAAGCTGCGCTGCTCCGTCGAGCCGTCGGAGGGCTCGGTCGCCAACATCAAGGGCGTGCTGAGCGGCGACCTCGATCTCGGCATCGCGCAGAGCGACGTGCAGTACTACGCGCGCCAGGGCGAGGGCCCGTTCAAGGACAAGCCGCAACCGAAGCTGCGTGCGCTCTTCAGCGTGCATCCGGAAGTGTTCACCCTCGTCGCGCGCGACGATGCGAACATCAGGACGCTCGCCGATCTTCGCGGCAAGCGCGTGAGCGTGGGCGGCGCGGGCTCCGGCACACGCGCGACGATGGACCTCGTGATGAACGCGGTGGGCATCGCGCGCAGCGACCTCAAGATGGCGCTCGAGATCAAGTTCGTCGAACTGGCGCCCGCGCTGTGCGAGAACAAGATCGATGCCTTCGTGTTCGTCGCGGGCCATCCCAATCCGATCGTGCAGGACGCGACAACCGGATGCCGCTCGCATCTGGTGCCCGTGGCGGGACCGCAGATCGACGCGCTGATCGCGGGTCGCCCGTACTACACGAAGGCGCAGATCGCAGGACACGTGTACAGGGGCCTCGATGCCTCGCAGCCCACGTTCGGCACGATGGCCACCGTCGTCGTGAGCGAGGACATGCCGGAGGAGACGGCGTACGCCATCACCAAGGCGGTGTTCGACAACTTCGACGACTTCCGCAAGCTCCACCCCGCGCTGGCGGGGCTTTCCAAGATGGACGCGCTCATGGGGGCGAGCGTGCCGTTCCATCCCGGGGCGGTCCGGTATTTCAAAGAAGCGGGGTTGATGTAGCCGCGCTGGTATTCGGTAATCGTTTACACGCCGTGCGGCCAGCGCTACATTGAACACATGCGACATCCCGGCCGCAGCGACGGCGCGGATCGCGTCACGATGGAGGACGTCGCGGCGGCGGCCGGCGTATCGACGGCCAGCGTGTCCCGTGCGCTGGCACGGCCGGATCGCGTAAGCGTGGCACTCGCGGCACGCGTGAAAGCGGTCGCCACCGCCCTGCGCTACGTGCCGAATCCGGCCGCACGAGCGCTTTCTTCGCTCCATTCGCGGGAGGTCGCCGCCCTGGTGAGCGATCTGCCGGCCTACGTGGCCGCAGTCGACGCGGCCCTTGGCCGGCTGCGGGAGGCGGGGTGGGCGGTATCGATCGCCCGATTCGATCGGGAGGCTGGCCCTGGGACAGCGCTGCAGCTGGCACTCGAGCGCGACGTCGAGGGCGTGCTGCTGGTCGGTGGAGCGCCGAGCGGCGAGGCGTTGAACGCGCTCGCCGAGCGCAAGCTGCCTTGGGTTGCGCTTGCGGCGCAGGCCGCCGGGGCCGGAATCGATATCGACTTCGCTCCCGCTGCCCGGGCGCTCGCCCAGCACTTGAGCGCACTCGGCCATCGCCGTGCCACCTGCCTGGTCGACGCCGGAGGGTGGGACGGTGGATGTCCGGGCGTTGCCGCCGCCCTGGGCGCGAGCGGCGTCGAAGCGAGCTTCTCGTGCCTCGCCGACCTCTGCACGAAACCCGCGCCGACGTGGCCGACGGCCGTCATCTGCGGGGACGACCTGGCTGCGCTGCGGGTAATGCGGGCTGCCGAGCTCCGCGGCGTCGCCGTGCCCGGGGCGGTCAGCGTGATCGGCAGCGGCAATCAGCCATTCAGCGCCCTGACGTCGCCGCCCCTTACCACCGTGGACATCCCTTGGAGGCGGGCGGGCGAGGCGGCGGCGGACAGGCTGCTCGCCTGGCGTGAGCAAAGACCGCCGCAGGAGGCCGCCCTTACCGCGAAGCTCGTCATCCGCCGGTCCGCTGGGCCGGCTCGCGGTTTCACGTGAAACGGCGCGCCGCACGGCACGGTTTCACGTGAAACGACGGGCAGCCCCTAAGGGCGGTGCCTTGATTTACAATTGACTATCCGGCCCCATCTTCGTCGGTTGACGGTATTCCCTTTGAAATCATGGAGTTTTCGACGCATTTCGACGTGATCGTGGTGGGCGGCGGGCATGCCGGGACGGAAGCCGCCCTCGCCAGCGCCCGCATGGGTTGCAGCACGCTCCTTCTCACCCACAGCATCGAGACGCTGGGGCAGATGTCGTGCAATCCGTCGATCGGCGGTATCGGCAAGGGTCACCTCGTGAAGGAGGTGGACGCGCTGGGCGGAGCCATGGCGCTCGCCACGGACGAGGCCGGCATCCAGTTCCGGATCCTCAATTCCAGCAAGGGCCCGGCGGTGCGCGCGACCCGCGCCCAGGCCGATCGCGTGCTCTACAAGCGCGCGATCCGGCGCCGACTCGAGAACCAGACCAACCTCACGCTCTTCCAGCAACCGGTCGACGACCTGGTGCTCGACGGCGATCGGGTCGCCGGGGTGGTCACGCAAATCGGTCTCGTCTTCCAAGCCCGAGCGGTGGTCCTCACCACGGGGACGTTTCTGTCCGGGCTGATCCACGTCGGCCTCTCCAATTACGAGGCCGGCCGCGCCGGAGATCCGCCGGCGAAGCGTCTCGGCGCCCGCCTGCGCGAGCTCGAGCTGCCGGCGGGGCGGCTGAAGACCGGGACGCCGCCGCGTCTGGACGGCCGCACGATCGACTTTTCGGTGCTGGAGGTGCAGCCGGGCGACGACCCGCCGCCGGTCTTCTCGTTCCTCGGAACGTCGGCCATGCACCCTGAGCAGCGGCCGTGCTGGGTGACGCACACCAACGCGCGCACGCACGACATCATCCGCGGCGGCCTCGACCGCTCGCCGATGTATTCGGGGGCGATCAAGAGTACCGGCCCGCGCTACTGCCCTTCGATCGAGGACAAGGTGGTGCGCTTCGCGCAGCGCGACAGCCACCAGATCTACCTCGAGCCGGAGGGTCTGGACACGCACGAGATCTACCCGAATGGGATCTCGACCTCGCTGCCGTTCGACGTGCAGCTTGCCCTCGTGCGCACGATGCGAGGCTGCGAGAACGCGCACATCCTGCGCCCCGGCTATGCCATCGAATACGACTACTTCGACCCGCGGGGACTGCATTCCACCCTCGAGACCAAGGCCATCCGCGGCCTCTTCTTCGCCGGCCAGATCAATGGCACGACGGGCTACGAGGAAGCGGCCGCGCAGGGCCTGCTCGCGGGACTCAACGCCGGGCGGCTCGTCCGCGGCGAGGCGGGATGGTGCCCGCGCCGTGACGAGGCGTACCTGGGCGTGCTCGTCGACGATCTCATCACGCGCGGGGTGTCGGAGCCGTACCGCATGTTCACGTCGCGCGCCGAGTATCGCCTGCAGCTACGCGAGGACAACGCCGACCTGCGACTGACCGAGCACGGGCGCCGCCTCGGCCTGATCGACGACGCACGCTGGGAGGCGTTCGCTCGCAAGCGCGACGCCATCGAACGCGAGCGGGACCGCCTCGAGCGCACCTTCGTCAGTCCGCAGTCTGTCCCAGCCACGGACGCCGAGCGCGTGCTGGGGCAGCCGCTTGAGCGAGAGTATGCGCTTACTGACTTGCTCCGCAGGCCGAATGTGACTTACGCAAGCCTGCACGCGCTTCCGGGGGTCGGCGAGCCGGTCGCCGATCCGCGGGTCGCCGAGCAGGTCGAGGTCTCGGTCAAGTACGCAGGGTACATCGACCGCCAACGCGACGAAGTCGCACGCCAACGGGAGCAGGAGACGCTGTCCATTCCGGAGACGATCGACTATCGCGACGTCCGGGGACTGTCCACCGAGGTGCGGCAGAAGCTCGCGGCCGGCCGCCCCGAGACCGTCGGCCAGGCGGCGCGCATCTCCGGTGTGACGCCGGCGGCGATTTCGCTCCTGCTCGTGCACCTGAAGCGCGGCGCCGTCCGCCGCTCGGCGTGAACGGCCCGCCCGAAATCGCGGAGGCGGGCGCGGACGTCGACGCCGCCCTCGCGCGCGGTGTGGCGGCGCTCGGCCTCCCGCTCGATGCCGCGCAGCGCGCGAAGCTCGCACACTATCTCGCGCTGCTCGCCAAATGGAACCGCACGTACAACCTGACCGCGATTCGCGAGCCGGCGCGCATGGTGACGCATCACGTGCTCGACTCGCTTGCGGTGCTGCCGCACCTGCCCAAGCGCGATCGCGTGCGCGTGCTCGACGTCGGATCGGGCGGCGGTCTCCCGGGTGTCCCGATCGCGATCGCGCGTCCCGATTGGCGCGTCGTGCTGGTCGACCCCAATCACAAGAAGGCGGCATTCCTGACGCAAGCGATCATCGAGCTTTCGCTGCGCAACGCGTCCGCGCACGCGGCGCGCGTGGAAGATCTCGAGGCCGAGGCGCCGTTCGACGTCGTGATCTCGCGTGCGTTCGCGGACCTCGCGACCTTCGCGAGCACCTCGGGCCGCCACGTGCAACCCGGCGGCGCGCTCATCGCGATGAAGGGCGCACATCCGACCGAGGAGATCACCGAAGTGCCTCAGAGCTTCGCCGTGACCGCAGTACGCTCGATCGCCGTGCCCGGCCTCGACGCCTCGCGTCACCTCGTCGTGATGGAGCGGCGATGACGCGCATCATCGCGGTGGCGAATCAGAAGGGCGGGGTCGGCAAGACGACCACGGCGGTCAATCTCGCCGCGAGCCTCACCGCGATGAAGCGCCGCGTCCTCCTGGTCGACCTCGACCCGCAGGGCAACGCGACCACGGGCGCGGGCCTCGACAAGCGTGCGCAGCACGCCACCGTGTACCAGGTGCTGCTCGGCGAGCGAAAGATCGCCGACGTGCGCACGGCTTCACCCACCGGCGGCTTCGACCTCGTGCCCGCCAACCGTGATCTCGCCGGCGCCGAGATCGAGCTCGTCGATCTGCCCGAGCGCGAGACGCGCCTCAAGGATGCGCTCGCCGAGGCGCTGTCGCAGGTGAAGTCCGCGATCGACGAAGTCGCCGGGGAGTACGACTTCATCCTGCTCGACTGCCCGCCGTCGCTGTCGCTGCTGACGCTCAACGGCCTTTGCGCCGCGCATTCCGTGCTGATCCCCATGCAGTGCGAGTACTACGCCCTCGAAGGCCTGTCCGATCTGGTGCAGACGTTGAAGAAGGTGCGTGCGCATCTCAATCCCGGGCTCGAGATCGAGGGCCTGCTGCGCACGATGTACGACCCGCGCAACACGCTCGCCCTCAACGTGACCTCCGAGCTCGAGCGCCACTTCGGCGACAAGCTGTTCCGCACGATCATCCCGCGCAACGTACGGCTCGCCGAGGCGCCGTCGCACGGCGTTCCCGCGCTCAAGCTCGAGCCGCAATCCAAGGGCGCGCTCGCGTATCTGGCGCTTGCCGGAGAAATGCTTCGCCGCGACGAATCGCGCGAGGCCGCTGTGCCGCCGGCCGCGGCCGCGTAAGGGCGCACACGCCATGATCCGACCCAAGGGACTCGGCCGCGGCCTCGACGCGCTGCTGTCCGGCGGCGCCGAGACGAGCGACGCCGGCGCGCTTTCGACCCTCGCGATCGACCGCGTGCGTCCCGGCAAGCTGCAGCCGCGCATGCGCATGGACGATGCGGCGCTGGGCGAGCTCGCCGAGTCGATTCGCGAGCAGGGCGTGATGCAGCCGATCCTCGTGCGGCCGGTCGAGGGCGGGCGCTTCGAGATCATCGCCGGGGAGCGGCGCTGGCGCGCGGCACAGCGCGCGGGTCTCACGGAGGTGCCGGCGCTCGTGCGCAAGGTCGACGACCACGGCGCGCTCGCGCTGGCGCTCATCGAGAACATCCAGCGCGAGGACCTCAATCCCCTCGAGGAGGCGCAGGGTCTCGCGCGCCTCGTCGAGGAGTTCGGCCTCACGCACGACGCCGCCGCGAAGGCGATCGGCCGCTCGCGCAGCGCGGTGAGCAATCTGCTGCGCCTGACCCAGCTCGCGAAGCCCGTGCAGGATTACCTCATGAGCGGGGCGATCGAGATGGGGCACGCGCGTGCTCTGCTCGCGCTGCCCGCCGCGCAGCAGGGAGGAGCGGCGGCGCGCGTGGTCGAGGGTGCGCTTTCCGTGCGCGACACGGAGCGCCTCGTCGCAAGTCTGCTGCAGCCCGCGTCGCGCGCTGCGAGGCGCGGCGGGCGCACGGCGCGGGACACCGACACCGTGCGCCTCGAAACCGGCCTCGCGGAAAAGCTCGGCGCGAAGGTGCGCATCGAGCCCGGCCGCAAAGGCGCGGGACGGATCGTGATCGGCTACGCGAGCCTCGAGGAGCTCGACGGCATCCTCGCCCGCATCAAGTAAAGGCGCCGCGCCGCGGCGTCAGCCGACCTGCTTCATCATGGTGTCGGCGTCCGACACCTCGAATTTGCCCGGGGCTTCGATGTTGAGCGTCTTCACGACACCGTTGTCCACGAGCATCGAGAAGCGCTGGCAGCGCATGCCCATGCCGCGCGCGGTGAGGTCCATCTCGAGGCCGAGCTTCTTCGTGTAGTCGGCGCTGCCGTCGGCCATCATGCGCACCTTGCCGCCGGAGTGCTGGTCGCGTCCCCACGCGCCCATCACGAACGCGTCGTTGACCGACATGCACAGGATCTCGGCCACGCCTTTCGCCTTCAGCTTGTCGTAGCTGGCGACGTAGCCCGGCACGTGCTTGCCCGAGCACGTGGGCGTGAAGGCGCCGGGCAGCCCGAAGATCACCACTTTCTTTCCCTTGGTGATGTCCTCGACGTTGAACGTGTTGGGACCGATGCTGCAGCCCTGGCCTTCGACTTCGATGTATTCGGACAGCGTGCCCGCCGGCAGCCTGTCGCCTACCTTGATGGTCATCGGGGTCTCCTCGCGGGGGGAATCGTGGTCAGCGGTTGAGCGGAAGGCTTGCAAGGCTATCACGATCGATTCGGTCGCGGCGCTTGCGCGGACCGTTGCCGCGGGCGTAGTGTTTCGACCTTCCCCGACCTTACGAAATTCCGACCGCCATGGCCCCGCGTGCCTCTACCCGCGCCGCGACGCCTCGACGCGTGCGCCTCCTGATCGCGACCCGCAAGGGCCTGTGGACGCTCACCGGCGATGCGAGCCGGCGCTCGTGGAAGCTGTCGCCGCCGAGCTTCCTCGGCCACATCGTGCATCACGCCGTACTCGATCCGCGCGACGGCAAGACGCTGCTCGCCGCCGCGCGCACGGGGCACCTCGGCCCGACCGTGTTCCGCTCGCAGGACGGGGGCCGCACGTGGAAAGAGGCTTTGAGGCCGCCGGCGTTCGAGCCCGACAGCGGCCGGGTGGTCGACCATGCGTTCTGGCTCACGCCGGGACACGCCTCGCAGCCCGGCGTGTGGTACGCGGGCACGTCGCCGCAGGGCTTGTTCCGCTCGCCCGACGGCGGCGCAACGTGGGAAGGTGTGGCAGGCTTCAACGCGCATCCGAATCGCAAGGCGTGGTGCGGCGGCGACCAGGACGGGACACCCGACGGCCCGAAGATGCATTCGGTGATCGTCGATCCGCGCGATCCTTCGCACATGTATATCGCGATGTCCGGCGGCGGCGTGTTCGAATCGCTCGACGCAGGGGGCGACTGGAAGCCGCTGAACCAGGGGGTCGCCGCGACCTTCCTGCCGATGCCCGACCCGGAGTACGGTCACGATCCGCACTGCATGCGGCTGTCGAGCAACCCCGATCGCCTGTATCAGCAGAATCACTGCGGCATCTATCGCCTGGACCGGCCCGCGACGCGCTGGCAGCGCATCGGCGACAACATGCCGAAGTCGGTCGGCGACATCGGCCTGCCGATGGTCGCGCACCCGCACGATCCGGAGACCGCGTGGGTGTTCCCCATGGACGGCACGGACGTATGGCCGCGCGTATCGCCGGGCGGTAAGCCGGCCGCGTACCGCACGCGCGACGGCGGCAGGACGTGGAAGCGGCAGGCGGACGGCATGCCCAAGGCGCAAGCGTGGTGGACGGTGAAGCGCCAGGCGATGACGGTCGACGGCTTCACGACGGCAGGCGTGTACTTCGGCACGACCTCGGGCGAAGTGTGGGGCAGCCGCGACGAAGGGCGCAGCTGGAGGCGCCTGGCCGAGCACTTGCCGGAGATCTACGCGGTCGAAGCGGCGTAACCGCGTCGTAACCGCGGCGTAGCAAAGCGTGCAGGTTTTCCGCGTCGCCATACCGTCGCAGCTTCGCTCCTACACCGGCGGCGCGGCGCGGGTCGACATCACGGTGGCGAGCCGCGCGCCGCGGCTGTCCGATGTCTTCGCGGGCCTCGAGTCGGCGTACCCGGGCATCCGCTTTCGCATGATCGACGAAGCGGGCCGCGTCCGCCCGCACATCCAGGTGTTCGTCGGGATGAAGGTCGAGCGCGATCCGGGCGCGCCGCTGCGGCCCGGCGACGAGATCATGATCGTGGGGGCGCTGTCCGGGGGGTGAAGACTTCCGATCCGTGTGCGGGCTCAGGCCGGTGAGCGCGGCCGCCCATTCTTCGGTTTTGTTGATGCAGGGCAACAATTCGTTGCCGGCCGGCGCCCAAACCTAGTAAAATCCGCGGGTTTGCTTCGTTGCTCGAGCGCGCGCCGTGAACGCTTTGCCAAGATCGCGCGCCGGTCCCGCGAGCGCGCAAGCGCCACTGTCGACTCCCGCGATCCGCCGAGTCCTGCGCTGGCAGGCGATCGCAACCATCGCCGGTGCCGCGGTCGCGTACCCGTGGGGCGGGGGCCATGCGGCGCTGTCGGCCGTGCTGGGAGGGATGGTCAACATCGCGGCCGTGGTGGTGTTCGCGGTCGTGTATACGCTTTCCCGCCCCGTGACCGCCGGCGGCACGGTCGCCGCCCTGTTTCGCGCCGAGGCAATCAAGATCATCGTGATCATCGGCCAGCTCTGGCTGGTGCTGACGGCCTACAAGGGCGTCGTGCCGGTCGCGTTCTTCGCCACGTTCGTGATCACGGTGCTCCTGTTTCGCATGGCCCTGCTCGAACGACACTGACCCAATCCAACCATGGCGTCGTACGAATCCCCCACCGAATACATCCAGCACCACCTCACCTTCATGGTGAAGCAGGTGGGCAGCACGAGCTTCTGGGCGATCAACACCGACACGATCGTAACGTCGATCATCCTGGGCGTGGTCGGGCTCGGCTTCATGTGGCTTGTGACGCGCAAGGCGACCGCCGGCGTGCCGTCCAAGACGCAGGCCTTCGTCGAGCTTTGCGTCAATTTCGTCAACGACCAGGTCAAGGGCATCTACCACGGCGAGAGTCTGTGGGTCGCGCCGATCGCGCTCACCGTGTTCGTCTGGGTCGTGCTGATGAACTCGATGGACATCCTGCCGGTGGACATCATCTCGAGCGCGCTCGGCGCCATGGGGCTGCATTTCTGGCGCGTCGTGCCTACCGCCGACGTCAACACGACCTTCGCGCTGGCGCTGACCGTGTTCGGCCTGATGGTGACGTACGGGATCAAGCACAAGGGATTGGTCGGCTGGACCAAGGAGCTGTTCGTCGCGCCGTTCGGCAAGCACCCCGTGCTGTGGCCGTTCAACTTCCTCTTCAACCTGGTCGAGTTCATTTCAAAGCCGCTGTCGCACAGCCTGCGCCTGTTCGGCAACATCTACGCCGGCGAGATCATCTTCCTGCTCCTCGGCATGTGGGCCGCGAGCGGCCTCGTCGGCACTTTTTTCAGCGGCGTGCTCAACCTGGGGTGGGCGATCTTCCACATCCTGATCGTTCTCCTGCAGGCGTACATCTTCATGATGCTGACCATCGTGTACATCTCGATGGGCGAGGAGTCGCACTAGTTTTCGTTCACCGCAAAAACCGCAACTGAAAGGACGGCAAAAATGGAAAGTGCACAAATGCTGGCGATGATCCAGGCCTACACGGGCGTCGGGATCGGCCTCATGATCGGCCTGGGCGCGCTCGGCGCGTGCGTGGGCGTGGGCATCATGTGCTCGCGCTTCCTGGAGGGCGCGGCGCGCCAGCCGGAGCTCATGCCGCAGCTGCAGGCCAAGGTCTTCCTGCTCCT
>Ga0335083_10003808_pt1 | contig 19383 bp, 18 predicted proteins | sample Lox_Sample_42_FD_206716 | JGI IMG/M metagenome (GOLD analysis project Ga0335083, IMG submission 206716) | Soil microbial communities from Loxahatchee National Wildlife Refuge, Florida, United States - Lox_Sample_4.2 | ecosystem: Environmental > Terrestrial > Soil > Wetlands | place: USA...
CGCGGAGTGATCGGCTGGCCTAGTAGTTCGGCAGGTTCTGCAGATCGGCGGCGCCGCCGCGGATCTGTGCCGCGCGGTGCTGACGATAGAGGCTGCGCGTCGTCGCGTAGAAATCGACGGAGGTGCGCTCGATGCTCTCGAGCTGGTCGAGCGTCTGGGCGCGCGTGTCGAGCACGACCGCCGCCTGGCGCGCCATGTACCAGGTCGTTGAATTGTTGAAGCTGATATAGGTCAGCGGGTCGAACGCGATGTCGACGCCGGTGCCCAGAAGGTCTCGCGGCGACGAGGGTCCGAGGAACGGCAGAAACAGGTAGTCGCCTTCCGGCAGCCCGCCCTTGCCGAGCGTGATGCCGAAATCCTGCGGATCGTCGGGATAGCCCCACTTGCTCGCCAGATCGAGGAAGCCGCCGATGCCGACGGTGCTGTTGATGCTGAAGCGCACGAAAGTGTGCGCCGCGCCTTTGGCATCGCCTTGCAGGATGTTGTTTGCGAAGGTGACGGGCTCATCGAGATTGGTCAGAAAATTGTGGATGCCATCGCGCGCCGGCTCAGGAACCACGGCGACGTAGCCCTTGGCGATCGGCTTGGCAAAGTACTTGTCGACTTTCATGTTGACGTTGAACGACGCGCGGTTCATCGGCTCGAGCGGGTCGTTCTGCGCCAGCGATTCAGGCGCGCGCGTCGTGCAACCCGCGAGGATTCCGGCAAGCAGAACAGCAGCAGTGGCTGAGAACCGAAACATACGTCACCAAATCCACAAAGTGGCTTAAATCGCGCCCACGAATCAGAAGAACTCACTATATTGGGTTTGGTGCCACGCCCGGCAAGGCCGGTCAGATCGCATCAACACTTAGATTCCGGCGTACCACGTATAGCCGAGATCTTCCCAATAGCCGCCCTTGCCCCCCCGGACATGATCGAAACTTTCAACCACCTCGATCCGCTCTACATACTTCGCCATTTTGTATCCCAGCTGTCGCTCCGCCCGGAGCCGCACCGGCGCTCCATTGGCGACGGGGAGCGCCTTTCCGTTGAGTGAGTAGGCGAGGATCGTCTGTGGATGCATCGCTTCTACGAGGTCGAGACTCTCGTAGTAGGTCGGCGCGCCCGGCCCGTCACTCATCGGATCGGCGCAGTAAAACATGACGTAGTTAGCAGAAGGTTTCGGGCGGGCCTGAAGCAGGATCGGTTTCAGGGGCGCTCCCGCCCATTCGCCTATGCAGCTCCAGCCTTCCACGCAGTCGTGCCGCGTGATCTGGGTTCGTGCCGGCAGTGCCTGCAATTGCGCCAGGGATAAGGAGTAGGGGCGCTCCACCAGCCCGCCGATCTCGATCTTCCAGTCCCGGAACCCGTTTCTGACATGGGCTTCGTAGGACGGGGTGCCGGGGTCGAGCGTGCCGTTGGCCCTGAAAACCGGCGCGATTTCGGACCTGTCGAATTCGGGCGCGAGCGCGCTCGTTCCCGCGAACAGCCTTTGCGCGCTGCGTGTGACATGTTCGACACGGCCGAGCAGATTCAGCACCCAGGGCTTCTGGGAAAGGTCGTCGCAGCCCGCGAGCGCGACGGCAGTCGTGGCCGCTGCCGCGCGGGAAAGAAATGTGCGCCGGCTGTTGCGAGGCTCAGACATTCCCCTTCTCCGGTTCGATGGCGTAACGGCCGGTGATCATGGACCGCAGATTGTTCCAGGGACCGGAGAGCACGACCATGATCATGTGTGCCGGGAAGAAAGCGACGAAGGAGAAGGCGCAGAGGAAATGGATGGTACGCGCCGTCTGCCGGCCGCCGAAGATGAAGAGAAGAAATGGAAAGGCGCTATCCATGGTCGGCGACATGGTGAGTCCCGTCAGCACGATCAACGGACCCAGGATGAAGATCACAGAGAAATAGGTAAGTTTCTGCAGCGCGTTGTAGTGCTTCGCGGACTCGCCCTTGGGAAAGCGCAGGCGCGCGTGATCGACGATCTCGCGGGGCAGGCGGACGAAGTCCGCGCGGCGCGGCAAGAGATCGCGCGAGAAATGACCGCTCAGGAACGCGTAGGCGGCGAAGATTGCGCCGTTGATCGCGAACAGCCATGCAAAGGCAAAATGCCAAAGGCGTCCCAGGGCGAGCTCGGGGGAGAGCCCCGGCAGCGTGATCCAGGATGGAAATCCGCGCGGCACGATCTGCCCGAACTGCTCTGACGCACCGAGCACCCCGGTGGTGTGGAATTGCCAGGAGCCGATCTGGGTGATCCCGACCGTCTCTCCGTTCTCCGTCCCACCGAGCAGGGCGAAGACGGGATGATCGAAGTTCGACCCGTTGCCCAGATAGAGCGCTGGATGGGCATTGAAGATCTGAAGCCCGCTCATCAGCATGACGAGCAGGATGAGCGCGTTCGACCAGTGCAGCAGGCGCACCGCGAGGGTGTGGCGATAGAAGAGTGGGCGCGGTCCGCCTTGCTTCAGACCCAGCGCCATGCGCACGCGCGCAAGCCCGTCTTCCCAGGTCTCAGACAAGGCCCGCAATCCCGCCGGGCTCTCCTTGTTCGGTGTTTCGGACATCTGGGGACTCAAGGGCTCTTGTACCGCAGGCAAAGATAGCAATTGGGTTGCGGATTCCGAAGGGCCTGCCACGACGTTGTGAAGCCGCGCCCTTTGCTTTGCGCCGCAACGCCACGCGATCTGCGGCGCAAGAGTCTGCGTATTACGTGGCCGTAAATTTTGGCCGGCGGCGCCCTTGCACCGGGCATCGCTCAGGCGCAGCCTTGCCCGGCAATCGGCAGGAACGACGCCATGGCAGCAACGCGCATCTCGAGAAGGCTCGTCGTGGACGAGAAGGGGCGGGACTATCGCGCGATTGAGGTGACGCAGCTCAATCCCGTGATCGGGGCGGAAATCGAAGGCGTCGATCTCGCGCGTCCGCTCGCCGATGAGCAGTTGGCGGAGATCCGCGTCGCCTCGCTCGACCACCATGTGCTTGTCTTCCGGGATCAGAAGCTCTCCGGAGAAGACCACAAACGCTTCGCGCGCCATTTCGGCCGCCTGCATGTGCATCCTTATCATGCGACGGGCGTGGTGCCGGAGCATGCCGCGCAGAAAGAGGATTTCGATCCCGAGATTCTCGTCGTGAAGGCCGATCAGAGCTCGCGCTACGTCGCGGGCGAGGAGTGGCACACCGACGTCACCTGCGACGCCGAGCCGCCGATGGGCTCGATGCTCTACATCACGCAGACGCCGGGCGACGGCGGCGGCGACACGATGTTCGCGAGCACCGTGCGCGCCTACGATGCGCTCTCGCCCGCGATGAAGGAATTCCTCTCCGGACTGACCGCCGTGCATGATGGCGCCAAGCCCTATACGGGCGGCTATGGCAAGGCGGCTCCGCAAGGAGGCTGGCCGCGCAACACGCATCCCGTCGCGGTGACAATTCCCGAGACCGGACGCAAATCGCTTTTCGTCAATCGTGGTTTCACCACTCGCATCAACGAACTCGCGCGCGCCGAGAGCGACGCCGTGCTCGAGATGCTGTGGCGTCACGTCGAGACCCATGTCGAGTTCCAGTGCCGCGTGCGCTGGACTCCGAACACGCTGGTGTTCTGGGACAATCGCTGCACCCAGCATCATGCCGTCTGGGACTACTATCCCCATTCGCGCTACGGCCGGCGCGTCTCCATCATCGGCGAGCGGCCCGTAGCGTAACGGGCCCATTGCCGGGCGCCGGATTGCCTCTCACAATGGCAAGAAGAGCGCCCCTCAAGAGGCGCGCCTTGCAAGGGAGGTGGGCGATGGCATTCCTGACGCGCGACGGCGTGAAGATTTATTACGAGACCCATGGCGAGGGTCCGGTCATTCTCCTGAGCCACGGCTATTCGGCCACCTCGCAGATGTGGCGTGGGCAGATCAAGGCGCTTTCGGCGAAGCACAGACTCGTCACCTGGGACATGCGCGGGCACGGGCAGAGCGACTATCCCGAGGACCAGGCCCAATACAGCGAAACCGCGACCGTCGACGACATGGCGGCGATCCTGGATGCCGTCGGCGCGAAACAGGCGATCGTCGGCGGCCTTTCGCTCGGCGGCTACATGTCGCTCGCCTTCTATGTGAAACATCCGGAGCGGGTGCAGGCTCTTCTCATCATCGACACCGGGCCCGGTTTCAAGAAAGACGAAGCCCGCGAAGGCTGGAACAAGAACGCGCTCAACACGGCGGCGCGCTTCGAGCGCGACGGGCTCGGCCAATTGGCCGCCGGAAGTGCGGAACGCGCCACGGCTTCGCATCGCAATGCGACGGGGCTCGCAAAGGCGGCGCGCGGCATGCTCACGCAGCGCGATGCGACCGTGATGAATGCGCTTCCGAACATCAAGGTACCCTCGCTCGTCGTCATCGGCGACAAGGACGCGCCGTTCCTCGCAGCCGCCGACTACATGACGGCGAAAATTCCGGGTGCGGAAAAAGCAGTGATCAAGGACGCGGGCCACGCCTCGAACATCGACCAGCCGGCGCAATTCAACGATGCGCTGGTCGCGTTCCTGGCAAAGGTCGCGTGAGACAACAGGAGAAAGACATGGCTGATCGGGTCAAGGGAAAGATCGCGCTCGTCACGGGCGGCGCCAGCGGCATCGGACGCGCCAGCGCCATCCTGCTGGCCAAGGAAGGCGCCACCGTCGTCGTCAGCGATATCCAGGACGACATGGGCAAGGACACCGTCAGCGCGATCAAGAAGGCGGGCGGCGATGCCGTCTATCTCCGCCATGACGTCGCGAACGAGGACGCCTGGGTCTCCGTCATCGGAGAAATCAAGAGCCGCTTCGGCAAGCTCAACGTGCTCGTCAACAATGCCGGCATCGCGATCGCAGGTCCCATCGTCAGCATGACGCTCGCCGACTGGCGCCGGCAGCAATCGATCAATCTCGACGGCGTGTTCCTGGGCATCAAGCATGGCGTGCCGCTGATGCGCGTGAGTGGTGGCGGCTCGATCATCAACATCTCTTCGGTCGCGGGCCTCAAGGGCTCGGCCAATCTTGCCGGCTATTGCGCGACCAAGGGCGGCGTGCGGCTTTTCACCAAGGCGGCGGCGATGGAGACGGTGGGCGACAACATCCGCGTCAACTCCGTGCATCCGGGCATCATCGAGACGCCGATCTGGCTCGCCATCGTGCCCGGCGCCAATCTGCCGGGCGCCAACGCGCCCGATCTTGACATGCTCGCCGCGAACGCCGTGCCGATGGCGAAGAAGGGCGTGCCCGAGGATATCGCGCAGGGCGTTCTCTATCTCGCGAGCGACGATTCCCGTTACGTGACGGGCACCGAGCTCGTGATCGACGGCGGGCTGATGACGCGCTGAGAAACGGCGCTCAATCGGCGCTCAACTGGTCCGCGATTCCGGCGAAATGCGCGCGGAAACCGACGGCGCGCACGAGATCCTCGCGCGCATCCTTGTACTGGCGGCGGAGTTTCTTCGGCAGGCGTTCGGTGTGCGCGAGAAGGGCTTCGCCGAGCGCGTCCAGCGCGCGGATGGCGTCGAGCGCCACGTCTCTGTCGACGCTGAGGATGACCTTGGCCTTCATCGCGAGCTCCCCCGAGACTGCGCGAAGACCAGCTTAGACAATGTTGGTGAATGGACTCTTACTGCGCGGCCACGCGCGCGGACTCTTCAGCCGGGGCCAGTGCGGCCATCAACTCGTGCGAGCGGTTGACGAGCACGGAGAAGTGCCCCTCCGAAGGATAAAAGGTGGACACGCAGTTCTTGAGCTTGCGCGCCATCTTCCGTGCCGGCTCGATCGGCATGATGCGGTCTTCGCCCCCATGCCAGAGGAAAACCGGCACGGCGATCTTCTTGATGTCGAAGCCCCAGGGCTTCACCAGCCGCTCGATCTCGGCGCGGTTGCCGGCGCCGCTCGCCTGCCGCGATGTCTCGCGCATGGTGCGCGCCAGCATCTCGAACATTTCTTCGTTCTGCATCAGGCGCAGATCTTCGCCGCCCAGCCACTGCGCGATGGTCAGCATGCGCGCGCGGATCGCCTCGTCGCTCGGGATTCCGTCGGGCCGGAATTCCCTCAGCCGCTTGCGCAGGTAATTCGGAAACAGTCGTGCCGCCAGCCAGAGGATGCGACGGTCCTTGGTGCCGGAGCTGCGCGCGATCTGCGGCGTCGGCACCGCGCTCACGAGCGAGCAGGCGACGATGCGATGCGGAAACGCGTGCGCGCAGGCGAGTGCGTAAGGTCCGCCCGCCGACATCCCCTGCACCGCAAAGCGTGCGATGCCGAGCTGGTCCGCCGCTTCCGCGACATCGCTCGGCCAGTCGAGCAGGCGGTCGCCTTCCCTGGGATCGGAGTAACCGATGCCGGGCCGGTCAAGGGCGATGACGCGCACTCCGGCCTTGTGGGCTGCGTCCGCCAGCACGAGGGCTTCCAGCCGCGAGGAGCCATGGCCATGGAAATGGAACACCGGTGCGCCATCCGCGGGGCCGACATCGAGATAGCCGAGGGCGCGGCCGTCCTTCAGCGTCAGCGTGGCAAAGGGTTCGGTGCGGCCAGTCATGTGTCCAGGGAGGATAGGAGGAGGGAGATTAATGCCATGTAGTCCCCCTTGCCGAAGAATAAAAGTCTGTAAAATACGGATGTGTCGCGACGTTTCGCGGCATCCACCTTGCTGGAATTCTCGTGGCATCGCGTCTCGACACCTACCGGGCCAAGCGGAAATTCAACCAGACGCCGGAGCCGAAGGGCGGATCGGCCGATGGCGACGCACCGATTTTTGTCATCCAGAAGCACCATGCCCGGCGCATGCATTACGACCTGAGGCTCGAGGTCGGCGGCACGCTCAAGAGCTGGGCGGTGCCGGAGGGCCCATGCCTCGACCCCAAGGTGCGCCGCTTCGCGAAGCTCGTCGAAGATCATCCGATGGATTATGCGAGCTTCGAGGGGCGCATCCCGTCCGGCAATTACGGTGCCGGCACTGTCATCGTCTGGGACCGCGGCACGTGGGTGACGCTCGCCCGAGATCCCGAGGAAGCCCTCGCAGCGGGTGAGCTCAAATTCCGTCTCTCCGGCGAAAAGCTTTCCGGCGGCTGGACGCTCGTGCGCTTGCCCGATGATCCGACCAACTGGCTTCTCATCAAGGAGCGCGACATCGCTGCGCGGCCGCTCGCCGAATACAACGTGGTCGAGGAAGAGCCGAACAGCGTCGTGACGGGACGGCCGGTCGACGAACCGCCGCCTGCCGAAAAGAAAAAAGCTGCGCGCAGGAAACCGGACCAGATCGAGGGCGCGCACAAGGCGGCGACGCCTTCGCGCTGGTCGCCGGAGCTCGCGACGCCGTCCGATTTCGCGCCGAAGGGCGAAGGCTGGGTGCACGAAATCAAGTATGACGGCTATCGCACGATCGTGTTCTTCGACCACGGCAAGGTGAAGCTTATTACCCGCAACGGGCACGACTGGACGAAGCGCTACAACGCGCTCGCGAAGGCGTTCGAGAAACTCCCCTGCGAAAGCGCGATCCTCGACGGCGAGGTCGTGGTGCAGGATCCGCGCGGCATCTCTTCGCTCAATCTCCTCGAACAGGCGCTGTCGGAAGGCAACGACCACGTCCTGACCATGTTCCTGTTCGACATCTGCTATCTCGACGGTTTCGACCTGACGCCCGCGAAGCTGACGGATCGCAAAGCGGCGCTCGAGGGTCTGATCGCGCCACTCATCAACGAGCGTTCGCCGATACAGCTGAGCGAGCATGTCGACGGCGGCGCGCGAGCCGCATGGGACTTGAAGGCATCGTCTCCAAGAAGGCGGATTCGCGTTATGTGCAGCGTCGCTCGGAAGACTGGCGCAAGATCAAGCGCGTCGAGATCGGCCGCTTTGTCATCGTCGGCTATCTCGCAAGCGTGCCCAAATGCGTGACCTCGCTTCTGCTTGCGGAAGAACGCGGCGGCGAGCTTGTTTATGCCTGTCGCGCGGGCTCGGGCCTCTCGGAGGAGAAAGGCCGCGAACTCTACGCGCTGTTCTCGAAGGCGCACATCGACAAGCCCGTCATTGCCGTGCCCAAGACGCCCGGTGCGCAATGGATCGAGCCCAACTGGATGGCGGAGATCGGTTACCGTTCGCGCTCCGCGCAGGACGCGCCGCGCGCGCCGGTTTTCATGTCGCTTGTGTCGAAGCCCGTGCGGCGCACCGCGTCGCTCAAGCCGAAGCTCATCGGCGACCGTGAGCTCGCGGCGATCCACCTGACCAACCCCGACCGGGAGATGTTCGGCGACAAGAACACGACCAAGCTCGACCTCGCGCTCTACTATGCGCGCGTCGGCGATTGGATGCTGCCCGAATTGCTCCGCCGGCCGCTCTCGCTGGTCCGCTGCCCGACGGGCGAGATCAAGGACTGTTTCTACCAGCGCCACGCTTTCGCGGGGTTTCCGGAAGGCGTGGAGACTATCGACCTCGCCGACGAGGAAGGCCGCGCCGCCTACATCACCGTGACCGAGCCCAAGGGCTTTCTCGCGCTCTCCCAGTTCGGGGCCATCGAGTTTCATGTCTGGGGTTGTCGAGTCGATGACCCCGAGCATCCCGACCGCATCGTGCTCGACATGGACCCGGATGAGAGCCTTCCCTGGGCGCGGGTCTGCGATGCTGCCGAGATCCTGCGCAAGCGACTCGAAACACTGGGCTTTCGAGTCTTTTTGCGAACCACGGGCGGCAAGGGACTCCATCTCGTGATGGCGCTCGAGAAGGGGCAGGACTGGCCCCTCGTCAAAGGATTCGCGGAAGGCTTCGCGCGCGCCATGGCCCAGGATCAGCCAACGCTGTTCACCGCGGTTTCCAACAAGGAAAAGCGCAGGGGCCGCATCTATATCGACTATGTGCGCAACGCCCGTGGTGCGAGTGCCATCACCTCCTATTCGCTGCGTGCGCGCCCCGGTTTTCCGGTGGCAACCCCGATCGACTGGGAGGAACTGCGCTCCCTTCCGGGCGGAAGTGCTTTCAACCGCGTTAACGTCTTGAAGCGTATAGAGACTCTGGCAGCCGATCCCTGGGATGCGCTAGAATCCAGCGCCGTGAAGATCACGCCCAAGATGCGGCGTGACATCGGCATGAAGGCTTAGTCCGAAGACGTAAAAGGAGCTCGCATGGCTGGGCGCGCATTCTGGAAGGGTTATCTGAAGCTTTCGCTGGTCTCCTGTCCGGTGAAGCTGTTCTCCGCGACGGCTGCGTCGGCGGGACGGATTTCCTTCAATCTCCTGCACAAGGACACGCTCAATCGCGTGCAGCAGCGCTATCACGATCCCGAGCTCGGCGAGATCGACCGCGCCGACCTCGTGAAGGGCTATCAGTTCGAGAAGGACAAGTACGTCGTCGTCACGGCGGAAGAGCTCGACGAGCTCGCGATCGAATCGAGCAAGACGATCGATATCGACGGCTTCGTCGATTTCGAGGACATCGATCCGATCTATCTCGACACGCCGTATTACCTCGTCCCCGACGGCCCGATCGCAGTAGAGACCTACGCGGTCATCCTCGAGGCGATGAAGCGCGCCAAGAAGGCAGCCATCGCGCGCATCGTGCTGAACGGCCGCGAGCGCCTTATCGCCATCCATCCGCTCGCCGAGGGCATGAAGATCACTACGCTGCGCACGGCGAAGGAAATCAAGGAAGCGTCCGGCGCCTTCGAGAAGCTGAACGTGAAGCTGACGCCCGACATGCTCGGCATGGCGCAGCAGATCATCAACTCCAAGAAGATGAAGTTCGATCCGGAGGAGTTCGAGGATCGTTATGAAGAAGCGCTGATGACGCTCGTGCGCTCCAAGATCTCGGGCGGCAAGCCGGTCATCTCCAAGGCGCCGGAACGCGGCAATGTCGTCAACCTGATGGATGCGCTGAGGCGCAGCATCGAGGAGGAACGCCGTCCCGCAGCGCCGAGCCTCAGCAAGGGCAAGCGCGAAACGGCGGCGGAGGCGAAACCCGCCAAGGCTGCCAAACCGGAAAAGACGAAGAAGAAGACGCGCGCCGCCTGAGCCATGGATCTGCACAGCCGGTCCGTGGCGCTTTATGGGCGGTTCTCGCCCGGCCAGCGCGAACACCTTGCACGCGAGATTGCGGCACGCGGTGGCGCGGTCGCGCGCGACCTGACACGGCGCAGCGACTACTTCGTCGTCGGCGCGCTCGCGACCGCACTGATCGATTCCGGTTCTCTCGGCCAGCGCCTCAAGACGGCGCGCGAGCGGCGCATTCCGATCATGGGCGAGCGCAGCCTTTCAGCGATCCTCTCGGGGGAAGCGCAGGACGAGCCGACGCTTCCTATTGCGACGGCGCTCGGCCCCACCTCCCTCACGATCGACGATGCCTCCATCCTCGCGGCGTTCGACCTCATCACTCTGAAGGGCGAGTACTGCCGCTTCGCCGACGCGCAGCTGATCCGCACGGCTGCGGAGCTGAAGCGCCAGCACCGGAGCCGCGCCGACATCGTGCGCATCCTCTCCCGGGCGCGCGCGCTGGCGCCGGTTGGCCGGCACAAGATCGTTCTGACGGACGCGGGCGACGCCGCGCTCCAATGGGACAACGGCCTCACCACGCTGGAAGGCCAGGGCGTTCTGCCGCTCGATGCGCCGCAAACCGGCGTCGACGAGCTCTTCGAAGAAGCCGAACTCAGCGAAGCCGAAGGCGAGCACGAGAGCGCCGCACGGCTCTATGACGTCTGCGCGGGCGCCGACAGGACGGATCCGATCGCGCCCTTCAATCTCGGCAATATCCGCCTCGCGCAGGAGAAGAACGACGAGGCGGTGAACGCCTATCAGCGCGCACTGGCGCGCGATCCCGAATTCCTCGAGGCGCGCTACAACCTCGCCATTGCGTTCGAGGCTCTGGGGCGCACGCGCCAGGCTGCCGAGGAGCTCGTGCATGTGCTCGCACTCGATCCGGCCTATCCCGACGCCAATTTCAATCTCGCACAGCTCCACATGAAGGCCGGTAACTTCGCCGAAGCGAAGCGTCTCTACGAGCACTATCTGGCCCTCGATCCGCCCGCGGACTGGGCCGCCACCGCGCGCAAGGCGATCACCTATTGCTCGGCGCAACTGTCGAGACCGACGCGGTACCGCTAGGCGTCCTCTCGCGTCCCCGGTTGCAGCCTCTCGCCGTTTGGACCACCGTTGCGGGCCTGGGTGCTGGGGACCGCCATGGAAATCAACTACGTCGATCTGTTCGATCGCGCCGCGCGCCTGTCGGCGGGTCGCACCGCGCTCATCGATGGCTCGGGTTCGCTGACTTATGCCGAACTCTCTGTCCTCACCAATCGCCTGGCCAACGCGTTGCTGGCACGAGGCTTCGCAAAGTCCACGCCGTTCGCAATCCTGAGCCCGAATGCGAGCTTCGCCCTCGCCGCGGTCATCGGCGGCCTCAAGGCGGGCGGCGCGTGGAGCAACATCAATTTGCGCAACGCACTCTCAACGAATATCGACATTCTGAAACGCGGCGGCTGCCAGGTCCTGTTCTTCCACTCGAGTGTCGCGGCGCAGCTCGAAGAGATCCGAAGCGAGGTCCCGATGCTGAGGAGTCTCGTCTGCGTCGACCGGGAGACCGAAACCTATCCCTCGCTCGCGACATTCTGCCGGGACGCCGGCAATACTCCGGTGAGTGTCCATATGGACGCAACGGACGTCCAGTTCCAGGGTTCGACCGGCGGCACGACCGGCGCGCCCAAGATCACGCAGGGCGGCCCGGCGTTTGCGGCCCAGTGCGCCGTCGCCTTCATGACCGAAATGCATTTCGACGAGCCCCCCGTGAACCTGGCGGTCGCGCCGATCACGCACGCGGCAGGGTTCATTGCGCTCACCACCCTGGCGATGGGCGGCACCGTCGTGCTGATGGCGCATGCCGACCAGGCGGAGATTCTCAAGAACATCGAAAGGCATCGCGTCTCGATGCTCTTCCTGCCCCCGACGCTCATCTACATGCTGATGAACCATGCGGACGCAAAGCGCACGGATTTCTCCTCGTTGCGCTATCTCATGTCGGCGGCGGCGCCTTTTGCCGCCGAGAAGATCGCGGGTGCCCACGCCCTGTTCGGGCCCTGCGTCTGCCAGTGCTACGGACAGACCGAGTCGGGAATGCCGCTCACCTTCATGTCGCCGGCTCACATGACGGAGGCGCTCAAGAATCCGGAACATGCCGGCCGCCTCAGGTCGGCCGGCTTGCCGACGACGATGGTTTCGGGCTTCGAAGTGATGGACGAAAACGGCGAGTTGCTGCCGCCCGGAAAAGTCGGCGAGCTCGTAGTGCGCGGACCGACCGTCATGCTGCGTTACATCGGCGATCCGGACGCGACCGCCGCGATCAAGCAATATGGCTGGCAGCATACCGGCGATGTCGGTTATCGCGATGCGGACGGCTTCATCTACATCAGCGACCGGAAGCGCGACCTCATCATCTCCGGCGGCTTCAACGTGTTTCCGCTCGAGGTCGAGCAGGTGTTGACGCGCCATCCCGCGGTGCAGGACTGCGCCGTGATCGGTGTCCCGGATGAAAAATGGGGCGAGGCGGTGAAGGCCGTGGTCGAGCTTGCCCCGGGCAAAACCGCGGACGAGGCCGAGCTCATCGCGCTCTGCAAGGAAGCGCTCGGCAGCGTGATGGCGCCCAAGAGCGTCGAGTTCATCAAGGAATTGCCGCGCAGCGCCGTCGGCAAGGTGCTGAAGCGCGAGTTGCGCGAGCGCTACTGGAAGAATCGCTCGTCACAGATCTGACGGAAGCGGCTTGCTGCGCATCTCGCGCGGGCTCATGCCCGTCCAGCGCTTGAAGGCGCGCGAAAATGCGGCCGGCTCGGAGAAGCCGACGAGATAGGCCGTCTCGTTCACCGAGGCTTTCTTCGCGCTCAGATAGTTGATCGCCATCTTGTGGCGCAATTCGTCGAGGAGCTTCTCGAAGGTCGTGCCTTCCTTGAGTTTGCGGAACAGAGTGGGGCGGCTTAACGCCAGCTTCTCGGCGATCGCCTCCATGCTGATGTTGCCTGTGTGCAGCACCGGCAGCAGAAGGCTCTCGACGCGGCCGCGCATCGTTTTCGTGCTTTCGAGCTCCTTCAGGAGCGCCTCGGCACGCTCGCTTAGGATGCCGAACACGTAACGCGAAGGATTCGACGGCTTGAAGTCCATTGCGCGTCCGTCGACCAAAAGCGCATTGCGCTTGCTCTCGAACGTCACCGGCACCTGAAAGATGCGATCATATTCCGCGCGATAGGAAGGTTCTGGATGCGTGACATGTACGGCTTTGATGGCGTCGACGGTGCCGAAGCGCCGGCCGGTCGCCAGCACGCGTGCGAAGCTCGATTCGGTGAGTTCGGGAAATTCGTTGGGATCCTTTCGGCGGTCGACGAGCCAGGTCTCGCCGTCCTTCTGCTCGAAGACTAGGCGATCGCCGCCATCCGGCGCTTCTACCTCGATGTCCGCGATAAGACGCGTATAACGTCCGAGCTGGGCGAAGGCTTCCGCGCCGCTCACGGCAGCCTGGCCGAGCAAGCCGACAATCGACAGCTCCGTCATGTCGTAGGCCTCGCCGAAATGGAGCGCCAGGGCCGGGTCATGGCTCAGCTCCTTGGCCACCCGCATCAACGTCACGTATTTCGCGAAGGGAATGCGATTGTCCTGATCTTCGAGCAGGCTGGGATCGATTCCGGACCGGGCCGCCAGTTCGAGGCGGTTCGCGCCCTTCGACACCGCGAGGTCCGCCAGAGCCCGCGCAAACCCCGCCGCGACCGAGCCTTCAGGCATCGGGGCTGCCCTTCTTGATGCCTGCTATCAAAAATTTGATGTCGGGCATCATGTCCTTTTGAGCCCCGAGGCCTAGTTTAGCGTCCGGCGAAGCACGGTCTGGCTGTTTGTGCTTCGAGGAGGCGCGCCGTTGCGGGCGCTGATTTTACGATGGCGAAGCGGAATTCTGAAGCATCGACTCTGCGGCAGGCGGCGCTGGCAGGCGTGCTTTACCTCACCGCCGGGGCGGTGTTGGCGGTCGGCGGGTTCTTTACGCCGCATTCCCTCGCGCGCGAGGCTGCGCTGGTATCCGGCACGCACGCGACGGACCACCATCCGCTGAAGCTCCTCCTCGCCACGGCGCATCAGGTCGTGATCACTGGGCACCACGCGCTCGCGACATCGCTTCATCTCGCGATGATTCCCGTGCATGCGTGCATGGCGCTGCTGTCGTCCCTGTTCGGGATCTGACGCGGCGCTTCCTTCCCATCTGAAACGAACGGTCATGCTTTTGACGCGTGGCGTCATGGCCTGAAACGTCGGGGCTCGTAAGCTCGCCCTTCATGATGACCGCGACCCCGATTTCCATCTCGCACATTCCGTCGGGGAGTCCGTGGTGGCTTCTGCCGTTGATCATTGCGGCGCTTGCCTTGCACATCGGCGGCGGCAGCGTCGGCATCGTGGCGGGCTACGGTGCCCTCAGCGTGGGCAAAGGCGAAAGCCGGCATCGCGCCTTCGGCAAGGTCTTCTGCATTGCCATGATGATCATGGCCGTGGCCGCGACGGGCCTCGCACTCTGGATCCATCAGATCGGCAACGTCGTCGGCGGGATCTTCGCCTTCTATCTCGTGGCGACGGCGTGGCGAACGGCCCGCATGCCGGAGGGAGGCACCGGCCGCTTCGAGATCATTGCCCTCCTCGCGATCCTGGCTGGCGCGTTGACGCTGCTCGCCCTCGGCCTGATCGCCTCCTTGAGTCCCAGGGGCGGTTTCGAGGGCTATGGAGCACCCCTCTACTACGTGCTCGGCTCGCTGGCCGCGTTCGCCGCGGCGCTCGATCTCAAGGTTGTCGTGCGGGGCGGAGTGTGGGGTGCATCGCGCATCGCGCGGCATCTCTGGCGCATGTGCTTTGCGTTCTTTTTCGCGACGGGGTCGTTCTTCCTGGGCCAGCAGAAGGTCATGCCGCCGATCATGCATGGATCGGTCGTGCTGTGGGTGCTGGGCCTTGCGCCGCTTGGCGTCATGCTCTTCTGGTTGATCCGCGTGCGGTTTGTCTCCGCCCAGCGGAAACCCGCGCTCGCGAGCTAGGCTTCGTAGCGCGCTTCAAAGCGTCCAGCTCCCGTCGCTGACGATTTCACCAGCTTTGCTCCAGGCGCGTTCTCGAAGACGAGCACCGAGTCCTTCGGTCCTTTGACCTGCGCCACGAAGCCTTTGCCGTCGCGCGCCAGATTCACTTCGACGTCGCCGGCAACCGTCGGAACGACGCCCTCGGCCGCTTCGAGATCGGCGAGATCGGGCGCGATCGAGATACGCGCGAATCCGGGTTCTGCCGCGCTCACGCCGAGCACGCGCCGGCTCAGCTGATAGGTCGGCGAGGCGGAGAAACCGTGGCAGAGGCTCGCGGTCGGATCGAAGCTCTCCCACAACGTCGTCGCGCCGCGCGCCAGCATCGGGCCGAAGCGCTCGCGGATCATGCGTAGTGCATCTTTAAGGCGCCCCTGTGCGCACAGCGCTTCATAGAGGAAGTGGGAGTAAAACGTGTTGGCGAGCACGACGCCATCCTCGGGCTCGAGCTCTTCGCCCGTCGGCACGATCCAGCGCGCGACCGTGAAGGTCAGCCGCTTGGTTTCCGTCACGCGATCGAGCGCGCGCCTGATGCGCTCGGCCGGGGGCGCGCACCAGAGCGCCATCGCCGCATTGGCATGCTGGGAAACCCTGAGCTGCTGCGCGCCGGTTTCGGGATCGACCACGTCGACATAGGCGCCGCGGCGCTCATCCCAGTGCCGCGCATTGAGCGCGCCGGCGATGGTCTTCGCGCGGGCGCGCAGCCGCAAGCTTTCGCGTTCCCAACCGCAGGCATCGCAAAGACCAGCGGCGGCCGCGAATGCCCCGGCAAGCTGCGCATTGACGGCGCACGCTTCGCCCTCGCGTCCGATATAGGCCCAGTCCATGAAGTGCCAGTAGGGCATCTCGGCGACGAGACCGTTCGCATCCATCAGCCGCTCGAACCACGCGAGCGCTTTCAGGATCGATGGCAGCACCGTCTCGATCGTGGCGAGATCGCCCGTCAGGCGATAGTGATCGCCCGCATTCAGGATCCATTGCAGCGTCCAGTCGGGAATGAGCAGCCCGTCGGTGCGGTGGTCGCCCGGCGCGAACATCTGCGTCAGCCCGTCGGGGCGCTGGCTTTCCGCGGCCTGCAAAAGGAATTTGGCGTTGAGCGGCGCGACAGACGAACCGAACGCGACATGTCCGACGAGATTCTCGACCGTCGCATCGCCCAGCCACTGCCGCTGCTCGCGGCTCGGACAGTCCTCCCACGCGTCGTGCATGCAGAGCATCAGCGTGTAGGCGCCGGTGGACCAGAGCTGCGTCAGGAAAGAATCCGAGCAGAAGAACTTGCCGCGCTGTTCGACGGGATAATGCGTGAAGACGGCGCCGAGGCCCTTGATCCGGATGCCCCCGGGCGCGTTGCGGACCACGAGCTGCATCCAGCGGATGGCGGACCATTCGAAAGCCTCGAACACCTGCTCGCCCGCGCGCGCGGTGTACTGAACGAGGTGGCGATCGTCGCCCAGGCGCGGCGCCGGTGTGACGCGAACGTTCTCGGAAAGCCCTTCCTTGCTCCATTCGCCGGGGAGAATCTCCGAACAGGCGATGGCGATCACTTCACCGCCTTTCGCGTCAACATGGATGCGCGGGCGCGCCGTGTGGATGCGCGCGAAATCGAGAAGGATCGCGACATCGCGGCCCGGCGCCGTGCGGATGACGCAATCGCCGCCTTCGAAGCGCAGCAATTGCTCCGGCGCGCTGACGGCATTTCCCGGCAACGGCGCGAACGATTCTTCATAAGGGCGCTTGAAGAAGGGCAGGTCGGGATTGGCGGCCAGTCCCTTCATCCAGACGATGCGCCTGGCGGCCACCGGCGTTTCCGCCAGTTGTGGAATGCCGCTCGGCATCAAGGTCGGAAACGGTGTCGAGGGGAAAAGTCCGGTCTCCGCCCAGGGCTTGCCGTCGCCCGCCTGCAGGATCCGCGCGCGATCCCATGATGAATCGTCGAAATCGGGCGCGGCCCAGTTGGCCGGCAGCCGGCTCGCATCGAGGTCCTCGATGAAGCCGAGGCTTCCGTTCATGCGCGGCACGTCCTGTCTCCACGCGTCGCTCTGCATCACGCGCCATTGCTCGTCGGACTTGAGCGCAATCCGTTTGCCGCCCGCGTCCGCGTGTCCTTCCATCCACAAGCCGCCATCTCCGAAGGTGCGGTTGTGGAACCCCTTCGCCATTTCATAGAAGGCGGCATCGGCGCCGTAAGTGTGCGCGAGAACCGCGATGGCGTTGCGCCCGGGCTTCAGGTGTCTGGAGAGATCGTATTCGTCATAGCGCTGGTAGAGCGGATTGCAGCGCACGGGGCCGCGTCCGACGCGCGCGCCGTTGACGAAGAGAATATAGCGGCCATCCGCCGTGACCTTTACGGGTGCGCGCTCCGGCGCCGCGGGCAACTCCACGACACGTCGGAACAGGAACCAGCGGTTCAATCCGTCCTCGCGCGGCGGCCCGCCATAGCGGTGCAGGACGATGGGCTGTTTGGGCGTCCAGATGAACGGCGTCAGCGAGCGCATGGGTCGCCTCGGGGAAGAAATGGATCAGACGATGCCGGCGGCTGCTACCGGCGCCACTTTGCGGGTCTGCGCCTTGCGCGCGCGCCATCCCGACGCGCGATAGGTCGCGATCGGATCGATCGCGCCGCCCGCCTCATAACGCGCCATGGCGAGGATCGGCGACACATCGGTGTCGTAGGCCCGCCGAACCGTATTGAAAGACATGATGACGTCGTTTTTCGCCTGGTGGTCGGCGAGCGCGGACCGATCGACGCTCAATGCGCGTGCATAGGCCGAAACCACTGCGACTGCCGAGTTGATCAGGCTCTCAATCGGATCGGTGACGTTGTGCGACTGGTCGAGCATGTAGGCCGGATTGAAACGGGCCGAACGTTTCTCCGCCTCGATCAGCTCATTGAAGACGAGGAAGAGCTGGTGGGGATTGATCGAGCCGGTGTCGAGATCGTCGTCGCCGTACTTGCTGTCGTTGAAATGGAAGCCGCCGAGTTTTCCGAAGCGCGCCAGCCGGGCAACAATCTGCTCGATGTTCACATTCGGCGCATGATGGCCGAGATCGACGAGGCACTGCGCCTTCTCGCCAAGCGTCTGCGCACAGAGAATGCTGGTGCCCCAGTCGGAGACGACGGTCGAGTAGAAGGCGGGCTCGTAGAGCTTGTGCTCGATGAACATGCGCCAGTCACCCGGGAGCTCCGCGTAGATCTCCGCCATGCTGTCGAGATAGCGATCGAGCGCGCCCGTCATGTCGGACTGGCCGGGGAAATTCGAGCCGTCGGCGATCCAGACGGTGAGGGCATTCGAGCCCAGCTTCCTGCCGATCTCGATGCATTCGAGATTGTGCTCCACCGCCTGCGCGCGCACGCCGGCATCGGTATGTGTGAGCGAGCCGTATTTGTAGGAACGGGCCTGGCCGGGCTGGTCCTGGAACGTGTTTGAATTCACCGCATCGAATTTCAATCCCAGCGCGTCCGCTTTTTCCTTGAGCGCCTTGACGTCGGAAACGCGATCCCAGGGGAAGTGCGGCGACACGGTGGGCGTCGAGCGGCCGAGCGCCTGGATCACCGCGCAGTCTTCGAGCTTTTCGAAAATGTTCGTCGGCTCGCCGGGAATGGGAAAGCGCGCGAACCGCGTCCCGCCGGTGCCGACGCCCCAACTTGGCACGGCGACCGCGAAGGCCTTCACCTTGTCCTTGACTTTGTCGATGGCGATGCCGCGTCGTTTCAGCCCGCGCCCGAGACTTTCATACTCGTCGGTCAGCGCGTCGAGGCGCGGCGCGTTCTCGGCCTCGATCACCTCGCGCGGGATCGCCTGGACTTCCATCTCTTCCTCCCTGGCGTCCCTGTTTCTTGTTTTTGTGGGCCGCGCTCTCGTCTGTCCTTCAGCGGGTGAAGGCCTGTGCGTTGCCCGCATCCACGTTGAGGATATTGCCGGTCGATTTGCCGGACTTGTCGCTTGCGAAGAACAATACCGCCTCCGCCACGTCCTGGGGCAAGACATCCCGCTTCAGAAGGCTGCGCTCGCGATAGAATTTCTCGAGCTCGGCGCCTGCGCCGATGCCATAGGACCTGGCGCGCTCTTCGCGCCAGGCGCCGTCCCAGATATGCGAGCCGCGGATGACCGCATCGGGATTGACCGTGTTGACGCGGATGCCGAAGGGCGCGCCTTCGAGCGCCAGGCAGCGCGCGAGGTGGAGTGCCGCGGCCTTGGCGGAGGCATAGGCGGCCGCATTGGGCGTCGCGGCGAGCGCGTTCTTCGAGCCGATGAAGACGATGGAGCCGCCTGTCTTCTGCATCAGCGCGAATGCGCCGCGCGAGGCCAGGAAGTAGCCCTCCGCCAGCACGGCGTAA
>Ga0335083_10003809_pt1 | contig 19381 bp, 15 predicted proteins | sample Lox_Sample_42_FD_206716 | JGI IMG/M metagenome (GOLD analysis project Ga0335083, IMG submission 206716) | Soil microbial communities from Loxahatchee National Wildlife Refuge, Florida, United States - Lox_Sample_4.2 | ecosystem: Environmental > Terrestrial > Soil > Wetlands | place: USA...
GCGTGGTGAACACCTTCAGCAATCCTTCGGCGCCCAGCGCTGCGCGGGTATCGTCGGCATAGGGGAATGCGAGTTCCACGCCCGCGCTGCGTCCGATCCAGTTGGCCTGCATGGTGCGCACGCGCTCGGGCCAGTCGTGCAGCGTATCCAGCGCCTGCAGCAGCTCATCGGCGTAACGCGTGATGGCGAGGTAGTACATCGGGATCTCGCGCTTCTCCACCGGCGCGCCGGTGCGCCAGCCGCGACCATCGATCACCTGCTCGTTGGCGAGCACCGTCTGGTCCACCGGATCCCAGTTCACGACGCCGGTCTTCTTGTAGGCGACGCCCTGCTCGCGCAGCCGCAGGAACAGCCACTGGTTCCAGCGGTAGTAATCGGGATTGCAGGTGGTGACCTCGCGTTGCCAGTCGAGCGCGAAACCCAGCGCCTGCAGCTGTTTTTTCATGTAGGCGATGTTGTCGCGCGTCCACTGCGCGGGCGGCACGCCATTGGCGATGGCGGCGTTTTCCGCCGGCAGGCCGAACGCGTCCCAGCCCATGGGCTGCAGCACGTTGCGTCCCTGCATGCGCATGAAGCGCGCCAGCACGTCACCGATGGTGTAGTTGCGCACGTGGCCCATGTGCAGGCGGCCCGAGGGGTAGGGAAACATCGACAGGCAGTAGTACTTCGGCTTCGCGGGATCCTCACGGGCCGCGAAGCTCTGCGCCTGGTTCCAATAGTCCTGCGCGGCGCGCTCGATCAGCGCCGGTTCATAGCGTTCCTGCATGCCCGAAAGGATACACGAGCCGGCCGGAATCCGGCCCGTTTTGCCCCGGCCGCCGCGCCGGACCGCTCAGGCCTCGCGCTCGAGCCCGCGCTCCTGCTGCAGCTCCCACTGGTGCAGCCAGGCCGGCAGCGCCGCCGCCGGCATGGGACGCGCGATGAAATACCCCTGGCCCACGTCGCAGCCCATGCTGCCGAGCAGGTCCCAGTCGCTCTGGTCCTCGATGCCCTCGGCCACCACCTGCATGCGCAACTGCTGCGCCATGCGCAGGCTGGCGCTGCAGATCGCGCGCAGCGTGGCATCGTTCGCCGCGCCGTGCACGAAGCCCCGGTCCACCTTGAGTTCGTCGAACGGCAGGTCGCGCAGGTGCGCCAGCGAAGAGTGGCCGGTGCCGAAATCATCGATCGCGAGGCGGAAGCGCTTGAGCTGCAGGCGGCTCAGCACGTCGAGCACGACGCTGAGCCGCTCCATCATCTGGTCCTCGGTGACCTCGAGGATCACCTGCCGCGGATCGATACCCGCCGAATGGGCCAGCGATGCCGCGGTGTCCGGAAAATCCAGCGCGCCGAGATCGTCCATCGAGATGTTGACCGCCATCGACAGGCGATGACCCAGCAGCATCCAGCTGCGCGCGTCCTGCATCGCCGCGGACAGCACCGCGCGGGTCAGATCGCGCATCAGACCGTACTCGGCCGCGAGCGGGATGAACAGCGCCGGCGCGATCAGGCCGTTCACCGGATGCTGCCAGCGCACCAGCGCCTCGACGCCGATCACCTCGCGCGTCTGCATGACGACCTTGGGCTGGTAGTGGTTCACCAGCTGGCCGTTGGCGATCGCGAAGCGCAGCTGGTCCGCCGAACAGGACTGGTCGGCCGCGACGGCCAGCGGCAGCTCGTTGCGTGGCTTGAGCTTGCCGAGCAGCGCCTTGAGCGCCGGCAGCTGCACGGGTTTGGTCAGATGGCCGAGCGCTTCGAGCTGGTGCGCGGCGATGAGCCGCTCGACGCTTTCGAGGATGCGGCTGTTCTCGCCGCTCACCAGGATCACGCCGCCGCCGTAGCGGTAATCGACCAGCCGGCGGATGAACTCGACGCCGTCCATGCCCGGCATGTTGATGTCCAGCAGGATCAGGTCGACCGAGAAGTTCGAGGTCGCGATCCGCTGCAGCGCGCGGATGCCGCTGTCGCAGGCGATGACCTGCGTGTACCCCAGCCGCGCGAGCTGGTAGCCCAGCAGCTTGAGCATCAGCGGGTCGTCGTCCACCACCGCGATGCGGACGTCGTCGTTGTTCATGCGCATGGCAGTTTCCTCACGCGTAACGCTCGCTCGCCGCCGGCTCCGCCAGCAGCAGGGTCAGGTGGCGATCCACGGCGGCCATCTCCACCCGCAATCGCGCCAGCAGTCCCGGCAACGCCGCCAGGTCGCCGGCCAGTCCCGCCGCCTCGATGGCCGCGCACAGCTCGCCGAGCTGCAAAGCGCCCATGGAGCGCGCCGAGGATTTGAGCCGGTGGGCCACGGCGGCCGCCTCGCCCGAGCGCCGCGCGATCAGTGCGGCGCTCAGCTCGTTCGACAGGTCCGCGGCGCTGAGACGGAAGGCCTGCAGCAGCTCGCGCACCACGGCGCCATCCGTGCCCACCAGCGCCTGCAGCGTGGCGACATTCACGGGCTGCCGGGTGGCTTCCGGGTCCGAAGCCGGGAACCAGCGCTCCAGCGCCGCCGACAGCTCCGCCAGCGTCGCCGGTTTGCTCAGGTACTGATCCATCCCCGCGGCCAGGCAACGTTCCGCCTCGCCGGCCAGGGCGTTGGCCGTGAGCGCGATGATGGGCAGATGATCGCCAGCGCTTTCCCGCGCGCGCACCTGGCGCGCCAGCTGGTAACCGTCCATTTCGGGCATGTGCAGGTCGGTGAACAGCAGTGCGTAGTCGCCCGCGCGCAGCGCTTCCAGCGCCTGCCGGCCGTTGGCGGCGACATCCATGGCGAACCCGAGCTGCGCGAGCTGCTGGCGGATCACCTTCTGGTTGATGGCGTTGTCCTCGGCCACCAGTACCAGCCGTCCCAGCTGCACGGCTTCATCGCGCGTTGGCACGCTGCGCGTGGCCGTGCGGGCCCGCGCCGTGCCGGTCGCCGCGGCGGGGTCGACGCGCCCGGCCGCCTCGGCCACCGCGCGGACGAGCGTCTGCCGCGTGAGCGCATTGCCATCGACCAGGATCAGGCCACTGCCCGCGGAACGCGGACGTCGCAGCACGCCACGACCGACGACCACCGCGACGATGGGCGGCGGCGCAACGGCCGGGTCGCGCGGGAAGGGGAGCTGCCCGGCACCGGGCGGCTCATCGCCGGCAGCCACGACCAGCACGTCGGGTTGCGCGCGGCCCGCCTGCATCGAGCGGCTCGCCGCCTCCAGATCCGGCGCGCGCGTGACCTGCGCCGCCGCCGCGCCCAGGTACGCCGCCAGATCATCGCCTTGGCCGCAACCATCGCCCACCACCAGGCAGGACAGCCCGGCGAGCTCATCCGCTGCGCCGCCTCCCCCGGCAGAGTCGGCAGCCACTGCAAACGGCAGGCGCAGGAGGAACGTCGAACCCTCGCCCGGCACGCTGTGCACCGTGATTTCGCCCTGCATGAGCGCCGCCAGCCGCTGGGAAATCGCCAACCCCAGCCCAGTGCCACCGTAGCGGCGCGTGGTGGACAGGTCGGCCTGCGAAAAGGCCTTGAACAGCCTCGATTGCGCGGCGGCATCCATGCCCACGCCATTGTCGGTGACGCGAAATTCCACCACCACGCGGTCCGCGTGCCGCGCCGCCACCTGCGCCCGCAGCGCCACGCGTCCCGGATGCGGCAGGCCGCTGGAGAACTTGATGGCGTTGTGGGTCAGGTTGATCAGGATCTGCCGCAACCGTCCGGCATCGCCCAGCACCCGTTCGGGGATTGCGGGATCCGCGAACACCGTGAGCACGCCACCGCCGCGCTCCGCGAGGCGGTTGAGCAGGCTGCAGGTCTTTTCCGCCACGCCGGCGGGCGACATGGGATGCGGTGCGATTTCGAGGCGGTCCGCTTCGATCTTCGAGAAGTCGAGGATGTCGTCGATGATGGTCAGCAGCGAATCGGCGGACTCGCGGATCAGCTCCACCATCTCCAGCTGCGGCCCGAGCAGGCTGCTCTGCTGCAGCACTTCGATCATGCCGATCACGCCATTCATCGGCGTGCGGATCTCGTGGCTCATGGCAGCCAGGAATTCCGACTTGGCGCGCGTGGCGCGTTCCGCCTCCTGCTGCGCGCGATCCAGCGCCGCCGCGGTGCGGGCGCGTTCGCGCATGTCGCGCACGATGCTGTAGAACAGGGCGACCAGCGCCACCGTGGCGATGCCGAGCGTGACCAACAGCGCGATCAGCGTGAAGGCGCGGTCGCGCGCCGGCTGCGAGGCCTGGCCCGCCATGCGCGCCTCTTCCAGCTGGTCCATGCGCTCGATGATCCGGCGGATGGCCGCCATCTGCGGCAGGCCATCGTTGGCCGCCACCGCCGCACGCCCGCCGTCCTCGCCTTCCTGCTCCAGCGCCGTCACCTGCCGCGCGAGCACCTGCATGAAGTCGGCCGTCTGCTGTGCCAGCGACGCGAACAACGCCAGCTGCTGTGGATTGTCGGCCACCATTCGCCGCAGCACCGCGGTGTGCTGCCGCACGCTGTCCACCGCGCGCAGGTAGTCGAGCCGGTATGCATCGCGACCCACCAGCAGGAAATTGCGCTGCGCCGAGGCGGCTTCGGAAATCGCCGCGTGCGTTTCGTCGAGGGCGGCGCGCAGCGCCTGCGCCTTGCCGATGGCCAGCGACGAATTCGTGTAGTCCGCGCCCATGCGATAGGTGATGCCGCCGCCCAGGCACAGCAGCACCAGCGCGGAGATGAATCCCACCAGTACTTTCCGCTCCACGCCGCTGTGCGCATGGGCGCTGCCGCGGCGCGCGATCAGCGCGATGCCGAACGCAAACAGGATGAAGGCCAGCGCGGTGTTGAGCGCCACCGGCGGCAACCACTGTTCGGTGGTGAGCTCGCTGGCGTTCCACAGGTAGCCCAGCAGCGAGAGCACGCCGATGCCCGCCACCACGCCTGCGCCGAGCAACGCGACAGCCCGCAACCGGCCGCGGGGCAGGGCCAGCAACGCGATGCCGAGCGCCATGAAGGCCACGGTGCTGTACGGCGACATGCGGCCGGGGATCGTGTTGTAGGCGTGTGCGTCATCGCGGAACAGCAGTTCGTCGATGCCGAGGCGCCAACCCAATGCGTATTCGGCCAGCGTCGCGGCGCCGATCAGTGCCACCAGCAACGCCGCCAGCAGCGCGCCGCGTCGCAGCCACCGTGCGCCCGGGCGGGCCTGGCAGGCCAGCGCGAGCGCGGCCAGCAGCAGCGCCACGGCCGTGTTCGCCTTCATCTGCACGCTGCCGGGCACGATGCTCCGCAGCGCGCCGACGTCGAAGACCCAACCCAGCAGCGCCACCAGACCCGCCAGTCCCGCCGTCGCCGCGCACCACAGCGGCACCTGCGGCCACGGCGGCGCAGGTCGGGTATCCGGGGTCGGTTCGCTCACGTTCTGGTTCATTGCAGTCCGGGTTTCGCACGCGCAGGCGGCCGCCGGGCGGTCGCTCCCCACTCCCTTATCGGCTGCCGGTCCGCGGACTTGGCGCCGAACCACTCACTTTCCTGTGATGGCCCTCACGTAACGCGGTTGTGGCACGCTTGATTTGACAAAACGCCCCGCTGGCGGGGAGTGCGTGCCGGCCTCGCGCGTGGTGCCGAACCTGGATTTCTTCAATGGGCAAGTGGGTCGGAGGCGAATTCGCCAGGGGACGGGCGAAGCCCAAGAGCGTGGCCGAAAGCACCGGCTGAACGCCCGTGCGCCTGGACCACGAGCAGCGTCGTGGGGCGGCGCCAGCGGTCAGTTGCGCCGCACGCCTCCCGCGGCGCTGGGCAGGATTTCCACCGACAGGGACACCGAGCGCGATTCGCCGGGCTGCAATGCGCCCACGTTGACCACCTGGCGGGCCAGCCGCTCGCCGCGCTCGTTGGTGAGCGCGATCACCACGGTGTATTCGCAGGCCTGGCCCACCACCGGATGCTGGAAGCTGCCTTCGACGCGCAGCGCCGGATAGCCCGCGACCTCGGGCTTGGCGTCGGTGGCGTTGAAGCGCAGGTGGTGCTGGCAGCCCGGACAGATGGCCGAGCTCACCAGCACTTCCGCTTTGCAATGCGGACAGACGCGCGTGGCGCCCGCCGCACCGGGACGCACCGCGCTCATGCGCCCGGCGTGGAGCTCCGCGACGCCGGACGCATCGAGTCGACTTCGCCCCAGCCGAACTCCACGTGCCCGCGCATGCGCGAGCCCGCGGCCACCGTGATGGTCTCGGCCTTGACGTCGCCGACCACGACGCCGGTCTGCAGCACGTCGACGTGCTTGGCCTTGTCGATGTTGCCGGTGAGCTCGCCACCGACCACCACCGTACGCGCCTGCACGCCGCCTTCGACGCGCGCGCCGGGATCGATGCTGACATCGCCCTGCACCGCGACGTCGCCCTTGAACCGCCCTGCCAGACGCACGTTGCCCGTGCCCTCGATGCGGCCTTCGATGGTCAGCTCGGCGGCGATCAGCGATTCCTTCGCTTCGGGACGGGCGGGCGGGCGCTTGGGCTCCGCGGCCAGGGGTTCCGGCGCCTTCTCGGGAGCGCGCGGATGCAGCTCGGACACCGGATGGGTGCGCGCTGGTGCAGGTGCGGCGGCCGGAGTCGAATCCTTGTCCTTGTCGTTCCACAACGCCATGGCTACCCTCCCGTTCCCGATGTGATGGATGAAACCCGCACCGTAGCCGCCCCTCGCGGGGCGTCACCAGCTGTCTTGATGCGGCGACAGTCCACCTGCACTGTCGCGGCCATTGCCCGGCGCGTCAATGGCGCGTCAGTTACGCAGTCGCACTGTGACGATCCGGGTCTGGGTCGTGGTGCTGTTCGGGCCGTTCTGCACCACGCTCTGGATCAGCAGCGCGGCCGTGCTGCCGGAGCTGCGAATCGCGGCCTGCAGCTCCGCGATGGTATTGATGCGCGAGCGGTTGACGCCCAGGATCACGTCGCCCTCGCCGATCCCGGCTTCGGAGGCCGCGCCTTCGGCGCTGACCACCACCACGTTGCCGGTGGTGTGCAGCTGCTGCTTCTCGTCGGCGCTCAGCGCGCGGGCGCTGATGCCGAGGCGCGCGATGGCATCGCCGTCGTCACCGCCCTGGTCCTTGCCCGAGCCGTTGCGGTTGCGCGCGGTCACGGCGTTTTCCTTCATCTCGCCCACCACCACGCTGATCTTGCGCGTTGACTTGTCGCGCCACACGTCCAGCACGGCGGTGCCGCCCGGCTTGATGGCCGCGATCAGCTGCGGCAGCTGGCCGGAGGTATCCACCGCCACGCCGTTCACCGCGAGGATGACGTCCTCGGGCTTGACGCCGGCCTTGTCGGCCGGGCCATTGGCGTCGACCGAGCTGACGGCCGCGCCCCGCGCGCGATCGAGTCCCAGGTTTTCCGCCAGCAGCGCATTCACGTCCTGGATGGCGACGCCGATGCGGCCGCGGCTGACCTTGCCGGTCTTCACCAGCTGCTCGCGGATGTTGTTGGCGATGTCGATCGGAATCGCGAACGAAATGCCCGCGTAGCTCTGGGTGTTGCTGTAGATCTGCGAATTGATGCCCACCACCTCGCCGTTCATGTTGAACAGCGGGCCGCCGGAGTTGCCGGGGTTGACCGCGGCGTCGGTCTGGATGAAGGGCACGATGCTGGCGCTGTTGCCAAGTGTCGAACCCGCGGATTCCTGCATGGGCAGCGTGCGCGATTTGCCGCTGACGATGCCCGCGGTCACGCTGTTCTCGAAGCGGAACGGCGAACCGATGGCGATCACCCACTCACCGACCTTGAGCTTGTTCGGATCGCCGATGCGCACCACCGGCAGGTTCTTCGCTTCGATCTTGATCACCGCCACGTCGGTGCGCTCGTCCATGCCGATCACCTTGGCATCGAACTCGCGGCGGTCGGTGAGCTTCACCGTGACTTTCGAGGCATTGTCCACCACGTGCGCGTTGGTGAGGATGTAGCCATCCGCGCTGACGATGAAGCCGGAACCGACGCCGGTGGTGGGCGTGCTGTTGCGCGGCATGCCGCGGCCGCTGGGCACGCCGAACTGGCGGAAGAAATCACTGAACGGATCGTTGTCGTCATCGCTGCCGGCGACGGCCTGCTGGCCGCGTTCGAGCACCGTGACGTTCACGACCGCGGGGCCGACCTGTTCCACCAGCGCGGAGAAATCCGGCAGGCCGCGCACCAGCGGCGCGACGGTGGGCGTCACCGCGGCGGGCGCCGGCGCCGCGGCGTTGGCGGCGGACACCGTGCTCACCTGCGACGAGCAGGCGGCGAACAAGGTGGCGAAGGCGATGGCTCCCAGCACCCGGGAACCCAGAATCTCGTGCGACATGACCGCTCCTTAACGAATCGTCCCTAAATTACCCAGTTTCGAGGCGTGGCGGCCGCGTTTCAAGGCCGCTCCGACCGCCAGGGCCGCACAGCACCAGGCCCAGATCAGCACCGGCCAATTGCCCGACCGGGCGTACGGGGTGAGACCGCTGCGCGGCTGCACGGTTCCCGTCAGCACCGCGGGCCGGTACTCCGGCGCCGACTTGATCACGCTGCCGTCCGCATCCACCAGCGCCGACACGCCGTCATTGGCCGCCCGGACCAGCGGCCGTCCCACTTCCAGCGCGCGCATGCGCGATATCTGGAAATGCTGGTAGCGGGCGGCGGAATGGCCGAACCAGCCGTCGTTGGTGACATTGACCAGCACCCGCGCCTGATCGAGCGCCGCGAGTTGCGCGCTGCCGAAGGCGTCCTCGTAGCAGATGGTGAGCGCGATGCGGGTGCCGGCCACCGGGTACGCCCCCTGGTTTTCCGCGCCGGCCGTGAAATTGTCGTAAGGCAGGCTCATGAGCCGCAGCCAGCGCCGCACGAAGGCCGGCACCGGGAAATACTCGGCGAAGGGCACCAGGTGGCGCTTGTCGTACCACTTCGGATCCTCGCCCAGCACCAGCACCGAGTTGTAGTACTTGTCCGCGTCGGCATCGGCGCGCACCAGCCCGAGCACCAGATCCGAACCGCGCTGGCGCGCTTCGAAGTAGCGGTCGCTGAGGTAGTCGGGAACGCTGTTGGCAAGGTCGGTGAGCGCGGATTCGGGCCACACGATCAGCTTCGCGCCCAGCGCCTGCGAATTGAGCGCGCGATACAGGTTGCGGATCGGCTCGCGATTGTTCTGCAGCCACTTGACGTCCTGCGACACGTCGCCCTGCAGCACCGCCACGCTGAGGGGCGCGCCGTCGGGTTGCGTCCACGCCACGCGGTGCAGCAGCAGCGCGATGGGCCAGGGCACGAGCAGCACCGCCAGCGCCGCCAGGCGCAGCGCGGACGAACCGCGCAGCAGGCACACCAGCGCGCCGCTGCCGAGCAGCAGGACGGCGGACAGGCCGTACACGCCGATCACGGGCGCGAGCGGCGCGAGCGGCGTCGCCTCCAGCGAATAGCCCAGCGACAGCCACGGGAACCCCGACAGCACCCAGCCGCGCGCCCATTCGATCAGCAGCCACAGCGCCGGCAATCCCACCAGCAGCCGCAGCGCGCGGGTCTGCGGCAGCCAGCGCCCGACCAGGTAACCGAGCAGCGCATACCACGCGCTCATGAGCAGGATCAGCGACACCAGCACCAGCAGCGTGAGCCAGATGGGCGCCGGACCGTAGTCGTGCACGCTGATGTACAGCCACCAGGTGCCGGAGCCGAAATGGCCGAGCCCGAACACGAAACCGAGCAGCGTGGCCTGGCGCGGGCTCGCGTCCTGCCACAGGAACATCATGAGCGCGGGCGACAGCAGCGCCAGCGGCCACAGGCTGTAGGGCGCGAACGCGAAACTCAGCGCGATGCCGGCCGCCAGCGCCGCCGGCAGCCGCCACAGATCGCGCCGGGAGCGAACCGGCCAGTTCATGCCGGCACGGTGACGCGCAGGCTGTCGATGCGCCGCCGGTCGGTGCGCTGCACGCGGAATTCGAGGTTGGCGAGCTGCACGCTCTCGCCCCGGCGCGGCACGCGGCCGAACTGCTGCATCACCAGGCCCGCGACGGTGTCGAACTCCTCGTCCGACAGCGTGGTGCCGAAGTACTCGTTGAACTCGGGAATCGGCGTCGCGCCGCGCACCAGGTAGTGCTGCTCGTCCTCGCGGCCGATGTTCTGGTCTTCCTCGATGTCGAACTCGTCGTCGATCTCGCCGATGATCTGCTCGATCACGTCCTCGATGGTCACGAGGCCCGCCACGCCGCCATACTCGTCGACCACCATCGCCATGTGGTTGCGGTTGCCGCGGAATTCCTTGAGCAGGATGTTGAGCCGCTTGGACTCGGGCACGAACACCGCGGGCCGCAGGAATTCGCGCATGTCGAAGCGGCTGGCCGGCGCGCCGGCGAAGAAGCGCAGCAGGTCCTTGGCCAGCAGGATCCCGACCACGTCGTCCTTGTCGCCATCGAGCACCGGGAAGCGCGAGTGCCCGGACTCGGTCACCTCGGGCACGATGCGCGAGATGGCGTCGTCGCGCCTGAGGCACACCATCTGCGCGCGCGGCACCATCACATCGCGCACCTGCATGTCGGCCATGGCCAGCGCGCCTTCCAGCATGTCGGCCAGCTCGACGTCGAGGACTCCGCCGTCATGCGCCTCGCGCACCAGCTCCAGCAGCTCGGCGCGGTCCTTGAGACCGCCACCCAGGCTGCGGATCACCAGCGCCTTCCAGCCCTTGCCGCCCTTGCCGCTGGACTTCTCGACGGCGGCTTCTTCCTTGGGAGTGTTCATGCCTCGCGCACGCTCCGGTACGGATTGGGGATGCCCAGCGCGTGCAGCACGCGGACCTCGCGCCGCTCCATGCGCTGCGCGTCGTGGTCGCGCTCGTGGTCGTAGCCGATGAGGTGCAGCACGCCGTGCACCACCAGGTGCGCCCAGTGCGCCTGCGCGCTCTTGTGCTGCTCGCGCGCTTCCCGCCGCAGCACGGCCGGGCAGATCACCAGATCGCCGAGCGAATCCGCAACGCTGCCGCCCGGGGCCGGAAAGGACAGCACGTTGGTCGCGTGGTCCTGGCCGCGCCAGGTGCGGTTGAGGCGGCGGCTCGCGGCCGGACCGACGATCAGCACCGAAATGCCGGCCCGCGGCGCGCGCGCGCCGAGCGCGGCCGCGGCCCAGCGCCGCAGCAGCGCGCGGGACGGCAGCCAGCCGCTTTTCGCACGCACGTTCATTTCGATCCTGGGCGCGCTACTGGCTGTCACGCTGCGACTCATAGGCCTGGACGATCCGCTGCACCAGCGGATGGCGCACCACGTCGCCGGCGTCGAAGAAGGTGAAGGCGATGCCCTCGATGCCGCGCAGCACCTGGATGGCGTGGCGCAGGCCGGACATGCGACCGGCCGGCAGGTCGGTCTGCGTGACATCGCCGGTCACCACGGCGCGCGAGCCGAAGCCGATGCGCGTCAGGAACATCTTCATCTGTTCGGTGGTGGTGTTCTGCGCCTCGTCGAGGATGATGAAGGACTCGTTCAGCGAGCGGCCGCGCATGAAGGCCAGCGGCGCGACCTCGATGACGTTGCGCTCGATGAGCCGCGCCACGCGCTCGAAGCCCAGCATTTCATACAGCGCGTCGTAGATCGGGCGCAGGTAGGGATCCACCTTCTGCGACAGGTCGCCCGGCAGGAAGCCGAGCCGTTCGCCCGCCTCCACCGCCGGCCGCACCAGCACCAGGCGGCGCACGCGCTCGGCGTTGAGCGCCTCCACCGCGCAGGCCACCGCCAGGTAGGTCTTGCCGGTGCCGGCGGGACCGATGCCGAAGCTGAGGTCGGTGTGGCGGATGTGTTCGAGGTAGTCGCGCTGGTGCGGACTGCGCGCCTTGATCGGGCCGCGCGGCGTGCGCACGTTGGTGGCGTCGAGCACCGCGGGTGGCACGGGCTCCGACGCCGGCGGTTCCTCGGCAGCGACTTCCGCCAGCCGCAGGTGCACCTGCTCGGGCGTCACGGCCGAATTGCCGGTGAGCTGGTACAGGTCGCGCAGCACCGACTCGGTGGAGCGCGCCCGCGCGCCGCGCAGCCGGAACACATGGCCGCGGCGGCGGATCTCGACGCCCAGCCGCGTTTCCACCAGCCGCAGGTGTTCATCCAGCGGACCGCACAGGTTGGCCAGGCGGACGTTGTCCGGGGGATCGAGGTCGAATTCGCGGAACAGCGGCGCGGGTCGTGAACTCACAGGGCTCCGGCACGCAGCCTGCCGCGCAGCGAATGTTCGCGCGCTTCGGTGATCTCGACTTCGACGAACCGCTGCAGGAGCTCGGCGGGCCCCGCGAAATTGACCCAGCGGTTGTTCTCGGTGCGGCCCGCGAGTTCACGGCGGTCCTTCTTGGCCGGGCGCTGCACCATCACGCGCTGCACGCTGCCCACCATGCCGCGGCTGATGGCCTGGGCCTGGGCGTCGAGCTGCGCCTGCAGCCGCGCCAGCCGCAGCTGCTTTTCCTGCAGCGGCACGTCGTCCGGCAGCGCGGCGGCCGGCGTGCCGGGCCGGCGGCTGTACAGGAACGCGAAGCACTGGTCGAACTGCACCTCGCGCACCAGCCGGAGCGTGGCCTCGAAATCGCGCTCCGTCTCGCCGGGGAAACCGATGATCAGATCCGACGTGACGCTGATATCGGGACGGACGGCGCGCACGCGGCGGATCCGGTCCTTGTACTCGAGCGTGGTGTAGCCGCGCTTCATGAGCGCGAGGATGCGGTCGGACCCGCTCTGCACCGGCAGGTGCAGGTGGTTGGCGAGCTTCGGCACGCTGGCGTAGGCCTCGATGAGGCTGTCGCCGAATTCCAGCGGGTGCGAGGTGGTGAAGCGGATGCGCTCCACGCCCGGGATCACCGCGACGTGGTGGATCAGCGTGGCCAGATCGACGATGGCGCCGTCGTGCATGGCGCCGGCGTAGGCGTTGACGTTCTGGCCCAGCAGCGTCACTTCGCTCACGCCCTGCGCGGCCAGCTGGCGCACTTCCGCGAGCACCGAGTCGAACGGCCGGCTCACTTCATCGCCGCGCGTGTAGGGAACCACGCAGAAGCTGCAGTACTTGCTGCAGCCTTCCATGACCGAGACGTAGGCGCTGGCGCCGCTGGCGCGCGGCTCGGGCAGGCGGTCGAACTTCTCGATCTCCGGGAAGCTGACGTCGACCACCGCCTGCCTGCGCTGGCGGCGCTCGGCGATCATGGCCGCGAGGCGGTGGATGGTCTGCGGGCCGAACACCAGGTCGACGTGCGGCGCGCGCCGGACGATGACCTCGCCTTCCTGGCTGGCGACGCAGCCGCCAACGCCGATGATGAGGTCCGGACGCTGCTGCTTGAGCAGGCGCCATTCGCCCAGCAGCGAGTACACCTTGTCTTCGGCCTTCTCGCGCACCGAGCAGGTGTTCATGAGCAGCACGTCGGCGGCCGCCGCATCGGCGGTGGGCGTGAGCCCCAGCGCGTCGCGCAGTACGTCCGCCATGCGGGCGGAGTCGTACTCGTTCATCTGGCAACCGAAGGTCTTGATGTAATAGCGGCCGGGCATTGAGCGTCGACGGGCTCTAGAACGGAATGTCGTCGTCGAAGTCGGCCGGCGCGGGGCCGCTGGCGGCGTGGCTCATGGGTTCATGCGACTCGCTGCGCTCGCGGGGTTCATAGGAACTGCCGCCGCCCGAGCCGCCCGCGCCACGGCTGCCCAGCATCTGCATCTCGTTCGCGACGATCTCGGTGGAGAAACGATCCCGCCCTTCCTTGTCCTGCCACTTGCGCGTGCGCAGCGCGCCTTCGACATAGATCTGCGAACCCTTGCGCAGGTATTCGGCGGCGATTTCGCCGAGCCGGCCGAACATCACGATGCTGTGCCATTCGGTGCGCTCCTTCTGCTCACCGGACTGCTTGTCCTTCCAGCTCTCGCTGGTGGCGATGCGCAGGTTCGTGACCGAGGTGCCCGACGGCATGGCCCGGGTCTCCGGATCCGCTCCCAGGTTGCCGACCAGAATGACCTTGTTGACTCCGCGCGCCATGTTGGACTACCTCGATGATTCCTTAACGCCCGCTGCAAAAACAGCGATGACAGGCCCCTATTCTAGACGAGGGCCAACGCTCCCGTGAGCCTACCTAGGGCACTCTAAACTATTGTAAACGTTGAATTTACCCCCATGTCAGGCTGCCAGGGGCGCCTGCGCCCCACCCAGGTCCCACGATCATTCCCGTAGGCGCAGGGGCGAGGCGGCCGTAAAATGGCCGATTGCCGCCTGCACTGGCCGCGCCCGACCCACGCCACATCGACCTCAAAGCACATGCAGCAGCTACGCATCCGCGGTGCCCGCACCCACAACCTGCGCAACATCGATCTCGACCTGCCGCGCGGCAAGCTGATCGTGTTCAGCGGCCTGTCGGGTTCGGGCAAGTCTTCGCTGGCATTCGACACGCTGTATGCCGAGGGCCAGCGCCGCTATGTCGAGTCGCTGTCGGCGTACGCGCGCCAGTTCCTGTCGATGATGGACAAGCCCGACGTGGACAGCATCGAAGGGCTCTCGCCCGCGATCGCGATCGAACAGAAGGCCGGCTCGCACAATCCACGCTCCACGGTCGGCACCGTCACCGAGATCCACGACTACCTGCGCCTGCTGTACGCGCGCGCCGGCCTGCCGCGCTGCATGCTGCACGGGATCGACCTTGAAATGCAGAGCATCGGGCAGATGGTGGACCAGGTGCTGCGCCAGCCGGAAGGCGAGCCGGCGCTGCTGCTCGCGCCGCTGGTGAACGATCGCAAGGGCGAGCACAACGAGGTGCTGGCCTCCCTGAGTGCGCAGGGCTACGTGCGCGTGCGCATCGATGGCGTGGTGCACGAGCTGGACTCGCTGCCGAAACTCGACGCGCGCAGGAAGCACACCATCGAAGCCGTGGTCGATCGCTTCCGGGTGCGCGCCGACATCACGCAGCGCCTGGCCGAATCGTTCGAGACCGCGCTCGCGCTCGGCAACAGCGTGGCGCGCGTGCTGTTCCCCGGGCAGCCAGCGGACCACCTGCTGAGTTTCTCCAGCCGCCACGCCTGTCCGGAGTGCGGCTTCTCGGTGCCGCCGCTCGAGCCGCGCATGTTCTCCTTCAACAACCCGGCCGGCGCGTGCACGCGCTGCAACGGCCTCGGCGTGCAGGAATTCTTCGATCCCGCGCGCGTGGTGACCCACCCGCATCTCTCGCTGGCGGGCGGCGCGGTGCGCGGCTGGGACCGCCGCAACTCGCATTACTTCCAGCTCATCCAGTCGCTCGCGAACCACTACGGATTCGACCTCGATACGCCCTGGACCGAGCTCGAACCGCGCATCCAGCAGCTGCTGCTGTTCGGCAGCCAGGCGGAGGAGATCGAGTTCCGCTACGAGGCCCCGCGCGGCAGGAGCGCGCGCCGCCGCCACGTGTTCGAGGGCATCGTGCCCAACCTCGAACGGCGCTACCGCGAAACCGAATCGGCCACGGTGCGCGAGGAGCTCGGCAAGTACCTCGGCACGCGCTGCTGTCCGGAGTGCGCCGGCACGCGCCTCAATCCCGCCGCGCGCGCCGTGTTCGTGGGCGGCGTTTCGCTGCCGGAACTCTCGAAGTACACGGTCGGACAGTCGCTGGCGTGGTTCGAGGCGCTGCAGCTCACGGGCTGGCGCGCGGAAGTGGCCGCGCGCATCGTGCGCGAAGCGGGCGAGCGGCTGCGATTCCTGGTCGACGTCGGCCTCGATTACCTGAGCCTGGACCGCAGCGCCGACAGCCTCTCGGGCGGCGAAGCCCAGCGCATCCGGCTTGCCAGCCAGATCGGTTCCGGTCTCACCGGCGTGATGTACATCCTCGACGAGCCGTCGATCGGCCTGCACCAGCGCGACAACGACCGTCTGCTCGCGACGCTGCGGCGGCTGCGCGACCTGGGCAACACGGTGATCGTGGTGGAGCACGACGAAGACACGATCCGGGCCGCCGACTACATGGTGGACCTGGGCCCCGGCGCCGGCGTGCACGGCGGAGCCGTGGTGGCGCACGGCACGCCCGCCGAAGTCGAAGCCCACCCCGGGTCACCGACCGGACGCTATCTCAGTGGCGTGGACTCGATCGCCGTGCCGCAACGCAAGCGCGCGGATCCCGCCAGGCAGGTCCTGATCCGCGGCGCGCGCGGCAACAACCTCACGGGCCTGGACGTGGCGATTCCGGTCGGGCTCATGACCTGCGTGACGGGCGTGTCGGGTTCGGGCAAATCCACGCTGGTCAACGACACGCTGTACCGCTACGCCGCGGCGCGGCTCAATGGCGATGTGCCCGATGGCGCGGCGCTGGCCTGCGAGGCCATCGACGGGCTGTACGCCTTCGAGCGCGTGATCGACATCGACCAGAATCCCATCGGTCGCACGCCGCGCTCCAATCCGGCCACCTACACCGGCCTGTTCACCGCGATCCGCGAGCTGTACGCACAGGTGCCCGAAGCCCGCGCGCGCGGCTACGATGCGGGCCGCTTCAGCTTCAACGTCAAGGGCGGACGCTGCGAGGCGTGCCAGGGGGATGGGGTGCTGAAGGTCGAAATGCACTTCCTGCCGGACGTCTACGTCCCGTGCGACATCTGCCAGGGCCGGCGCTACAACCGCGAGACGCTCGAGATCCTTTACCGCGGCAAGAGCATCCACCAGGTGCTCGACACCACGGTGGAGGAGGCGCTGCCGTTCTTCGCCAGCATCCCGGCCATCGCCGGCAAGCTGCGCACGCTGCTCGACGTGGGCCTGTCGTACGTGCGGCTGGGGCAGAACGCCACCACGCTGTCGGGCGGCGAAGCCCAGCGCATCAAGCTGGCGCGGGAACTCGCCAAGCGCGACAACGGCCGCACGCTCTACATCCTCGACGAGCCCACCACCGGCCTGCACTTCCATGACACCGCGCAGCTGCTGAAGGTGCTGCAGCAGCTGCGCGACGCGGGCAACACCATCGTGGTGATCGAGCACAACCTCGACGTCATCAAGTGCGCCGACTGGGTCATCGACCTGGGCCCGGAGGGCGGCGAAAAAGGCGGCCGCCTGGTGGCCGCGGGCACGCCGGAGCAGATCGCGGCGGAACCGGCGTCGCTGACGGGCAGGTACCTCAGGCCGCTGCTGGCGCGCGGGGCCGCGAAGACGGCCGCCCGCTGAGCGGCGGCGGCTGGGGGCGGCGCAAGCCCCACCTGGCTGCCGTGGTGGGCCAGTGCCTCAGGAGGGCCGTTTGGGCCCGCTCTCGAAGTACTGCCGGACCTCACCGTTGAGCACCGTCTCGCGATAGGTGCGGCCGGCGTACTGGCTGAGGGTGCGCCGCCAGAAATTCACGGCACCCGGATTGCGCAGGTATTCGAGGATCTCCCAGCGACCCGCGAAGCGGTCCAGGATCAGCCGCACCGCCTGCTGGCCGATGCCGCGGCGCCGCCAGCTGCGGGCGATGAAGAACTCCGCCATGGAGTAGTCCACAGGCGCCTGCCCGGGCACGGGCCTGCGGTGACGCACCATGGCGAAGCCCACGGGCGTCTCGCCATAAACCAGGATCAGGACGTGGGCGCTGGAATCGGCAAACCAGCTGTCGAGCAGATCGGGGCCACGATGGCCCAACTCAGGGAGGACCGGAAACAACCCGGTATTGAGGGGGGCGAGATCCGACAGGTAGTCGCCGTACGCGCCCTCCAGCCAGCGCCTGTCGCCCGGCATCGAGCGCGCGTCGCGGACGCTGACATTCATGGCTGGACGCGGACCCCAGACAAGAAAACCCGCGCGATCAAGCAGATCCGCGCGGGTTTCCTGTCAGACGAACGAGACCTGCGGGGTCTTAGTTCGCCGGAGCCGGGGCGGAAGTCGCCGGAGCGGCCTCAGCCGGGGCAGCCGTCGAATCAGCCGGCGCAGCGGCGGGAGTGGCGTCGGCAGCGGGAGCCGAAGCTTCGGGCGCGGCGGCCGGAGCGGCGGTTTCCGAGCTGCTGCAGGCGGTGAGAACCAGCGCGGTGGCGAAGGTGCTCAGGAGGAGCTTTGTATTCATCGATGAATCCCCAGAATGATTGGAAAGGACAGAAAATCGGACAAACGTTTGTGACGCGATTCCCAACATTGATCGCGGCCAAGGATTCTATAGCGTCTTAGCCATAATTCAAACCCTTGTAGGACAGGCCGGAGCGCGTTTCGACCCCGAATTCAGCGTTTGGCCAGCAGATCGCGGATTTCGGTCAGCAGCACTTCCTCGCGCGGCGGCGGCGGCGGCGCGGCGGCCACGACCGGAGCGGGCTGCTTGAGCTTGTTGATGGCCTTGATGGCCATGAACAGCACGATCGCGATGATCAGGAAGTCGAAAATGGTCTGCAGGAACGAGCCGTACTTGATCACCACCGGCTTGCCGGTGGGATCGGAGCCGATGGTCGCCACCAGGTCGGAGAAATTGACGCCACCGATCCACTTGCCGAGGAACGGGGTGATCACGTCGGCCACCAGCGAGGACACGATCTTGCCGAACGCAGCGCCGATGATCACGCCGATGGCCAGATCGACCACGTTGCCTTTCATGGCGAACTCTTTGAACTCGGAACCGATGCTCATGAGTTACTCCTTGTTTTGATTATGGTCGTTGCTGGCCGCGGACGGCGTTCAGGCCGCTGCGGCTTTCTTCCTGGCGCTGCGCTTCGGTGCCGCCGCCGCTTCGGTTCCATCCGGTTTGGCGTTCTTCCTGGCGGCCGACTTGGCCCTGGCCCTGCCCTTGCCCGGCGCCGGCGCGTCGCCCGCGGCGGTTGCGGTGGCGCCTTCCACCAGCTGCATCAGCGCCATCGGGGCGTTGTCACCCGCGCGCGGCACCATGCGCAGGATGCGCGTGTAGCCACCGGCGCGCGCCTTGAAGCGCGGTCCCAGGTCGCCGAACAGCTTGGTCACCACCGCCTCGTCACGCAGGCGCGCGAACGCCGTGCGCCGGCGCGCCTCGGAATCGGTCTTGGCCAGCGTGATCAGCGGCTCGACCACGCGCCGCAGCTCCTTGGCCTTGGGCAAGGTGGTCTGGATGGTTTCGTGACGCAGCAGCGAACCCGCCATGTTGCGCAACATCGCGTGGCGATGCGAGGCGTTGCGCGAGAGCTGACGCCCTGAAAGCTTGTGACGCATGGTTGTCTCTCAGATTAGGCCGTTGTCTTCGTCGTGGCGCAGGCCGGCCGGCGGCCAGCCGTCGAGGCGCATGCCCAGCATCAGGCCGTGGCTCTGCAGCACTTCCTTGATCTCGGTGAGCGACTTCTTGCCGAGGTTCGGAGTGCGCAGCAGCTCCACTTCCGTGCGCTGCACCAGGTCGCCGATGTAGTGGATGTTCTCGGCCTTGAGGCAGTTGGCGCTGCGCACCGTGAGCTCGAGCTCGTCCACGGGGCGCAGCAGGATCGGGTCGAACTGCATCTCGGTGACCTTGGCGATCGCTTCATCCTCGCCCTGCAGGTCGACGAACACCGACAACTGGTCCTTGAGGATCGAACCGGCGCGGCGAATGGCTTCTTCGGCC
>Ga0335083_10003810_pt1 | contig 19381 bp, 21 predicted proteins | sample Lox_Sample_42_FD_206716 | JGI IMG/M metagenome (GOLD analysis project Ga0335083, IMG submission 206716) | Soil microbial communities from Loxahatchee National Wildlife Refuge, Florida, United States - Lox_Sample_4.2 | ecosystem: Environmental > Terrestrial > Soil > Wetlands | place: USA...
AGGTCCGCGATGATGCGCGACACCGAGGGCTGGGAGAGGTTGGTCTCGCGGCCGGCCCTGGAAAACGAACCGGTTCGCGCGACGCGGACAAAGAGGCGGAGTGCCTGGATCGAATCAGTCATTTGGAAATCAAATATATCTTAGTTGAAATGACCGTCTACTGATCAGATGGCAAATGATCGATGTACTCCTCACCAACCTTGAGGAGATCGTCATGACCTTGCCTGAGAAACTCGCTGCCTTCCGCGCCAACTTCGAAGCCGGCGGCCCGCCCTGGAACGCCCCCGCATGGGTCCACGAGCCGATGCACCGTGCGACCGCCGAGCTGATCGCCTCGGGCCAGGCCCAGCGTGCGCTCAAGGCGGGCGACAGGGCGCCGGTCTTCACCTTGAACGATTCCGACGGCAAGCCGGTCTCGTCGGCCGAGCTGCTGAAGCAAGGGCCGCTGGTCGTCACCTTCTACCGCGGCGTCTGGTGCCCCTACTGCAACATGGACCTGCAGGCGCTGCAGGAGGCGCTGCCGCAGCTCGAGGCGCAGGGTGCACGGCTGCTCGCCATCTCGCCGCAGACGGCGCCCAACAGCCGCCGCAGCCAGCGCGACAACAAGCTCACCTTCTCAATCGTGTCCGATCCGCACAACGAGGTCGCGCATGCCTTCGGTCTGCGCTTCAGGCTGCCGGACTATCTGATCGACCTCTACAAGAACGCGTTCAAGAACAACCTCGCGGTCGTGAACGGCGACGACTCCTGGACTTTGCCGATGCCGGCCCGCTACGTGATCGGCCAGGACGGCGTCATCGCCTACGCCGAGGTCAACCCCGACTACACCAATCGCCCCGATCCGTCAGAGGTGCTGCCGACGTTGCAGCAGCTCAACCGGGCCCGCGCGGCCTAGGGGAGAGCCAACATGTCCAGGCTCGACAACAAGGTTGCCGTCGTCACCGGCGGTTCGAGCGGCATCGGTCTTGCCGCAGCCAGGCGCTTCATCGAAGAGGGCGCACATGTCTTCATCATGGGCCGCCGCGCCGATGAGCTTACCAAGGCGAAGGCCGCTATCGGCCGCAACGTCACGACGGTGCAGGGCGACGTCGCCGATCTCGGCGACCTCGACCGGCTCTATGCGACAGTCAAGGCGGAGAAGGGTGGTCTCGACATCGTCGTGGCAAGTGCCGGCTACGTCGAGCGCAAGCTCGGCGAGCAGGTAACGCCGGAGCATTTCGACAAGACCTTTGGCGTCAACGCACGCGGCGCCTACTTCACCGTGCAGAAGGCGGTGCCGCTGATGCGCAGAGGCGGCTCGATCGTCTTGGTCGCGTCAGGCCTCCATCTCAAGGGCTTTCCCGAGCACGGCACCTATTCGGCGACCAAGGCCGCGGTCCGCTCCTTCGCCCGCACCTGGGCGATGGAACTGAAGGACCGCGGCATCCGCGTCAACAGCCTGAGCCCCGGTGCGATCGACACGCCGATCATCGCCGGACAGTTCAAGACCGCGGCCGAGGCGGACGCTGCCAAGGCGATGTATGCGCAGATCACACCGCTGGGACGAATCGGCCAAGCCAAGGAGATGGCCAACGCCATTCTATTCTTGGCCTCCGACGACAGCAGCTACTCGACCGGCATCGACCTCGTGACGGACGGCGGACTAACGCAGGTTTAGTGGCGGGTTTTGGGCTCGAATCCTGGTTTGCTCACAGGAATTTCTCCACAACGTCGATGGTTGAGCGTTGGCCAATGGCATCGAAATTAGTGGCAATCCAATTGTCGGCCACTTTGCGTCCGATTTCCTTCAAATGGAGGAGGAAGTCCCAGCGCGCGTTCATCTTGCTCGACACGCCAAGTCCCTTCATTTGCTCTTCCGCTTCTATCCAGTGAATATTGATCCGCTTGTATTGCTCGCGGTCGAGCTTACCCTCGTCGATGAGGTGAGTCACAAACGAGATCGCCCGCATCTCACGCATCAACGAGGAATTGAAGCTGATTTCATTGAGCCGATTCATGATCTCCGTCGCCGTCTTGGGCACTCTATCGCTGCTCAATGGATTGACCTGGATGATCACGACGTCGGAGCTCTCGGCGCCATAGATCAAAGGAAAGATCGCCGGATTGCCCATGTAGCCGCCATCCCAGTAGGGATCTCCGTCAATAGTGACGGCCTGCCAAAGGAACGGTAGGCAAGCCGAGGCCAGCAGCACATCGGGTGTGATCTCCCCGCACGTGAAGACCCGGACCTTGCCGGTCTTCACGTTGGTCGCGCTGATGAACAGCTTCACCGCGCGGCAGTGCTCGAGCCGCTTGAAATCGATCGACTCCTCGAGCGCGTGCCGGAGCGGGTTGATGTTCATGGGATTGAACTGATAGGGCGACAGCATCCGCGTCAGCATGTCGAAGGCGACGAAGGCGGCGGAGTGATCGAGGTTCCAAGAGCCGCCCAGTCGGTCAAAGGGTGTCGGCTGCAGTGGCCCAAGCTGGGCAGCTCGGCTGACGCTGCGCCAGAAAACCTCCAGCACACGCTTCGCCTCGGCGCGACCACCGCGTCCCATGCCGTCTGCAAACACCGCGGCGTTCATGGCACCAGCGGACGTGCCGGAGATCGCCTCGACTTCCAGCCGCTCCTCTTCGAGCAGGCGGTCCAACACTCCCCAAGTATAGGCCCCGTGGGCGCCGCCGCCCTGCAGGGCAAGGTTGATCTTCTTCGCTTCCACGATCTTCTCCTCTGGCGATAGTGTTGGGCCAATCGCCGACGCTATTCGGTTCCCTCGATGACTTGACTGTTCAACGGCTCTATCGGTGGAAATCCGGCGGTTACCTGCTGTTTCAGCTACCTTGAGCGTTCGATCTAGTGGGAGCCTTCGCCGGTGATTAGCCGCGCACCGGACTGAAACGTTATGTAAGACCAAAGCCAATCAATCATGACGATGAAGCGATTCCTGAAGCCGATCAGGAACGAGACATGGACCAATCCCCATAGCAACCAGGCGAGCGTTCCGTCGAGTTTGACCCACCCGAGATCGGCCACGGCGGCGCGCCGGCCGATCGTCGCCATGGTTCCAAGACTCCTGTAGCGGAATGGCGCCGGCGCCGGTTTGCCTTGCAGCTGGGCGCGAAGCAGGCGAGCCACGTATGCACCCTGTTGTTTAGCGACGGGCGCCAAGCCGGGCAGCGGCTGGCCGTCGGCATTTCGCACATGCGCGGTATCACCGATGACAAAAATGTCTGAATGGCTCGGCACCGACAGATCGGGTTCGACCAAGACTCGACCGATGCGATCCTTTTCCACGCCAAGCCAGTGGGCTGCACCCGATGCCATGACGCCAGCCCCCCAAATGATCGTCGCTGCCGGCAGGTGCTGATCGTCGATTGCCACTCCTGCAACATCACAATGCGTGACGCGTGCACCTAGACGAACATCGACGCCCAACTTCTCAAGCGACGCCAGAGCCGCTTCGCTCAGTTTCTCGGGGAACGTCGACAATAGGCGTGGTCCTGCTTCAACCAGCACAACATGTGCATCGGCGGGATTGATGCGACGAAAGTCGTGACGCAGGGCGACACGTGCCAATTCGGCTATGGCCCCCGCCATCTCGACGCCGGTCGGACCGCCCCCGATCACGATGAAAGTGAGAAGCCGTCGTCGGGTCTCGGCCGTATCGGACGACTCGGCGTTCTCGAAGGCCGTCAGGATGCGCCGACGAATATCGGTGGCATCGTCGATCTTCTTGAGGCCGGGTGCGGCACTTTCCCACGCATCGTGGCCGAAATATGAATGACGTGCGCCGGTCGCCAAGATAAGGCGATCATAGTGGATCTCACGATCGTCGATGGCGACGACGCGCCGCTCCTTGTCGACGTTGGTTACTTTGCCGAAGACGACGCTGACATTGACCGCTTGGCGCAAGATGGCGCGAATAGGCGAAGCTATCTGAGCCGGTGACAAACCAGCCGTCGCCACCTGATAGAGCAGCGGCTGGAACAGATGATAATTGCGTCGATCGATGACCGTAACGTCGCAATCGGCTCCAGCCAGCCCATGCGCTGCAGACAGTCCACCGAAGCCCGCGCCAACGATTACGATTTGCCGACGTCGCATAAAGGATCTCCCTGCAGGTACGTGCATTCTGGCAGGCTGAACACACGGCACTCTTGTCATCTCGCGACTATGAAAAGACATATCGGAGGGCTGAGCGTGGGGACGGTTCGCCCTACGGGACCTGCGCCTGGCGAGCACTGCGTCCGCTTTAGACGTTTCGAAGGGGGCGCCTGAAACGTTACCAGGGCGGTGGGATTATTTGATGTTAACGAAGCCTTATTCGCTGATAACCTGTAACGTTTCTCTGATCGACTGCTACGACAGAATGACGGCCCCATGCTTGAGGCGCTGAAGGCGCCGAACGGAGGCAATATTCTCTTGCCGAGTCGCCCGGTGGATAGGCTTGGCCGTGATCGACTCGCCCAGCGATTCGAGAGATTTAGAATCTCTGTTTAGGTATGAGGCAGGTGTTCGCCTCCTGGCCTTTTTTCGGCTACAAAACGAATGAAAGCGTTGGGCCCAAAGATCGATAAAACCCTTTAGATTAAACGTTGCTTGTGTGTCTCGCGGCCTGTCTAAAAATCAGGTTCGCTAGAGCCGGATAACTGACTTTATGGAAAGAGGCACCACGGTTGCACCTCAATTGACGTCTCAGTTTGCGTTTACCTTTGTTGCCAAAACTTCCACAACTTGACTGGCCAATCGGGGAGCGGCATCGGCCTCCAGCGCTCGATCGATCGCCGCGTCATCTTCAAGAGCATCCAACAACCGGAGAGACGACTGGATAATTAACTTCATGGAATATGCTCGGACAAGGCCCCCGTGCTGCGAGAATTCAGCCCGGAAATTTGAGGCCGACAAAAGTGGCCACTGGCCCGACGAGGATCGGTGCGAGGATGGCAACGGCGCGGAGTAAATCATTCGTGACAGGGCTAGTCGTCGCCCCTGTGACAGCAGCGGTACTGGGAATGGCGTCGGAGTTCATCTGTGGTATGCGCCGCCTGCCACGTTCAAGTAGCAGCGCCGCGGGCAAGTAGGTTGCCACGAGGCCAGCTACGAAGAAGACACTCTCAATGGCGACGAATCCTGACGCTACCGAAGCATAGGCGGACGAAAGCTTGTCATCGTTAAAGAATGGCAGAGGGAGCGCCGTCCACTGCTTTGAATCAAGTACGCCAGCGGCCAACGTTAGGGCAGACGCGAGGAGAATCATGTCGAGATTGCGTTTTAAGTCGACGACGTGGTCCAAGGGCGTGTCATCGTCTATGCGGTAGGCCTTAACCGCAACAAAAGCCGCGGCGAGCGCCAATCCGACTCCCGCCAGCGTCAGGACCGTGTTGTTGATTGCCTGTTGTCGGTCGAGAAGCGTTAGGCCGCTGCCGGCGTCAATTTTCCCCACGCTGGATTGGAAAACGCCCTCTCCAAGGAGATTGTAGATTCGATGACCCTCACCTGGAGCGACTGCGAAGAGGATGCCGATGACCAGAATGCCAGCCGACCAAGCGAACATGGTTCGATCGCGAGGTGCTGCAGAATTTCGCCATGCCGTAAGCCAACCGACTCCGCCAGATATCGCAGATACAATGATCAACATGATTGTCGCTGCGACGGAATAGAGGCGAGCGGCCGCCTCGCGTGCGTAAAGGAGGTCAGCTGTTTGTTCTGGCGTGGGCGAGGCGGCTCCTGGCTTTGTTGTTGCGTGCTGAAGAGACAGCCCGATATTTGCTGGGTCTATCAGTGTCTGTAATTTGAATATTGGAATAATGCCAAGATGGCGTCCTAAGTCGGCCGGCCCAGTCATCAAAATCCAAGGAAGCACGCAGACAAGTGGAAGCAAGGTTAGAAGTATAAGGGCACGCCCTTTGTCGTCTGCTTCCTTGGCCATTTTTCGAGTTGTATTCCCGTTCTACGCCCAAATGGAACGGATCTCAGAGACGCTTCAGTCCGGCCATATGGCGGTCAACAGGCGTGCCAAGCGTACACCCGCCCTTTCGAGCTGAAGTTCCTGGACGCTGTCGCGGGTGCTTGCGTAGCCGTTGGGGGCCTGGAAGGTCCAAGACTTTTCGTCTTTGTAGCCATAGGTGAGGCCGACAAACGCTTTGTCCTTCGCGACCGAGACGGTCTCTGAGGCCCATTTGGCAGGCCAATCCTGATAGTTACCTTGGTCAACTGGCACGTCTCTCTGGGCTTTGGCTACGAGTTCAGGCGAAGCCGCGGTTCCCAGGCGCGATGGAATCTTGTCCCAGTCACCATGGAGTTCCGGGGGCGTCCTGGCGCCGCTCGACCCGTCGTAGATCACATTGCCACCCTTGGTGAACGTCTTCTTTGCAAGCGCTTCGTCGTGGCCCGGGTCAACGACGTGGCCATCGCCATCCAGATATACGGCACCCACATGCAGCGGCTGATGGACGTCACCGACCAGGTGAGCCAGCACGAAGAGGGCCTCCCGCGAAGTTTTGAAGACGACGACCGCGCCCGGGCTGCTGCGACCATTCTTCAGGAAATAGATCGCCTCGTTCATCGCTGAGACGATGTCGTGCTTGCTGGTCGAAAGCTCGTCAGGCGCATAGCGACCGTGCTGATAGGGGATGTCCTCGAAGTGATAGGTGGCGTGGCATTGTCCGCCACCGGGCGTCGTGTAGTCACATTGCGACCAGTTATTGGCGGCATACGACTTCATCGCCTCGGCTTCGTCGGCATCGCTTTGAGGAAATGAGTTCTTGCAAATCGTCGGCGTCATTTTGCCGTATTCCAAGACGAACCGGCCGCCGCTCTTTTTGACGTCGCGAATACAATCAGCCCATGTCGCAGCGTCGCTGAGGGTGTGCTGGCCAATGTCGTTCAGGATCACTTCGACCCTCTGACGAGCATTGCTGTGCGCGTTCTGCTCTAGAATTGCGGTTGCGATCGAACCTACGACCTCGTGGCCGGGTTCGCCCCACGCAAGCACTTCTGTGCTTAATCCGATCGCCAGTGCAGATACCGTCACCAGAGCAATTGCGCGCATTGAGTCCCCCCAAGTTTCAGACCGCCCTCGAATATTTCCCCTTGAGGGAGTCTGCATAAGTACAGAACAATACCGCCGGGGGTTGTTTACAACTACTGGTATATTAAGCCATAGTGGCGCACGGACTGGGTTGATTGTCGCTTCGGGGGGAGCCGCAATGATCTGGACAAGGATCATTTCACTCAATCTGAACACCGCCCGTCGGCGTTCCGCGTAAGCGTTCAAGCTTGGCGAGTGTCCTGGTGCGTCAATGCCCCGGGCAAGCGATTGCACGTCCTGTGCTGAGGGGGAGCGAATGGATCCGAGGCTGTTTCATGTCGATTGGACACAACTGGCCGAAGTGATGACGGCCGTCGTCATTCTGGCATTCATCGTCGAGCGCGCGCTCTCAATCGTCTTCGAGAACCAATATTTTCAGCGCTTCCTCGACCAATACCACATCAAGGAATTGGTCGCCTTCGCCCTGTCATTTCTCGTCTGCTATCGATGGCACTTCGACCTGATCTCGGTCGTGATGAATGCCGAGGCCACCTCGACGGTGGGCACCGCTGTCACAGCGGCAGTCGTTGCCGGCGGCAGCAAGGCATCGCTCAAACTCTTTCAGGAAATTCTGAACATCAAGAATGATCCTCCGCAACCTGCGCCTGCAGGCGCCAAAACGGGTGAAAAATGAGAACCCTGTTTCGGCTCGCCGCAATCCTGGTTGGCATCGCGATCGCTTGGCCCGCGGCCGCCGACTATTTGGAGATACGGCGGCCCACAACCGTCAAGCAGGACCCGTCGTCTGATTCTGACGTGATTGCCCGCCCCAAGGTGGGCGACAATCTCGATCTCCTGGATGGCGGCACCCAGACCAACGGCTACTACCATGTCCTCGAGCCGGACAGCGGGCAGCCGGGATGGGTCTATCGGACGTTTGTGACTCGCTACGAGGGCCGGCTGCCAGGGCAGGACAGTGGTCCACCACCTGCAGCACCGAACAGTGGCGCACAGTCCAGCAAACTCTCCGGCGACACGATGAAAGTGCACTACATCGACGTCGGGCAAGGCAATTCTGCGCTGGTGGAGTTTTCTTGTGGAGCTGTGCTGATCGACGCGGGCGGAGAGAGTCCCGACTCCACCCAAGCGCTATTGAAGTACCTCGATGACTTCTTTGCGCGACGCACTGATCTCAACAAGACGCTGAATGCCATATTCATCACCCACACGCATGTCGATCACAACCGATCCCTCCGGTCCGTCGTGGAGAAGTACACAGTCCAGAACTACATCCACAACGGCATCTATGACGGCTCGGGCCGTGCGGGTGCTGGCTGGATGCGCGATCACGCCAATGACAATGGGCGCAAAATCAAGATGCGCGAAGTTGGTCACGACGAGGTCTTCAAGAAGGGTGACAAAGCCGGCGTCACCGACGATGCGATCGATCCGGTGAACTGCTCAGGTGTGGACCCAAAGCTGCGCGTCTTGCAGGGCCCCTATGAGGACAATCCAGGCTGGTCGGAAGAGGCCTTCGACAACGGCAACAACAAGGGCATTGTCATTCGCATCGACTTCGGCAAGTCGTCCTTCCTGTTTCCTGGCGACACGGAAGAAGAGGCGCTGGAGGAGCTGGTCAGCCTTTACCGTGGTAGCGACACGCTCAGGGCTGGTGTTCTGCTGGTGAGCCATCATGGCTCGTACAACGCCACGACGACGAACGAGCTGGCGGCCATCTCTCCGGAGCTTGCCGTGATTTCGATGGGGACACCCGCGGCACACAAGCCGTTCACCGCCTGGCAATATGGGCATCCACGAGAAGTAGCGGTCAAACTCTTGACCGACTCCATCAGTCGCTTGCGGGCAAAACCCGTAAACGTTCAGGTCGCGACTGCAGCCAAGAAGTTCACGACCACGCAGATGCGCAAGGCCGTCTACGCCACGGGGTGGGACGGCACGATCGTGATCGAGGCCGACAAGGACGGCCACTACGTGGCAGCTAACGACAATCTGGCGACGCGATGACCATCGAGCCAATCAACACCGGAAGCGAGGCGATCCGAGCCAAATGATGAGGCGGGCTGCCTATTCTTCGGAATGTGAGTAAGCATTCTGCGGGATGACCCAATGATCATGGTCATCCCAAGACAGCCAACCCGGTGGCTTCCGCCGGCGGTTTAACCAATACCAGTGATGTTCGTTGGCCCATTCGAGAAAGACATTGACGATGTCGAGTGGTCCCTCCGGCACACGATAGCCCGCAACCATCGACTGCGCTGCCGTATGCTGCTGAAGCAGTGATCCTCGCGTATTGCGCCAGGCCTGGAGCACGCGGCGAATGGCGCCTGTCCTGAAGCCCCAGAGCATGACGGCTTGCCTGAATGCCTCGCGCTCTTCCTGTGTAGGGCCACGCCGCGGCACCTTCCGTTGGGCATATTTCCCGTCCCACGCGATGCGCTTGAAGGCATCGGCCTGCTGCTGCGATGAAAAGTGGAAGACATGCCAGTACTTAAGATCGAAGCACGACATGCCGTGATAGTACTCAGCACCGTTGGTGATCCGCAGGCACGCGGCGTCGATCTCGCACCGGTCGGCCTCGCAGAAAGGCTCCTCGCGCTCCAGGACGACGACGAACGGCAGTCGTCGCCGCTTCTTGGCCGGCGTGTCTCCGCCCCTGCGGCGGGACATCTCCGCTAAAGCGTCAGGGCTTGAGGAAGCGGTTCAGCTCGCCGACGTTCTCAACCCAGCCGATGCCGCCGCCTTTGAGGTCAGGATAGCGCTCATCCGCCATCGGCAATACTTGAACCTCCTCGATCGGCTTCTCGTCGTCGGTCGCGGTGATGTACTGTAGATAGACACGCGAGCCGCCGCGGAGGGACAGCACGAAGCCGTGCGCGGTCGAGAACATCTCGACCATTTGCCAAAACGCTTCCACGCGATCGATGTCGAGCAGATCGAAGCCTGAGCCTTCCTCGGCCGCGGACTCAACAGCGTCCATCAGCGCCGCAAGTTCGGTCGGCACGACCGACCAGAGCTGCAACGGCAGACGGCACCGGCCCATGGGCTCGGATGTCGTGTTGCTGAGAACAGGGACGCCGGTCGGCTCGGAGCTGGGCTCGCCATCGAGAGCAATGGTCCGCTTGATGTAGCTCATGACACCCTCGTTCGTGGTCGGAGGGCTGTTTTGTAGGGCGAATCGGGATATAGAACAATACTAGAACAAACGCCAAATACGTTTTAGCAGTAATGGGTTAGTAGAGACCGATTTCACCCCAGATTTTGCGATCGCGGCTTCTTTGGTCTGGGCTTCTTCGGCTCCGGCGCCGTCGTCCAGGTCACGCCTTCCATCGTCTTGAGCACCGCCTTCACGTCGGCCGTCTCCGCGCTACGCTCACCGAGCCATGTCGCCCAGGCTTCCTCGTCCTCGAGGATAGCGGGCATGCGCGGATCATCCACCTTCGGCATGATGTTGCGCCGGATCAGCTCGTTCGCCGGCACCGTCACCATCGCGCAGGCGAGCAGCGGCGCCGGCAAGTCGGCAATCTCGTAGCGCCGCCACACGAAGGCGAAGCCGCGCCCGTGGCCGTCCTGCGGATCGATCGTCCACTGTTCGGTGTCGATCCTGCCCGACGGCTTGGTGATCTCCTTGCCCTCGTTGAAGGTGCGGAAGATCACGATGCCGCGCTGGCCGGCGTGGAAGGCCTTGGCGAACGGCTCCTTCGCCTCGACGGTCTCGGCGCGCGCGTGGATCGGCTGCGGCCGGCGCCAGTCGCGCGGATGGGGAAAGCCCCAGCGCATGGGCACGACCTTCCTCTGGCGCGTCTCGGGGTCCCACACAATGACCCGCAAGAGGCCGTTCACGCGATGGGTGGTCTAGCTGTCGCCGCCGCCGGAGCCCTTGGTGAAGAGTTCGGAGTATTCAACGATCTGGCCCCACGTGACCATGGAGGTGAACTTCCCGCACATGGCGAAACGCTAACACGCACGGAACTCTGAGCCCAAGGCGGCCCGCGGTCGCCCGTAGCCAGCGGTTTGGCTCTAAGATGAGCTGGTACAGTGCTCCGTTGCAGTACCGAATCCATCGCCCAATATGGCCTCCAGTGTCCACGGAGATCTCCGGATGTCGAGCTCTCGAACTGAGCAAAATAATCACGATCTGATAGCCCAAGCTCAAATTGAAAAAGCGTTGCGCGCTTTGCCGCGGCCACCGATGCCACATGGCACAATGGCTTATGTCGATTTGATTCCCGAGATTGCGCGGCAAATTGCGCTTTTGCCCAAGCCGTCTGCTTTGAAGGCAGCAAGGCGAATCGTACTGGCTGATTTGAGAAGGACGCACAAGCTAACAGCGGGCCTTCTCGACCGAATCGGCAGTGAGCTCGATCTTGGACCTGCCAAAGGGCGAGCGCCGATCTTGGGACCTCACGCTGAGCAGCTACGAAGCTCCCTTTCGGACTTCTTGATTGCGATCAAGGCGGCGCAGCAACGCTATAGCTATACCGTGCCGTCAAAATATGCCGGCTCCCGAAAGCCGGAGGCCTGTAGAATTGGCTGTCGGCTGTATGTGGAATACGAGCTGATCACTGGCAAGAAGCCGACCCGGATTGTTAGAGATGGCAAGAGCAGCGGCACATTTCAGTCGCTGTTGGAAAGCGTCTTCGACGCCATGGGCGTCGATGCATCCCCAGAATCTACTGCGGTCAAAGTTATGGAGAAAATGAAAAACAAAGAAACTGTGTAACTCCATTAGACCGAAATACCGACCGCCGATATTCCACCGAACCAAGCATCGGCGCTTGTTCCAACGGCATGGGTGGAAGTCGGCAATGCAGCAACGTCTCTCTGCGCCTCGAACGGTGGTCTCGGGTCGTATCAGCCGCGTTTCGCGGGCACTGGAACTTCGCGATGACGCGTTGAACATCCTTTGGCGCCATGGCGCCCGGGTCGACTTTGGTCCGCTGAAGCTGCTTCAGGCGGATCTCAATGGCCTATCGATTGCTCATCGCACACCGTTCCTTCAGCCATTGCTCACCGGGCGGAACAATTGGGCTCTGCCATTCGGCCTCGATATCTGGACGCGAAAGCGCAAAGTGATGAATTTGGAATGGGGACTGCCCTGGGAGGTGCAGCTCGTTTCCTTCAGATCCGGAGAATGGGAAGAGCAGCTCACGCGAATAAGTACAGCCCTAAGCGCATGGCCGCCCGGCCATGCGTAAGCCGAAGACAATGCCTGGCGCAACGTCCAGAGCTGATCGTTTGCATTCGCCGCTCCATGCAGCTGCGCAGATAGAATGGCTGGCACCAGAGAAACTGCGGCCAAATCCCAATAACCCGCGGACTCACTCGCCACGTCAACTTCGACAGATCGCGGAAAGCATGCGCTCCAATGGCTTTCTGGGTACGATCATCGCCGACGAAACCTACACTGTCCTGGCGGGCCACGGACGGCTGAAGGCCGCGAAGGAGCTCGGCCTGACGGTCGTACCGGTCTTGCGCTTCGACCACCTGACCGCTGCACAAAAGCGCGCCTACGTTATTGCGGACAACAAAATCGCGATGAACGCCGGCTGGGACGTGGATTTGCTGGTCCTCGAGCTTGGTGAACTCGCCGACCTCCTTCCGCAAGAAGGGATGACGATCTCTCACACGGGATTTGAAGTGGCGGAGGTCGATCTGCTTCTCGCTGATCACGCCTCTCCAGCGGAGTCGCCGGACGATGTCATTCCGGAGCCATCATCCACGACGGTCGCAAGGAAAGGCGACGTTTGGATCCTAGGCAGGCACCGGCTGCTTTGTGGTGATTCTCGGCTACCGACAGATATGGCCCGGCTCATGGACGCCTCGCCGGCCAGCGCGGTGTTCTGCGACCCCCCCTACAATATCCGAATTCGCTCAGTCGTCGGGCGGGGAAAGACCAAGCACAAGGAATTCGCGTTCGCCTCCGGCGAGATGTCGACTCCGGAGTTCCGTGACTTTCTGACGTGCACGTTGGGACATGGCGTGCGGCACAGCAAGGACGGCGCTGTCCATTATGTGTGCATCGACTGGCGCCGTGTTGGTGATGTCATCGACGTTGGCAAAAAACTCTACGGCAGCATGTTGAACCTGGCTGTCTGGACCAAATCGAATGGCGGGCAGGGGGCCTTCTACCGATCGCAGCATGAACTGATCGCGATCTTCCGCGTCGGTGACGGCAAGCACGTCAACAACATCGAGTTGGGGCGCTATGGCCGGAACCGATCGAATGTTTGGGCCTACGCAGGCGTAAACACCTTCGGCAAAGCCAGGTTGGAGTCACTGAAGGCACATCCGACGGTAAAGCCTGTCGCGCTGGTGGCGGACGCCATTCTGGACTGCACCGCCCGCGGTGACATCGTCCTCGATCAATTCATGGGATCCGGGACGACCATTCTGGCCGCAGAAAAGACGGGCCGTATCGCCTACGGACTGGAGTGGGAGCCGCGGTATGTCGACGTCGCGATCGCGCGGTGGGAGAGGCTCACAAACCTGCAGGCGACCTTGGAAGAAGACGGACGCACTTTCGAGGAGATCAGGGCAGCTCGAGAGGCCGCTGGTCAGACCGAGGAGGCCAGCAATGCCCAAGTCCAGTAGGCCGGGGCGGCTTGCCGAAAAGGTTGGCTACAAACGGCCGCCGAAACACTCGCAGTTCAAGCCTGGGCAGAGCGGCAACAGTAAGGGGCGTCCCAAAGGTTCGCGGTCTATCGGCACGATCTTCCGAAAAATTGCTGAGCTGAAATACGCCGTGACCGAGAACGGCAGGACGAGAAAGTATACAGCGCTGGAAATCGCGCTGCGCCGTCTGGCGAATGACGCGATGCGCGGCGACCAGAACGCCATCAAGCTGTGGCTCGTACTTCAGGATCGCTATTCGGATTCGGGCGAGGTCAGCCTGTCGCTCGACGAGCTGCAGACCGAGGACAAGGAGATCCTGGCTCGCTACCTCCCGACAGGGCGAAGGACGACCAAATCCCGGAGCAAGCGTGGAAAGTGACTATCGCACGCTCCAGGCGCTTCTGCGGACGGACTTCCGGCCGTTCCTGGAGAAGTCGTTCCTGACGGTCTCGCCGGGTGTGAAGTTCGAGTGGAACTGGCATCTCGACGCCCTGGCGCTCAGCCTCGAGAGAGTGCGCCTGGGACAGGATCGCCGCCTCATCATCAACATGCCCCCACGATCGCTGAAATCGATTGCGGCATCCGTTGCGTTTCCCGCATTTGTGCTGGGCCTTGATCCAACGACGCGTATCATCTGCGCGAGCTACTCGACGGACCTTGCCAAGAAGCACTCGAACGACTTTCGCGCCGTCGTGGACTCGAGGTGGTACCGGGAGACCTTTCCTGGAACTCGGGTGAGCGCGAAGAACACCGAGACCGAAATCGAGTTCACGCGGCGGGGCTTTCGCTATGCCACCTCCGTGGGCGGCACGCTGACAGGTCGAGGCGGTAACATCATCATCATCGACGATCCCCTGAAGCCCGAGGAAGCGCACTCGGAGACAAGGCGAAACGCGGTCAATCAGTGGTATAAAAGTACCTTGCTGTCGCGCCTCGACGACAAACGCACCGGCGCGATCATCGTGGTCATGCAGCGCGTCCACATGGACGACCTCACAGGCTTCCTGCTGAACCATGCCGGATAATTGGACTTCCCTGATCTTGCCGGCCATCGCGCCAGGCGATGTCGAGGTTCCCGTGTGGGACGGCGTCTATTCTCGGAAGGCGGGCGAAGCGCTTTCCCCTCGGGAACCTGTAGAGCTCCTGAGAAGAATGCAGGTCGAGATCGGTAGCGACGCTTTCTCGGCCCAGTACCAGCAGGAGCCGGTGCCGCCGGGCGGAGCGATGATCAAGCGCGCCTGGGTGAGGCAGTATTCAGAGCTTCCGCCCTGGGGCGCGTCCTACGGTGTCCAAAGCTGGGATACAGCGAATAAAGGTGGCCCCAACAACGACTGGTCTGTGTGCACGAGCTGGCGAGTCGACAGAAAGCGCAACTGGTATCTGGCCGACGTATGGCGCGATCGAGTGGACTATCCCGAGCTCCGGGCAAAAGTGCACTCGCACGCGGCGAGCTGGAAGCCCCGGCGCGTCCTCGTAGAAGATGCCGGGACGGGAACCGGCCTGCTGCAGGAGCTGAAGGGAAAGGTGCAGGGACTTCGAGGGGTTCGGCCGAACGGTGACAAGATCTCGCGCATGTCGATCGCTTCGGCAAAGTTCGAGGCGGGAAGGGTTTTCTTTCCAAAATCGGCGCCTTGGTTGGCTGACCTTGAGGCCGAGCTCTTTGCCTTTCCTGGCGGGCGGCACGACGATCAGTGCGATTCGATCAGCCAGGCGCTCCAGGAGGAGGGACGCGGGGGAATTATTTCGCAGGAGGGCTTCGACGCCGCCATGAGAGCGTCGTGGGGCGGCAACCACGATCCCTTCGGCAGCCCTTACCTATTACCAGTAAGAATAAGGTGAGGACAGCGGACAAGGATTTCTTTGCTTCGCCTTCCTACTGAGCCGAGGGTTTCTAACGGGGTTTGCGGCCAGCCCTCAGCGGCTTCGGCGCTTTAGCGCCCGGTTCTGGCTCCGCCGTTACGTCGCTCAACTTGGCGCCAAGTTGTTTGGCGAGCCGATCCAGCATAACGATGCCGACATTCACTTGGCCGCGCTCGAGACGTGCCACAAAAGATGGATCCGCTTCGGCGCGGCCGGCGAGTTCCTCGATTGTCAGGCCCATTGCAACGCGCAATCGGCGGACATTCCAGCCAACGAGCTTCCTCACCTCCATACCTGGAGGCGAACAGCTTGGCTGTCCCCAATACAGGGTATATATACACTATATTATATCGCAAGGAGAGTCGTTCTGACTTCAGCTCTACTTGGCCGTGTGGTGGCGGTCCCCAGTAGCGAGGTGCTGCGACTACTTCCAAGTCATGTCCGATCATTTCCGATGGAGGGTGACATATGGCGCTGATGAAGTGCCATGAATGTCGCAAAGAGGTTTCTGACCAGGCAAAGCTTTGCCCACACTGCGGCGCAAAAGTGAAGAAGCCGTCTCTTGTCACCGCGATAGCGGGTGTTGCCGCCTTAGTGGCAGTCGCTTGCGTTCTTGAACCAATGGTCCCGCAGACACCTACGACAGCGCCGAAGGTCATGACGCAGGTAGACTACTGCAAGGCGGACTGGCATCGCTGTTTGGACAACGAGCAGTTAGCGAACCATTGGCAGGGTTGGATGATGGTTCAGACTAAATGTCAAAAAGCTGCCACTGAGAGCGCGCCCTACGGGACGCCCGAGTGGACGAGCTGGCTCTCGACATTCAGCACCTACCTCACTGGCAATGATTACATTGCCTCGGGCATCGCTGTTGCTATTGAGAAGAACGCGCAGTTTCAAAACACGTTCGGCGCCAAAGTGCATAGTCGTGTCACGTGCACCTACGATCTACGCAATAGCCAGGTGCTCAAAGTTGAGGTGACACCGTTGGAGTAGGGCCAAGCACTCCACTTCCGCATCGTTGCAATTGCTTGGTGGCATACTAGAGTGCGCCTCAACTGATGGGGGTGCCTTTGGGCTATGCTAGCCGTCACCTTATTGCTCTCGTCGATGGCACGTGGGTGTCAGGGAGCAAGATGGATGCTAACCAGCGTTACTCCAACGTATACAACCTCAACCTATATTTGGATCATCACAACGAGAGTGCAGAAGCGCAAATCGCCTTCTACATACCTGGTTTGGGTTCGCGCCATACTGGTCGGAAGCGACTAGCCGCCGGCGTCTATGCGGCTGATCTCCCAATAGATGTCGAACAAGCTTACATAAATATCTGTTCGAATTATTTGGATCCTCGCGAGGGATCCGAAGGAGATAAGATCTACCTATTTGGATTCTCACGCGGAGCGGTGATTGCTTGCCTTACAGCAAGCCTTATATGCAAATTCGGGCTGCTCCATCCAAGTAAGATTCAGTACTTCGACGTTCTATGGAAGCGCCTCATAGGGGCAAGTAATCTGTCAGATGGGGAATTCGAAACGTTCTGTGCAACTAACTGTTCTGATGGGGAAGTCGAGTTTCTAGGCGTCTATGATACTGTGCTTGGAATGTACGGTGGCAACGATGAAGAAGCTATAAAGAGCTTGTTTCTCGGCGATCGTCTCCTTCCGCCCAAGATCAAACACGCTTGCCACATACTCGCACTGGATGAGACCAGAGGCATGTTCCAACCCGTGCTGTGGTACGGCGAAAAGAGCGGCCAAGCGAGGCTTGAACAAATATGGATGCCGGGAGTCCACTCCGACGTGGGCGGCGGTTATGAAAACGACACACTGTCAAAGATATCTTTGTACACGATGCTTAATCGCATCGTCGCGAAGACCAAGCTCACTGTCGACGACGAAATGCTCGAGGACCTGAAGCGCTCAATCGTACGTGACGTTCAACAAGATCGAACGAAGATAAATGACGAACGTACAGCGTGGGCTTGGGCGAAAGAGAAACTGACAATCTACAAAAGGAGAACTTGCGACAAGGAGGCCAGCTGCCAATTCATACATCCTATTTGCAAGGTGCTGTCAGGCAGGCCCATTGCGTACAAGTCTGAGAAAAAGAGGCGACTAGTTTCAATGCATGACTTCGACTTGGAGTACTGCAAAGAGCCGATCTTTGAAATCTGACCGCCTGTGGAATCTGCTCTACAAGTATTGGATTGACTTACACTTTCTAGTGCCAAGGGAGTGGCGGCGCGACCGCGACGCATAAGCGGTGTTATGGGAAGAAGAGGTCCAATGGATTGAGCCGGTTGATGTTTGGCTAATGTGACATAAGACCAAGCGACAAAGAACGCGACGGCCGATTGCTCTACATACTTTGAAAGGATTCTGACAATACTGAAGCTAAGGGCATGGATCGATTGCTGCCCGCCTCTAGTACATTGATGATAGGACCCCACGTAAACGATTGATGTTTTCCAACGCGTAGCCGGTACCAAGAGCGGCGCAGAGCAAGGGATCCCGGGCCACCGAAACCGGCAGGCCAGTAGCCTGACGCAGTACGGTATCGATGTTGGTGAGCATGGCGCCGCCGCCGGCAAGAACAATGCCCTTGTCGACGATGTCGGCCGCGAGCTCGGGCGCGGTGTTCTCGAGCGCCACCTTGACCGCCTCGACGATGGCGCTGACCGGCTCCTGCAGGCTCTCGGCGATCTGCCGCTCGGTGATGACCAGCTCCTTCGGCACGCCGTTCATCAGGTCGCGGCCCTTGATCTCCATGGTGCGGCCCTCGCCGTCGTCGGGCGCGCAGGCGGAGGCAATGGTCTTCTTGATGCGCTCGGCCGAGCTCTCGCCGACCAGCAGGTTATGGTTGCGGCGGATATAGGCGATGATCGCCTCGTCCATCTTGTCGCCGCCCACGCGCACGGAGCGCGGATAGACGATGCCGCCCAGCGACAGCACCGCGACTTCCGTCGTGCCGCCGCCGATATCGACCACCATGGAACCCGTGGGCTCGGTCACGGGCAGGCCCGCGCCGATCGCCGCCGCCATCGGCTCCTCGATCAGCCACACCTTGCGCGCGCCGGCGCTCTCGGCCGATTCCTGAATCGCGCGGCGCTCGACGGCCGTCGAGCCCGACGGCACGCAGACCACGATCTGCGGATGGGCGAACGAACGGCGGTTGTGAACCTTGGAGATGAAGTGCTTGATCATCGCCTCGGCGACTTCGAAGTCGGCGATGACACCGTCGCGCAACGGACGGATGGCCTGGATGTTGCCGGGCGTGCGGCCGAGCATCTGCTTCGCCTCTTCGCCGACGGCCAGGACCTGGCGCTTGCCGCCTTGCGTAGTAAGCGCAACGACTGATGGTTCATTTAGGACGATTCCACGACCTTTGGCGTACACGAGGGTATTGGCTGTTCCGAGGTCCAGTCCGATGTCCGCTGAAAATAGCCCGATTGCACGGGCAAGAAATCCCGGCGTCGCGGGAGAGGCAACTAGAGAAGCCTCTCGCGTCACTTTGCGCTGCTGTTCTTCGTTCTCCCTACGCAGCCGGACATTTTGGGCCGAAGCCAGAAGAAGCCTCGAATGAACCTTCAATTCTTCTAGTGTTTCGAGATCGGTAGCGATTTCGGCTGGGTCGGTATGCTGCAAAGATATTTCGGCGGCTCGCTGTAAGCCCGGGTCAAGGCCAAAGGCCGTCGTCAGCCGTTGTAGAGCTTGGACGGGGACATCAACCACTAGTCCGCTCCCAAAGTGAGGTCGGCCAAGGTGTGCAATTCCTCAACGTCGGCACGAAAGGTATGCAATTCCGCTCTGCATTGTTCCAACTGGTTTTCTAGAACCGAGCCGTCCGGTTGTTGCGGCAAACTTGCAAGTACA
>Ga0335083_10003811_pt1 | contig 19381 bp, 26 predicted proteins | sample Lox_Sample_42_FD_206716 | JGI IMG/M metagenome (GOLD analysis project Ga0335083, IMG submission 206716) | Soil microbial communities from Loxahatchee National Wildlife Refuge, Florida, United States - Lox_Sample_4.2 | ecosystem: Environmental > Terrestrial > Soil > Wetlands | place: USA...
ACCGGTACCCAGGAGCTTGATGGGGCGATCCCGGTGACTGATCAGCCCGGCGGTAAACAGAGTATCCGGATTCACCTCGGCTACCGTGACGCGAGCCAGCTGCTTCAGGTTGACCGGCTGAGCCGGGGCCTTGAACGGGTTGGTGAAGCCGCGCTTGGGCAGCCGCCGATACATCGGCATCTGGCCGCCCTCGAAGCCGGGATTGGTCGAGCCGCCGGTGCGGGCCTTATGGCCCTTGTTGCCTTTGCCCGACGTCTTACCGAGGCCGGACCCGGGCCCCCGACCGACCCGCTTCCGCGAGCGGTCCGATCCCCGGGCGGGGCGCAGATTGCCCAGTGTGATCCGGGCAGGAGTCTCGGCCATTACTTCTTCTCCTTCTTCTCCGCCGCCGGGTGCACTTCGACCAGGTGACGGACCTTGTAGAGCATCCCCCGCACCGAAGCCGTATTGGCCAACTCGACCTCGGCCTGATGATGCCGGAGGCCCAGCGCGCGCAGGGTACGCCGCATGGTCTCCGCGCGCCCGATGCCCGAACGGATCTGCTTCACGCGGACCCGCTTGGCCGCGGACTCCGCGGGAATCGTCGCCGAATAATAGGCCGGGCCCTGACGCCCGACCGCCGGATTACGCGCCATGCTTCAGACCTCCTGCGGCGCCCGATAGGCGATCTGATCCACTTCGATCCCCCGCTCCCGAGCCACGTCCCGCGCGGTGACCAGACGGGCCAATCCGTCCATGGTGGCCCGCACCATGTTGTGCGGGTTGTTGGAGCCCAGGCTCTTGGTCAGGATGTCGGTGATCCCGGCACACTCGAGCACCGCCCGGATCGGACCGCCGGCAATCACGCCGGTCCCGCTGGCGGCCGGCTTGAGCAGCACCCGACCCGCGCCATGCGAACCGAGGATCTCATGTGGAATGGTGGCGCCCACCCGGGGGAGCTGGATCATGCGCCGCTTGGCGGCCTCGACCGCCTTGCGGACCGCCTCCGAGACTTCATTGGCCTTGCCGGTCGCGATGCCCACCTTGCCCTTGCCGTCTCCCACCGCCACCAGGGCGTTGAAGGAGAAGCGGCGGCCACCCTTCACGACCTTGGCCACGCGATTGATGGAGACCACGTTCTCCACCATGTCGCTGCCGGGCGCGCGCTCCCGCTCGCGGCGACCGCGGTCACCGCGCCCGCCCCGATCACCGCGGCCGCGACCCCGACCTCCCTTCGCCGGCTGCGGCTCGGTGCTTGCCGCCGGGGCGACCGCGCCGGCTTCCTGTTCCTGATCCGCCATTTAGAACTCCAATCCGCCTTCGCGTGCTCCGTCGGCGACGGCGCGCACGCGGCCATGGTAACGATACCCTGCCCGGTCGAAGACCACCTTGCTGATTCCGGCCGCCTTGGCGCGCTCGGCCAGCAGCTTCCCCACCGCCTTGCCCTTGGCGACCTTGCCCTTCCCATCCGATGCGAGGCCCTCGCTCAGGTCGCTGACGCCGAGCAGGGTGACCCGACGATCATCGTCGGCCAGCTGGGCGTAGATGTGCTTCAGCGAGCGGAACACCACCAGCCGCGGCCGATCGGCGGTCCCAGCGATCTTCTTCCGCACCCGAAGTTGGCGCCGGGCGCGGTGCTCGCGACGAGTCCCGGGGGAAACGATGGCGCGCATGCTTACTTGGCTCCTGTCTTACCGGCCTTGCGGCGTACGTGCTCACCGAAATAGCGAACCCCCTTGCCCTTGTAGGGCTCCGGGGGCCGCAGGAAACGCAGCTCCGCCGCGACCTGGCCGACCAGCTCCTTGTCGGCGCCCTCGACCTTCACCAGGGTGTTGTTCTCGACCGTGAGCTTGATCCCCTTGGGCGCCTTGTAGGCCACGGGATGCGACAGGCCCAGCGCCAGGTTGAGCCCGTAGGGCTTCACCTCCGCCTTGTAGCCCACACCCTGGATCTCGAGCCGCTTCGCATAGCCCTTGGTGACCCCGTCGACCATGTTCTGGACCAGGGTCCGGGTCAGCCCGTGCAGCGCCTTGTGCCGCTGCTCGTCACTGGGACGGGCGACCGTGATCAGGTCGTCCTTGACGCTCAGGCTCATGTCGGGATGGAAGGTGCGCTCGAGCTCGCCCTTGGGGCCCTTGATGGCCAGGTTCCGTCCCTTGAGCTCCACGGTGATGCCCTTGGGCACCTGCACCGGCTTCCTGCCGATTCGCGACATACGACCTCTTACCAGACCACGGCGAGGAGCTCGCCGCCCAGGTTGGCGGTGCGGGCCTCGCGGTCGGTCATCAGGCCCTTGGGCGTGGACACGATGGCCATGCCGAGGCCGTTCTTGACCCGCGGAATTTCGCGGCTCTTGACGTAGCGGCGCAGCCCGGGCGCGCTCACCCGGCGCATCTCGCGGATCACCGGGGTCTCCTCGTGATACTTGAGGTAGAGCCGGAGCACGCCGTGGGTCCCGTCGTCCAGCACCTTGTAGTCCGCGATGTAGTGGTTGTCGCGGAGCAGGCGGGCGATTTCGCTCTTGAGCCTCGAGACCGGCATGTCCACGCGCCGGTGGCCGGCGGCGCAGGCATTCCGTATCCGGGTCAGCATATCCGCAATCGGATCAGTCATGCTCATGCAGGTCGTCTCTCCTACCAGCTGGCCTTGCGTACGCCGGGGATGTCGCCCCGGAGCGCCAAGTCACGGAAGCAGATTCGGCAGAGTCCAAACTTGCGCAGTACCGCGCGGGACCGTCCGCAGCGCTGACAGCGCCGGACCGTCCGCACCTTGAACTTGGGGACTCGCTTCGCCCGCTCGATCCAACAGGTTTTTGCCATGCTCTCTCCCTTACGGTTCGCCGTCCATTGGGGTCCTTACGTGGCCTTCGGCGGAATCTCTCCCCGGAACGGCCATCCAAATTCCCGCAGGAGGGCGAGACCCAGGTCGTCGCGACCCGCGGTGGTCACGACCGTGATATCCATCCCGTGGATCTGCTCGACCTTGTCGAAGTCGATCTCGGGGAAGATCATCTGCTCCTTGATCCCCACGGAGTAATTGCCCCGCCCGTCGAAGCTCTTGTTAGGCAGCCCGCGGAAGTCGCGGATCCGCGGCACCGCGATGCTGATGAACCGGTCGAGGAACTCGTACATCCGCGCCCCCCGGAGCGTCACGCTGGCTCCGATCGGGACGCCGGCCCGCAGCCCGAAGTTCGCGATCGACTTCTTGGACCGCCGCACCACCGGCTTCTGCCCGCTGATGATCGCCAGCTCCTCGACCACCACGTCGAGCAGCTTGGGGCTCTTATTGGCCTCGCCCAGCCCGACGTTGAGCACGATCTTGGCGATCTTCGGAACCTCGTTGGGATTCCGGAGCCCGAACTCCTTGGCCAGCGCCGGCCGCACCACGCTCTCATAGTGGGCCAGGAGCCGCGGCTTCCCCTCGATCCGCTTGGGCGCGGGATCGGTGGCGAGGCCGCCCTTCTCCTTGCCCTCCTTTTCCCGGGCCTTCCCCCGGGGGGCCGCCGGAGCGGCGCCCTTGGCGGGCTTCTCCGCCTGCTCCTGCTTCTCCTGCGTCTCGGCCATGGCTTAGCGCGTCCTCACGATCGATTGCCCCGATCGGACCGCGATCCGCTCGGTGGTCCCATCCTTGTCCTTCTGGCGACGGATGCGGGTCGGCTCCCCGGTCTTGGGATCGATCAGCATCACTTTGGAGTGGTGCATCGGATTGGGCCGCTCGATGATCCCACCCTCGGTGGTCGCGGTGGCCCGGCGATGCCGCTTTACGATGTTCATCCCCTCGATCACCACCCGGCCGGTCTTGGGATAGACGCGGAGCACGCGTCCCCGCTTCCCGCGCTCGTCCCCGGAGATCACCTGCACGGTGTCCCCCTTGGTGATGTGCAGGCGATACCGCACCGTCGGCTTCTGGCGCACCCGGCGCGCCTTGCGATAGACCAGCGGCTTCATCTCAGAGCACCTCGGGCGCGAGCGAAACGATCTTCATGTACTTCTTCTCGCGCAACTCTCGCGCGACCGGACCGAAGATGCGGGTGGCCCGCGGCTCGCCGGTCTCGTTGATCAGGACCGCGGCGTTCTCGTCGAACCGGATGTAGGAGCCGTCCTTGCGGCGGGTCTCCTTTGCGGTCCGCACGATCACCGCCTTGGCGACTTCACCCTTCTTCACCTGCCCGGTCGGAATGGCGTCCTTGATGGCCACCACCACCGTGTCGCCCAGGCCCGCGTAGCGACGCTTGCTGCCGCCCAGGACGCGGATCACGAGCGCTTTCCGGGCGCCCGAGTTGTCGGCGATCTTGACGATGCTTTCTTGCTGGACCATCAGAGCCTCATTCCTGACGAAAAATCAGCGCGCGCGCTCGAGAATGCTCACCACCCGCCAGCGGACCGTCTTGGCCAGCGGCCGGGTTTCCATCACGCGAACCGTGTCTCCCACCTTGGCCCCCTGATCGTCCCGGGCCTTCACCTTGGTGGAGCGAACCACCTGCTTGCCGTACTCCGGGTGGGCGAAGCGGCGAGTCAGGACCACGGTCACCGTCTTGGTCATCTTGTCACTGGTCACCACTCCGGTCCGGAGCTTCCGGCTCCGGCGGGTGGCGGCCTCGGTCTTGGTCGTCATGACGTGGCCTTCTTCCGGGCCCGCAGCAGAGTCAGGATGCGGGCGATATCCCGCCGGATGGTCCGGAACTGGAGCGGGTTGGCGATCGACTCGGTCGCCCCGCGGAACCGCAGCCGGAAGCGCTCCTCGCGGAACTCCACCAGTTTGCCCTTGAGCTCTTCCAGGCTCAGCTCATTGAACTGGTTCATCTTCATGGCTCAGGCCTCCACCCGCTTCACGAACTTGGTGCGCACCGGCAATTTGGCCGCCGCGAGCCCCAGGGACTTGCGGGCCAGCTCGTCGGTCACGCCCTCGAGCTCGAAGAGGATCCGCCCCGGCTTCACCACCGCGACCCACCCCTCGGGATTCCCCTTCCCCTTCCCCATCCGCGTCTCGGCCGGCTTCTTGGTGATCGGCTTGTCCGGAAAGATCCGGATCCACACCTTGCCGCCGCGCTTCATCTCCCGGGTCATGGCCACGCGCGAGGCCTCGATCTGCCGGCTGGAGATCCAGCCCGGCTCCAGGCTCATCAGGCCGAACTCCCCGAAGGCCACGGAGTTCCCCCGCGTCGCGATCCCGCCGGTCCGACCCTTGAACCGCTTGCGGAACTTGACCCGCTTCGGCGCCAGCATGCCTCAGGCTCCCGTGCTGTAGGTGCGGCCGGTGACGTCGGTCACGACCTCGCCCTTGAAGATCCAGACCTTGATCCCGATGGTGCCGAAGGTGGTCTTGGCGGTGCTGGTCGCGTAGTCGATATCGGCCCGGAGCGTGTGGAGCGGCACCCGACCCTCGTGATATCCCTCGGTCCGCGCGATTTCGGCCCCACCCAACCGGCCGGCCGCCCGAACCTTGATCCCCTGCGCTCCCAGCCGCATGGCCGACTGCACCGCCCGCTTCATCGCCCGGCGGAAGGAGATCCGCTGCGCCAGCTGGTGCGCGATGTTGTCGCCGACCAGCTGAGCCGAAAGCTCGGGCCGCTTGATCTCCTCGACGTTGATCGCGGTCTCCTTGCCGGTGAGCTGCGTCAGCTCGTCGCGCAGCTTGTCCACCTCGGCGCCCCGCTTCCCGATCACGACCCCGGGCCGGCCGGTATGCACCGTGACGGTCGCCTTGCCGGGCTTCCGCTCGATGTGCACTTCGGCGATGGCCGCGTGTCCCAGCCGGGCCTTGAGGTACTTCCGGATCAGCTCGTCCTCCTTGAGCAGCGCCGGCATGTCCTTGTCGCCGTACCAGCGGGACTTCCACGGCTTGACCACTCCCAGCCGGAAACCGACCGGGTTCGTCTTCTGGCCCATTACCGGCCCTCCTTGGTGGCCACGTAGATCTCCACGTGGCTGGTCCGCTTGCGGATCGGGGTCGCCCGACCCTGCGCGGCCTGGGTGAAGCGCTTGAGCGGCTGGCCCATGTTGATCTGAGCCCTGGTCACGAACAGCTGGTCCACGTCCAGCGCAGTCCGATCGCGCAGCGCCAGCTGCTCCGCGTTGGACACCGCCGAGCGGAGCGTCTTCTCGATCTGCCGGGCGGCCAGCTTCTTGTTGAACTTGAGAATGGCGTAGGCCTCGTTCACGTTCTTGCCGCGAATGAGGTCCACCACCAGCCGCATCTTCCGGGGCGACTGGCGCACCAGCCGCTGAATCGCGCGCGCTTCCATCAGTAGCTCATTCCTTCACGCTCGAGAGATCCCTCGCCGCGCTCGGGATGACCGGCTCCGCCGGTCACTCCGGCTTGGCCTTCTTGTCCGCCACCAGGCGACCGCTATGGCCGCGGAACAGACGGGTCGGCGCGAACTCGCCCAGCTTGTGCCCCACCATGTTCTCGGTCACGTAGACCGGAACGAACTTGTTCCCGTTGTGCACGGCGAAGGTGTGACCCACGAACTCGGGCAGAATGGTGCTGGCCCGGCTCCAGGTCTTGAGCACGCGCTTCTCGTTCTTGCTGTTCAGGATCTGCACCTTGAGGAGCAGCGATTCCTGAACGAAGGGGCCCTTCTTTACGCTTCGCGCCATGATCCTTCTCTCTGAAGAGCGGCAGGAGGCACGGGGCACTTGCCCCTTCCCCCTCGCCTCGTGCCCGTACCGTTTACGTCGTCGCCTTCCCGCGCTTGCGCCCGCGCACGATGTACTTGGTCGAGTGCTTCTTCCGGTGCCGCGTCTTCCGCCCCTCGACCTTGCCCCAGGGACTGGTCGGAGGCCGGCCGCCGGAGCTCTTCCCCTCACCACCGCCCAGCGGGTGATCCACCGGGTTCTTGGCCACGCCGCGGACCTTGGGGCGCCGGCCCAACCACCGACTCTTCCCCGCCTTGCCGAGCGAGAGCAGCTCGTGCTCTTCGTTCCCCACCTCGCCGATGGTGGCCTGGCAACGGGCGTTCACCATCCGGGTCTCGGTGCTCTTGAGCCGGAGCGTCACGTAGTCGCCTTCCCGGGCCAGCACCTGGGCCGAGGTCCCGGCCGAACGGGCGATCTGACCGCCCTTCCCGATCTTGAGCTCGATGCAGTGCACCGGCGTCCCGAGCGGGATCTCTCCCAGGGGAAGCGCGTTTCCGTTCCGGGCATCCGAGCCGGGACCGGAGACGATGGTGTCACCCACCTTGAGCCCCTTGGGGTGCAGGATGTAGCGCTTCTCGCCGTCGGCGTAGGTCAGCAGCGCGATCCTGGCGCTCCGGTTGGGGTCGTACTCGATCTCGGTGACCCGGGCCGGAATGCCGAACTTCTCCCGCTTGAAATCGATCCGCCGGTACTGCCGCTTGTGGCCCCCGCCCTTGTACCGCATGGTCACGTGGCCAAGGTTGTTGCGCCCGCCCGGCTTGTTGAGCGGCTCGAGCAGGCTCTTCTCGGGCGTGGTCCGCGTGATCTCGTCGAACCCGGAGACCGAGCGGAAGCGGGTGCCGGCGGTAACCGGCCGGAACTGACGGATGCTCATTTAGCCCTCGAACACGGCGATCGAGTCGCCTTCCTTCAGGGTCACGATCGCCTTCTTCCAGGCCGGCGTGGTCCCGCGGATCCGCCCCCGGGTCACCTCGTTCCGCCGCATCTGCATGGTGCGGACGCGCGTCACGGTGACCTCGAACAGCTCCTGGAGCGCCTGCCGGATCTGATGCTTGTTGGCCCCGGGATGGACCACGAAGGCGTACTCCTTCCGGGCCTGATAGGCCGCGGAGCTCTTCTCGGTGACCAGGGGCCGGACGATGATCTCGTGCAGGGCCGGCATTTACTTGCCGCCTTTCTTCTTCTTGGCCGCCGGCTTCTTGGCCTTGGCGGTCGCCTTGGCGGCGGGCTTCTTCTTGGGCTCGGCCTTGGCCTTGGCCGCCTTGGGGGCGGGCTTCTTGGCCGCAGGCGCAGGCGCCGGCTTTCTGGGCGGCGGCGCATGCTTGACCGGACCCTCGGGGTAGACCGGGGCCGCCGGCGCCTCGCCGCTGAAGGCACCCTCCTCGATCACCACCAGGTCCGACCAGAGCACGTCATACGCCGACGCGTCCAGGTAGGTCATAACCTTCACCGTGCCCACGTTGCGGCCGCTCAGGTAGACCGAGGGCTTGATCCCGTGGGTGAGCACCAGGGTCTTCCGCCCGTCGCCACCCAGCTTGCCGAGCAATTCGACCAGCCGCGCGGTCTTCGGCTCCGCGAACTCGAGCGGCTCGATCACGACCAACCCGCCGTCCGCGGCGCGCGCGTTGAGCGCCGACTGGCGGGCCAGCTGCTTCACCTTGCGGGGAATTTCGGTGCGGTAATCCCGAGGCAGGGGTCCGAAAACCTTACCGCCGCCCGGCCAGTTCGGAGCCCGGGTCGAGCCTTGCCGCGCCCGTCCGGTGCCCTTCTGGCGCCAGGGCTTCTGGTTCCCGCCGGAGACGAAGCTGCGGGTCTTGGTGGCGTGCGTCCCCTGCCGCTGGTTGCCCAGATAGGACTTGACCGCCTGGTGCAATACGTCGCGGTTGATCGTGCCGTCGAAGAAATCACCCGGCAGCGAGAAGCCGCCCTTCTTCTTGGCGCCGGCCGCCGAGTAGTGCGGAGCCTCAATCATGGCGACTCTTGCCCTTCTGCTTGGTGACCAGGAGGAGGCCATCCTTGGCCCCGGGCACGGCGCCCCTCACGAACAACAGGTTCCGCTCGGCGTCCACCCGGACCACCTTGAGGCCCAGCTCGGTATGCCGCTCCGCTCCCATGTGACCCGGCATCCGCTTGCCCTTGATCACGCGCGAAGGGTCGGTCCCGGGGCTGATCGACCCCGGCTTGCGGTGCCGCGTGTTGCCGTGCGTAGCCGGACCGCCGCCGAACCCGTGGCGATGCACCACGCCCTGGAAGCCCCGGCCCTTGGTGGTGCCGGTCACCTTGACCCGCTCGCCCACGGCGAAGAGGCCGACGGTGAGGGTATCGCCCAGGTTCGGAGCGGGATCGCCGGCGGCGAATTCCCGGAGGGCGACGGGGGCGGCGTCGAGGCCGGCCGCCTTGGCGTGGCCCAGCTCAGCCTTGGTGCTCCGCACCGCGCGCTTGGCGCCGAAGCCCAGCTGCACGCTGCCGTTTCCCACCCGTACCACCCGGCAGGGACCGGCCTCGATGACGGTCACCGGGACGGAATCGCCCTCCTCGGTGAACACCCGGGTCATGCCGAGCTTCCGGCCGATCAATCCATTCGACATGCCTACTCGACCTTGATCTCCACGTCCACGCCGGCCGGGAGGTCGATCTTGGTCAGCGCGTCCATGGTCTGGGGCCGCGAGTCATGAATGTCGAGCAGCCGTTTGTGAGTCCGGAGCTCGAACTGTTCGCGGCTCTTCTTGTCGATGTGCGGGCTCCGGAGCACGGTCCACCGCTCGATCTTGCAGGGGAGCGGGATGGGGCCCGAGACCTGGGCCCCGGTCTTTTCCGCCGTCCGGACGATGTCCACCGCGGCCTGGTCCAGGACGCTGTGGTCGAACCCCTTCAGACGGATGCGGATGCGCTGTGCCATGGGCCGGGTCCCGGTCGAAGCGTGATTACTTGAGGATCTTGGTGACCACGCCGGCGCCCACCGTGCGGCCGCCCTCGCGGATCGCGAACCGGAGACCCTCTTCCATCGCGATCGGCGAGATCAGCTCGATCGTCATCTGGATGTTGTCGCCGGGCATGACCATCTCGACGCCCTCCGGCAGCTCCACGCTCCCGGTCACGTCCGTGGTCCGGAAGTAGAACTGGGGCCGGTATCCCTTGAAGAACGGGGTGTGGCGCCCGCCCTCTTCCTTGGTCAACACGTAGACTTCCGCGTTGAACTTGGTGTGGGGCGTGATGGAGCCGGGCTTGGCCAGCACCATGCCGCGCTCGATCTCGTTCTTGTCCACGCCGCGGAGCAGCAGGCCGACGTTGTCGCCCGCCTGGCCGTCGTCCAGGAGCTTCCGGAACATCTCGACGCCGGTGACCACGGTCTTCTTGTTGGCGTTGAGCCCGACCAGCTCGACCTCCTCGTTCACCTTGACCTTGCCCCGGTCGATCCGGCCGGTGGCCACGGTGCCGCGGCCGGTGATGCTGAACACGTCCTCGACCGGCATCAGGAACGGCTTGTCGATGTCCCGCTTGGGCTCGGGGATGAAGGTGTCGAGCGCGTTGAACAGCTCCTCGATCTTGCCGACGTACTCCTTGTTCCCCTCGATCGCCTTCATGGCGGAGCCGCGGATCACGGGGATGTCGTCCCCGGGGAACTCGTACTTGCTGAGCAGCTCCCGCACCTCGAGCTCGACCAGGTCGAGCAGCTCGGCGTCGTCGACCAGGTCGCACTTGTTGAGGAAGACCACGATGTAGGGGACGTTCACCTGCCGGGCCAGGAGGATGTGCTCCCGGGTCTGCGGCATGGGGCCGTCCACCGCGCTCACCACCAGGATGGCGCCGTCCATCTGGGCCGCCCCGGTGATCATGTTCTTCACGTAGTCGGCATGGCCCGGGCAGTCGACGTGGGCGTAGTGCCGCTTGGCCGTGCTGTACTCGACGTGGCTGGTGGCGATCGTGAGAATCTTGGTCGCGTCACGCCGCCCCTGCGACTCGGAGGCCTTGGCCACCTGGTCGTAGCTGACGTAGGTCCCCAGACCCTTGTCGGCCGATACCTTCGTGAGGGCCGCGGTCAGGGTGGTCTTCCCGTGATCCACGTGCCCAATGGTGCCCACGTTCACGTGCGGCTTGGTCCGCTCGAACTTCGCCTTCGCCATAGTGTCCTCTCGTCGTGGCGGTTGGTTGATTCCCTGGTCCTACCGCCGGGGCGCCACCCGCCTCCCCCGGCTTCTGCCTCAATGGATCAGGACTTCTTCTTGGTGATGATCGTTTCTGCGACGTTCTTCGGTACTTCCGCGTAGTGATCGAACTCCATGGTGTACACTGCGCGGCCCTGCGTCATGCTCCGGAGCGTGGTGGAATAGCCGAACATCTCGGCCAGCGGCACGTCGGCCGCCACCACCTGCGCATCACCCCGCTGAGTCATCCCCCCGATCTTCCCCCGCCGGCTGTTCAGATCTCCGACCACCGCCCCCAGGAAGTCCGATGGGGTCACCACTTCGACCTCCATGATCGGCTCCAGGAGGATCGGGCGGGCCGCCTTGGCGGCCTCCTTGAACGCCATCGACCCCGCGATCTTGAAGGCCATTTCGGAGCTGTCCACCTCGTGATAACTCCCGAAGGTCAGGGAGACCCGCACGTCCACCACCGGATAACCCGCCAGCACGCCGGTCTCCAGTGCTTCCCGAATCCCCGCCTCCACCGGCTTGATGAACTCCCGCGGGATCACGCCGCCCACGATCTTGTCCTCGAAGTGGAACCCGGAGCCCTTCTCCGCCGGCTCCAGATCGATCACCACGTGGCCGTACTGTCCCTTGCCGCCGGACTGGCGAACGAACCTCCCGGTGATGTCCGAGACCTTCCGGGTGACCGTCTCGCGGAAGGCCACCTGGGGCCGCCCCACGTTGGCCTCGACCTTGAACTCCCGGCGCATCCGGTCGACCAGGATCTCGAGGTGCAACTCCCCCATGCCGGCAATGATCGTCTGGCTGGTCTCGGCATCGGTCCGCACCTTGAACGTGGGATCCTCCTCCGAAAGCTTCTGGAGCGCAATGCTCAACTTGTCCTGGTCGGCCTTGGTCTTGGGCTCGATCGCGACGTCGATCACCGGGTTCGGGAACCGCATCGCCTCCAGGATGATCGGCTTCCCCTCGTCGCAGAGGGTGTCCCCGGTTCGGGTGTCCTTGAGTCCGATGGCGGCCGCAATGTCCCCCGCCAGGACCTCCTGGATCTCTTCCCGCTTGTTGGCGTGCATCTGCAGCAGGCGGCCCACCCGCTCCTTCCGGTCCTTCCCGCTGTTATACACGTAGCTCCCGGATTCGAGCCTGCCCGAGTAGACCCGGAAGTAGGTCAGCCGGCCCACGAAAGGGTCGGTCATGATCTTGAACGCCAGCGCGGCGAACGGCTCGTCGTCCGAGGGGCAGCGTTCAACGTGGGTGTCGTCGTGCAGGGGGAGATGACCTTGGATGGCGGGGACGTCGGTCGGACAGGGGAGGAAGTCGATGATGGCATCGAGCAGCGCCTGGACTCCCTTATTCTTGAACGACGCACCGCACAGCACCGGGACCAGACCGCCCTTGATGGTCGCCTTCCGGATGGCCCGGTAGATCTCCTCCTCGTTCAGCTCGTGCCCGCCCAGGTACTTCTCCAACAGCGTCTCGTCGTGCTCGACCGCCGCCTCGATCAGGTCGTGTCGCAGCTTCTCGACCCGCTCCCGATAGGCGTCCGGCACCGGCATCTCGGTGAAAGTCTTGCCGAGGGTCTCCTCGTCGAAGACCACTTCGACCCGGCGGATCAGGTCGATGTGTCCCGTGAACGACTCGGCCGAACCCACAGGGACCTGGACCGGGTGCGCCTTCCGGCTCAGCCGCTGGCGGATCATGGCCAGGCAGCGATCGAAGTCGGCGCCCACCCGGTCCATCTTGTTGGCGAAGATCAGGCGGGGCACCGCGTAGCGGTCCGCCTGGCGCCACACCGTCTCGGTCTGCGGCTCGACGCCGGCCACCGAGTCGAGCAGGGTGACCGCGCCATCCAGCACCCGGAGGGAACGCTCCACCTCGGCGGTGAAGTCCACGTGCCCGGGGGTGTCGATGATGTTGATCCGGTAATGGACGTCGTGCCGGGGCCAGAAGCAGGTGGTCGCGGCGGAAGTGATGGTGATCCCCCGCTCCTGCTCCTGCTCCATCCAGTCCATGGTGGCCGCGCCCTCATGGACTTCACCGATCTTGTAGGTCTTCCCGGTGTAGTAGAGGATCCGCTCGGTCGTAGTCGTCTTCCCGGCATCAATGTGCGCCATGATGCCGATGTTCCGATACCGTTCGAGCGGCGTTTCGCGAGCCATGCCGGTTCCCGTGTTCGTGGCGAGGGCACTCGGCCCTCGTGCTGCGACTTCCCAGTAGCGAAAAAGCGGGGCGACCAAGCCCGATCCGGCCCCGAAGATTCGAGGCGCGTCCCGGTGGTATCGCTCCGCGCGCGATCGAGCCGGTGCGGCGCTCGAAAGAGGACCTCGCGGTCCCTCGCGTTGTCGTCAGAAGGCTAGAGGTGGCTCGCCGGCGGCTGGCCCGCGGTCACGTAACCCGATGTCTGCCTGGTTGGAGATGTCTGGCGGCCAAGAACGGCACCGGCCGGACCAGCGACTGGACTCCAAAGCCTCGCAAAGCTAACAGCTTGCGGGTTCATGTCAACGGGGCGGACGTCTTTAGGCGGGCAGGTGGGCAGGCGGCCAGGCGGTCGCGGCGGTCGAGCTGGGGACCTCTCAGAACCCAGAACCCCACTAAGTACTCAGGACTCGCCACGCGGACGGCGCGGTCGGGGGGAGGTATCGCAGAACCCAGAACTCAGAACCCTACTCAGTACTCAGTACCCAGTACTTCCTCAGGACTCAGCACTCAGGGCTCAGAACCTGCCCGAAAACACAACGGGCGAACGAGTTAACCTCGTCCGCCCCCGACCGCCTCGACCGCCCCTACCGCCTTACCACCGATAATGCGCGAACGCCCGGTTGGCCTCGGCCATCTTGTGGGTGTCTTCCTTCCGCTTGATGGCGTTCCCCTCCCCCTTCGACGCCAGGATCAGCTCAGCCGCCAGCCGCTCTTCGATGCTCTTCTCGGTGCGGGCCCGGGAGAACTCGATGATCCAGCGCATGGCCAGCGCGGTCCGCCGCTCGGGCCGGACCTCGACCGGCACCTGGAGGGAGGCGCCACCGACGCGGCGACTCTTCACCTCGAGGGTCGGCTTGGCGTTGTTCACCGCCTGCTTGAAGACGGTTACGCCCGGCTGGCCGGTCCGCTCTTCGATCAGGTCCATCGCCTTGTAGAACACCCGCTCGGCGACGCTCTTCTTTCCCTCGAACATCAGGTTGTTCACGAACTTGGAGACCGTCTGACTGTCGAAGCGGGGATCCGCGGGGACCGCGCGCTTGACCGAGACCTTACGCCGGCTCACGCCTTCCCTCCTGCCGCCTTGGGCCGCTTGGCTCCGTACTTGGAGCGGCTCTGCTTGCGATCGTTGACGCCGGCGGAGTCCAGCGTGCCCCGCACGATATGGTAGCGGACGCCCGGGAGGTCCTTCACGCGGCCGCCCCGGATCAGCACGATCGAGTGCTCCTGCAGGTTATGTCCCTCGCCAGGGATGTACGCGGTGACTTCAAAGCCGTTCGTGAGCCGTACCCGGGCCACCTTGCGGAGCGCCGAGTTGGGCTTCTTGGGCGTGGTGGTATAGACCCGGGTGCACACGCCCCGCTTGAGCGGATTCGCGCGCAGGGCGGGCGCCTTGTTCTTCCGTTCGACAGTCTTCCGGCCGCGCCGGACCAGCTGATTGATTGTCGGCATATCTCCGCGACGAAACCCCAGTCCGGCGACAATGGCCGGAGAAAAAGACCCGGAAAGCTATCGGCCTCCGTGGGTTAGGTCAAGGTTCGCGTCCCAGGGCTCGAGCGATCGCGTGCCGAATGGTGCTCATCAGACTGCGCGAACCCCAGGCCGGTCGCTTGGCCGATACCACGGCCGGCATCGAGGGCCGAGTCCGGGGGATCGGGCTCACGGGAGTACTGACCAGCTGCAACCGGCGTAGTCGCTCGGCATCCCGGGCCAGCGTGGACATCGCGTCGCGCACCTGGTCGGAACCCGGGAACCGGAGCCCCCGGAGGATCGTGGCCAGCGCTTCGAGCGTGGGCCAGCGGCGGGCGGGGTCCTTTTCCAGCATCAGCATCACCGCCTCCGCCAGCCTGGGCGGGCAGTCGGGACGAAGGGTCAGCAGGTCGGGGGGCGGCGTCATGAGATGCGCCTGGCCCAGATCGAGGGCGGAGCCGAGCTGGAAGGGTGGCCGGCCGGCCAGCATCTCGAACGCCACCACCCCCAGCGCGTATTGATCCGAAGCACCGGTCACCGTCCCGCTGGTGAACTGCTCGGGGCTCATGTAGAGCGGCGTCCCCACGGTGGACCCGGTCCGGGTCAGCCCCTGCTCCCGAGCCACCTTGGCGATGCCAAAATCCGACAGCAGGGCCGAGCCGCTCTCGTCAAGCAGGATGTTGGCCGGCTTCACGTCGCGATGGATGATCCCCCGCGCGTGCGCATGGGCCAGGGCGTCGGCCATCTCGACCAGGATCATCTGGGCCATGTGCACCGGCAGCGCCCCGACCTGATGGAGGATGGTGTCGAGCGGACGGCCCGACACGTAGCGCATCACGAAGTAGAGCAGATCGCCGCGCTCGCGGACCAGATAGACCGGGACGATGTGCGGGTGATTGAGCGCGGCGGCCGTCCGGGCTTCCTGCCGGAATCGCTCGACGACGGCATCGCCGAAGAGCAGCGCCGGGGAGAGTGCCTTGAGGGCGACTTTGCGATCGGCTGCGATGTCATGGGCCAGGTACACCGTGCCCATTCCTCCGCGGCCCAGCTCGCCCATGATCTCGTATTCGCCCAGCGTCGCCTCTTTCACCACCGCCAGCAGCGCCGCCGCCTGGGCGGCCAGATCGATTTCCCCGGACGGATGGCCCCATCGCGCAGCCGTCACGGCCACGCCGCAGCCGCTGCAGAAGCGCGCGCCGCTCCGAAGCGGTGCCCGGCACGCCGCGCAGAGCACCTGCACCGAGGCCCCGCATTGCGCGCAGAAGCGGGCGCCGGCGCGAAGCGCGGTGCCACAGTGCACGCAGGTGCTGACCGAAGTCGTCGCCACGAGACTCCCTACGGAAAAAGGCCCCGAAGGAGTCCAGTATGCCCGGCAGAACGGAGTGCCGCTAGGGGTGAAAACCTGAGGCGGAGACTTCGAAGTCCGGCGTCGAGCGACGTGCCAATTGTCGCTCGACGATCGGCGCTAGGTGCCCGCGCGGACCTGCAGCCGATAGCGTCCGGTGTGAAGCGCGCCCAGACCGGAGAGCCCGGCTGTAACAGTTATGTAATACCTCCCCGGCATCAGCTGCGCCTGAATCCGCGAGCAACGGTTCCCGACCAGCGGCGCGGGATCCTGGGGATCGATGTCGTCGTTGCTGGCCAGTACGCCACCATTGGCGTCGGACAAGGTCAGAACCGTGTTGAGATCCAGGGCGAAGCGGCAATATCCCCCGTTCCACCCCGAGGTCTCGAAGGTGTAGGATCCCGCCGTCGCGATGTCGACCCTGTACACGTCGGCCGGATCGGTCGGCGAGGGAATCGCGCCCTGGATGGATCCACCCACGAGGAGCCGGTTGCTGTGGACCGGATCGTCGTTCCCTTCGCTCTCGGCAGGAGCACCGACCGGAAAGAACGCGGTGCCGCCCACCGTGCTCGAGACGGCGACTGCGGTCGGGGCTCCGGCCCCACCATACGCACCCCAGGGCCGCCCCGGTAACCCGACCAGCCCGTCTCCATTCTCGTCGACCCCACCGAAGACAAAGTAGGAACCGTCGGGGACCCCGCTGAACGTGAAGTCACCGGTGGCCGAAGCCTGCTGGGTCGCCACGGTGGTGCCGTTGGCGGTATCGACCAGGCTCACGAAGATCCGGCCTGGCGGAGCCAGGGTCTGGGTCAGGCTGTTCCACGCATTGAGGATCCCCGCCCCGTAGAACTCGTCCGGCCCCGTGGCACCCTCGTCCACGGCGTAGTTGAGGAGCCGCGCCCTCAGATCCGCCGACGAAAGCCCCGGCTCGGCCCCCAGGATCAGGGCGGCCACACCGCTCACGTGCGGAGCGGCCATCGAAGTTCCCGAGTAGCGCGCGTAGTTGGGCTGGCAGGGGGAGACCGTGAAGTTGCAGGTCGTCGAGAAGATCCCGAAGGTCCCGTCCGGGCCGCCGTCCAGGAAGTCGCCGCCCGGCGCGGCGATGTCCACGGTGGAGCCATAGTTGGTGTAGGAAGCGGGGAGCCCATCGGGCCCCAGCGCTGACACCGAGATCACCTCGGGATAGCCGGCGGGGCAGGCCGGCTCGTTGGTGGCCGAATTGCCGGCCGAGGCGATGATCAGTGAGCCGTTGGCGCTGGCCGCGATGACCGCATCATGAACGATGTCGGCCGTCCCAGGGTCAGGACAGGGCCCGCCGAGGCTCATATTGATGATCCGGGCCGGTCCCGCCGCGGGCGGCGCCACGGTACCTCCGCGCCCGTTGGAGGCGGGCAGCCCGGCAGCATAGAGGACCCCCTGGGCCACATCGAAATTGCTCCCGCCCTCGATGCCGAGCACGCGCACCGGGCGGATCTTGACCCGCCAATTCACTCCGGTCCCGCCGATCCTGTCGTTCCCCAGAGCGCCGATGGTTCCCGCCGTGTGGATCCCATGCCCTCCCAGCGGGCTCGGGCCAGTCAGGCAGACTCCGTACGGATCGAAGTCGTAGTCGATCGGCATGGTGGGATCGGGGTCGTAGCCATCGCCGTCGGCGGCGTTGTCCAGCATGGCCCCGCTGCAGGTGAAGGCGGGCCGGGGCGACGAGACGAAATCGTACCCGTCATTGGTGAGATTCAGGGTCAGGGCCGGGTGATCGAAGCGAATCCCGTTGTCCACGTCAGCCACGATGACGCTGGTGCTCCCCGTGGCCATCGACCAGGCCTTGGGGAGATCGATCATCGAATAGTGCCACGACTGATTGGGATAGAGGGGATCGTTGGGAATGGTCCCGGCCAGCGTCGTCGTCGCCGGGTTGATGGGTCCACCGACTGGTCCACCCAGTGGATAGTACCAGAGCTCCCGGCTCACCGAGGCCACGGCCGGATCAGCGGCGATGCGGGCCGCGACGGCATCGATCTGAGAGATCTGCCGCACCTGCACCCGGGCGCTCAAGAGCACCGCCGACACATCGGTCAGCTCGAACCCGCCGGCCGCGGCCAGGGGCGCGATCCGCTGACGCACCGCGTCTTCGACCCGCTGCACCACGCTGGGCGCCGCCAGGCTGGGCCCGCCACCCGGAGCGCCGATCGCTCCCGCTTTGAATTGCACGATCAACCGATCGGTGGGACGCTGAACGGCCCGCGGCCCGGGAGACCACGACTGAGTCGGGCGAGATTGATCGTCCGTGGCCGAGCGCGCCAGTGGGGCCAGCAGCCCGCGTGGCGATCGGCTGGAGGGGGACACCCCGATTCGGTCCCGGACGATCGTCACTCTCCCGGTGATCCCCCCGGCGACGGCTGCGACCGATCGGGCATTGAAGGTGACCGTTCCGTTGGTAACCCCGGTAACGGTCGCACTCGCCGTCTGGCCGGTGTTGCCGGGGCCCAGGGTCCATCCGACCGAGGCCAGGCCGTGCACGTTCGTGATCGACGTGGAATCCGAGAGGGTGCCACCCCCCGAGGCGACCGCCCATCTGACCGTGACCCCTGCGATCGGGTCTCCTCTCGGACTCTCTGCCTCGACCGCGAGGGGAAAGGACAGTGCGGTATTTTCTCCGTTGATCTGGTTGTCTCCTCCGGCAATCGCGAGCCGGCCGGCCGTGTAGACCGCGATCGCGTTGAACGTGGTGCCGAGGGCGTTTCCGAGTAGCGACGCCCGAATCGATTGGCCGCCCACCGTGTAACCCAGAAACCAGGTGATCCGGGCCTTGCCCTGGCTGTTGGTGATCACCACTGGGGAGATGGTGAGGCCGCGACCGCTGAGTACGCTCCAGACGATCGACTGGCCGACCAGAGGCGTGCCCAGGCTGTCCTGCAGCTGCACCTCCAGGGCCTCGGGCAGGACCAGGCCGACTTCACCGGTCTGGTTGTCTCCCGAGACCATGGTCAGGGTCGGCCGGCCGAGCGCCATCCCGGTGGCCTCGAACACCACCGATTGCATTCCCGCGGCCTCCGCCACCGCCCGCATGGGCCCCGCACCGGGGCCGAGGGTCCAGGCCACGGACACGATTCCATTGGCATCGGTCAACGTGCTGTCCGCGGAGAGGCGGCCGGAGCCGGACATGACGGCGAACCGCACCACCGTGCCGGCGACGCCGCTCTGGTCGGAGCGATAGACCTGGACTTTCAGGGAATCGGGGAGCAGCGAGCCGACGGGGGCGGCCTGGTGGTTGCCGCTGAGAATCCGCATGCCGGCGCCCCGAGTGATCGGGGTCGAGGTGGGCGTCTCTTCCGCGCAGCGCACCACAGAGAGGCCGGCGAGGAGGGAATACAGGATGCCACGACCCAGCTTCATGCCGGTCTCCTGAGCGCGGTTCACAACAGTTGTCGGCCCCCGGTATTCCGCCCTTACGGCGCGGGTAGCCCGGCGGTGCCGGCCAATATGAGGTTCGATGACGCTGGGGCTGTACCTCTATGACGCCTGGGGTGGCGGAAAGGCGCACCGATAGACCTCTGCGTTCCGTCGATGGCCAGCCCAAAGCGAAGAGGCGGACGGGGCTCAAGCCC
>Ga0335083_10003812_pt1 | contig 19380 bp, 19 predicted proteins | sample Lox_Sample_42_FD_206716 | JGI IMG/M metagenome (GOLD analysis project Ga0335083, IMG submission 206716) | Soil microbial communities from Loxahatchee National Wildlife Refuge, Florida, United States - Lox_Sample_4.2 | ecosystem: Environmental > Terrestrial > Soil > Wetlands | place: USA...
GTCGCTTCCGAGGTAGCATCGGTCGCGAGGTCCTGGGTGAGCAGCGGCGTGACCATCATGACGGATTGGCCGGCTCCACCGGCAACTCCGCGGTGACGTCGGCGGCGGAGATCCGCCTGGCGGCAATGGCCTCCGCCGGTTCAGGCACCCGTACGTCCAGGGCCGCGCTCAACGGCAGGGTCCCCAGCACCAGCAGACCGGCGATCCAGAAGGGGACTCCCACCGCGAAGTGATCCATGAGCAGGCCGGCGCTCACTGGAAACGCCACCCGTGAGACCCCCCCGAAGGTGTGCTGGACTCCCATGTACAGCCCCCGGTCCCCGGAAATCACGATGCGAGACAGCAGGCCGGTCACGCAGGGAAAGAGAAATGCGGTCCCGATCGGCATCAACGTGAAGGCCAGGGCCAGAAGCGGACCGCTGGTCGCCAGCCCGGTCAAGATCAGGCCGGCGGCGAGAATGACGATTCCCCATCGCGAGAGCCGCGCTTCTCCCAGCCAGTCGACCGCCCGGCCCAGGACCAGGGCCCGGATCACCACGCCCATGGCACCGAGGTACATGACGAAATAGCCGACGTTGACCTCGGTGACCGAGAACCGCTGCATCAGGAGCAGGGGCACGATCTGGATGGTCCCGTAGAAGGCTCCGATGGCGACCGCATAGATCCAGATCAACCGCGAGGCCGGCTCCCGCCAATGGTGGACCACCCGGGCCACCGCTGCTCTCCCCGTCAGGTTGCTCGGCGGGAGATGGGTGCCGGACAGGCGCATACCGCGGGACTCGCGCAGGTACCGCCACCCGAACACCGCGACCAGCAGCGACAGCGCCGCCGCGGCGAGTCCGGGGGCTCGCTGCCCGCCGGCCACCACCAGCAACGAACCGAACGCGGGCCCGGCGACCGCACCCAGGCTGGTCACTGCGGAGAGCCACCCCAGGCTCTTGGTTCGCGCCTCGGGCGGCGATGCGTCGGCCACATAGGCCTGCACCACCCCAATGGTTCCGCCACCCAGGCCCTGCACGATTCTCGAGAGCAGAAGCGCCGGCACCGACGCGGCGAAGGCGAAGACCACGTAGGCCGCCGAAGTGACCAGCAGGCCGGCCAGGATGGCGGGGCGGCGGCCGTGTCGGTCGGAGAGCCGGCCCCAGGCCGGAGCGACCGCGAGCTGGGCCACGGAGAACGCGGAGATCAGAACTCCGACGACCGCCGCATTGGCTCCGTAGTCCTTGGCGTAGAAGGGCAGGAGGGGCACGATCATGGTGAGCCCCACCATGTCCACAAACGCCGTGACAAAGAGGACCAGGAGTCGCGCCAAGGTTGGGAGCGGTCAGTAGTGGAAGGAAATGGGTGCTACTCGATTTCGATGCCTTCGAGCTCGCGGGAGACGCGATGACCACGCCGCTTCTCCCAGGCGGTCTCGACCCCTTCGACTCCCAGCAGGACCACCAGGGCCACCAGCGTGATGATGACCGCCGAACCCAGGTGGCCCATCCCAACCAGGCTACCGATCGCGGCCAGGAGCCAGATCACCGCCGCGGTGGTAACCCCGAGGATCTTGCCGTCTCGGGACAGGATGACTCCCGCTCCCAGGAACCCGACTCCCGTCACCACCTGGCCGAGGACCCGGGTGGGATCCACCCGGTCGGGGCCGGCCGTCGCTCCCAGTTCGACGAAGATGGCGGTGCCGAGACAAATGAGAATACTGGTCCGGACTCCGCAGACCTTGCCCCGGAGTTGTCGCTCCAACCCGATCGCCCCGCCGCAGAGGAGGGAGATGCCGATCCGGATCCAGAAATCCTGCGACGTCGAGGAGAGCAGCTCCGCACCGTCCGTCATAGGCCCTCCGATTGGAGAGGTCCACCGCGCAAACTGGACGCCGCATGGGCGTGGGTCAGATCAGGCTTTTCCTCTGATCTTCGCGGCCCACCATCGGAGTCCCACCAGGAGAAAGCGCCAGTCGTGGAAGAACTCGGGCGGCTTCCCCTCGAAGGCGTGCCCGACGAACTGAAAGATCCAGCCCACCACGAACACGCCCAGCGCCAGCTTCCAGAGGCCGTGGACGAACGGGGAAGCGACGAACCCGACCACCGACAGGGCGATCAGGGGGATTCCGATGGTGTGGCAGAAGCGATTGATGCTGTTATGGTGACTCTGTGCGTAGCGAGCGATCCAGTCGCTCATGGGGCGGTTGCCGAGCACGGCGCTCTCGCGGGTCAGGGGTCTGGGGTCAGGGATGGGCGGTGTCGAGGACGAAACTGGAGGCCAGCATGGCAGGGGTCATAGAGAACCTCGGCATCTGCTTCGAGTTCAATCATCCCAGAGGACCCCAGACTCCTGACCCCAGACCCCTGACCTCCTTCACCCTACAGCGTCGCCGTCGTCCGGTCCATGGTCCCCCGCGCCGCCAGCGCCGACTGCGCCGCTGCCAGCCGCGCGATCGGAACCCGGTACGGGGAACAACTCACGTAGTTCATACCCAGGCGATCGCAGAACATCACGGAGCGCGGTTCCCCGCCGTGCTCGCCGCAGATGCCGAGCTTGAGGTCTTTCCGCGCCTTGCGTCCCAGCTCGCAGCCCAACTGCACCAGTTTGCCGACCCCCGTCTGATCCAGCACCTGGAAGGGATCGTCTTCCACGATCCCGTGCTCCACATAGTAGGGAAGAAACCGGCCCGCATCGTCACGGGAGAGTCCCCAGGTAGTCTGGGTCAGGTCGTTGGTGCCGAACGAGAAGAATTGCGCCTCCTTGGCGATCTCGTCCGCCGTGAGGGCCGCGCGAGGGAGCTCGATCATGGTGCCGAGGAGATAGGGGACGGTGATGCCCCGCTCGTGGAAAACGTCCTCGGCCACCTGGCGGATCAGGAGGGCCTGGGCCCGGAACTCGGCCACGCTCGCGGTCAACGGGATCATCACCTCGGGCTGCACCTTTCCCTTGCGGGAAGCGATGGTGCAGGCCGCCTCGAAGATGGCCCGCGCCTGCATCTCGGTGATCTCGGGGTGGATGATCCCCAACCGGCAACCGCGGAGCCCCAGCATCGGATTGATTTCCTGCATGCCCTCCGCGATCCGGGTCAGGACATCGACCGGCTTCCCGGTGGCCTGGGCCAGCTCTTCAAGCTCCTTCCGTTCCTTGGGGAGAAACTCGTGGAGCGGGGGATCCAGCAACCGGATGCAGACCGGGTAGCCCTCCATGGCGCGGAAGATCGCCTCGAAATCGCCCCGCTGCATCGGGAGCAGCTTGGCCAACGCCTGCTTTCGCCCGGCGATGTCCTGGGCCAGGATCATCTCCCGCATCGCCTGGATCCGGTCCCCCTCGAAGAACATGTGCTCGGTGCGGCACAGCCCGATCCCTTCGGCCCCGAAGTCGCGGCCTCGATGGGAATCGGCCGGGGTGTCCGCGTTCACTCGTACTCTGAGGTGGCGGAGCTTGTCCGCCCAGCCCATCAGGCGCTTGAAGTTCTCGCTCAACTCCGGCTCCACCAGCGCGGCTCGGCCGGCATAGACCCGGCCCGTGCTGCCGTCCACCGTGATCCACTCGCCCTGCGCGATGTGTCGTCCGTTGACCGCGAACCGGCGAGTCTCCTCCTCGACCTCGATGGCCTGGGCGCCGGCCACACACGGCTTTCCCATCCCGCGCGCCACCACCGCCGCGTGCGAGGTCATCCCCCCGCGGGCCGTGAGCACCGCCTTGGCCATCACCATTCCGTGGAAGTCCTCCGGTGAGGTCTCGCGTCGAACCAGGATCACCGCCTCCCCCTCGCGACCCAGCTGCTCGGCGACATCGGCGTCGAACACTGCGGTTCCCGATGCCGCACCGGGCGAAGCCGGAAGCCCCGTGGTGAGCAGGTCCAGGTGTGCCTTGGGGTCGATGGTCGGGTGCAGCAGCTGATCGAGGTCGTTGGGTGGAATCCGGGCCACCGCCTCCTCTTCGGAGATCATCCCCTCATCTACCATCTCCACCGCGACCCTCACGGCGGCGTGCCCGGTGCGCTGGCCCCGACGGCACTGGAGCATGTATAACCGCCCGCGCTCGATGGTGAACTCCATGTCCTGGACGTCCCGGAAGTGACGCTCCAGGGTCTGGGCCATCCGGTCCAGCTCCTGGTGGAGCTCCGGCATGGTCTCCCGCATCCGACTGATCGGCTCCACGTCCCGGATCCCGGCCACCACGTCCTCGCCCTGGGCGTTGAGCAGGAACTCTCCGTAAAGTCTCCGCTCGCCGGTGCTCGGATTGCGACTGAACGCGACCCCGGTGCCGGAGTCGTCCCCCAGGTTGCCGAACACCATGGTCACCACGTTCACCGCGGTGCCCATCGAGTCGGGAATGTTGTGGAGCTTGCGATAGTCGATGGCCCGCCGGGTATTCCAGCTCTCGAACACGGCCGCGATGGCGCCCCAGAGCTGCTCCATCGGATCGTCGGGGAAGGGGTGCCGCTTCTCTCTGGTGATGAGGCTCTTGAAGTCCTTGACCAGGCCCTGCAGCTCCTCGAGCGGGAGATCGATGTCCCGGGTCACGTCGCAGCGCTTCTTGCGCTCTGCCAGCAGCTGTTCGAACGGTGCCTTGGGAAGGTCGTAGACCACCGTTCCGTACATCTGCACGAAGCGGCGGTAGGAATCGTAGGCGAAGCGGGGATTCTTACTCTGACCCTGCAGCCCTTTCACCGTAGTGTCGTTGAGACCCAGGTTGAGAATGGTGTCCATCATCCCGGGCATCGAGAGCGCGGCACCGGAGCGGACCGAGACCAGGAGCGGGTTCTGCTCTCCGCCGAACTGGCGCCCCGTCGCCGCCTCGAGGCGCTGCAGACTGGTCTCGACCTGCGCCCGGAGCCAGGGCGGAAACTGGTGCGTTTCGAGATAGGTGTGGCAGAGGGTGCTCGAGATCGTGAACCCGGGCGGGACCGGGATGCCGAGATTGGTCATCTCGGCCAGGCCGGCGCCCTTGCCCCCCAATACGTCCTTCATGGCCGCGGTCCCGTCCGCCCGCCCCTGTCCGAAGAAATAGACCGCGGGCTGGGAATAGGAGCCGGTCATACGAACGTGGCGATGGGGGCGACGTGCCGGAGTTGAAAAATCTCGTCGGAGACTTCGGTAGGATACTGGCCGGAGAAACAGGCGTGACAATACTTGTTGCGCTGGCCGGCCGCCTGAAGCATCCCCTCGAGGGAGATGTAGCCGAGGCTGTCCACTCCCAGGAATTCGCGGATCTCCTCCACCGAGTGGGTGGCGGCGATCAACTCCTCCCTGGTGGGCGTGTCGATGCCGTAGTGGCAGGGGCCGGTGATCGGCGGTGACGCGAGGCGAACGTGGACCTCACGCGCCCCCGCTGCCCGAACCATCTGGACCAGGCCCTTGCTGGTGGTCCCGCGGACCAGACTGTCGTCCACCATCACCACCGACTTGCCCTCGATCACTTCGCGGACCGGATTGAACTTGATCTTGACCTTGGCCACTCGCAGCGCCTGGGTCGGATTGATGAACGTCCGCCCGACGTAGTGGTTGCGGATCAGGGCATTTTCGAGCTTGATCCCCGAGACCTCGGAATAGCCCAGCGCCATGGCGTTGGAGCTGTCGGGCACGCTGAAGACCACCTCGGCGCCGGGCGCGGGATGCTCCCGGGCCAGCTGGCGGCCCAGCTCGCGGCGGACCCGATCCACCGACTCGCCGAACACCGTGCTATCCGGGCGCGCGAAGTAGACCAGCTCGAAGACGCAGCGGCTCACCGGGCGCGGATTCAACCGCGGGAGCTCGGTGATCTTTCCGTCTTCGACCTTGAGGAACTGGCCGGGCTCCAGCTCGCAGACGGCTTGGGCGCCGACCAGGTCGAGCGCGCAGGTCTCCGAGGCCACCACCACCCCTTTGCCCAGGCGGCCGATCACCAGCGGGCGGAACCCGCGGCTGTCCACCACCGCGTAAAGCGTCCGGCCGACGGTGATCACCAGGCTGTAGGCACCCTCCGCCATCTCCAGCGCCTCGCGGATCTGCTCCTCCGCGGTCGGCGCCCGGGAACGGGCAATCAGGTGAACCAGGATCTCGGTGTCGGTAGACGTGGAGAAGATCGCCCCTGATTCCACCAGCTTGCGCCGGAGCTCGGGGGCGTTGGTCAGATTGCCGTTGTGTGCGATGGTGAGCGGGCCGCCGCGATAATCGGTGAGCAGGGGCTGCGCGTTGCCGAGGACCGAGCTACCGGCCGTGGAGTAACGGGTGTGCCCGACTGCCACGTCTCCGGTCAGCTTGCTGAGCGCCGACTCTTCGAAGTTTTCCGAGACCAGCCCCATTCCGCGATGGGCGTGGGCCTTTCCCGCGCGGTCGATGGCCACGATGCCTGCGCTCTCTTGACCCCGGTGCTGAAGGGCGTAGAGCCCGAGGTAGGTCAGCCGCGCCGAATCGGTCTCAGGCAGGCCGGAAACACCGAAGATGCCGCACATACCCTTGGTCTGGTCTCCTGTCGGCGATTACCTCGCCCGGTCTTCCTCCACGTGCTCCATCCGACGCGGGATGGCCTGGTCGTAGATGGTCCGCAGCTCCTCGAGCGACCAGGTCAACTCTCGATCCCCGCGCTTGATGCCGAGCGTCCGGTCCGTCCCGGTCTTGCCGGCGACGAACGCCGGAACTCCATGCTGCCGGGCCAGATCGAGCAGGCCCTGCTGCCCGGCCGGGTCGCAGGAGACCACGGCGCGGGCTCCATCCTCCCCGTAAAATAACCCCTCATCCAAGAGCCCCTGGGCGTACCCGGTGAGGTCGAGTCGGGCGCCCACCGGAGCGTCCGAATAGGGTCCGCCGATCGCCGCTTCGGCCAACGCGACCAGGAGGCCGCCCTGTGCGCAGTCGTGGGCCGAGCGAAGGAGCCCGCCCTTGGCGGCGGCCACCAGCAATCGCTGGAGCTCGCGTTCCACCCCCAAATCCACCGGGGCCTGCTTGCCTCCGACAAACTGCCGGACGTCGGCCCAATAGGCTGAGCCCCCCAGGTGGCCGGCCGTGGCACCCAGAATCACCACCATGTCGCCCCCGCCCGACTTGAAGTGGCTCCCAAGCCTGTGGTCCAGCCGCTCCAGGAGACCAACCATCCCGATGGTCGGAGTGGGGTCGATGGCCCCCGCGGGGCTTTCATTATAGAAGGAAACGTTTCCGCCGGTGACCGGGGTATCGAACGCCTGGCAGGCCTCGCCGATTCCCCGACAAGCTTCCCGGAACTGGAAGAACACCTCTGGCCGTTCCGGGTTCCCGAAGTTGAGGCAGTCGGTGATGCCGAGCGGGATAGCTCCGGTGCAGGCGATGTTGCGTGCCGCTTCGGCCACGGCTGCCTTGCCCCCTTCATAGGGGTCGAGCGCCACCAGCCGGGCGTTGCAGTCCACCGTCACCGCGATCCCAAAGCGCCCTTCGACCTGGAGCACTCCCGCATCTCCACCTGGCCCGATCAGGGTCGAGGCCTGGACCGTCGAGTCGTACTGCTCATAGACCCACCGCTTGCTGGCGATGCCTGGCGAATCGAGGAGGACCCGCAGCGCCTTCTGGATGTCCGCCGCGGAGGTATCAGCCGGTTTGGCCGATCGCCGAGCCACTACCTCGGCCCCCTCCCGCGCCTCCGGCGTGTAGATCGGGCAGTCGGAGATCAGGCGCTGGCCCGGAATCTCCGCCACCACCAGGCGATCGTGCTTGATCCGGAAGAGTCCGTCATCGGTGACTCGACCCACCGGGGTCGCGGTCAGCTCCCACTTGGCGCACACCGCTTCGATCTCCGGTACCCGGCTCGGCTCCGCCACGACCAGCATCCGCTCCTGGGATTCGGAGAGCATGATCTCGTATGGCGTCATTCCCGGCTCTCGGACCGGCACCCGGTCGGTTTCCACCTCGACCCCGACGCCGCCGCGCGCCGCCATCTCCGCCGAGGAGCTGGTCAGTCCGGCGGCCCCCATGTCCTGGATGGCCACCGCCAGCCCCTGCTCGATCAGCTCAAGGGTGGCTTCGAGGAGCAGTTTCTCGGTGAAGGGGTCGCCGACCTGGACCTGGGGCCGGCGGCTCTCGCTCTTCTCCGAGAGATCCTCCGACGCGAAACTGGCTCCGTGAATGCCGTCGCGGCCGGTGCTGGCGCCCACCGCGAGCAGGATGTTGCCCACGCCATGCGCCGCGGCCAGCATCAGGTCTTTCTCGCGCAGCAGGCCCACGCACATCGCGTTGACCAACGGATTACCACTGTAGCCAGGCGCGAAGTCGACCTCGCCGCCCAGCGTGGGAACCCCGACGCAGTTCCCGTAGTCTCCGACCCCCTTCACCACGCCGGCGAACAGGTAACGATTGCGCGGCTGATCCAGCGGGCCGAACCGGAGGCTGTTGAGTAGCGCCACCGGGCGCGCGCCCATGGTGAACACGTCGCGCAGAATCCCGCCCACGCCGGTGGCCGCGCCCTGATAGGGTTCGACCGCCGAAGGGTGATTGTGCGACTCGATCTTGAACGCCACGGCCCACCCGTCGGGCAGCCGGAGCACACCGGCATTCTCGCCGGGACCCTGGACCACCTGGGGGCCCGTGGTCGGGAAACCGCGAAGAATCGGCTTGGAATGCTTGTAGGAGCAGTGCTCGGACCAGAGCGCCGAAAAGATGCCCAGCTCGGTCAGCGTGGGCGTGCGGCCCAGGAGGGCCACGATGCGGCGGTATTCCAGGTCGTTGAGGTTGTGCTCGCGGACGACCTCCGGTGTCACCGGCCGCTCCCCGGGGAAGGGAAACGCCCGGGTGGCCGGGGGGGCTTTAACAGGCGTAGAGGTCTGGCTCACGAGAAGTCATTCGTCGGTCTGACCAACGGTGTCTGATGCCTGGTGGCTGCGATTACTCGCCTTTCTTTCCCTTGTTCTTGACGTCTCTCCGGAAGATGGTCAAGGCATCGTCCACCACCCGCCGGAGCAAGCTGTGATCCTCATGGGCGACCACCGCGTCGATCTCCCCCGCTTCGAGCCAGAGCCCGTGGCAGTCGGGGCAACGACCTACGGTGACCATGTGGAACTCCTCGGACACCAGGTGGCCGCCGCACTTGGGGCACCGCCCGAAATGGGTGGCCCGCTCGGTAACGGCCGCCATCTCGCTGCTGGTCCGCCGCGCCTTTTCGATCTTCTCGGCGTCGAGTCTGGCGAAATATTCGTCTTCGTTCTGCCTGGGCTTGTGATGCGTCATGATGTGGGCTTGGTGAAGGCCGGTTTCCGGTCGGCGGGTGAAGAGGACACTCCCTCGTACTGGTGATTGCTGGCCCGTACGATGGCGTCGACCACCTGCCCCTTCTCCAGAATGACGACATCGTAGGTGCCGCACGTCTTCAGGCAATCATTGTTGTAGAACAGATAGGTATAGTCCCCGTGGCTTCGCGCCGCGACGGGCTTGCCCCAGGCAGTCTCGACCTCGGCCTGGCTCATCCCCGGTTTGATCGCCGAGGTCTGCGCAGACAGTGGGGTTGCGGCCAGGGCAAACAGGACTACAGGCATCCAGGATCTCATTAGCGTGCTCCTTTCGCTACGTGGTCCCAGGTGAGCATCGAAGTAAAGAAACCGGCGCCGTGCGCAGGGCCCAACGCCGGATCGGAGGCGCGGTCCGGGTGTGGCATCAGGCCCACGATGTTGCCTCTGGTATTGCAGATGCCGGCGATGTCGTGGACCGATCCGTTGGGATTCTCCCCGTTGGCGGCGCTTCCATCAGGCCGGACATAGCGCACCACGATCCGGCGCTCGGTTTCCAGGCGGCGCAGCGTCTCCGAATCGGCCACAAACCGCCCGTCACCGGACGCCACCGGCATCCGGAGGATCGCGCCTTCCTGATACTGATTGGTAAACGCGGTGTCGGTCTGCTCGACCCTGATCGAGACCGGGCGCGAGGCGAAGGTCAGCCGCGCGTTCCGCATCAGCGCCCCCGGCAACATCCCGGCCTCGCAGAGAATCTGAAATCCGTTGCAGATCCCCAGCACCGGCCCGCCGGCTTCGGCGTGGCGTTGTACGGCACTCATGATCGGGCTGAATCGCGCGATCGCGCCCGAGCGGAGATAGTCGCCGTAGCTGAATCCGCCGGGGAGCAGCACGAAGTCGGCGCCCCGGAGATCGGTATCCCGGTGCCAGACGAAGTAGGCCTCGGTCCCCGCCCGCTGGGCCGAATGCAGCGTGTCGAAATCGCAATTGCTTCCGGGAAAACGGACCACTGCGACGCGGAGCATCAAGCCTCCACCTCCAGGCTGTAGTCCTCGGTCACCGGATTGGCCAGCAGCTTCTCGCACATGCGCCGGGCGGCCTGCTCGGCTTCCTCGCGCGAGCGGGCCCGCACTTCGAGCTCGATCGCCTTGCCGATCCGGACGCTCCCCGCTTCCTGGAAGCCCAGGGCCGAGAGGGCGTGCTCGACCGCCTGTCCCTGCGGGTCGAGTAACCCGGCCCGCGGCACTACTCGCACGTGTACGCGATAGCTCATGGTTGCTTTCCCATCCGTTCGTGATCTCCGCGACGCGGGCCACCGAAGCGACCGAACGGCGGACGCCGGTCGTGATGGCCCAGCGCGTGCAGATCGCCGTCGTTCCGCTCCAGCAATCCGAGGAAGAGGCCCCGTGCCACCCCGAAGATCATGTAGAAGAGCGCCAGCGGGAACAGGAACTGGCTGGGCATGGTGAGAGCCCCGATCAGGATGCCTAGGTGCAGCAGCAGACCCAGGATCCCCTTAACCGAGCGGAAGCCAATGGCCGGGAACCGCGGATACTTGACCCGGCTCACCATGAGGAAGGCCAGCATCAACATCAGGATGGCAAGGCCCTGCTTCTGGAGGTCGAGGTACTCGAGTGAGGTTTTGTACCAGGAGGTTTGGCTGAAGGGGTAGTAGACCGCCAGCGTCATCCCCGCCGCGGGAGACGGGAGACCCGTGAACCAGCCTGGCGTCGGCGACTCGTCGTGCGTGATGTTGTAGCGTGCCAGACGGAGCGTCACGCAGACGACGTACAGATAGCACAGCAGCCAGGCGAACTTGCCGGCCCAGGCGAACTCGAGGAAGTACATGATCATTGCCGGTGCGACCCCGAAGGAGATGGCGTCCACCAGCGAGTCCAGTTCGGCGCCGAACCGCGATCCGGTCTTGGAGAGCCGGGCGATCCGGCCATCCAGCATGTCCAGGGCCCCGGCGAACATCACGAACCAGGCGGCCCAGGTGAAATTGCGGTTGTAGGCGGAGATGATGGCCCACAGGCCAAAGAAGAGATTGCCCAGCGTAAAGGCGCTCGGCATGACCACGACGACGCGACGCACATTCGGGCGCGGCAACCGCGCACGACCTTCCATCAGTCCCATTGGGCCACCACCGTCTCTCCCGCCTTGGTCCGGTCGCCGGAGTTGACCAGCACCCGGGCCTCGGGGGCGAAAAAGAGATCCACTCGCGAACCGAAGCGGATCATACCCATCCGGTCTCCCTGTCGTACCGACGTGCCCAGGTCGTGATCGGTCACGATCCGCCGCGCGATCAAGCCGGCGATCTGCCGCACCAGCACCCGTCCGCGAGCCGAAGTCACGCCGATCGAGGCCTGCTCATTGTCGAGGCTCGCCTTTTCCTCGGCGGCGTGGCCGAACTTGCCGGGGTGATAATGCCGATAGCCAATCACGCCCGAGACCGGATATCGGTTCACGTGCACGCTGAACACGTTCATGAAGATCGACACCCGCTTCGCCCGCTGCTTGAGGAAGTCGGGCTCATCCTGCTCCACGATCGCCACCACCTTGCCGTCCGCTGGAGCGATCAGGTATTGCTCGCCACGCGGGCCGGTTCGGGAGGGATCCCGGAAGAACGCCACCACCCACACCGCAATCGGCAGCCAGATCAGGGCCGGCCACCAGGTCGGGAGCAGGGCCAGCGCCAGCTCGATCCCCCAGGCGCCGGCGATGAACGGCCTGCCCTCCGGCGCGATCCCCATCATCGCTCCTCCGCGAGCTCCGTCCCCGTGATCCGGCGGTACGCCTCGAGGTAACGGGCGGTGGTGGCCTCAACCACTTCCTTGGGCAACGGCGGCGGCGGCGCCTCGCCGTTCCACTGTCCCGCCTTGCGCAGCCCGGCCAGGAAATCCCGGAGCGGTTGCTTGTCGAAGCTGGGCTGCGACCGCCCGACCTTGTATTCCGCCGCCGGCCAGAAGCGGGACGAGTCAGGCGTCATCACTTCGTCGATCAACCGGAGCACACCATCGCTATCGAACCCAAACTCGAACTTGGTATCGGCGATGATGATCCCGCGCTCGATGCCGTGGTCCCGTCCTACCTGGTAGACCGCAAAGCTTGCGCCCCTCAACCGCTGCGCGACGTCCCGTCCCAGGGCCTGCTCCACGGCGCCGAAGGGCACGTTGATGTCGTGCCCGCTCTCCGCCTTGGTGGCCGGGGTAAAGATTGGCGGATTCAGGCGTTGGCTTTCCAGCAAGCCCGCGGGAAGCGGCTCCCCGGCCAGGGTCCCGCTCTCCAGATACTCCGCCCACGCCGAGCCTGAAAGATAGCCTCGGACCACGCATTCGAAGGGGACCGGCTCGGTTCGCCGCACCAGCATTGCGCGACCCACCAACTGGGTGCGGTGAGTAGCCAGTTGCGGGCATTTGGCGAGGATCTGGTCGGTCTTGGCGGTGACGAAATGCGACGGAATGACCGAGGCCAGCTTTTCGAACCAGAACGCGCTGAGCTGGGTCAGCACCGCACCCTTCCGCGGGATCGCTTCCTTCATCACCACATCGAAAGCGCTGATCCGATCGCTGGCCACCAGCAGGAGATGCTCGGAGTCCACCGAATAGACCTCGCGCACCTTGCCGCGGCGGACCAGGGGCAGTGGGAGACTGCTCGCCGTCAGCACGCTCATACCAGCACCTCCGCGGCCTCGGCCGCTGCCGCCATGGGACGGACCCGCTTGAGCATGGGGCGCAGGTAGTCGGTCAGAAATTCATCCACCTGCTGGGCGGCGCGACCGGTGTAGCGGGTCGGGTCCAGCTCCGCCTTGAGCGAAGCCGCGGGTACCTTGGCGAAGGTATGATCGGCGGCCATGCGCTCGAGCAGGTCGTTCGGCTTGCCGGTCCGGACCTGGGCGGCGCTGGCCTGGCTGAGTCGCCGGATGGTCTCGTGCAGTACCTGGCGATCCCCCCCGGCGGCGACCCCCAGCATCAACCATCGCTCGGTGGCCATCTGGGGCATCTGTTCCGCCACGTGCTGGGCGATGACCGGCTCCACCACCTCGAGTCCACCGACAATGTCGGACACCAGGAGCAGGATCGCATCGGTGGCGAGAAAGGCTTCGGGCAGCGTCAGCCGCCGGTTGGCGCTGTCGTCCAGGGTACGCTCGAGCCACTGGGTGGCGGCGGTGTAGTCGGGATTGGCGGCGGTGGCGATCACGAACCGCGCCAGGCTGCACACCCGTTCGGCCCGCATCGGATTTCGCTTGTAGGCCATGGCGCTGGAGCCGACCTGCTTGGACTCGAACGGCTCGAGCAGCTCGCCCTCGTGCTGCAACAGCCGGAGGTCAGTGGCCAGCTTGGCCGCCGACTGGGCCACGCCGCTCAGCAGGTCGAGAATCCGGGCGTCGGTCTTCCGGCTGTAGGTCTGCCCGCTGACCGGTACCGACCGTTCGACGCCCAGCTTGGCGGTGAGCCGGCGGTCGAGCTCGCGGACCTTGGCATGGTCGCCCTTGAACAACTCCAGGAATGAGGCCTGCGTCCCGGTCGCGCCCTTGCAGCCGAGCAGTTGCCATCCGGACAGCGCGTGCACGATGGCCTCGACGTCGCTCGCCAGGTCCTGGGTCCAGAGGGTCGCCCGCTTGCCCACGGTGGTGAGCTGGGCCGGCTGGAAATGGGTGTAGCCGAGGCAGGGCAGGGTCTTGGTCCGCTCGGCCAGCGCGGCCAGTCGCTCCACCGAGTCGATCAGCCGCGCCAGGAGCAGTCGAAGACTGTCGCGCATCACCAGCAAATCGGCGTTATCGGTCACCAACGCGCTGGTCGCGCCCAGGTGAATGACCGCGCGCGCCGCCGGGGCCTGGTCGCCAAACGCGTGCACGTGCGCCATGACGTCGTGACGCAGAGTGCGCTCGTAGGCGCCGGCCGCTTCCAGGTCCGCGTCGTCGAGGTGGGCACGCATCTGCTCCAGCGCCGCGGTGGGGATATCCACTCCCAGCTCCCGCTCCGTTTCCGCCAGCGCCAGCCAGATCCGCCGCCAGAGTCCGATCCGATGCCGTTCGCCCCAGAGCCGCAGCATCGCCGGGGAGGCGTAGCGGGTATTCAGCGGAGACTGGTAGTGGGTATCGCTCATCGGAGCACCAGGTCGCTGAACGAGATCTGCCCGTGCCGCTCGAAGTAGACCCGGAACGGCTCGCGGGGCCGCATGCCGTTGAGGATCTGCCTTACTTCTTCCGCGCTCCGGACTTCCCGCCGGTTGACGGCGACGATTACGTCTCCCTGCTGCAACCCGGTCTGTTCCGACAAGCGGTCGGTGATCCGGAAGATCAAGGCGCCGCGCTCGCTGGCGATCCCTTGCTCCGCCTGGATCTGGGGCGTGACGCTCACCAGCTCCAGCTCCTTGAGGACCTTGACCTTCTCGGCGGTCACGCTGGGCAAGTCGCCCGTGATCAGCGTACGGGTGACGGTGTTTCCGCTCTGGCGCGCCGTGATCTGGATCGCGTCGCCCACGTGGAGATCCAGCTTCACCGCTTCCCAGTCGAGGAAGTTGCGGAGGATCCGGCCGTTGGCCTTGATCAGGACGTCCTTCTTGTGGAGTCCGGCCCGATCGGCCGGCCCACCCGGGGCCACATTCGCGATGAGCACGCCGCCCTGGGTTTTCCAGTCCCGCATCGATTCGGCGCCGGCCACGTCGAGTCCGACCCAGGCCCGCTGAACCGATCCCTTCCGGACGATCTCGTCGGCCACGCGCACCGCCCGTTCGATGGGGATGGCGAAGCCCAGTCCGATCGATCCGCCCGACTCCGAAAAGATCGAGGAGTTGACCCCGACCACTTCACCCAGTGCGTTGGCCAGCGGGCCGCCCGAGTTGCCCGGATTGATGGCCGCATCGGTCTGAATCATGTCCAGGTACAACCCCGGCTGGTCGCGCCCCGGGAGAATGTTGCGCCCCGTTGCACTGACGACTCCGGCGGTCACCGTCGGTTCGGCATTGCCCAGCAGGAAGGCGAAGGGATTTCCCAGAGCGACCACCCATTCGGCGATCATCAGGTCGGTGCTCTTGCCGAGGGTCGCGGTCTTCAGGCCGGAGCGATCGATCCGCAGCACCGCGATGTCGGTCAGCGGGTCGTCGCCCAGCAGTTTGGCCGGCAGGTCGGACCCGTCCGGCAAGGTCACTTCGATCGAATCGGCCCCGGCCACCACGTGCTGATTGGTCAGAATGGTGCCGTCCGCCCGCCAGACGAATCCGGTGCCGTAGCTGATCTGCTCGGTTTCCTGGGGAACGAAGAAGAAGTCCCAGGGGGAAGGGGCGATCCGTTGTCGGGACCGCACCGTGATCGAGACGACCGTGGGGCCCAGCCGCTCGGCCGCCTCCACCAGCGCGGTGCGGCGGGAGTCGGCCACCGAGGACTTCGTCCGAACACCCTGCATGGTGGTGGCGGTGGCCAACCAGCCATCGCTTGCCTCTCGTCGTCCAGGAGCCTCCCGGCACGCCAGCGCCAGGAGCAGCCCGCCCGCGAGGGCCCAGCTAGACCGTGGCGGGAGCCGGAATCTCATTGGGGAGGAAGATGTCCGCCGGATATTCGGCGGCGACGAAGTAGAGACCCTGCGGCGGCGCCGGAGGGCTGGTGTCCTGATTGTGTGCGGTCATGAGCAGACGCGTCATGTCTTCCACCGGGCGCCGGCCCAGTCCGATGTCCACCATGGTGCCGACCAGGAATCGGACCATATGATGAAGGAAGCGATCGGCGGCGACGTGGAAGCTCACTCCCTGGCTGCCGCTGCGACGCCGCCACTCGGCCTGACGCACTTCACACCGGCAATGCAGGCGCTCCGCGGGCTTGGCCGCAAAGGCCGTAAAGTCATGGACTCCCCGAATCAGGTCGGCGGCCTCATGGATCAGCGAGAAATCCAGCGGCCGCCCCAGGGCCCACTCGTAGGGGCGCCTGAAGGGAGACATGCTCGATGCATCGGTCCCGACGTCATATCGATACCGCCGGCCGATGGCACTCTTGCGGGCGTGGAAGCCCGGTATAACTGTGGTGACGCGCTCGACCCAGCAGTCCCTGGGAAGCGTGGAGTTGAGAGCTCGGCGGAGGGTTTCGTCTTCCCAGCGGCTGGGTGCCGAGAAGCTGACTCCCATGCCGATGGCGTGGACCCCCGCGTCGGTCCGCCCTGAGGCATGGGTGACGATCCGCCGCCCGCAGAGCCGTTCCAGGGCCCGCTCCACTTCCGCCTGCACCGAGCGTCCCGCCGGCTGCCGCTGCCACCCTACAAAATCCCCCCCGTCGTAGTGCAGCAGCGCGAGAAAGGTGCGGCTCATGGGTGCCGCAATTTACCCAGTCAGAGGGCTCGGGGGCAGGTGGACTGCCGTGCTCAAGGCCGGGAGGGCGGCTGTCGGTTCAGCCCCTCGACCCTCTATAATCCGCTATGGCTGATTCTCCGCTCACGCACGCCATCCGACGGCTCACCGAAGGTGGCCAGCTCTCCGGTGAAGAGACCGCGGCCGCGTTCGGGGTGGTGATGCGCGGTGAGGCCACGCCTCCGCAGATCGCGGCCCTGTTGATCGGGCTCCGGGTCCGGGGCGAATCGGCGGAACAGGTCGCCGGCGCCGCCCAGACTCTGCGCGAGGTGATGCAGACCGTCCGCTTGCCGGCCGGCGCTCCCGTCATCGATACCTGCGGGACCGGTGGAGGCGCCATCGGGACCTTCAATCTCTCGACCGCGGCCGCGATCGTCGCCGCAGGTGCCGGGGCTCGGGTCGCCAAGCATGGCAATCGAAGCTACACCTCCAACTGTGGCTCGGCCGACCTGATCGAGGCCCTGGGCCTCGAGATCACCCTCACGCCCGAACGCGCCGGAGAGGTCCTGGAGCGCGCGGGCATGGTGTTCCTGTTCGCTCCCGCCTTCCATCCGGCCATGAAGCACGTGACTCCCGTCCGGAGGGAGCTGGCGGTCCCCACCGTGATGAACCTGATCGGTCCCCTGGCCAATCCGGCGGGGGTATCGCGCCAGGTGATCGGGGTCGCCGACCGCGATCGCGCTCCCCTGATGGCCGAGGCGCTGGCCCGGCTGGGGACCGCCCATGCGCTCGTGGTCCACGCCGAGGTGGGCATGGACGAGATCAGCCCGGATGGCTGCACCCTGGTGTGGGAGATTCGCAATGGTTTCATCACGCACTGGAGCCTGGATCCCGCGGTCTACGACCTCGCCCACGCCGGCCTGGAGGGGTTGGCTGGCGGCGCTCCGGCGGCCAATGCGGCCCGGGTGGTCCACCTGCTCGAGGGCGGGGAAGACCCCGTGGGCAGAGCGGCCCTGCTGCTCAACTCGGCGGCGGCGATCTACGTGGCTGGGCTGGAATCGACTTTCGGCGCGGCAGTAGGCCGGGCGAGGCAGGCACTGCTGGAAGGCTCGGCCTTCCAGGCTCTGGAGCGACTACGGAGAGAACTAGGAAAGAAATAGCCCGGAAGAGTGCCCGGACTCCTACCCCCGGTACTCCGACGGGCCTAGTATTTCCGAATAACGCCGACCACGATCCCCTGGATCAGAATATCGCGCTCCTGGAAGCGCATGGGCTGCATGGCGGAATTGGCGGGTTGGAGACGGATCCAGCCGCCTGGCTCACGGTAGAACCGCTTGACGGTGGCCTCGGAGCCGTTGATCAGGGCAATGACCAGCTCGCCGTTGTCGGCGTTCTGTTGGCTGTGGACGACGACGAAATCCCCGTCGACGATATGCTCGTCGATCATGGAGCTGCCCTGGACCTGAAGCGCGTAATTGGGGCCCCGGCGTGGGAGAAGATTGTCGGGAACGGCCAGGGTCTCCTGTTGCATGAGGGCTTCGATCGGGGTCCCGGCGGCCACCTTGCCGAGCAGCGGGATTTCACTGGCGACGGCCTGCCCCTTGGGAGGGAGCACCTCGATGGCCCGGCTCTCGTTGTGAGTCCGCTGGATGTAGCCCTTCCGCTCCAGGTTGGTCAGATGCTCGTGCACCGTGGCCAGGGACTGAAAGCCGAATTGCTCCGCAATTTCCTCGAAACTGGGGGCATACCCATGGTCCCGGATATAGCCCTGGAGGAATGTCAGGATCTCACTCTGCCGCTTGGTTAGGGGCATCGGTCCCTACTCCCGCTACGGTTGCCACCGAAAAGAGTCCGAAATAAGCTACCCGAAAAGCGCCCGAAGGGCAAGGTGGCAAGCCTGTTAGAGAGCATTCTCGATGCCACGAGGGCCACCATTCCGGGGCTCCGTGCCCGGTGGCGGGACCTGGAGGCGGCGGCCTCCAAAGCCCCACCACCAAGGAGCTTCCGGGCCGGGCTTCAAGGTCCCCGTGTGGGCCTCATTGCGGAAGTCAAACGGCGGTCTCCCTCGGCTGGCGAAATACAAGCCAGGCTGGATCCAGCCCGGCACGCCGCCGCCTACGCCGGGGCGGGGGCGGCAGCCATCTCGGTCCTGACCAACCGGGAGCATTTCGGAGGGAGCCTGGAGGATCTGGCGACCGTCGCCCGGGGGGTCCCGGTACCCGTACTTCGCAAGGATTTCATTCTGGATGAGACCCAGATTCTCGAAGCGCGGGCGGCCGGCGCCTCGGCGATCCTGCTCATCACCCGAGCGCTTCCGGCGCCCCGCCTGAAGGAGCTGGCCCAGACCGCGCGCGATTGGGGGCTCGACACCCTGGTGGAAGTTCACACGGCCGCCGAGCTGGACGTCGCGCTCGAGTCCGGGGCCGCGGCGATCGGCATCAATAGCCGCGATCTGAACGATTTCAGGATCGACACGGAGGCGGCCTGGCGCCTGGTGGCCCAGGTTCCCGCCGACCGGATTGCGGTCGCGGAGAGCGGGATGAGTACGCCGGCCGATGTCGAACGCGCGGCTCAGGCTGGCGCCGATGCGGTCCTGATCGGGACCGCGCTCTCGGCGGCGCCGGATCCGGCGGACCTGGCCCGGCGACTGGCGGGGATCCCGCGGCGTGGCCGATGAGCGAGTGGAGGGCTCCGTCGGGAGGGGCTTTTGCCCTTATCCTAGCGCCCGTGGTTGATGTAAGTTGTGGGGTGGTGCGACTTCCGGGGGTCGCAGGCCGGTCCAGAGTCGCCCATTTCATGGAGGCCTTCGTTGGGCATCACCCTACCTCGTGAGCGCGCCGTCGGCGGACGGTTCGGTCGCTATGGCGGCCGCTACGTTCCCGAGACCCTGGTCGCCGCGCTGGACGAGTTGGCCGCGCTCTACGATGGGGCGCGGGCCGATCCGT
>Ga0335083_10003813_pt1 | contig 19380 bp, 15 predicted proteins | sample Lox_Sample_42_FD_206716 | JGI IMG/M metagenome (GOLD analysis project Ga0335083, IMG submission 206716) | Soil microbial communities from Loxahatchee National Wildlife Refuge, Florida, United States - Lox_Sample_4.2 | ecosystem: Environmental > Terrestrial > Soil > Wetlands | place: USA...
GATGGTGACGTTCTCGGCCTGAGACAACAGGTTGATGAAGTGCTCGCCGTTGTCGATGTACCCGGTGGTGGCGACCTGCCGCTGTTCTTCCAGGGTGGGCACCAGTTCCGGCTGCGGGAGCACGTCATTGGCCACGGCCCCGATCAAGCCGGCGTCGGCTGACACCTTATGCTCGGCGACAAAACGCGGGAGAAAGTCGGCGAAACTATCAAGGGCCTGGTGCCTGACCTGCCGGAATCGCACCTCGTTGGTGGCCCCGTACTGGCGGCGGGCTATGTCCAGCAGCTCTCCGGCGCTCTTAGTCACCCTATCCAGCGAGTCGCCGAAGAAAACGGCGCGGACCAGCGCGGCGTCGGTCGGGTCCAGCTCAGCGAAGGCCCCCAGCGCATCACGAAGCAGGACCTTCAGCCGGACCGCCCGGCCCTGCGTGTAATGCGGCCCGGACCTCACATATTCGGCCGCCAGCCGGTCCAATTCGGGGATCTGCAAGGGTTTCTGGTTGTGCGAACGCAGATCAACTCGCTCGATCCCGCGCTTTCGGCAGTTCGCCAGCTCATTGGACACCGCCCCGGCCAGATCATCCCCGCCTCTTTCGGTCATCCGATAAGTCTGACATGACAGACGCCACGCTGTTCCCGGTGATTTGCACAGACGCCACCGGTTGTTCCCCCAGCGTGTCCGGATGGTCCGCCCGGATGCCGGCCGCCGGCCTGAGGCCAGGCCGACGGCCGGATCCCGGCTGCTAAGCCTGACGACCACGGTGCCTCCTGGAACTGGTGCGGCTCGTGCTACCCATGATCGCGCCTCGCGCTGCCGCGAAGAGCGGCTAAAGCCGGCGCAAAGGCGCGAAGGACAGCGAAACCCGCCAGAGCGGTCCCAGGCGGCCAGGAGCCACCGGGAGGATCCGGTGGCTCCTGTCCGCTAGCCCGCTAGCCGCTCACTCTCCCAGCACCTCCGCCAGGCAGGCCGGTCCGCTCAGCGGGATCTGGTCCGCGAGCCGGGCCGCCGTGACGGACGGCGCCCGCGGCCGGCCCGCCCGGGGATCGAGGCAGGCCAGCCGGCGGGCGGCCAGGAAGGCCCGGTCCGCGTCCCCCGCCTGGTCCCAGTCACGACGGCATTGCTCCCAGGCGGCAGCGGCGAGCGCGGACCAGTCCGCACGGGTGGACCTCGGCGCGAGCCCCGCGGGGCACCGCTCGGCGCGGAGCGCGGCGTCGGCCCAGCGCAGGGCCCGGCGGATGCGGTGCCCGCGAGCGCTGCGAACCGGCCGGAACTCGCCCTCGACCACTTCGACCCAGGTCTCCGGTAGTTCGTCCAGGGGAAACGGGAGAAGCAGGATGGTCCTGGCCCGGAATCCCGACCGGCCGAAGCTGGCCTGGGCCAGGATCCGGCGGACGTCTGGGTCGACGAGCCGGACCCGGCAGCGGCCGAGCGCGCTGCTTTCCGCCCCCGGTGCCAGCCGGGCGGCCACGACCAGGCGGCCCGCCCCGTTCTCGTACCGGACGGACAGGTCGGAATGCGGCGACAGGCCGGGGCGGAAGAGCCCATCGGGGACGAGGCTGGGATCGAGGACCCAGTGCAGTCCAGGCAGGCGCACCTGGTCCTTTTCCACGCCCTCGACCTCCATGGCGATGTCCAGCCCGGGGCCGCGCGGCGGTTGGGACGGCTGCTCTGGTACAGGCGGTCCCGGTGGCTGGGGGCTGGTGAAGGCGCGTAGCCGGTCTGCGGCCTCGGGTTCATCCGCCGCGGCGAGAGCCGCGACCGCGCGGGCCGTCCGGACAGCCTCCTCCGGAAGCCCGGGCCAGTCCGCGGCGTGCGCCAGGCCGCGAACCGCCTGCCGGGCCTCGGCACGCGCCCGGGCCCGCAGGCCCGCCGACCCGGCTAGCGTGGCAGCCTGCTCGGCGAGCTCGGCGGCTTCGGCCGCCCACCAGGGCGAGCCGCGCCCCGCTGGGCTGGTGATCCGGGCCGCGTCGAGGCGGGCCAGGCGGGACAAGGCGTGGACCAGCCGGGGTTCGGGCGAGAGCGCACGAGCTTCGCCTGACCGGGCCGCGGATAGCGCAGAGAGTGCTTCCGGGCCGAACAGGTCGACGAGCATCGCCACGGCGGGTTCGTCGACGGCGATCAGGCCGTCCCGGCGGTCTGGGTCCACGACCACGCGGGACAGGTGACCGTCCGCGCGGTCGAAGGCGAGTTCCACCCCTGGGACCGGGGCGAGTGCGGCCTCGCCCGCGACCCCGGCCGGAAGGCCCTCGAGAACAACCTGATCGGTCTCAGGCTCATAACACGGCGTGAGGTCGTTCATGACTACAACTCCACACCGGCAGAGACGGTCTTGGCTAGTAGCTCATATCCATGAAAAAGGCTCGTGTCGCGGGCGGGCCGGGGCAGGTAAGACCGGTACCCGCGGGCGGGCGCCTGGAGGCGGATCGCTGCAGAGCGGGAACCGCAGCCGGTCACGACGCCGGGAAGAACTGGCGGATGGCCCGCTCCAGGGCGGCGGCCCACCTGGCGCGATCGGCCCCTGCGGGGGCGGCCGGGCCGAGAGCCCAGGGCAGCAGCAGTTGCCGGAGGCCGCCAAGGTGGCGCTGCAGCCGGTACCCGGCCTGCTTGTGCGCGGCTCGCGCCTCGGTCGCGGCCTGCCGGGCGTGCCGCACCCTGGCGCGCGAGCGGGACAAGCCCGCCGAGCGGGTCCGGGCCAAGATGGCCGACCCGCACAGGACCAGCCCGGCCGAGATAGCCGTCAGCATCGCGGCCTGGAGGAACGCGATCAGCAACGACTCGCTGGCCACCGTGGTCAGATACTCCGAGCGGAGCCCGAGCAGGGCGAGGTATCCGGCCGTCACCACGGCGGCCAGCAGGGTACGCCGGCGCGGGTGCCCGCGGGTCACCTCGAAGCCCAGCATGGCCCCGACGGACGCGACGACCAGGATGAACGTGACCAGCCAGGTTCCGGCCGGGTCCAGGCCGAACGCCTGGGCGGCCCAGTTGAGCGGAATGGCATCGAGCACTACGAGCAGGACGACCAGGGCCGCGCCGAGCGCGAAGCCGAGGACCCGGTGGCCCGCGGGATCGAGCTTGGTCATCAGAGCCGCGTCGTGCTGTTCGGCGTCGCGCACGGCCTGATCGGCCTCGTTCGCGCGCCCGTCCAGCTCCTGCAGGTGGATATGGACGCGCACGGCCTCCTTGATCTCGCCCGCGGCCGCGGGGTGATCCTCGAGCCAGCGGCCGAGCGCGGCGTGGGCCTGCGCCTGGAGTACCGGGTCGGCGCGGTCGGGGCCCGGCTCGTGATCGGAGTCCGTCTCGATGTGCTCGGCGAAGGTGTCGATGGCCATGGTGCCTCCCTTAGGTCACTGCCTGATGGAGACGAGCCGGGCGGAGCGGCGACCTGACGCCCTGTCTTAGATCCCGGTGACCGCGAACGCTGGAACGAGCGCGGAGGCGCCGGCGATAGCGAGGGTGAGCACGGCCAGGGCCAGTCCGTGGCACAGCCAGCGGGCGCGACCCGGCGGCTCGGCGAGCCGCCGGACGCGGGCGGCCACGACACCGCCGGTGGCCGCCAGCCAGGCGGCCGGCGCTTGCGCGGCGGCCGCGCCGGCCTCCATGGCGAGCAGGGCCGTCAGCAGGGCGCCGCGGCCACCGCGCCGGGCGGCGGCATCGTCGGCGCGCATCTCGGCCAGCCTGGCCACCGCGCCGGTTCCGCGCGCGAAGAGCGGAACGGCGGGGGCGGCGGCTGCCAGTGAGCGGGTAACCGCCAGCAGCAGATGGTGCCTCCCGGCCAGGTGCGCGCGTTCGTGCGCCAGCACGGCCGTGAGCTGTTCGGGCTGGAGGAGGGCGAGCGCCCCGGTGGTGAGCACGATGGTGGGCGGCCGGCCCGGCACGCAGTACACCGCGGGCCGGGTGGCGTCCAGCACGAACGCCGCGTTCTCTCCCCCGACCCGGTGACCGGTGATGCGGGCGGCCTCGGCGTGCGCCCGCGTCCTGACGCTGGCCCGGTGCAGGCTGCGGCCGTAGCGCCAGCCGAACACGATCATGGCCAGGCCGCAGATGAAAGCCGTGATCGCGAGCCCGAGTTCATAGGCGGCGCTCCGGTACACCGCGGGCGGGCACGTCCCGGTGGTGACCGACTCGCACACGGTCCGCGCGAAGGCCGGCCAGCCGTCGACGGCCGCCCGGGCCAGCAGCGCCAGGGCGACCGCCACCGAAGCGAGCACGCTGGACATCGCGGTCAGCCAGGCCGTGAGCCCGAGCCGCGGGCTGACCCCCGCCCCGGACAGCCATCTCAGCGGCAGCGGCAGGACCCAGGCCGCGATGATGGCATAGCAGAAGATCAGGAGCGCGGGTATCATCCGCGCCGCCTGCCAGGCAGCTTGCGGAGCACCGACCGCAGCGCCTCCGATTCCCCGCTGTCGATCTGCGCGACGAAGTGGCTCAGCACGGCTTCAGCGTCCCCGCCGTCGACGAGAGCCTCCCGCATGAGCCGGGCACTGTATTCCTCCCGGCTGGCGGTCGCCGTGTACCGGTATGCCTTGCCCTCCTTGACCCGGTCCAGCCATCCCTTCCGGTGCAGGTTGTCCATGGTGCTCATCACGGTCGTGTAGGCGATCGTCCGCTCCGATGACAGCTCATCGAACAGTTCCCGCACGGTCACCGGCCTGTCGTGCTCCCATACCCGGTGCATGACTACCGCTTCCAGGTCACCGAACCCGCGCACTCGCCCTCCCGCGTCGTCACGAGCAAGCATAGACAGCCCGGGTCCCCAATTGCTACTGTCTAGCTACGTACTATCTACGTACGTAAATAGTAGATGCCAGGCGGTGAGGCCGGGCAGTGAGGCCGGACAGCGAGGGGAGCATGATGGGAAGTGCGGCGCGGACGAGGGCACGGTCGCAGGCACGGACCGCCGCGCAGGCGGGGACGAACGCGGAGGCGGGCAACGCCCGGCAGAAGCTCGCTGCCAGCCGCGAAGCGCAGCGCAAGGCCGAAGCACGTCGGCGGATCCTGCTGGCGGGCGGCAGCGTGGCGGTCGTGATCGCGCTCGTGGCCACGCTGATTGCGGTCAAGCTCGGCCAGTCCCCGGCCCGGCCCGCCCCCGCCCAGATCGCGGGCCCGGGTACCACGGCGCAGGTCCAGCAGCAGGTCACCAGCGTGCCGCTGGCCACGTTCGACAAGGTCGGCGCGGGAACAGCGACCGGACTCGAAGCCGTCACCGGCCAGCCGGCGCTCACCGTCGACGGGAAGCCGGAAGTGCTCTACATAGGCGGCCAGTACTGCCCGTTCTGCGCGGCGGAGCGATGGGCGCTCGCCGCCGCGGTCAGCCGGTTCGGCACGCTGTCCGGCCTGCGCCTTATCCACTCCTCGCCCACCGACGTCTACCCGAGCACGCCCACGCTGTCGTTCGAAAAGGCCCGCTACAGCAGCAAGTACCTGGCCTTCGTCCCGCTGGAGTGGTTCGGCGAGGCCGCCGACCCCAGCACGCCGTTCGGGCATGCCTACCTGCAGCAGCCGACAGCGCAGCAGCAAGCGCTGTTCGCCCGGTACGGGGGCGGCTCGATCCCGTTCGTGGACATCGGGAACCGCTACTTCCTCCCGCAGGTCCAGTACATCCCGTCTGCGCTGGCCGGAATGACCTGGACTCAGGTGGCCGCGGCGATGCGCGACCCGTCCAGCACGGTCGCCAGGGACATCGAGGGCGCCGCCAACATGATCACCGCCGCGATCTGCACCCTCACCCACGGCCAGCCGGGCGGCGTCTGCCAGTCCGCCGGCGTCGAGACGGCGGCCGGGTCGATCTGAGGCCAGGATCGGCGCGCTCGTGAGGAAAGCCGTGAGCCGAGGACCGGGCTACCGCGCTCGTCTGTAGCGAGACGGGGAACGTACGGCGGACATAAGCCTCGCAGATGATGACAAAAAGGTAAGCTCCAGCCAACGGATCGCATGTCCCGGTTGGCCTGACTGTGGCTGCGGCGCCGCTGTGCTGGAGGTGCCTGATGCAGATGACGGGCCTGAACAGTCCGCCAGATTACCTGTCCCGCTCCTGGTCATGCCCGGTTCGACGGTGAGGACCGGCCAGGGATTCCGGCCTGGGGCGGATGAAGGAGGCGTCGGAGACAGCCGGGCCGGACGGGCTCAGGCGTAGCCGTGCGGCCGGTCATCAGAAGGTTGGGAGGGGCGTGGGGCCATGGCGATCAGTGAGCAGGTACAGGCGCCGGAAAATCCAGCAGGTGAGGCGTGGTATGCGCTGTCGGCCGAGGAGGTCGCGGCCAGGCTGGGCGTCGACCCGGCGGCCGGCCTCAGCGCCGGGAGCGTCGCCGACCTGCTGGCCAAGAACGGCCCGAATGCGCTTCCGGTGGAGGAGCCTCCGTCGGCCATCCGGCGCCTCCTGGCCGAGTACACGAGCTACATGCAGATCATCCTGGTCGGGGCGGCGATCGTCTCGCTGGTGATCCAGCAGTGGGGTACGGCCATCGGACTGTTCGTGATCACGCTGTTCAATGCTTTCGTCGGGCTACGCCAGGCAGGCAAGGCCGAGAGCGCGATGAACGCGCTCCAGTCGATGATGAAGGCCACGGCCCGGGTACGCCGCGACGGCACCGAGGCCGAGATCCCGGCCGAGCAACTCGTGGTCGGCGACGTGGTGCTGATCGCGGCCGGTGACGAGGTGCCTGCGGACGGCCGGATCGTGACCTCGAGCTCTCTCGAGATCGATGAGTCGGCCCTGACCGGCGAGAGCGTCCCGGCACCGAAGAGCGCCGAGAAGCTGTCCGGCGGCGAGGTCGGACCCGGCGAGCAGTCGAATATGGCGTTCATGCACACCCCGGTCACGCACGGGAGCGGGGTAGTGGTCGTCACCGGGACCGGCAGCGACACCGAGGTCGGGAAGATCGCCCACATGCTCTCGGCGACCGCGAAGGATGAGACGCCGCTCACCAAGCAGATGAACACGCTGACGCTGTGGATCGTGGCCGCGGCGGGATTCACGATGATCATCATGTTCGCGCTCGGCCTGGCCCGCGGGCAAGGGTGGAAGATGCTGTTCGACACGGCGGTGGCGCTCGCGATCGCGGCAATCCCGCTGGCCCTGCCGATGGTCGTCCAGGTCGTCCTGTCGCTGGGCAGCGTCGAGCTCGCCAAGGAGAAGGCGATCGTCAAGGACCTGCCCTCAGTCGAAACGCTCGGGTTCACCTCGGCGATCAACTCGGACAAGACCGGGACGCTGACGATGAACCAGATGACGGCGGTCGAGGTTGTCGACCCGACCGACCGCTACGCGATCACGGGCACCGGCTACAGCCTGGAGGGGAGGATCATCCACCCGGCCGGCAAGACCGACACCCTGGACGACGCGATCCTGCCGTATGTGGTCGCGAGCGACACGCGTCTGGTCGGCGGCAAGGTCGTCGGCGACCCCACCGAGGGCGCGCTGCTGGTGCTGGCGCACAAGGCGGGCGTGTTCATCGACGCGACGCGTGAGCAGCTGCCCCGGCTGGCCACGCTGCCTTTCGACCCTAGCTACAAGCTGATGGCTACCTTCAACCAGGCCAAGGACGCGGCGGGCCGCGGCGTCGTGCGCTGCTTCGTCAAGGGCGCGGCGCCGGCCGTGATGGCCCGGGCGGCGACCGCCCTCGCGAACGGCACCAGCGTCCCCTGGGACGACGACCTCAGGCAGCGCGCCGAGCAGCACGTGCAGCGGATGGGAGAGGCAGGCCTGCGGGTCATGGCCGGCGCCTTCCGCGACCTCGACGCGGCCAGCTTCGACCCGGACGGCGATCTGCTGGCACTCGTCCAGGATCTGGAGATGACCAGCCTGGTCGGGATGGTCGACCCGCCTCGCGAGGAGTCCAAGGCCGCGGTGGCCGATGCCCAGGCCGCCCACATCCGGGTGCGGATGGTGACCGGCGACGATGTCGTCACCGGCGCCGCGATCGCCGAGCAGCTCGGCATACCGGGTGAGGCGATCCTCGGTGCCGACTTCGCGGCGCTGGCTGAGGCGGAACGGCTCGAGCGGATCGACCGCATCGGCGTCGTCGGCCGCGTGGCCCCCGAGCACAAGGTGCTGCTCGCCGAGACGCTCAAGAAGAAGGGCCACGTCGTCGCGATGACCGGCGACGGCGTCAACGACGCGCCCGCCATCAAGGCCGCCGACATCGGCGTGGCCATGGGGAGCGGCACCGAGGTCGCGAAGAACGCCGGCCGCATGATCCTTTCCGACGACAACTTCGCGACGATCGTCTACGCGGTCGAGCAGGGCCGCAAGCTGTACGACAACCTCAGCAAGTACATCCGCTTCGTCCTGCTCGAGCTGGTCGCGTTCGTGCTCACCTTCCTCGGCGCCACCCTGTTCAACCTGGCCGCCGGCCAGCCGTTCACCCCGGTGCAGATCCTCTGGATCAACTTCCTGGTCAACGCCCCGTTCGGCGTGGCGCTCGGCTTCGACCTGGAAACGCCCGGCCTGATGGACCGTCATCCCCGGCCGCGCGGGGAGTCGATCCTGACCCGCGGGGTGATAATCACCTGCGGCCTCGTCGGGCTGTTCATCGCCGTCGCCAACCTGGCGCTGATCGCGACCGGCAAGAACCACTACGGCAGCGTCAAGATCGGCCAGTCGATGGGCCTGGTCGCCTTCACCCTGATGCTCGTGGTCGCCGCTTTCGAGGCCCGCAGCGAGACCGCGACCGCCTTCGACACGGGCATCTTCAACAGTTCCAAGATGAACGTGATCGCGGTGGCCGAGGTGGCCGGGGCGTTCCTCATCACGCAGGCGAACTTCATGAACCATCTGCTCGGCACCGCCCAGCTGACCGCCGCGCAGTGGGGGTTCGCGTTCCTCGCCGCCGTCGTGCTGCTCCTCGGCTGGGAAGCCGGCAAGTGGATCGCGCGCCGGAAGACTCCAGCGAAACGTGCGACGACACCAGCCCGATGACGAGGCTATTCCCCCTCTCTGGACAGGACGTGTCTCGCTGACAATGGTTACGACCGGCGCAGCCAAGCGGCCCCGGCGCGCGCCCTGACATCACCACCCCTACCGGAGGTACCGATATGGCCAAGAAGAAAGATAAAGATAAGGACAAGAGTTCCCGGCGCGATGCCCAGGCCCTGGTGCCGTCGGTCGCGGAAGCCCCGGAGGCCGAAGCCGGATCGCTTCCGAAGATGAAGCGCAAGGAGTACGAGCATCAGATGAGGATCCTGCACGGTGATCTCGTCGCCATGCAGGAGTGGGTGAAGGAGTCGGGAGCCAAGATCTGCATCGTGTTCGAGGGCCGGGACACCGCCGGGAAAGGCGGCACGATCAAGCGCATCACCGAGCGGGTGAGCCCGCGCGTGTTCCGGGTCGTGGCCCTGCCCACTCCGACCGAGCGGGAAAAGTCACAGATGTACGTCCAGCGGTACGTCCAGCACTTCCCGGCCGCCGGCGAGGTCGTGATCTTCGACCGCAGCTGGTACAACCGGGCCGGCGTCGAGCGGGTCATGGGCTTCTGCAAGCCGGAGGAAACCGAACGGTTCCTCGAGCTGGTGCCGGCCTGGGAGAAGGCCATGGCCGACTCCGGGATCCTGCTGCTGAAGTACTGGCTGGAGGTCAGCCCCGAAGAGCAGACCCGGCGACTGGAAAGCCGGATCCACGACCCCAGGAAGATCTGGAAGCTGTCGGCCATGGACCTGAAGTCCTACAGCCGCTGGTATGACTACTCGCGGGCCAGGGACGCGATGTTCGCCGCGACCGACACCGCGTGGGCCCCCTGGTATATCGCGACCGCCGACGACAAAAAGCGCGCCAGGCTCAACATCATCAGCCACCTGCTCAGCCAGGTCCCGTACAAGCCGCCTGCCCCCCGGGACATCACGCTGCCCAAACGGCAGCCGTCCCGTGGCTACGTGCAGCCGGACCTGCCCATGCGGTACATTCCGACACCGTTCTAGCCGGGCCAGACGAGGCGACGGCGCACACCCGCCCGTCACCCGGTCGGAGGTTCACCGATGACACGCGCTCACCAGCCAGGCCAGGCCGCCTACAGGTCGGTCCTGCCTGAGGACATCGACTGGAAACCGTTCCCGGCATTCCCGCCGTCGGCCCGCCTTGCCGTCGTGGTCGGTCAGCCTGCAGAACCCGGGCCCTACGTGATCAGGGTCAAGGTGCCCTCCGGCGTCAAGTTGATGCCGCACCGGCATCCGGAGGATCGTGTCTACACGGTCATATCCGGAATTTTCTTCATCGGCCTGGGCGGACAGTTCGACGGCGAGAAGTTGGAGGCATACCCGCCCGGCGCCGTCATCGTCCTGCCCGGCGGCACCCCTCACTTCCACTGGGCAAAGTCGGGCGAGTACGTCACTCAGGTAACAGCGATCGGGCCGCTTGGCCTCGAATATCTGGACCCCGGAGACGACCCGCGAAACAAGTGAGCGATTTTCGAGGTGAAATGCCGCTCACGCGCGAAGCCGGCAAGGTTCGGAGCCAACGATGATCATTGCCAGGATCGAGACGTTTCCGCTGCGCATCCCGTTCAAGCCAGGCGCCAGATCCTCGGCCTGGGGGCCGAAGGACCTGCCCGCCGCGGACTCGCTGCTCGTCAAGGTGACGACCGACCAGGGACACGAAGGCTGGGCGAGGCCTTCGGGTTCGCGACGGCCCGGCTGACACCCGGTCCAGCGCCGACAGCGCCGGACCGGCAAGTGCCAGGACACCAAAGGATCACGCTGTGACGTTTGGCGGCTGGGCGGCTTCGCGGCTCAGGCGGCGCCCAGGGCAACCAGGGAGGTCGCCGTGGCGTGCTGGACCGGGTCGTCTTTGAGCGCGCGGCGCACGCGGTAGAGGGACTCGGCCAGTGTCTGGCCCGTGCGCAGGTGACCGTGCAGATCCACCATCAGCGGGACCAGGGCCTGGTCGTTCAGCGGCACCAGGCCCGCGATGATCCCGGCCGTCCCCAGCGGCAGCAAGCTGCTGGCCAGGCCGAGCAGCTCGTTAGCCCCGGCGGGCGCGAGCCCGGCGCCCTCACAGCTGGACAGGACCAGTCGGTACGGCGCGCGGTTCAGGCGCTCGAAGTCGTAGACGGTCAGCGGCCCGTCGTGCATCCGCAGCGAGGAGAACAGCGGGCTGTCGGCCCGGAAGATCCCGTGCGCGGCGATGTGCGCCAGCCAGGCCCCGTCCAGCGCGGACAGCACCTTGTCAGCCGTGGACGCGGCGTCGTCCAGCACCGTGACATCGTCGTACAGCTTGGCCAGTTCGGGTACCTCGGCCCCGTCCGAGGCCAGGCCGGGCCCGCGGGCCAGGACGACGTGGCGGTGCCGGGGCTCCGGCGCGCGGTGAGCGCGCATCCAGGCGCCCCCGGACGGGGCGACGCTTATTACCCGGTCCTTCAGCGCAGGCAGTATGGCCCACGGGATGGGGTGCAGCTTGCCGGTCGGGACGATGATGACCGGCCCGTCGCCCAGATGCCGGACGGCCGGTCCGAGCAGCGCGTGCTGGAGTGCCGGTCCAGACCGCTCCAGGACGGCCAGCGCGCTGGCCGGGTCGGCGCCGGGCCGGCTGCGGGCCAGGCGGCGCAGGGCGAAACGAGCGAAATCTGCGGCCTTCAGGGCGTCGCTGGCCTGGCCCGCCGCGATTTGCCGTACCTTTCCTTGTGCGCAGACCAGGACGTGCAGGCTGCCGTCGACGTCGACGATCTCGATCAGCTGGGCAGGGCCGAGTTCGTCGAGCAGGTCGGCCGGGCTGAACGGAGCGCGGGTCCACCGCCCGTTACCCTGGGCTCGCAGCGCGCTGGCGCGCACCTCGGTTTCCAGCCGCTGCTGTTCTTTCTGCAGCGACGCGCTCGGCATGCCTTGGCTCCGCGCCTGGTCCAGGCCCCTGGTCACAGTGCGCAGCGCGGCGAGGCTGGCGTTCAGCTCCGCGTCAGCTGACGGCCGCACCGGGGGAACCGCACAGGCGGTGGCCCGCCAGCGCTCGCTCCAGGTCAGCAGGAGCCGCGGCCGGCGGGCCTGCGCGGCATGTCGCTGGGCGAGGGCAGCCAGCTCGGCGCCATGCACGGTGGCCTGGGCCCGGAGTTCCGAGGCGCCCAGGGCCAGCCGGTGCTCGTCAAGAACGTCGAGCCCTCGTCTGCAGGCGGCCAGCATCCGGCTCGGACGGCCCGCAGCCTCGGCGCGCAGCGCCTCGCCGAGCCACCCGCTGACCCGCGACAGCGCCGGGCCGCGCCGCCGGGTCCGGGCCAGCGCGGCCAGATGGCGTTCGGCGGCGTCGCGGCGGCCGAGATCCAGGGCAATGCGCCCGGCCAGCAGGTGAGCCTGGGCCGCGTCGCTCGAGCCAAGGGCGTCCAGCCGGGCGGCGGACCGGTTCGCCTCGCGCAGCAACGCGGCCGATACCGGGCCGACTTCGTACCGGGCCTGGACGAGAACGCGCGCCGCATGGGCCTGCCGCCAGGTGCTCCGCTGTGACCGGAACATGCGGTGCGCGGCCTGCGCCCAGTCCAGGGCGGCCTGGGGCTGTGTCGCGGCCAGCGCGCCGTTGGCCGCCATCAGCAGCAGGTCCGCCTTCTGCGTGAGCCGGCCATGGATCTCCTCTATTTCCCGCAACGCGGCCTCGGCCTCAGCCAGGGCATCGCCGGCCAGCCCGGCCGCCAGCAGCACGGCGCACCGTTCGAAGCGCGGTCTGGTGATCGGCACGTTCAGACGCTGGAAGCTGAGGGTCGCCGCATCGAGACGGGCCAGCGCGGCCGGGAGGTCTCCGGATGCGAAGGCGGTCAGGGCGCGATTGAGCACCGGATCGAGCGCTTCCAGCTCCTGCCCGATCGTGGAGTACAGCCGTGCGGAGGAAACGTAATCGGCATCGGCCCGGCTGGTCGACCCGAGCCTCAGGTAAGCACTCGCCCGGGTGTTGAGCGCGCGAGCCGTCCATAGCAGGTCACCCGCGCGCCGCAGCACGACGACCGCGTGCCGCGCGTCTTCCAGGGCCTCAGGGAGCCTGCCCAGGCGGACGAACACGATCGCGCGGCCGTGCCGGACTCGTGCTGCCGACACGCCGCTTGACCGGCGCACGGCGGCCTCGAAGGCAGCTAGCCCGGCCGCTGTCCGGCCCGCGAAAACGAGCGCTACGCCCAGGCCGGCGAGTACCTCGGCCTCACGGTCGGCTGAGCCGGTGCGGCGGGCCTGGCGCACTGCCTGGCGCAGTTCACGGACCCCGGCCTCGACGTCGCCGTAGTCGCGCAGCACGATCCCCGCGGCCTGATGGGCCACGGAGGCGTCATGCGGGCCCGGTCGTCCGGCGAGCACGGCCCGCGCTCTGGTCAGCGCAACCCAGGGTCGGGACGTGGCCAGCGCGACCAAGTCGTCCACCTCGCGCGGACCTGCCGCGGCCGCGCGTCCTCCCCGGACCACAGGCCGATTCTAGGTCTCCAGATTTGGTGCGGTCCATGTATTAAAGCGTCACGATTGCTGCTCCGTAAAGGTGCATCGGACTCTGCGAGCTTTCTGAGGAACCGCGGGCCTGCTAGCAGCGCCTGCGGTCAGACCGGGTAAATGATTAATTTCGGAGGGCGCAGTGACACAAGACAATTACTGGTACAGCTCGCTCAACCCTCAGCTTGAGGCGGAGGCCGTCGCGGAGGCCAAGATCATCGTCGACGCGTTCCGCGGCCGCGAAATCTCGATCGAAATCGGCGGTTCCCGCGACCACGCCGAAGAGGACGACGACCTGCACCCCGGTGGCATTGCCTTCATGTACGCCACGGATCACATTCTCGTCCGCGAACAGTACCTCGGCGGGGCGGAAGCGGCCCCGGGGGACCCGGATCACTTTAGGGTCACCAGCCAGAAAGGAATATTGGAGATCCTCAGCGAGCACGGCCGTGTCCGGGAAGTCGAGATCAAGCGAGTTATCAGGGACGTCATGCTTCTCCGCTTGAACCCCCGTGACGGTACGGACACTCCTGACCGTGAGCAGCCCGACGTGCTCGACCTGCTCGACCGCATCACCGCCGAACTCGGCCCGGGGGTGGCGGCGCCTGATCACGTGCTGACCGCCGCGCAAAGCATGACTCCTTGCTCGGCCACGGAACCGCAGCAGGTTTATCCGACGGCGGGACCCTACCCCGCGGTCTGCCGGGACGGCGGGGCCCGGGTCCGGATCTTCCAGGCCGACACCGGGCTGGTGGCAGGTGCGGCCGAAACCTTCCCGTGGCTCGCCGGTGTCCACGGCGACCCCGACCCGCGGGCCGGGACCGGTCCGGGCAGCACGATCGCGCCCTACGGGGGACACGGGACGTTCGTCGCTGGCGTCCTGCGGTGCATGGCCCCGCAAGCGCGAATCCACGTGGAGAACATCTTCGACACGGCGGGCAGCGCGCTGGAATCGGAAGTCGCGATGAGGCTCAATGCGGCGTTCGGCTTCGGGTTCGAGATCCTCCACATAACGGCCTCGTGCCATACCTGGAAGAACGTCCCGCCGCTGGCCCTGGAAGCCTTCCTGGAGCTGCTTCGGCCGTATAAGGGTGTCGTCTGCGTCGCAGAGGCGGGCAACAACCACACCAAGCGGCCGGCCTGGCCGGGCGCATTCCCTGACGTTCTCTCCGTCGGGGCGCTCGCGACCGACTGCCGTCGCCGTGCGGACTTCAGCAATTACGGCGGCTGGGTCGACGTGTACGCACCAGGCGAGAACCTCATCAACGCCTTCGGCAGCGGTACGTACGTGTGCCAGATTCCGCCTAATGCCGGGCAGGTAAGGACGTTCTCCGGCCTGGCGCAATGGAGCGGGACTTCTTTCTCGGCCCCCATCGTGACCGGGCTGATCGCGGCCCGGATGGACCGCCGCGGGGAAAGCGCCCGGGAAGCGGCCGCGGCCCTGCTGGCCAAGGCCCGGACGATTCCGGGCGTGGGTCGCGTTCTGCTTCCCCGCTGCGATGCCGACGACGAGCACTGTGGTCATTGCGGGGACGGCGGACGCTGCGGCTGCGCAGGTGGTTGCGCTTGCGGTGACATGTGCGGGTGCGGCGGTCGTCACGGGAAGCACGGGCGTATGCCACGCTGAGCGACGCGTGGGTCTCCCGGCTCCAGGACGAACCCATCGCCGACGACATGAGGCTCATGCACGGGCCGCCTTCATCCGGCGAACTGTCGCGTGCCAGCCGGACGGCTCACCGTCTGGACCGCCCGGCTGGCTGATCACGTCCCGACAACCGGTCGGTGAGCTCGCCCGGTCCGCTCAGCATCACGTCGAGCATGAGCGGGGGCTTCCGTGCCTGTGCAGCAGGGCTCGACTGTATCTAAACGTCTGCATCGGCCTCCGTATAGCTGGGGAGAAGATCTTCCATCGCAACGTCAGGGTCATGGGGTGCATCGTGGCAGGTAGCAGGGTTCGGGTGATTGATGCGGTACGGGCCGCGCCAGGGCAGGCGGGACGTCGAAGCGACCTCTGTCCAGTTTGCCCGGCCCCCGGACAATTGCTAGCAGGAAGATATGCCTGATGCGGTACTCAAACGCCGGGATGACCGGATCAGTTTCTCAGGCAGCTTCAGGCGCTGCCATCGTCGGCAGCAGGCCCGCGCTAAGCGGGGCCGTGTCCGACGTCATTCTAGCCGTAACCGAGCGCCAGATTGCTCCAGGCGAGACGGCATGCTTTCCATTTGTTGCGCGTACGGCATACGGGATTCCATCCATTCATGAATTCAGTGTCATCTCGGATAACCCGAATTTCAAGCCGGAGTGGGTCCGCCTTGGTCAGTCGGCTGGCGACAGTTACGGTCCGCGCTACATCCTCGAGATCAGCCCCGGTGATATCGGGCGCTCCCAGTATGGCGTTTATCCGCTCCGTCTATCGTGGCGAGCAGGCGAGACATACCGCCAGGCCGGAGGCCAGTGCACCCTCATCATAAGGCCATGCGTCCGTGCCGTCACGGAACCGGCCGTGAAAATCTGGCCGACCGGTGAAGTCTGCCTGCTGCTGGAGAATTACGGTAGCACCGATGTGGATGCGTCGATCTCGATAAGGCACCGCGGCTCGGACTGGTCGCGGCAGTGGGAGTTTGACCTGCCGGCGAAGGACGACCAATTCAGTTTTTCCGCGCTGTTCGATCCGCCGCCCGGCAAGCGCAGCGGAGACTTTGAGCTTGCCGTCAGCGTGGCAGGCGTGCCCTTGGTCCGCCGGACCGTACGCACGAGACGTTCGCTGATTCCTGGCAGGCTCATTAGCGATATGCAGGTTAGCGCATAAGCTTACGAGAACCCGACGCCCTCTCATCGCATGCGAGTAAGAGGCGAGCGAACTGAGTGCGGGCTGTCGCCGCTGTAGACGGAGAGCACGGGGCCGGACCTGGGCGCGCGTCCTGTCTACGGTGCTGTTCGGCCTAGCGACGCTGCAGTTGCTCCACCCACAGCCACAGGGCAGCCCCGCCGGGTTCGGCGTGACGGTGCTGTACTACGGCGTCACCGTGTTGTTCGTCGCGGCCTGGCTGGTCGGCGCTGCTGCGGTGTGGCTGCTCTGGCGCCCGGCCTCCAGCGTGTTCTTCAAGCCGCAGGGTTTCACGCAGGCCCTGCCGCGTCATTTGTGAGCCGTGGTGATCTGCGTATCCGCGCGGGGTGTGGCCCGGCGTGCGCCGAACTGGCTAGCGGCCAGGACCGCGCTGCCACAACAGAGGGTGCAGATCACGGCGGCCTCCCGTTCTCTGAGTGCTGGCGGTACCAGCTAGCTGGGTGGACTATGGCAGCATGGATAGTCGCCCGCCGGGCCCGGTGACGCCCGCGAACTCGACCAGCCACGCCCCGTCCCGGTGCTCGTGGCGCAGCATGGCGGCGGCCTCTACCGCCAGCCGGGTCTTGCCCACCCCGCCGGGACCGATCAGCGTCACCAGCCGGCTCGAGCGGACCGCCTCGCTCAGCTCCTCCAGTTCCGCGCGGCGGCCGACGAAGCTGCTCAATGGCTCCCGCAGGTTGCCCGTGGCCAGCGGCGCCGGGACCGCCTCGGGACCTGCCGGGCCGGCTGCGGCGAGTGATGGGTCCTGGGCCAGGATGCGGGCCTCGAGTTCCCGCAGGGCCGGGCCGGGGTCGATGCCGAGCTCGCCGGCCAGGCGGTCACGAGCGTCGGTGTAGGCGCGCAAGGCCTCGGCCTGCCGGCCGGCCCGGTACAGGGCGAGCATGAGCAGCTCCCGCAGCCGCTCGCGCAGCGGATGCTCCCGGCACAGCGCCTCCAGTTCGCCTGCGAGCTCGCCGTGACGGCCCAGCATCAGGTCGGCTTCGGCGCGGGTCTCGATCGCCACCAGGATCAGCTCGTCCAGCCGCGTCCGTTCGGCATCAAAAAAACCTGCATAGGTGAAGTCGGCCAGCGGGTCCCCCCGCCGCAGCCGTAGCGCCTCGCTCAGCGTGGTTGACGCCAGCGCCGTCTCCCCCTCCTCGAACAGGTGCCGTCCCCGTGCCGCCAGCTGCTCGAAACGGACCACGTCGACGTCGCCGGGACCGGCATCCAGGGCGTAGCCGGCCCCGGTGGTGAGGATCGCCGCCGGCCCGAGGGTGCGGCGCAGCTGGCCGATCTGGGCCTGCAGGGCGTTGGCCGGGTGGGCCGCCTGCCCGTCGCCCCACAGCACGTCGATCAGCCGGTCGGCGCTGACCGGCTGCCCCGGCCGCAGCGCCAGCAGGGCCAGCAGCGCCCGCTGCTTGGCCCCCCGGACCGGCGCCGGCACGCCCGCGTGCTCCGCTTCGAGCCCGCCGAACAGCCGCACCCGCATAAGGCCACCATAGGTCCCGCCTCAGCGCCACGACAGTGCCGCCTCAGCCGCCGGGCGCAGGCTGCCATCTAGAAGAACCAGCCAGAAGAACCACTCAGCTCGAGGGAAGGACGAACAATGATCCAGGCGCGGCACCTCACCAAGCGCTACGGCCACACGGTTGCGGTCGACGAAGCCTCCTTCGTCGTCCGGCCCGGCCGGGTCACCGGCTTCCTCGGCCCGAACGGGGCCGGCAAGTCGACCACCATGCGGATGATCCTGGGCCTTGATGCGCCGAGCTCCGGCTCGGTCCTGGTCAACGGCCAGTCTTACCGTGAGCTGGCCGACCCGCTGCGGTCAGTCGGCGCGCTGCTGGACGCCAAGGCCATCGTCGGCGGCCGCAGCGCCGCTCATCATCTGCTCTGGCTCGCGGACAGCAACGGCATCACCCGCCGCCGGGTGAGCGAAGTACTCGACATCGTCGGGCTGAGCGACGTAGCGGGCCGGCGGGTGGGCACCTTCTCCCTTGGCATGAACCAGCGGCTCGGCATCGCCGCGGCCCTGCCCGGCGACCCCGAGACGCTGCTGTTCGACGAGCCGATCAACGGCCTGGACCCCGACGGCATCCTGTGGATCAGGAACCTGATGAAGTCGCTGGCCGCCCAGGGCCGCACGGTGTTCCTGTCCAGCCACCTGATGAGCGAGATGGCCCAGACCGCCGACCACCTGCTCGTCATCGGCCGCGGCCGCATCATCGCGGACGCCAGCACGGAGGAGTTCGTCAACCGCAACGCCACTTCGAGTGTCCGGGTCCGGGCCGTACAGCAGGCCGACCTGGCCGATGCCCTGAGCCGGCGCGGCGCCTTGCTGGACAGCCGTCCCGGCGGCGCCCTGGTCGTGACCGGCCTGGACGCCGCCGCGATCGGCGCAGTCGCATGCGCACATGACATCGCCCTGGTCGAGCTGGCCACGCACAGCGCCACGCTCGAGGAGGCCTTCTTCGACCTGACCCGGGACGAAACCGACTACCGCGCCGGCCAGCTGGCCAGCGCAAGCAACGGAATCTGACATGAGCGCGATCACTCCCACCACCGAGAAGCCCACCAACGCGGCCCGGGTCCGCCAGCGGCTGCTGGCCGCCGTCCTGCCCGTCACCGCCGCGCTGTACGTCGGCGCCGAGGCGCTGGACCCCAAGGGCACCGACCAGGTGGTCACCAATACGGCCACCGCGCTGCGGCTGCTGCCCATCGCGACGGCCCACTCGTCCCAGCTGTACTTGTCGGGCGGCCTGTCGGTGGTGGCGCTCGGCGGCCTGGCGGTGTCGTATGCGGCGATCGCCACGCTGGTCACCGGGCGCGGCTGGGTCATCGCCACGATCGCCGCGGTGCTGGGCGGCCTGGGCGCGTTCGCGGGAGCCGTGTTCAACGTCCTGGTCGGGGTCGGCCTCGCGGCCGCGGCCTCGGCGCACACGAGCCAGATGGCGGCCGCCCGGTTCCTGGTGACCCTCTTCGGTTCCAGGCCGGCGCAGGTCGCCGAGTACGTCTACTTCGTCAGCGAGTACACCGCGCCGGTCGTCATGGGGTATGCGCTGTGGCGCAGCCGCCGGGTGCCGCGCTGGCTGGCCGTCTTGTTCACCGCCGGCCTGCTGCTCGCCGAGTCAATGGGCGCCGTCGGCCCCAAAGTCGTGCTGTTCATGCTGCCGTTCGCC
>Ga0335083_10003814_pt1 | contig 19379 bp, 16 predicted proteins | sample Lox_Sample_42_FD_206716 | JGI IMG/M metagenome (GOLD analysis project Ga0335083, IMG submission 206716) | Soil microbial communities from Loxahatchee National Wildlife Refuge, Florida, United States - Lox_Sample_4.2 | ecosystem: Environmental > Terrestrial > Soil > Wetlands | place: USA...
GGCGAGCACTGGCAGGTGAATGCCGGCGTGCGCCTGGATTACTACGACACCGACTACAGCAGTTGGGTGCAGTGCGGCGCGCGCGGCGCACCGGTCTGCGGCACGAGGCCCACGGGCACCCCGGTGCCTGGCGTCAATGCGGAGAAGAGCGATAACCTCCTCAACTGGAAGCTCGGCGTGCTTTACAAGCCGGCGCCCAACGGCAGCATCTACGCGAACTTCGCAGTGTCTGCCGAGCCGCCGGGCGGCACCACGCTGACGCTTAGCAGCGCGACCAACAGCGCGGACAACCCCAACCTCGATCCGCAGAAGGCCCGCACCGAGGAAGTCGGCACCAAGTGGGAACTGCTGGACAGCCGACTGTTGCTGACGGGTGCGCTCTATCGCACCACGGTCACCAACGACCTCGTGCAGGACCCGGTGAGCCTGCTGTACTACCAGATCGGCAAGAAACGCGTGCAGGGTGTTGAACTGAGCGCCGTGGGCAAGCTGACCGAGAACTGGGCCGTCACCGCCGGCTTCACCACCATGGACACCAGCGTGGTGAGCGGCACGGCCGTGGCCAACGATGGCTCCTCCGACCTGGCCTACACGCCCAAGTCCGCCTTCACCAGCTGGACGACGTATCACTTCCCGTTCGACCTCACCATTGGCGGCGGCGCGCGCTATGCGGGCGAGATGAAGCGCGGCGTCGATGGCGCCATCGGTACGCCCGCCTATACCGAGGCCTATTGGGTGTTCGATGCCATGGCGTCGTATCCGCTCAACAAGCACGTGGACCTGCAGTTGAACCTGTACAACCTGTTCGACAAGGACTACGTGGCAGCCATCAACAAGAGCGGCTACCGTTACACGCCGGGGTCGCCGCGCTCGGCCATGCTGACTGCCAACATCCGTTTCTGATCGCCAGCCTGGCTGGCAGGACCTGGCCGCGCAGGCCAGGTCCGCTTTCAGGGAAAACCTCATGCTGCTGCATATTCCCGACATCCTCAGCCGTGACGAAGTCGCGCGGTTCCGCAGGGCCCTCGACGGCGCGGACTGGACAGACGGACGCGAAACGGTGGGCTCGCAGGGTGCGAAGGTAAAGCGAAACCTGCAGCTACCCGATGCCTCCCCCTTGAGGGAAGAACTTGGCCGCGCGGTGCTCGCCGCGTTGGCTCGCAATCCGTTGTTTCACGCGGCCGCACTGCCGCAACGCACGCTGATGCCGCGCTTCAACCGATACGAAGGTGGCGGCCAGTACGGCTTTCACGTCGATGGCGCCGTGATGGCGCTGCCGGATGGTGAACAGCTGCGCAGCGATGTCTCTTGCACGCTGTTCCTCGCCGACCCCGAGGAGTACGACGGCGGCGAACTGATCGTCAACGACACGTATGGCGAGCACGAAGTGAAATTGCCGGCCGGCGACATCATCGTCTACCCGTCCAGCAGCCTTCATCGCGTTGCGCCGGTGACGCGTGGCGCCCGCATCGCCGCCTTCTTCTGGGTGCAGAGCCTGGTGCGCGATGAGCAGCAACGCCGCCTGCTGCTGGAACTGGATGCTTCCATCCAGACGTTGACGCGCAGCGGCGCCGATGCGCAGGCACTGCTGCAGCTGACGGGCGTGTACCACAACCTGTTGCGGCAATGGGCCCAAACCTAGAGGCCCGCATTCAGGCCTTTCCATTCAGGTGGACCGGTTGGGCATCCATCGTGCATGACGGCCCTCGATATGGCCGTTTTCTCTAGGCATCGACAGGCACTGGGCGGATAATCGGCGGTCCCTGCAACTTGCGGTACCGCTGATGTTTGTTCCCGGTCAACGATGGATCTCCACCGCCGAGCCCGAGCTTGGCCTTGGCACCGTGCTTCGCGTCGAGGGACGCGGCGTACAGGTGCTCTTCGCGAAGGCAGGCGTGCTGCGCCCCTACGCCATCGATTCGGCGCCGCTGGTGCGCGCGGAGTTCCGTCCCGGGCAGCGTGTCGCCGGCAAGGGCATTGCCTTCCTGGTCGAGCGCGTCGAAGTGCGCGAAGACCTGCTGGTCTATCGCGGTGAAGGCCGCGAGCTGGAAGAAGGCCAGCTCGACGACGAACAGAGCGTGAGCCAGGCGGATGACCGCCTCATCGGCGGCCGCACCGATCCTGCCGCGCACTTTGAACTCCGCCTGGACGGACTGCGCCGTCGCGCCGATGCGCGCCGCTCACCGGTATGGGGCCTGGGCGCCTCGCGCATCGGACTGGTGCCGCACCAGCTGCGCGTGGCCGGCATTGCCTCGGCGCGCCGCCCGCCACGCGTCCTGCTTGCGGACGAAGTGGGCCTTGGCAAGACCATCGAGGCGGGCATGATCATCGCTCGCCAGTTGGCCACCGGCCGCGCCGAACGCGTGCTGCTGTTGCTGCCCGACACGCTGGTCTACCAGTGGTTCGTGGAACTGCTGCGACGCTTCAACCTCAGCTTCGCCATCTACGACGAAGAGCGCTGCGAGGCGCTGGAGCAGTCCGGCGACGGGCGCAACCCGTTCGAGGATGAGCAGCTGGTCATCGCCGATTTCAGCTTCCTGGAACAATCCCCCAAGCGAGCAAGCCAGTTGCTCGATGCGCGCTGGGACCTGCTGGTGGTCGACGAAGCCCATCATCTCGCCTGGACGCCCGAGGCGGCGAGCCCTCGCTACACGCTGGTGGAACAGCTTGCGGCCGCAACGCCGGGCGTGACCTTGCTTACCGCCACGCCCGAACAGCTGGGCCGCAGCGGCCATTTCGCGCGCCTGCGCCTGCTCGATCCGCAGCGCTATCACGATCTGGACGTCTATCTGTCCGAATCCGATGCGTTCCACAACCTGTCGAAGATTGCCGACCGGCTGCTCGAAGGCCAGTCGCTCGATGACACCCAGCGCGCTGCGCTGAAGGATGCGTTCGCGGGAGACAACGAGCTGCAGGCACGCCTGGCCGACACCACCAAGCCTGAGAACGCCCGCGAAATCCTCGCCGCTCTGATCGACCGCCACGGCACCGGCCGTGCGATGTTCCGCAATCGGCGCGCCAGCATCGGTGGTTTTCCCAAGCGCATACCACAGTGGCACGTACTCGACGCGGATGTGCTCAGCGATGCCCAGCGCCAGGCCCTGCTTGCCGAATTCCATGCGGACATCCAGCAGCCGGCGCCGGCCATCGAGATCGACTACGCCGCCGACCCGCGCCTGGACGCCCTGGTGTCCCTGTTGGAGGCACACCCGCAAGACAAATTCCTGCTCATCTGCCGCAGCCAGGCCAAGGTACTCGCACTCGAGGAAGCCTTGCGTACCCGAAGCGGTGTTGGCCTGGCGCGCTTCCACGAAGGCCTCGGCATCGTGCAGCGCGATCGCAACGCGGCCTACTTTGCGCAGCCCGATGGCGCGCGACTGCTGCTGTGCTCGGAAATCGGTTCGGAAGGCCGCAATTTCCAGTTCGCGCACCGGCTGGTGCTGTGGGACCTGCCGCTCGATCCCGACCTGCTTGAACAGCGCATCGGCCGCCTGGACCGCATCGGCCAGAAGCACGACATCAGCATCCACATCCTCGCCGTCGCCGACAGCGCCCAGCACGTGCTCGCGCGCTGGTACGACGAAGGCATCGACGCCTTCCGCTCCAGCCCCTCCGATGGCCGAGAACTGCTGCGCCGCTTCGGCGAGGCGCTGGCACGCCTGGCCGACGAGCACGCACGCGGCGACGACAACCGCGACCAGGAGCTGGACGTGCTGCTCGCGGAAACCCGCGGTGCCCACGAGGAAATGGCAGCGCTTATCCGCGACGGCCGCGACCATCTGCTGGAACTCGCGGCCAGCCGCGACCTGCATGCGGACGAACTGCAGCAGGCCTTCGCGCGCGAAGACCACGACCCGGGCCGCGACGCCTTCGTGCAGGCCTTGCTGGAGCGCTTCGGCATCCATGCCGAGGAACTCGGCGGCCAGGTGATCCTGCTCGATCCGCAGTATCTCTCCACCGATGCCCTGCCCGGCTTCGCCGAAGGTCCGCAGGCCGCCACGTTCTCGCGCGAGGTCGCGCTGGCGCGCGAAGAGCTGCCGCTGCTGCGCCTTGACCATCCGCTCGTGCAGGGTGCGCTCGACCTGACGCTGTCGAACGAACAGGGCAATGCCGCCTTCCTCGTCGACGACGCACTGCCGCCGCGCAGTGCCTTGCTGCAGGCGGTGTTCCTGCTGGAATGCGTGGCCGATCGCAGGCTCGATGCCGAACGTTTCCTGCCTGCGCAACCGATCGTGGTGACGGTGGATACCCGTCTTGCCGAACGCGCGGACTTTCGTCCCAGCGACATCGCACTACGCAAGGCGGCCGACCGCAACATCGAGGTGGCGCGCTACCGCAAGTTCCTCGCCAAACTGGTTCCACCCATGCTGGAGAAGGCGGAGACGCTCGCCGCCGAACGCTCACAGGCCAACATGGCCGATGCCATCGCGCAGGCCACCGAGGCGCTCGACGCGGAACTGTCCCGGCTCATTGCCTTGCGCGCGGTGAATCCGGCGATCAGCGAAGCGGAAATCGCCACGCTGGCCGACGAGCGCACCGCCCTGCTCAAGGCGTTGCCGGAATCACGCCTGCGACTGGATGCCGTGCGCTTCGTGGTGAGTCCGGACTTCCTCGCGCTGCGCTGATCCGCGCGGCGCAATGGCGACCGCGGCATTCCAGTCGCGGGAAACCAGGGCCACTCCACGACATGGCCCTGGCATTGGCGTCATGCGCTGCGCAGCACTCGCTCAGTCAACCACGCCAAAGTCGATCACCACGGCATGCTCGTCGCGCTGCACATAGTTCACGGATAGCGCATCGCCGTAGCGCTGGCGCAACTGCTCGATCAGCGGCAGCGGATCGTGGTCGTTGATGAAGCGCATCGCTTCGCCCGGCTGCAATACGCCCAGCGCGCCGAAGATCGCGGAATGGCGGAACCGACGCGCCACGCCGCGTGCGTCGAAGATGTGGATGGATTCACGCTGGAAAGGCAGTGCCATGGAAGGTCCCCGTTGGATGGACCGCGCCAGCATGGGCCGCGCAAGCCATGGGTCTCCATGATTTGAGTCAGTGAAATCGCCTAGGCGGAGACGGCCTGCTCCGCATGCCGCACGGCACTCCAGCGGTAGGCCGACGCCAGCAGCGCGATCCATGCGGCACCGACATACAGCGCCACGCGTGTATCGGGATTGACCCCGAGCATCACCACCACGAAGGCGAAGAACAGCAGGCACACCACGCCGCTGAGTGGCCACCAGCGCAGTCGAAAACCCGAAGGCGCCTCGCCGCGCAGCCGCATGCGGCGACGAAAGCTGTAGTGCGCCAGCAGCACCATCGTCCAGGTCCACACCGTGTTGAACGACAGGATCGACATCATCATGCCGAACACCTTGGCAGGCAGCAGGTAATTCAACAGCACCGCCAGCAACAGCACCGCCAGCGTCACCAGGATCGCGCGTAACGGCACGCCATGCTCGTTGACCTTGCCCAAGACCCGGGGCGCGTGGCCCTTGGTCGCCAGGCTGTACAGCATGCGGCTGCCGCTGAAGGTGGTGCTGTTGAAACCCGAGAGCGCCGCCGTGATCACCACGAAATTGATCACGCCCGCTGCCTGCGCAATGCCCAGCTTGGAGAACGTGGTGACGAAGGGACTGCCGTGCTCGCCCAATCCCGTCCACGGATAGATCGACATGATCACGAACAGCGCGCCCACGTAGAAGATCAGGATGCGCCACAGCACCGAATTCACCGCACGGGGAATGGTGCGCTCCGGCTGTTCGGCCTCGGCCGCGGCAACGCCCACGGTTTCCACGCCGCCGAACGAGAACACCACCACCGGCAGCGCCAGCACCATGCCCATCAACCCATGGGGAAACCAGCCGCCGTGTGACCACAGGTTCGAGAGCCCGGTCGGATGGCCGCCATTGCCCCAGCCCAGGAAGATGATGGCCAGGCCACCGGCGATCATCGCGAGCACCGTTACCACCTTCACCAGGGTGAACCAGAACTCCATCTCGCCGTAGATCCGCACGCTGAGCAGGTTGAGGCCACCGATCATCAGCACGCTGCCCAGCACCCAGACCCAGCGCGGCCAGTCGGGAAACCACGCCTGCATGTACGCGCCCACCGCGGTGGCCTCGGCCATGCCCACGCCCACCATCAGCAGCCAGTAGTTCCAGCCGGTGAGATAACCCGCGAAGCGGCCGAGATAGCGCTGCGCGTACACGCTGAACGACCCGGCGACCGGGTCGTGCACGGTCATCTCGCCCAGCGCGCGCATGATGATGAAGATCATCACGCCGCCGACCATGTAGGCAAACAGCACCGAAGGGCCCGCGAGCTTGATCGCATCGGCCGAGCCGAGGAACAGGCCCGCGCCGATGGCCATGCCGAGCGCCATGAACGTGATGTGGCGCGGCGTGAGGCGGCGCTGGAGATGCTGGGTCATGAAACAGCCGGAAGAATGCGTGGAACGATCAGCGCCACAGATGGCGCTTGGGCTTGATGGGCAGCTTGCCCCGCCAGTACTGGATAAGCAGGAAACCGCCGAGCATGCCGCCCAGGTGCGCGAAGTGCGCAATGCCGGCCTGCGTGCCGGTGACACCCAGCACAAGCTCATACAAGGCGTAGAGAGTCACGAACAACCAGGCGGAAATCGGGATGGGCAGGAAGATCAACATCATCTTCTCGTGCGGGAACAGCATGCCGAAGGCAAGCAGTACGCCGAAGATCGCACCCGAAGCGCCCAGGGTGGGATAGAACCCACCCGTGAACCACTGCACCACCGCCAGTTGGGCGAGCGCCGCCATCAGCAGACACAGGAAGTAATACAGGACGAAATTGCGTGGCCCGAACACGCGCTCGATCTGTCCACCGAACATGAACAGCGCAAGCATGTTGGACAACAGATGCAATGTGCTGCCGTGCATGAACGCGTAGGTCACCAGCTGCCAGGGGCGGAAACCGATCGAAACCAACCCGTCGGGCAATTCGGCCACGCGATCGGGCCCCCAGGGCCACAGGGCGAAATGCAGGATCAAGGTGTCACCCATCACCTGTTGCAGCAGGAAAACCACCACGTTGGCTATCAGCAGATTGCGGGTGACCGCGGGGAGGTTAAACGGCATGGAGAGACTTTTGGGGAGGAAGCAATGGCGCCAAGCGTAACTGCACTGCACTGCCGCTGCCACGTGAGCGCCCTGGATGCCGCCTCGGGGCGTGAGCCATCCGCTGCGACGCCGGTCGTCCCTGGCCGACGTTTCACTGGCGGCAACGGAGTCGCGGCGTCCATTTCTTCTCACCGGAAGGGTGTGGTGTGTGTGGCTTTTCAGGGACGTCTATCGCATTCGGAAAGCGCCGACGCGCATTCCGCTATCCAATCCATCGACGACGCCGCTGCCCCGGCAAGCGGGCTGCGCAGGTGGACTCGTCAACGCAACTCCTGACCCTTCGCCGCTCGCCCGGGTAGGCGCTTGCAAGTCTTACTCGCCTGGCAATTTCTTGCGAAAAAGCCATGAAACCCGCGTAATCTCCTGCGCGTTTTTCTCGCGCGAATCACGCGTTAAATTGATGACCTCCGCTTCACTCAGGTAAGGGGCATGCGTCACCGATGGTGGTTGCCGATGTTGTGCGTGGCGCTGTGCGCCTGCCAGCATCATTCGGGAAACAGTGGGAAAGCCAGCGCGCTGTCGTCCGATGCCGATTTCTCTCCCGGCATCGTGATCGATGACGTCGCGCAGCACATGAAGGCGCTGTCGTCCGACACGCTGCTGGGACGCACGGTGGGCGGCGAATCCGAAGACCGCACCACGCGCTACCTCATCCAGCAATTCACGCGCATCGGTTTGCAGCCGGGCAACAATGGCAGCTGGCTGGAAGCCGTGCCGTACGTGGCGACGACGGTGCAGGATAGCGACAACGTGAAACTGGACATCGCGGTGCGCGACGGCGCCACGCATTTTTCGTTCGGCAAGGACATGGTCGTGGGCACGCTCGACGAGCAACCGCACGCAACGCTCGACCAATCGCAGCTGGTCTTTGTCGGCTATGGCATCGATGCGCCGGGCGAGCAGTGGAACGACTACGCGGGCACCGACCTGAAGGGCAAGACGGTCATCATCCTCATCAATGATCCGGGTTGGGCCAAGCAGGATCCGAAGCTCTTCAAGGGTCGCGAATACACCTACTTCGGCCGCTGGAACTACAAGTTCGAGGAAGCCGCGCGCCAGGGCGCCGCCGCCGCTTTCATCGTGCACGATGCCGAGGGTGCCGGTTATCCGTGGCAGGCCGTGCGGGACAGCTGGAGCACTGCGCGACTGGACCTTCCCAAGGAGCAGGACAGCAGTCGCCGATTGCCCGTGGCCGGCTGGCTGACGACGGATGCGGCCCGCGCGCTGTTCGCACAGGCCGGCGCGGATTTCGATGCGCTACGCAAGCGTTCCGCCGAGCGCGGGTTCACCGCCGTGCCACTGCAGGCGACGCTCAGCGCCAGCTTCGACAGCAGCATCACGCACGGTGAATCACATAACGTCGTCGGTCGCGTCGACGGCAACCGTCACGCGGACGAAACCGTGGTCTATTCCGCCCATTGGGATCATGTCGCCGCGCCCGGCGAAAAGGCGCACGGCACGGTCGACAACGCCACCGGCCTCGCCGGTCTGCTGGAGATCGCCGAAGCCTTTGCACATCGCGCCCCCAAGCCTCACCGCTCCGTGCTGTTCATCGCCACCACGCTCGATGAGAGCGGGCTGCTGGGCGCGCGCTACTACGTCACGCACCCGCTGGTGCCGCTCTCGCGCACGGTCGCCGACATCAACCTCGACATGCTGCCCGCCGACGGCCCCGCCAGCGCGCTGGCCGTGATCGGCTTCGGCCAGTCGCAGCTGGACGATTACGTCGCCGCCGTGGCGCAGCAGCAGCGCCGCGCCGTCCTGCCGGATATCGAGCCGCAGAAGGGCCTGTTCTTCCGCTCCGACCAGCTGAGTTTCGCGCGCGCCGGCGTACCGGTGCTGTACGTCCGCTCGGCCGCTGCCCAGCCCGATTCGCCGGAAGACCCGGACCAGCCATCTGCCGCCGAGCGTTTCGATCCGCATTGGGATTTGAGGGGCACCGTCGAGGACGTCCGTGCCCTGTTCATGGTCGGCAGTCGCCTGTCGATGGAGGACAGCTATCCGCAATGGAAGCCGGGTGCCGATTTCCATCGGCCGGAGAGCATGCGGGGCCTCTAGCCGCACTGCGGCATGACCGCGATGCAGCACGCCGTAGAATGGCCCCATGAGCGACTCGCCACGCCGCGTACTGATAGCCGGTGCCACAGGCCTGACCGGGCAGGCTTTGCTCGCGCTGCTGCTCGGCGACCCCGCCGTCGGCCACGTGCTGGCTCCCTCGCGCCATGCGCTGCCGCCTCACTCCAAGCTTGAGAATCCGGTCGGCATGGTCAGTCACCTGGCCTGCCAGCTGCATGGCCATCTCGACACCGCGTTCTGCTGCCTGGGCACCACCATTCGGCAGGCGGGTTCGCGCGAAGCCTTCCGCACGGTGGACTATGAGCTGCCACTGATGCTTGGCAAGCATGCCCTTGCGCTCGGAGCGCGCCACTACGTAGTGATCAGCGCCCTGGGTGCCGATCCGTCGTCGCGGGTGTTCTACAACCGCACCAAGGGTGAGCTGGAAATCGCCCTGCAGAAGCAGGGCTGGCAGCGATTGACCCTGGTGCGTCCCTCGCTTCTGCTCGGGGCCCGTCACCAGCCTCGCCTGGGCGAGGCCCTCGCCGCACCCTTCTCGCGGCTCCTGCCCGGCCGCTGGCGTGGCATCGAGGCCGCTACCGTGGCGCGTGCCATGTGGCGTCTGGCCGGCGAGCCCGGCGAAGGGGTTCGTCTCGTGGAATCAGACGAGCTTCAGCTCGTCGGTCGCTGACCGGGCAAAAGCCGCGCATAAAAAAAGGCCGCCCTGAGGCGGCCTTTGACTGACGGAGACACCCAGCAATCAGCTGTTGCGAGCCAGCGCGTCCGGACGCTTGGCGCCGGCGAAACGCTTGGCCCAATACGACTCGTCCAGGCTGTCCACGCGCACGGTCTTGCCACGCGAGGGCGAATGGATGAACTGGCCGTTGGCGATGTAGATGCCCACGTGCGAAATGCGGCCCTGGCCACGCTTGCCGGCGGTGCGGAAGAACACCAGGTCACCCGGCTTCATGTCGCCGCGGTTGACCTTGAGGCCGGCGAGGAACTGCGAAGCGGAGTTGGTCGGCAGGTCCAGGCCGACGGCGTGGGCGAACACGTAGCGGACGAAGCCGCTGCAATCGAAACCGGTGGAAGGATCACGGCCGCCGCGCACGTAACGGATGTCACGCAGCTGCATGGCGAGGCCGATCAGGGTCCTGCGAAGATCGGAGGTATCGTTGTCCAGCGAAGCGACCGAACCGTCGGCAACGCCGTCGCCCGGCATGCCGTCATCGTTGTCTTCGTCATTGCCCCAACCCGACGGCACCGCAGCCTTGGCCTGGCTGGCGGCTGGCTGGGCCGGCATCGCCGCCTGGCTCAGGCTGGCCGCCGGTGCGAACACCGCAAGCTGGCCCATCAGGTTCGGCGTGACGGAGGCGACGGTGGGCTTGGCCGTGCCGTTGAGCGGCTCGGCGAAAAGCGGAAGGGACGTGAGCAGTGCACCAGCAAGCGCAGCGGCAGCAAACAATCGCTTCGTTGGCATGTGGGACAAATCCCTTTGCAGTTCGTGGAGTTATGTCATCGGCCTGTGAGATGCCGGTGACGTGATGGCCATGTGAACTTAGCAAAGGGATATAGATCGTATGTTCGATCGAGGTTAACTGAACTCTATCGTTTCAAAACTTGGCACGGCCCATGCTTGAAGGATAATCTATTGTTTTTAAAAGAAAATAGGTGCGAAAGTGGTTACTTATTGATCAATTAGTGAACTAATTATTCAATTCGGTTCCGTATGTTTCAGAACGCCGTCACACTCGCCGGCCGAAGATCGCTGTCCCGATGCGGACCTCCGTGGCCCCTTCGGCGATGGCCAGTGGGAAGTCGCCGCTCATGCCCATCGAAAGCCTTGGCAGATCATGACCTTGCCGTTGCGCCTCGTCCCGCAGCTGGCGTAGTTGGCCGAAGCAGGCGCGCACGCGTGCGTCGTCTTCGGATTGCACCGCCATCGTCATCAGTCCCTTCACTCGCAGTGTGTCGAAGGCACGCAAGGCATCAAGCATTGCCATGAGCTCTTCGGGCGGCAGGCCTTGCTTGCTGTCCTCCGGGGATGTCTTCACTTCGATCAGCACATCGATCGCACGGCCTTCGATCTGCAACCGCTTGTGCAACGCCTCGGCCAGTTCGATGCGGTCCAGCGACTGCACTTCGCTGGCCAGCCGTGCCACATCCTTCGCCTTGTTGGTCTGCAGATGACCGATGACCACCCACGCGATGTCTTCGCCGGCCAGTGCTGCCGCCTTGCTGCGGATCTCCTGCACCTTGTTCTCGCCAAAGCGGGTCAGGCCCAGCGCCATGGCGGCACGCATCGCCTCCGGGCCGAAGGTCTTGCTGACCGGCAGGATCGACACCTCGGAAGGATCACGCCCGGCGGCACGGCAAGCCTCGTCGATGCGCGCGCGCACAGCCGTCCAGTTGGCGGCAAGGTAAGCGTAGTCGTCGGATGATGGATTCATCAGTTTGGCAATCCAGGGCTGCGCCGCACGTCGTCACGCCAGCGCATGGATGACTCCGACACCTTGTGACGGGTACCCACACTGGCCCCGGCGCGTGCCCCTTTCAGGGATACACCCGGGCGACGGTCCGCGAGGCCTTAGCCCTTGGCGCCTTGTGCGTGATGGCGAGCTACCACGTCGGCCACCACCATCGACACCTTCTTGCCGGTGGGGATGTGCAGGAATTCGTTCGGGCCATGCGCGTTGGAATGCGGGCCGAGCACACCGGTGATGAGGAACTGCGCCTGCGGGAATTTCTCGCCCAGCATGCCCATGAACGGGATGCTGCCGCCCTCGCCCATGTAGGCCGAAGGTGCGCCGAAATAGGTCTGCGAGGCGTTGGCCACCGCCTCTTCCAGCCATGCCGACAACTGCGGTGCATTCCAGCCGCTGCCGTCCTTTTCCAGCTTGAAGGTCACCTTGGCGCCATACGGCGGGTCCTTCTCCAGCAACTGCTTGACGAACTGGCCGGCCTTGGCGCCCGACAACGTCGGCGGCACCCGCAGGCTGAGCTTCACCGAGGTCTTCGGACGCAGCACGTTGCCAGCGCTTTCCAGCGGCGGCATCCCATCCACGCCGGTCACCGCCAACTGCGGGCGCCAGGTGCGATTGAGCACGAGCTCAGTGAGGTCTTCGGTGACCGGATGCATGCCCTGCACGAACGGGAACTTGTCGTACACCGCCGTGCCCAGCACCTCGGCCGACTTCTTCGCCTGCTCGATGCGCTGCGCCGGAATGTCGACGTAGAGTTCCTTCGGCTTGATCGTGCCGGTCTGCGGATCTTCCAGGCGGCTAAGCAGCTCGCGCAGGATGCGGAAACTGGACGGCACCACGCCGGACGCATCGCCGGAATGCACGCCCTCTTCCAGCACCTGCACGGTGAGCTCGCCGCCGGTCATGCCGCGCAGCGAGGTGGTGAGCCACAGCTGGTCATAGTTGCCGCAGCCGGAATCCAGGCACACCACCAGCGAGGGATTGCCGATGCGGTCTGCCAGGTGATCCACGTAGTACGGCAGATCGTAGCTGCCCGATTCCTCGCAAGCCTCGATCAGCACCACGCAACGCGCGTGCTGCACGCCCTGTTCGTGCAGCGCCAGCAAGGCCGCCAGCGAACCGAAGATGGCGTAACCGTCATCGGCGCCGCCACGACCATAGAGCTTGTCGCCCTTGAGCACCGGCGTCCACGGGCCCAGGCCTTCCGCCCAGCCCGTCATCTCCGGCTGCTTGTCGAGATGGCCATACAGCACGACGGTGTCGTCGCCCGTGCCCGGCACTTCAATGTAGATCAGCGGCGTGCGGCCTTCCAGGCGAACCACTTCCAGCGTGGAACCAGGCAGCGACGACAGCTTGCTGCGCGCCCAGGTCTCCATCAGCTTGACCGCCGCATCCATGTAGCCGTGTTCCACCCATTTGGGATCGAACATGGGCGATTTGTTCGGGATGCGGATGTACTCCACCAGCTGCGGCACGATCTCCTCATCCCACAGTCCGCTGATGAAACGGTTGAGGCGAGCGGTATCCATGAGGTCGACTCCTGCAGCGTGGGGGAAGACCGTCATTGTATCAGCGCGTCCGACGGCGCCGCCGCGCCTCTTATCGCGCACACCCGCGTTGCCCCAACCCCCACCGCGCAGTGGCCGGTGGGCCGACAGTCACCCGACGCCATGCCGGGCACAGTCGCCGGGCGGCCCCATGGAAGGTCGCTTCATCATCTAGGAGAAACACTCATGCGCAACAAGTTGGTCGCCGTACTTCTGGGCCTGGCCATGTCCCTGCCAGCGTTCGCCTCCACCCCGGTCAACATCAACAAGGCCGACGCCTCCACCCTGGCCAAGTCGCTGGATGGCGTCGGGCTGACCAAGGCCGAAGCCATCGTCGCCTGGCGCGAGGAACACGGGCCGTTCAAGAGCGCGGACGATCTTGGCCAGGTCAAGGGCATCGGCCCGGCCACGCTGGAACGCAACCGCAGCGCCATCCTGCTCGACGACGGCGCCGCTGCCGGCAAGGCCGCCAAACCGGCAACGCCCGCCAAGTCCAAGCTGGCCAAGCCGGCCAGTGAATAACCGCACCCAATCAGCCACTTGCGTTTAGAAAATCCATCCCGCCGGGTATGGCAACCCCGGCGGGATGCGCCTACACTCGGCCGCCTTGCCATCGGTTAGGGCTGACATGATCGTTCCGCGTTACCGCATTTCTGCGTCGGAAATTGCTGGTGCGGGTCAGGGGTTGTTCCTGGAACAGGACGTGGTGGCGGGACAGATAGTCACCGCCCCGGATGCCATTGATCGCACGTATCGTTACGACGAGCTCACCGGCTCACCGGAGCTTTCCGCGCAGCTGTACGCCAGCGCCCGCTGGTTCGAGGACCGCTACACCGTGTCCCCGGACTGGCCGGACGAGTGCTACATCAACCACAGCTTCGAACCGACGGGCCTCTGGCACCTGGGTTTCGTGTTTGCCACGCGGGATCTTCCCGCCGGCACCGAAATCACCGTCGATTACCGCCACCTGTTGCCCCCGGGCGAGGAGGAGGCTTTCGTGGACACCGCGACCGGGCGCAGGATAGTCGGCCTGCCCTGGCTCGATAGCCTGGCCATCAGCACCCGCGCCCTCGCCGGCCTGCTGGATGGCACCCGACTTGCTTGCTGAAGAACATGATCGACATACCCGTCATTGAGACGGCGCGCCTGCGCCTGACCGCCCTCGCCGAGCGACACTTCGACGACTACGCCGCCATGCTGGCCGACCCGGCCAGCACCCGCTGGATCGGCGACGGCGAGCCGCTGGACCGCACCAACGCGTGGCGTTCACTGGCCATGCTGATCGGCCACTGGCAGCTGCGCGGCTACGGCATGTGGGCGCTGGAGCTGAAGGACACCGGTGAATTCATCGGCCGCGCCGGCCTCATGTGCCCGGAAGGCTGGCCCGACCTGGAACTGGGCTGGATGCTCAAGCCGGAATTCCGTCACCACGGCTACGCCACGGAAGCGGGCAACGCGATCCTGGAGTTTGCCTGGCGCAAGCTCAACGTGCCGCGCGTTATCAGCCTCGTGAAGATCGGCAACGAGGCTTCGGACCGCGTGGCCGAACGCCTGGGCGGCGAGCACATTGAGGACATGGACTTCTTTGGCGCGCACAACCACGTGTTCGCCTACTACCCGCCGTTCATCGAGAAGCGGCGCGCCTGGGCATGAGCCAGCTGCGCCCGCTCGCCACCGAGAAACTGAGCGCCAAGCCGTGCTCGGACGGCAGCGTGCTGATCACCGACATTGCCTGCAGTCCGGACAGCGACGACTGGCAGTGGCGCATGTCGATGATCGGCATTGGCGAGCATGACCTTGAATTTCCGGCACATGCCGACATCCATCGGCACTTTGTGCCGCTGGATGCCCCGGTGGACGTCGTGTTCCCCGATGGCCGCACCCAGCACCTGAACCGGTTCGATGTGGCGCACTTCGACAGCCACAACGACCCGGAATGCTGCCTGCCCGAATCGCCCACCCGCACCTTCAACCTGAAGCTGCGCGAGGGTATCCAGGGCGAACTGATGGCGCGCCCGCTGAACGGCACGATGGTGCTGCTGGCGCCCGCCGGCTGGCGCTGGTTCGTACTGCTGCTTTCCGGCGAAGCGAAGGTGATCGCCGATCACCGCTCGCACGTGATGACACACGACGACATGATGTGGATCGACCCGATCCCGGGCCATCCGGTACGCATCGAAGGCGGTGGCGAAATCGTCCTGGCACGCTTGCCCGCCGCCTGAAGCACTCCGCTCCGTCGTGGGCGCATCCTGTGCGCGACCGCAGCGTTGAACCGCTGCGACCACGCGCGCGCACCCCTTCAAGCGATACGCCGCTACGAAAGGCGGCGTCCACCAACTGAGCGTGCCACTTCCGAAAGCGCATACAGGCGCGCGGTGCGCATCCATCCCAGCGCGACCACTACGAGCAGGCTGAGCAGGAAACCCAGCAGCAGCCCGTGCATGTCGGCCGCCAGCGTGTGTGCACGCAGCAGGCCCAGGCCCAGCGCGATGGCGAAGCCGATAACCGTCACCAGCAGGTAGGCGAACAGCGTGGAGAACGGGCGGCGCAGCAGCTGCAGCAGCCCACGGATCATCGCCACCATCGCGGAACGCAGTCCTCCATCCGCGATGAAGGCCGCGCGCGCCGACTCCACCCACGACTGGGCGATCACCAATACCAGACCCGACAACCACCATGCGATGTGCTGTGCGGTATCCGCCTGTGATTCGAGCGTGGCGGCGTCGACGCGATCATCCGTGTGGTCCAGGCCGAACTGGACCAGGAAGACAGCGCCCGCATACGGCAGCAACGACCACAGCAGCAGGCGGAACATGCGACCGTATTCCGACAGGCCGCCCTGCAACAACGCACCGAAACCCAGCGAACGGCCCGAGCGCCCGCTGGCGACCACCATGCCGTTGAGCCACGGCAGCAACAGCACGGCACAGATGACGCTGGCCAGCAGCGCGCCATGGACCATCGCGTGCTGCGGACCCAGTGCCTGCATGACGTCGCCGAACATCATGACGTCGAAATGATGGGCCCACGCGCTGGCATGCACCGAGCGGTCCAGCAGCGCACTGAGCGCCGCCAGCAACGGCAGCGACGCCACCGCCACGGGCAGCAGCAACAGCAGCACCCACAGCAGCAGCAGGCGCCACTGCAGGGCGGCAAAGAGGGAGCCCAGCACGGCGCCCAGGTCGACACGTCGGGAATGCTTGTAGGCCATCACAGCGTCACCAGGAATGCGTAGAAGGCCTGCAGCACGGCGGCGACATCGGCCGTCCAGCGCCGCGAGGCGGAAGCGTCGGATTTCACCGTGCGGCTGTCGTTGAGCTTGTTCGCATCGAGCAGGATCTTCTGCTCCGGATCGAGCTCGGCCGACACCACCTTGGTGGGACGGGTGAAGACGAAACGCGCCCAGCGACGGTCATCGTCCCAGTGCACGTCTTCGTGGCTGCCATCGGCAAACGTCACGCGCAACACCTGCGGCACCTGCGCGCCGTCGCGTACGACGGTCACCGTGCCGCGCCACGAGAACGGACCCGGACCGTTGTCCTTCGCATCGGGATGCGATTTCTTCCATGCGTCGCGTTGCTTGTCGACCTGCTCATCGCGATCGTCGCTGGCCAGTTCGCTGCGCTGGCCCTGTTTCACCCAGCTGCCGGCCTGCGGCATCACTTCCTGGTTGTCGACGGCATCGACGCGATCATCGATGTGCGCCGTGCCGTAGACGAACTGGTCGAACACCTCGTTCACCGCGCGCGCATTGCCCGACACGTCGATCAGCGTCTTGCGCAGGTCGGCCACCGATGGATGGCGGAAATGCCAGCGCCGGTAGTACTCGCGGAAACCACGCTCCATCACGCTCTTGCCGAGGCGTTCCTCCAGGTCGTGCATGGCGGTGGCAGTGCGCGAATACACGGTGCCGTAGCTGGTGCTGGAATAGCGGTCCCAGCTGTTCTGGCCCAGCGGGTCATAAGGCTTGGCGAGACCCGCGAAGTTACGCTCCATGTCGAACACGCCCATCGACGGCGTGATGCCGGCGCGGCGCAACCAGGAGCTGGGTACCAGGATGCGCTGGTTGCGCTCGCGCAGCATGCGCTGGTCCCAGTATTCGTTCATGCCTTCGTCCAGCATCGGCTCCTCGAACTCGTTCGAGGCAAGCAGGCCGTAGAAGTAGCCGTGGCCGAACTCGTGGATGGTGACGAAGTCGATCTCCCACTGGTCCGACGTCTGGCTGTCGATGCGCTTGTAGCCTTCGGCGGTGAAGAACGTGGGGTACTCCATGCCGCCCGCTTCCTGCGCGTTGTACGGCGGCACCACCGCTGTCACCGTGCGATACGGATACGGCCCCAGCGTGTCGGAGAAATAGGTGAGCGAATCGGTCGTCGCCTTCAGTACCGGCTGGGCGCTGGCCTCGTATTCGGGCGGATAGATCACCCGCACCGCAACCCTGGGACTGCCCGGCCCCTGCCACGTCGTGTCGATGGTCTTGTAACCCTTGGCGGCGACCCAGGCGAAGTCGTGCACATCGCCCTGCACGAAGTGATAAGTGGTCTTGCCGCCCGCCTGTTCCGGCTGGCCCTGCAAGGCACCCACGGCGCCCACGGTGTAGTCGGAGGGCACGGTGAGGCGCACGTCGAAGTTGCCGAAGTCGGCATAGAACTCGCTGTTGAAGTGGAACTCATGCACGTTCCACTGCACCTGCGTGGCGCCGCGCTCGCCCGGCAATTCCAGCACGCCGATCTTGGGGAACCACTGGCCCACCAGGTTGAAGTCGCCCCACCAGCCGGTGCGCTCGACCACGCGCGGCAACTGGCTGATGAAGTCGATGTCCAGCGTGAGCGTGCCGCCGGCCGGCACCGGTTCGGCAAGATCGATGCTCACCACCGTCTGGTCCGTCGCCGGGCCATCGTCGGGATGCACGAAGCTCCACTTCAGCGAGGCGCCGCCCTGCTGCACGCTCTTGAGGTCGATCCAGCCCCACTCGTTCTTCTTCAGCGCCGCTGCGCCGCGCGAGTGGCCGTGCGCCGTCAGTACGCTGCGTTCGGTGAAGAACGTGCTGCCCTCGTTCTGGAATCCATTGAGGTACAGGTGCAGATAGATGCGGTTGACCGGCTGGTTGCTGCGATTGCGCCAGGTCAGCTGCTCGGAACCGGTGACGCTGTGCTTGGCCGCATCCAGTTCGGCATCGATGCGATAGCCCACCACGCGATCGGAAAGCGTCGGCTCGTTGCCGGTGCGAACCCCGCCCCATGCATCATCCGAACTGGCTTCGTGCGGCGCGGCGGCATGCGCCCTGGCCAAGGGAATCAACGGCGGAGGTTCTGCCGCGGCAGGCGGCTCCGGTTGTTGCGCGTACGCCATCCAGGGCAATACCAAACACCACGCCGTGGCCAGCCAGCGGCCCGGCCTGCTTCCCTTGAACTTCACCATGATGCCCTCCCCCGAAGGAACACGCAGGGTGAGGCATGGGCGCGCAAGGCTCCTATAGGCCAAAGGTCATGGTCATCGCGTTTCATTTCAGGGAATGGCGATCATTCCCCCGAGGGCGTGAATCAATACACGTCGCGGCGATAGCGACCCTGCTCGCGCAGGCTTTCCACCAGCACATCACCCAACGCTTCGCGCAGCACCGCATCCACTCCGGGCGCCATGCCGGCCAGGCTGCCGCAAACGTAGATGGCCGCTCCGTCATCCACCCACTGCCGCAACATGTCGCCGGCATCGCGCAACCTGTCTTGCACGTAGGCGCGCTGCGCGCCATCGCGCGACCACGCAAGATCAAGGCGTTCGAGCAGACCCAGCGTTTGCCAGCGCTCGATCTCTTCGCGGTGATAAAAATCGTGCGCGGCCTGCCGTTCGCCGAACAGCAACCAGTTGCGCCCGTGACCGCGTTCAACGCGCGACTTGAGCAGCGCCCGCAATCCTGCCAGCCCCGTGCCATTGCCGATCAGGATCAGTGGGCGATCGTCCTTCGGCGCGTGGAAGCCCGGGTTGGCGCGAATGCGCAGGGCAATGTCGCCACCGATGCCGGCGTGCACGGTGAGCCAGCCCGACCCGATGCCCAGCCGGCCGTCATCGCGATGCATCTGGCGCACCAGCAGATGCAGGCCATCGTCAGACGGCAGCGACGCGATGGAGTATTCGCGATGCGGCAG
>Ga0335083_10003815_pt1 | contig 19379 bp, 18 predicted proteins | sample Lox_Sample_42_FD_206716 | JGI IMG/M metagenome (GOLD analysis project Ga0335083, IMG submission 206716) | Soil microbial communities from Loxahatchee National Wildlife Refuge, Florida, United States - Lox_Sample_4.2 | ecosystem: Environmental > Terrestrial > Soil > Wetlands | place: USA...
GACCTTGCACCAGATCGATCTGGTCAAGGCGGAGTTCGTGCGCGTGCTGTCCGGCATGCATCATCACCGCATCGATTACCCGGAGGACAGTGGCGGGCTCACCAAAGCGTGGGAACCGGCGCAGCCCACGGCCGGTGCTTGAACGCCGGCTGGCGGCGGTGGCGCGCCGGGTCCTCGGGTGGGAGCGCGCGCGCCGCACCCGTGTGGAGCTCACCCTCCTGGACGCTCCGGCGATGCGTCGCTTGAACCGGCGGGCCAAAGGTCGGAGCGCCTTGACCGACGTCCTGGCCTTCGCGCTGCCGCAGCCTGACGGCACCCTGGTCGGCGATGTGTACCTGTGCCGCGCGGCGGCGGAGCATTTTGTGGGTGGGTTGGGCAAGGAGAAACGGGGACCGGCACGGGGTGCTCGGGTGGTCGCGCGCCGCGTCGACGAGGAGATGGTACGGCTCGCCGTGCACGGGACGCTGCACGTCTTGGGCTACGATCATCCGGAAGGCCCCGGTCGGACCCGCTCCGCGATGTGGCGACGCCAGGAGCGCTACGTGCGCCGCCTGCGCGCGCGGGGAGCCGCGGTTCGGACGTGACGCCGCTCGTCGCATCCGCCGTCCTGGTGGCGATCGTGGCCGTGGTATGGGCCGGGTTGCTTGCGCTCGCCGAGGAAGCGGCGGTCGGCGAGGCCGTGCACGCGCTCGGCGATCCGCCGCCCGCCAGGGACGGGCGTGTCCCGGTGCATCGCGCCCTCTATGTCGCCCGTCTTGCCTTGCTGGTCCTGGCGGCGGTAGCCGCGGCGCAGGCGCTCGCCTGGTGGACGCGGGGCGCCGCGGGCGCGGGGGCGACGGTGGTGATCGTGGTGGCGCTCCTGTTCGTGCTCGGCGACGCGCTGCCGCGCAGCGTGGCGCGCGTGGCGCCCGAGCTGGCCGAAGCGGCGCTCCCCGTCGCCCGCCGCACGATGATTCCGTTCGGCCCGCTGTTCCAGATCCTGACCTGGGGGGATCGCCGACTCCACGCCCTCGCGGTGCCCGTGCGGCCCCTGCAACCCGAGCTGGGGGCGGCGCAGCGCGACATGCTGCTCGGCACCTTCACCCTGGCCGATACGACCGTGGACGAGATCATGACGCCGCGGCTTGACGTGGTCGGCGTCGATCTTTCCGGGTCGCGGGAGGACGTGCTCGAGGCGTTCCGCAAGAGCGAGCACACCCGGCTGCCGGTGTTCGACGGAACTTCCGACAACGTCGCCGGCGTCCTGTACGCCAAAGATCTCGTGCCGATGGTGATGGGCGTCCCGCCCGGCGACCGCGTGGAGCGGTGGCAGGACCTGGTCCGGCCGGCCGCGTTCGTTCCCGAAGCCAAGACCCTCGATGCCCAGCTGCGGGATTTCCAGCGCGGCCCGGCGCACCTGGCCATCGTCGTCGACGAGTTCGGCGGGACCTCCGGCCTCGTCACGCTGGAGGACGTCCTCGAGGAAATCGTGGGTGAAATCCACGACGAGCACGACACCGAGGCCCCCGTGGAGATCCGCGAAGACGGCGGCCGGTACTGGGTCGATGGCCGTACCAGTCTCGACGATCTCTCCACGGCCCTCGGGACTCCGTTCACGCACCCGGAGGTGTCCACCGTCGGTGGCCTCATCTACTCGGTGCTCGGGCGCGTGCCGCGCTCGGGTGAGGAGCTGTCGCTGAACGGGTATCGCGTGGTGGTGGAGCGGGTGGAGCGCCGTCGCGTGCGCCTGGTGCGCCTCGAAAAGCGATGATCGCCGCGCTCGCGTTGTTGATCGTCGGGCTCGGGGTGGCGGCGACGGCGGCGGCGGCCGGCGCGGCCACCGCCACCGTCAGCCAGGCGGAGCTGTCGCGGTGGGTGTCCTACAAGCTGCGGGGCGCGCCGGGCGCGGTCCGGGCGGTGGAGCACCCGGGGCGGGTCTTGGCCACGGCCAACGCCGTCACCACGCTCGGCGTCCTGCTCGCGGCGGCGGCCGTGCCGGCGCTCCTCGCCAATGGGACGCCGACGTTCGCCGCCGGCTTCACGCTGATCGTGATCGTCCCGATCTTCGTCACCGCCACGTATCTCGTGCCGCGAGTCGTCGGCCGTCGGTATCCCGATCGCCTCGTCGCCCGGACCGTACCTGTGCTCGAGCGGCTGGAGGTCGTGCTCTCCCCGTTCGTGCCGGCGCGCGATCCGTCGGCCCGCACCACCCTTGCCGCCGTCCTCACCGGGGACTCCGGGGTGCTTGCGGCCACGGACGAGATGGCCGTGGTCTCGGGGGTCCTCGCGTTCTCGGACCGGCCGGTAGCCGAGCTGATGACGCCCCGTACCGAGATCGTGGCGATTCCCGAAGGGATGCTGGCGGCGGAGGCGGCGCACGTCTTTGCCCAATCCGGGTACAGCCGGTATCCCGTCTACCGGGGATCAATCGACGAGATCGTCGGGATGGCGCGCGCGTTCGACCTGATCCATCACGAGCCCGACGCCAGCGTGCCGGTGCGCCCGGTGCTGACGGTGCCGGGCACGCGGCACGCCGGGGACCTGATGCTCGAGATGCAGCGCGGCCGCGGCCACCTGGCGGTGGTCCTCGACGAATTCGGCGGGACCGCGGGCCTCGTCACGTTCGAGGACCTGCTGCGGGATCTGGTCCAGGAGCTGTTCGTCACGCCGGCGGCCCCGATGGGACCGGCCGCGGTCGAGTCACCGCCCGTGACGGCGCGCGTCCTGGAAGTCGAGGGGAGCGTCTCGACCGCGGTGCTGGCCGAGCGGTTCGGCCGGCCGGTCGAGGATCGCGGCGTGCAGACGGTCGGCGGCCTGCTCACGCAGGCGCTGGGGCGCATCCCGCTCGCGGGTGAGCGGTTTCAGCTGCATGGTCTGGAGTTCGACATCCTGGCCGCTTCACCCACGCGGGTGGAACGCGTCGCGGTGCGGCCCGGGCCGGTCCGTTCGACGGTGCTCGACCGGCAGGAGGGCGGAGTGTGACTATCTTTAGGCAGCGATGATACCGGACGATCTGTTCAGCCGGCTCGATCGTGGCGACACGGCCGCCGTGGCCCGCGCCATCAGTCTGGTGGAGAACCAGCGCGACGGGTTCGAGCGCGTTCTGGATCACGTGCATGCGCGCGTGGGACGGCGCGGGGCCCGCCGCATCGGGATCACCGGCCCTCCTGGAGCGGGGAAGAGCACGCTCACCGAGCGCCTGACCCGGTACTACCGGGACCGCGAGATGCAGGTGGCGGTCGTCGCGGTCGATCCCACCAGTCCGTTCACGGGGGGCGCCCTCCTCGGCGACCGGATCCGGATGGAGTCGGTGAGTCTGGATCCCGGCGTCTATATCCGCTCCATGGCCACGCGCGGGTCGATGGGGGGACTCGCCACGACGACGGCCGAGGTGTGCGATATTCTCGATGCCTGCGGCTACGATCGGATTCTGATCGAAACGGTCGGGGTCGGACAGACGGAGCTGGACATCGCGAGGACCGCCGAATCGACGGTCCTCGTCCTCGTTCCCGAATCGGGAGATGGGATCCAGGCCCTGAAGGCCGGGATCATGGAAGTCGCCGACATCTTCGTGGTCAACAAGGCCGACCGGGCCGGCGCCGACCGCCTGCGTCAGGAGATCGAGGTGATGCTCGGGATCCGGCGGGGGAACGCGTTCCGCCACATGACGGCGCATCATCGGCCCGATGCGGCACCCGCCCGGGCGTCGCCCGAAGCGGTTCCCGGCTCCGTCTGGGAGCCGCCGGTGCTGGCGGCGGTCGCCACGCACGGAGACGGCATTGCGGCGTTGGCCGAGGCGCTCGATCGGCACCGCGGCTTCCTCGAAACGTCGGGCCGTCTGCAACAGGGTCGTCGGGACCGGCTGGCCGAGCGCACCCGCGCCGTGGTCAATCGGGCGCTGCGGCAATGGATTTGGGAAGAGTCCGGGGCGGAGCAAACGCTCATGCAGGGGATGGACGACATGGCCGCCGGCCGGCGCAGTCCCTACGACGTCGCCGGTGAGATACTGGACCAGGTCAAGAGCGGAGCCACGCAATGAGTGGAATCGAGAAGCGGTCGGTCTACGGGCCGGCGGACCAGGTGGATTTCGATCCGGGGCGCCAGCTGGGGGAGCCGGGGCGCTATCCGTTCACCCGCGGGATTCACGAGACGATGTACCGCGGCAAGCTATGGACCATGCGGCAATTCGCGGGTTTCGGGTCGGCCGAAGACACGAACCGCCGCTACAAGTTCCTGCTCGAGCGAGGACAGACCGGGCTCTCGGTGGCGTTCGATTTCCCCACCCTCATGGGATACGACTCCGATCATGCCCGGGCGGAAGGCGAGGTCGGCAAGTGCGGCGTCGCGATCTCCTCGCTGGCCGACATGGAAGATCTGTTCCGCGGCATCCCGCTGGACCAAGTCTCGACCTCGATGACCATCAACGGACCGGCGGCCATCCTGTTCTGCTTCTACGTGGCGGCCGGGGAGCGGCAGGGCGTGCCGTCGGCCAAGCTCCGCGGCACCGTGCAGAACGACATCCTCAAGGAGTACATGGCCCAGCATGCCTGGGTGTATCCGGTGGAGCCGGCCCTCAAGATCATCGTCGACATGTTCAAATGGGGCACCACCCATACGCCGCAGTGGAATACCATCTCGATCTCGGGTTACCACATCCGCGAAGCGGGGGCTACCGCGGCGCAGGAGCTGGCCTTCACGCTGGCCAACGGATTCACGTATGTGGAGCGGGGGATCGCGCGCGGCCTGGATGTCGACGCCTTCGCCCCGCGGCTCTCCTTCTTCTGGGACATTCACAACGATTTCTTCGAGGAGATCGCGAAGCTGCGCGCCGCGCGACGCATCTGGGCGCGCCACATGAAGGAGCGCTACGCGGCCCAGTCACCGCGGTCCTGGATGATGCGGTTCCATTCCCAGACCGCCGGCGTGACGCTCACGGCCCAGCAACCGATGAACAACATCGTGCGGGTGGCCTACCAGGCGCTCGCGGCCGTGCTGGGCGGGACGCAATCGCTGCACACCAACTCGCTGGACGAGACCCTGGCGCTGCCGACCGAGCAGGCGGTGCAGGTCGCCCTGCGCACCCAGCAGATTCTCGCGGCGGAGACCGGCGTGGCGGAAGTCACCGATCCGCTGGGTGGGTCGTACTACATCGAGGCGTTGACCGACCAGCTGGAGCGGGAAGCCGAAGCGTTGTTCGCCGAGATCCAGTCGATCGGCGGGGTGGTGCGCGGGATCGAGTCGGGGTGGTTCCAGCGCCAGATCGCGCGCTCGGCCGCCGAGTTTCAACGGCAGGTCGAAGACGGGAAGAAGGTCATCGTCGGCGTCAATGATTTTCTGTCCGACGACGATCATCCGGTGGAGATTCTGAAGATCGCGAACGACGCCGAGGCGGCGCAGCGACGGCGCCTGGGGCGCCTGCGCGCCGAACGGGACGCCACCCTGGTGGAGCGGTCGCTCGACGCGCTGCGGACCGCGGCGGAGACCGACCACAACGTGATCGGACCGATGCTCGACTGCGCCCGCGCGTACTGCACGCTGTTCGAAATCCGGCAGGCCCTGGAGCGCGTCTATGGCGCGTACCGGGAGCCGGTGTTCTTCTAGGCGAGCGCCATGACCGCCCTTCCATTCGTTGTCGGCTCCGAGGACGTCCACGGAGTGCTGGAGCGCCTCGCGGCGATTCCGCCCGAGGCGGGCCCCGTCGTCTCCTGCTACCTGAAGCTCGAGCCACGGGACAAGACCCGCGGGAAATACCTGATCAAGATGAAGAACCGGGTCAAGGAGACGGCGGAGAGCCTGTCGCGCCAGCCGCTCGAGCGCGCGGTGCGCGAGGCGATCGCCGCCGATCTCGCGCGCATGCTGCGCTGGTTCGAGGAGCCCGGGAGCCTCCCGGCCGCCCGCGGGGTCGCGGTATTCGTGTGCGGGCGGGCGGGACTGTTCGAAGCCGTCCCGCTGCCCCAGGTGCACCGCTCGCGGTTGGCCGTGGCCGGGACCGCGCTGACCCGGGAGCTCGTCGCTCTGGAGCAGGAGTTCGGGACGATCCTGGTCGCCGCGTGCGATCGGACCGGCGCGCGCCTCTTCGCCGTCACGGCGTTCGGGATCGTGGAGCTGCCCGGACTCACGTCGTCGGCCACCCGCTCGGCCAAGTTTCACGGGGAGCGGCAGACCATGCATGCGGGGATGACGGGGTCGGCGGGGGAGTACGCCCATCACGGCCGCATCCGCGAGGAGAAGCACCGCCATTACGCCCGCGTGGCCGAAGAGATCTTCCGGATCCACTCGCAGCGGCCGCTGTCCGGGTTGGTGATCGCCGGCATCGGCGTCGACGCGGCCGCGCTGGTGCCGCACCTGCACACCTATCTGCACGACCTGCTGTTCGGTGTGGTGCGGGTGAACCCCAAGACGGTCAGTCCCGCGACCGTTCGGGAAGCGGCGCTGGCGCTGCGCGAGGAGCGGAAGCGCGCGTGGGAGCGCGCCCACGCGGATGCCGTGCACGACGCGGTTGCGACGGGGTGGGGGGTCAATGGGCTCGACGCGACGCTGAAAGCCCTGGGGCGCGGCCAGGTGCGCACGTTGCTCGCCGACGGGCATGACGACGACGCGCGCATCGACGACGCCGTGGAAGAGGCTCTGGCGCAGCGGGCGCAGGTCGACGTGCTCTATGATGAGCGGGCCCGGCGACGGGTCGACGGCCTCGCCGCGCTGCTGAGGTTCCGGCGATGAGCCCCCCCCCGGCGCCGGCCGCCGCCAAGAAGGCCGGCACACGGCCGATTCGCGTGCTCGTCGCCAAGCCCGGCCTGGATGGGCACGACCGCGGCGCCAAGGTGGTGGCGGCGGCCCTGCGGGACGCGGGGATGGAAGTGATCTACACCGGCCTGCACCAGACGCCGGAAATGATCGCGCAGGCGGCGGTGCAGGAAGATGTGGACGTCGTCGGCCTGTCGATCCTCTCGGGGGCGCACATGACCCTGTTCCCGCGGGTGCACCGGCTCCTGGCCGACGCGGGCCGCGCCGACGTGCTCCTCACCGGCGGGGGCATCATTCCGCCGGAGGACGCGGCGGCCCTCGAAGGGCAGGGGATCGGCAAGCTGTTCGGGCCGGGAACACCCACGTCCGAGCTGGTCCGCTACATCGCCGACTGGGCTTCGCAGCGTTGACCACCGCGCGCCTCCACGCGCTCGCCGACCAATACCGCGAGCTCAAGACCAATCTGCAATTGGGCGGCGGCGCGGACAGAATTCGCCGCCAACACGATCAGGGAAAGCTCACCGCTCGCGAGCGCGTCCAACGGCTGCTCGACCCGGAGGGACCGTGGTTCGAGGTCGGTCTCCTCGTCGCCTATGATCAGTACGACGGTCAGGCCCCGGGCGCCGGTGTCGTCACGGGATTGGGCGAGATCGGCGGCCGGCCGGTCGTCGTCATCGCCAACGACGCCACAGTGAAGGCGGGCTCCTGGTGGCCCGAGACGATCAGGAAAATGCTGCGCGCGCAGGAGATCGCGATGCGCCAGCGGGTTCCCATCATTTATCTGGTGGATTCAGCCGGCGTCAACCTCCCCTACCAGGGTGGCGTGTTCCCCGGGCAGTACGGCGCCGCGCGGTTGTTCCACTACAACTCGATCATGCGGCGCTACCTGCACGTGCCGCAGATCGCGGCCGTCATGGGACCCTGCATCGCCGGGGGCGCGTACCTCCCCGCGCTTTCGGACGTGATCTTCATGGTCGAAGGCACCTCGTTCATGGGGCTCGGGGGACCCAATCTCGTGAAAGGGGCCACCGGGCAGACGGTCGACGCCGAAACGCTGGGAGGCGCGACCACGCACACGGCGACCAGTGCGGTGGCGCACTACAAGGCGAAATCGGACGTGGAATGCCTCGAGCGGATCCGCGAATACGTCGCCCGCTTGCCCTGGACCGCACTGCCGCGCCGGACCTATCAGTCTCCCAAACGCGACCCGGCGGCGCTGTATGACCTGCTCCCGGTCGACCACCGCATGAGCTACGACATGCGGGCCGTGCTGGATTGCCTGCTGGACGGGGGCCGCCTCGACGAGTTCCAGCCCGACGTGGCGCACGAGATCATCTGCGGACACGGGTTGATCGAGGGCCGTCCCGTGGCGCTGATCGCGAATTCCCGAGGCGTCATCAAAGGGAAACCGGGCACGGCGCCGCGCATCGGGGGGATCATCTACACGGAGAGCGCCGAAAAGGTGGCGTACTTCATCGAGAACGCGAACCGCGAGCGCATCCCCCTGTTGTTCGTGCAGGACGTGTCCGGGTTCATGGTCGGCACCGAGGCGGAACATTCGGGGATCATCCGGGCCGGTGCGCGGTTTGTCGAAGCGATGGCGACGGCCACGGTCCCGAAGCTGGTGCTGACGGTCAACCACGCCTCCGGCGCCGGGTACTACGCGATGGCCGGGCAAGGATTCGATCCCGATTTCCTCGTGTCCTGGCCGACCGGTCGGATGGGTGTCATGGAAGGGGAGTCCGCCATCCAGGCGGTGTTCGGAGCCGAAGTGGCCGACCCGGAGAACGCGGACGCCGTCGGCTCGATGCGGGCCGACTACGAGCACCAGCTCGATGCCCGGTTCGCGGGAGCGAGGGGGTACATCGACGCCATCGTGCTCCCCGAAGAGACGCGGGATACCCTCGCGTTTCTGCTCGAGGTCGCCACCCAGTATGCCGGTCCGCATATCGGTGCCTTCGTGCTCCCCGAGTCCCTATGATCCTGCGAGTCCGAATTTGCGCCGCCGCACTGGCGCTTGGGGCGCTCGCCTGCGGCGGTGGTTCGGGAGCTCGGCCGGCGGTGGCTCCCACGCCCGTCGCGAGTGCCACACCGGGGCGGGCCACGGCCGCTCCCGCCGACGGGAGTGCCGCGGGTCCGGCGGAGACGAAGCCCAAGGAGCCGATCTTCCCCCCGCAGCTCGCGTTCATGGCCGGGCTGATGCCGCTGCACAGCACCGGCGTCGATCGCTTCCAGGCGGCGCACGCCACCTTCGACGGCCGCGGCGTGCTCATCGCGATCCTCGATTCGGGAGTCGACCCCGGTGTCCCGGGCCTCATCACGACCAGCACCGGCGCACCGAAGATCCTCGACCTGCGGGATTTCTCCGGTGAGGGACATGTGGCCCTCGCGCCGTTGCCCGGCCCAGCGGCCGACGGTACGGTCACCGTGGCCGGTCGCGTGCTCCGCGGGGCAGGGCGGATCAGTCGCCTCGCGGTCGGTTCGACCTGGTACGGCGGCGTGTTCTCGGAGCTCCCCCTCGGGCCGCTTCCCGCCGCGGACGTGAACGGCAATGGCACCAATACCGATGCCTTCCCGGTCGTCGTCGTGAAAGCCGTGGATGGGTGGGTGGTGTTCTTCGATTCGAACCTGAACGGCACCTTCGAGGATGAGATGCCGTTACACGACTACCGGCTGGGGCGCGAAACGATCGCCCTCGGCCGGCAGCCCCTCACCCTCGTCGCGAATTTCACCGACTCCAGTGCGACGCCGGATCTCGAGCTGTACTTCGACACCTCGGGGCACGGCACGCACGTGGCGGGGATCGCCAGCGGCTACCGCATGTTCAACGTCCCGGGGTTCAATGGGGTCGCTCCGGGAGCCCAGATCATCGGGCTGAAGATCGCCAACAACGCCCGGGGCGGCATCAGCGTCAGCGGGAGCATGGAGCGGGCCCTGGCCTACGCCGCGCGGTTTGCCGGGGATCGCGCGCTCCCGCTCGTCATCACCATGAGCTTCGGGGTGGGAAACGAGCTCGAGGGCCGAGCGACGATCGACTCGATCGTCGGCGCCTTTCTCGCGGCGCACCCGTCGATCGCGTTCACCATCAGCGCGGGAAACGACGGCCCCGGCCTGTCGACCATGGGCTTCCCGGCGTCGACCGATCTGGCGCTGTCGGTCGGGGCATTGGAACCCGGAGTGTTCACCGCGGTGCCGCAGCCCGGTGCGCAGCCCCCGCCGGATCTGATGGGTTGGTGGAGCTCCCGCGGCGGCGAATTGGCCAAACCCGATCTCCTCACACCCGGCCAGGCCTTCTCGACGGTTCCGGCCTGGAATGTGGGGGATGAGGACAAGACCGGAACGTCCATGGCCGCTCCTCACGCGGCGGGACTCGTCGCCTGCCTCCTCTCAGCGATGGTGCAGGAAAGCCGGACGGTGAGCGCCGCCGAGCTGGGCCAGGCGCTGGAAGCCACCGCGTCGCCGCTCCCTGGGTGGACCGTGCTCGATCAGGGAGCGGGCGTGCCGCGGCTCGAGGCAGCCTACCGCTGGCTGGTCGCCGGTCACCAGGGATCGCGCTACGTGGTGCGGGTAGATTCGGGAACCGGTGTATCGGCGGTGTTTCGACGCGACGGACTCACCGGCCCGGGGGACACCCTGGCCCGGTTCGCGGTTCACCATGTGGACGGCTACCGGGCGGCGCGGTTTGCGCTGCGCAGCGACGCGTCCTGGCTCCAAGCGCCTGACACCGTGACGGCCGGACCATATCAGACCAGCGTCACGGTCCACTATCACGGGGAGGCGCTCTCCGCACCCGGCCTCTACGTGGGGACCGTCACGGCCCGCAATCCGGGGGATACCCTTGCGGGGCCGCTGTTCCGGTTGATCACGACGATCGTCGTGCCCTACGATCTCGATGCGCGGCCGCTCGCGGACTCGGCACGCACGATCGTGACCGGTCGGACGCAACGCTATTTCCTCCGCATCCGGCATCCCGGGTCCACGCTCCACATCGCGGCGGTGGTGGCGGATTCGGAACGCGCCGTGGTCATGAAGCTGCACGAGCCGTCGGGTCAACCCGCCCGCGGCAATCCCGGGCAGGACACGCCGCTCGGCTTTGGTCGCACGAGCCATGCAACCCTCGAGGTCCCGGCCGAAGACGTGGTCGCCGGAGTCTACGAGCTGGACCTGACGGCCCTCACCGGACCACCCGCCACCGTCGAAGTCACCGCTGCGGTCGCGCCGGTGGCCATGCAACCCGGCGGCGGTGGCTTTGTCGAGGTATCCGATCCAGGCGACGGGACCGTCACCGGCAAGGCGTCCGTGGTCCAGGTCGGCGCCGAGCGTTCGTTTTCCGTGACGGGCAGCGGCGCTGCGGCGGAGAGCCTGCGCGTGACCGCTCCGGCCTGGGCGGCCGAAGGTGAGGTCGAGGTCGAGATGCCCCGGCCGCAGTGGAATTGGTTCACGGACTTCGGGGTGACGGTGTACGACTCGACAGGCCAGCAGGTCCACGCCGAGCCGATGAACTACGCGTTCGAGCGGCAGCGCTTCACCATCGAGCACTCGCTGGTCGGGCAGACACTTCAGGTCGAGCTGCTTCCCGGATTCGCGCATGTCACCTCCCCGCCGCCCGCCTGGGTCGCCACGGTGCGGATCCGATTCCTGGCGGCGACGCCGCAACCGCTGGCGGGGGATCAGGACGTCACCGTGGTGCCGGGAGGACGGACGGCGTTGCGTCAGCCTCCGGTCGCGAGCACGGGCCTGACGGAAGGCTTCATCCCGTTCCTCGAGTGGCGGATTCGAGTCGCCAACAGTCCGGACGCGGTGCGACACCAGGCCATCCCATGACCCCCACGCCAACCCAAGTCGTCCGCATCGGCGCGGGGCAGGGGTTCTGGGGCGACTGGCTCGAAGCGCCCTGGCGTCAGGTCACCGGCGGTGAGGGGAAGCCTATCGACTACCTCATGATGGACTACCTCGCCGAGGTGACGATGTCCATCATGCAGAAGCAGAAGTCCCGCGACCCGACGCTCGGTTACGCCAAGGACTTCATCCCCCTGATGCGGCGACTGCTGCCGGTGCTGGCGGAGCGGCGCATCAAAGTCACCACCAATGCCGGCGGCGTGAATCCCGCGGCCTGCGCCGAGGCGGTCGCCACCACGGCCCGCGGTCTGGGATTGGGCGGGAAGTTGCGGATCGGGGTCGTCACGGGAGACGATCTGCTGGGACGGCTGGACGCGCTCTTGGCCGCGGGCCACACCCTGAACAATCTCGATACCGGCCGGCCCCTCGCGGATGTGCGGGAGCGGGTGCAGTCGGCCAACGCTTACCTCGGAGCGGGGCCCGTGGTCGAAGCGCTGCGGCGGGGTGCCGACATCGTGATCACCGGCCGTGTGACCGATACGGGGCTCACGCTGGGGCCGATGATGCACGCCTTCAACTGGCCCGCCGACGCCTGGGACCTGCTGGCGGCGGGGACGGTCGCGGGTCACACGATCGAGTGCGGGGCCCAGTGCTCGGGCGGCAACTGTCTCATCGATTGGGATCGCGTCCCCGACCTCGCGAACGTCGGCTACCCGATCGTCGAGGCTCACCCGGACGGAACCTTCGACATCACGAAACACCCCGGCACCGGGGGACGGGTTTCCGTTCCCGGTGTCACCGAGCAGCTCGTCTACGAGATGGGGGACCCGCGCGCCTACATCACTCCGGACTGTGTCGCGGACTTCACCACCATCCGGCTGCGACAGGCCGGCAAAGATCGGGTTCGGTTCTCCGGGATCCGCGGCCGGCCGGCGACGGACAAGCTCAAGGTCTCCGCGGCCTACTTCTACGGCTACAAGGCGGTGGGCACTCTGGTCTACGCCTGGCCCGATGCCTACCGCAAGGCGCGGCTGGCCGACCGCGTGCTGCGCCAGCGCCTCAAGGACCTGGGCCTCGAGTTCGAAGCCATCCTGACCGAGTTCGTGGGGGTGGACGCCACGCACGGACCTCTCGCGTTGCGGGAGATGGAGACCGCCGACGTGCCGGAAGTTCAGCTGCGCGTCGGCGTACGGGCGCGGGAGCTGGCGCCGGTGGAGCGGTTCACCCGCGAGATCGCCCCCCTGATCCTGAACGGGCCGCCATCGGTTACCGGATTTGCGGGGGGCCGGCCCAAGCCCGAGGAGATCGTGGCCTACTGGCCCGCGCTGATCGACAAGACCATGGTGCAGCCATGCGTAAACATCGTCGCCGTGTGAAGCCCACGATCCGGCTCGTGGCGATCGCCCACGCGCGCTCGGGCGACAAGGGGGATACGGCCAATGTCGGTCTTATCGCCTTGAAGCCCGAGGACTATCCGCTGCTGGTCGCGCAGGTGACGGCGGCCCGGGTCGCCCGCCACTTCAAGGGGATGATTCGCGGGCCGGTGGAGCGGTTCGAGCTCCCCAATCTCCACGCGCTCAACTTCCTGTTGCATGGCGCGCTCGACGGCGGCGGGACCATCTCGTTGAAGACCGACGCACAAGGCAAGGTGTTTTCCACCGCGCTCTTGCGGATGGAGATCGCCGCGCCCACCCGCCGATGAGCGACCGCGTCCTGGTTGCGCGTGAAGGCGGTCTCCTGATCGGGACGCTCAACCGTCCCGACAAGAAGAACGCCATCGACACGCCGATGATCGAAGCCCTCTACGCCTTCCTGGAGCAGGGGGAGCTCGATGCCCAGACGCGGGTGATCGTGCTCCGCGGGGCCGGGAAGGATTTCTGCGCCGGGATGGATCTGCCGGAGCTGCTCGCGTCGGCCGACCATACGCTGGACCAGAACCGGGAAGCGGCGCTGCGATTCGGCGGCCTGTTCATTCGGATGCGCCAGATCCCCAAGCCGGTCGTCGCGGTCGTGCAGGGGCGGGCGCTCGCCGGTGGGTGCGGCCTCGCGACGGCCTGCGATCTGGTGCTGGCCGGTGAATCCGCCCAGTTCGGCTACCCCGAGGTGCAGCGGGGGTTCGTCCCGGCGCTCGTCCTCAACATGCTGCGGCGCACCGTCGGAGAGAAACTCGCCTTCGATCTGGCGGCGACGGGACGGCTCCTCTCCGCGCGGGATGCCGCCGCGGCGGGATTCATCTCCCGCGTGTATCCCGACGCGGAGTTCGAGACGCGGGTCGCTGAGGTGTTGCAGGCCCTGGCGGCGACCAGTGCGACGGCGCTCGCCTTCACGAAACAGCAGTTCTACCACCTGGATGGCATGGCGTTCGAAGCGGGGATCCGTTCTTCGGCCGACGTCAACGCGGTGAGCCGGGGGACGCCGGACTTCCGCGAGGCCATCGCGGCCTTTTTGAAGCGATGATGCGCCTCAAGGCGGTGGGCTTCGCCGCGGGGCTGCTGTTGGGGCTCGCCGGGATGGTGTGGCATTCGGACGTTCTGGTGTGGGCGGGTGTGGTGGCGCTGGGTGGCGTGTTCGTGTTGCGGTTCGTGAGGCGAGAGGCTCCACCCTCCGCTGACCGCTGACCGCTATTCGCCGTGCTATAGTACGAGACATCCTGGAGGACGCGATGGCTGGTTTGAACACCTTCATGTACGACCCCCGGCTGGTGCAGCCGATGCGTGAGGAGCTGACCCGCATCGGGTTCACCGAGCTCCGCACCCCCGCCGAGGTAGACGCGGCGCTCGGCGCGGAGCAGGCGTCCCCCCCCACGCTCGTGGTGGTGAACTCGGTCTGCGGTTGTGCCGCCGGCAAGGCGCGGCCCGCCGTGGCCCTGGCGCTGCAGCAGGGCAGGCGACCGGCACGCCTGTTGACGGTGTTCGCGGGGCAGGATGCGGACGCGACGGCACGAGCCCGCAGCTATTTCACGGGCTATCCCCCGTCGTCGCCCCAGATGGGCCTCTTCGTCGGTGGCCGGTTGGTGTTCATGCTGGAGCGCAAGAACATCGAAGGCCGGGTGGCGGCCGACATCGCGGCTGATCTGCGGCGCGCGTTCGACCAGCACTGCTGAGCTGGGAATGCCCGACGACTCCTCCCTCCCACCCAAGCGACTCATCGTCGTCGGCGATCGGGTGCTGATCGCCCCCGAGGTGGGAGAAGAGCGCACCAACGTGGGACTCTACCTCCCGGCCACGGCGATTGAATCGCGCCAGGTGCAGGGTGGGAAGATCGTCGCCACTGGGCCGGGGACGCCGATGACCGAGCCGACCAGCATGGACGACGAGCCCTGGAAGATCCGCAGCGGCGAAGTGAAGTACCTGCCGATGCAGGCCGAGGTGGGGGACTACGCACTCTTCTTTCGGAAGGCGTCGGTGGAGATCACCTTCGAGGACAAGAGCTATCTCGTCGTGCCCCAGGCGGCCATCCTGGTACTGGTGCGACGCTAGCAACGCCACCGGGCACCCCCGAGTAGATCCGACCCCGCTCGCGCAATTCCGGTCCCGGCAAGAATCGCGGGACCGTTTTCTTGGGGTCGTGGAAACAGCTGGGACAACCCTCTGGCATGCCCGATCGCTCCTCTCCGAGCGATTTGGGTACCCGCGATTCCGGCCGCTCCAGCTGCGGGTGCTGGGCCCCCTCCTGGCCGGGCGACACGTGCTGGCCGTACTGCCGACCGGGGCTGGCAAGTCGCTGTGTTATCAGGTACCAGCCCTCCTCTCGGATGGGCTGACGCTCGTGGTATCACCGCTGATATCGCTGATGCAGGACCAGGTGGCGGCGCTGCGGCAGCGCGGGATTGCGGCGGCGTACTTGAACGCGACGCTGTCGCCACGAGACCGCCGCCGCATTCTGCGACTCACCCTCGGCGGACAAGTCCGCCTGTTGTACTGCGCCCCGGAGCGCCTGGCGGCGTTGTGCACGGAGCTGCGGACATCCGGTCGAGCCGTTGGCCTGTTCGCGGTCGATGAAGCGCACTGCATCGTCGAATGGGGGACGAACTTCCGGCCGGTGTACCGGCGGCTTGGGGAATTCCGCTATCGGCTGCGGGATCCACGCACGTTGGCTCTCACCGGGAGTGCCACGCCCGAGGCCCGCCGGGAGATTTTGGCGGTGCTCCGCGTCCCGCAGGCCGAGGTGGTCGTGGCCTCCTTCGACCGTCCCAATCTGCGGTTTGTCGTCGAGCGGGTTCCCGACGAGCGCGTCCGGTTCGCGCGGTTGGTCGCCTGTGTTCGCGGCGTGACCCAGGGTGTCGTCATCGTCTATGCCCCCACGCGGCGGCTCACGGAGCTGATCGCCCGCGCCTTGCGGTTCCGCGGCATCTCCGCCGCTCCCTATCACGCGGGGATGGACGCCGAGGTGCGGCGTCCGGTGCTGGGGGCATTCCTCAAGGGCAAGGCGCCGGTCGTGGTCGCCACGAGCGCGTTCGGGATGGGGATCGACAAGCCGGACGTGCGGCTGGTGGCGCATTGGGGGCCGCCCCAGACCCTGGAAGCGTATTACCAGGAGGCCGGCCGGGCGGGCCGCGACGGACTGGCGGCCGAGTGTCGCATGCTGTGGCGCCCGGAGGACTTTCGCTGGGGGGAGATGGCCGCGTCGATGCGGGCCTACGTGGAGGCCCGCGGCTGTCGACGGCGCGCGCTGCTGGCGCACTTTGGGGAGGTAAGTCGACGGTGCGGGGGGTGTGACCGTTGCCCCTGAGGGAGGCGCCGCGGCCACACCCCTCCTCCCGTCTCAGAGCAGACGGGCCGTGCGCACCCGGAAGTCCACGTTATCCCGCACCCATTTCCAGAGGTCGTCTTGCTGGTCGAGCGGCCGATCCAGGTGGAGATGGTTGCGCCACCCCACCATCACCTGCGACTCCTGGGTCCAGATCCGCACCCGGCGGCGCGGGACGAGCCGCTTCCAGTCGTCGCCCACCGTCGGGTTCGCGTACAGCAGCCGCACGGTGACGCTGCGTGACAGGAATTCGAGCGGCGTCAGATCGAGCCGTGCGAACGGGCTCTGGTTCGCCGCCAGCCGGGTGCCGGGAGGCACGTCGGGGACCCCGTCGCTCAGCAGGATCACGTTCAGCGGGGCGAGGATCAAGCCGCGTTCCTTAACCAGATCGCTGGTACGCTGGAAGAACGCGTTGAAATCGGTGTAGGCGTCCACGTTGGGAAACCAGGTCCGCAGGTCTGCCGCGATCTGTTCCTCGGTCCGACCCTCGAAGTCGTTGATCGGATGGAACGCCTTGGGTTCGCCCGGCCGCACCCCGCCGACGGAGCTGATGAAGAGTGCGGTCGGCTCGTGTAAACCGCCCAGACCGTGGAGGTGAGCATAGATGTACAACGCGGCGAAATCGATCGCGTCATCGTAGTTGCGCGAGTTGCGAAACGATCCGCTCACGTCGATCCCGAGAATCAGCGTGGACGGTGCCGGGCGATCCGGTTGACCCGAGCCGCCACAGGCGGTCACCGCGGCCACGAGGGCCGCGGCGGCCAAGGTGGGCACGCGCCTCATGCGGTCCCTCCCGGCACGATATGCTTCGTGCCTGCGGAGAAGAGCGGTGTGCCCGCCAGGACCTGGTCGAGATTCTTGAACGGGAGCACGAAGGTCGGGCGGCTGAGAATCACCACCACCGCGAAGTTGAGGGCGGCCGCGAGCAGCTGTAAAACCGGGAGCGAGAGCAGCTCGAACGCGGTCCGCGCCTCCTGGCGGAACCACTCCGTTTCCCGCTTCAAGGCCCCGATCGGGCCGCTCCAGAAGTCCTCGGGAATCCCCGCCACGGCCACCACCCCGGGTTGCCCGGCGAGGTTCTGCCGCGCCAGGATCCCGAGCAGCGCCGGCGTCCCGAACCGCCCGAACAGGAACCAAGTCATGGCCCGCACGCCGATCCACCCGAACGAGGCGAGGGCCAGCGTGGAGAAGAACCCCAGCTGGAATCCGGTCTGTTGCGCGATCCAGGGGGTGATGGCGTCGATCAGCTCCCGGTAGAGGAACATGACCTCGAAGAACATCACGAATGCCTCGACGAGGCTCATCGCGATGATCTGCGAGGTGTGCTTGGAGCGAATCGCCTCGGCCAGAGCCTGAATCGCGGCGAAGCTGCCCGAAATCAGAATGAATAGGAACGGCCACAGGATCAGGGTTACGGCGACGTTGGACAGCTCGCTTCCGGTCAGGTCCGCCAGCACCTCGGTGATCGTGGGGCGCAGAGTGAACGTGAAGATCGTGGCTTCCAGCGCCGACCAGAACAGGATGAACAGGAACGCGATCCAGGGCACGCCCGGCTGGAAGTACTGGCGCGACATCCAGTCAAGCAACGCCAGCGGGCGGGTGAAGAGGAACTTGACCAGGCGGAGGAGGAGGGCCCCGGCCAGCTTCACCAGACCCCAGACCCACCCGACCAGCACCACGGCGAATCGGACCAGGCCGGCCCAGTAGAACCAGGCCATGCGCCCCGCGTCCCACCACGACATCAGCAGGGCCGTCAGGAAACCGCCACGCCCCGATCGGAACGGCAGCGTGTACAGGGACGCCATCGTGCACCACAACCCGACCACGAGGAGCGCGCTGGGAAGCAGGAGCAGCGTGCTCTTCGCGATGATTTCACCGACGGTGGTCCCGGTGAGGGCGAATGAGAGGATCGTGGTCTGGAGATCGACGATCCAGGTGAAACCCGAGGCGAGCACGGTAAACGTCGCGCGCCACTGCTCCGGGAAACCTTGCAGAGAATCGAGCATGCCAAGAACTCCGGGTAGGGGAATCCGGCACTGTTCTACCACCCTGAAGCGCAAAGCGGGGTGAGCCCGGTCACCCAAGTGCTGTGGCTGACGTTCTGACAGGCGCTATCTGTGCCTTTTCGTGGCCAGCTTCGATGACCCCCGCCTATATTGCGGCATGCACGATTCGCTCTATTTCAACGAGCAGCACGAGCAGGTGCGGGAAATGGTCCGCGACTTCGCCGTGTCGGTCGTCAGGCCCTCCGCCCGCGCCTACGATCTCGAATCCCGGTTCCCCTGGGACAACGTGAAGCAGATGGCGGACCTCGGTCTGCTCGGCATCCCCTGGCCTGAGGACCTAGGGGGGGCGGGGATGGACTACCTCTCCTATATCATCGCGATCCACGAGATGGCGAAGGTGGATGCGAGCCACGCCATCACGATCAGCGCCCACACCACCCTCGGGACCTCCCCGATCATGGATTTCGGGACGCCGGAGCAGCGCCGGCGATTCGTCCCCCTCCTTGCGGCTGGAAAGGTGCTGGGCGGGTTCGGCCTGACCGAGCCTGGGGCCGGCTCAGACGCCGGCGGGACGCAAACGGTGGCGGTGGAAAAGGGCGACCACTACGTGCTGAACGGCTCGAAGATCTTCATCACGCACGCCGGGGTGGGGGAGATCTTCGTCGCAACGGCGCGGACCGATCCTCACGCCGGGAAGACCCGGGGGATCACGTCGTTCGTCGTGACCAAGGATACGACCGACCTGGCCGAAGCCCAGCGCGTCGGGGTCGGGCACGACGCGAGCCTCCTCAAGACCCCCGGCGTCAAGGCGGCCAAGAAGGAGGACAAGCTCGGCTGGCGTGCGTCCGATACGCGCGAGCTGGTGTTCGAGGATGCGATCGTGCCGAAGGAGAATGTCCTGGGTCCGCTGGGCAATGGATTCCGCCAGATGCTCCGCACGCTGGACGGGGGCCGGATCGGGATCGGCGCCTTGGCGCTGGGGATCGCCGAAGGCGCGCTGGAGGAATGCCTCGCGTACACGGGGCAGCGGAAGCAGTTCGGCAAGCCGATCGCCAGCTTCCA